>Ga0209257_1004506_pt1 | contig 10730 bp, 10 predicted proteins | sample AraplaCvi_mCL_r2_FD_184277 | JGI IMG/M metagenome (GOLD analysis project Ga0209257, IMG submission 184277) | Arabidopsis root microbial communities from North Carolina, USA - plate scrape MF_Cvi_mCL_r2 (SPAdes) (version 2) | ecosystem: Host-associated > Plants > Roots > Endosphere | place: USA...
TGAAATTGAGTTGCCCGCTGGGCAAAAAGTCAGCCGCGGAAGTGGTGTTTGCCGCAACCGCTATTTACCCAGCTTCGAGAGTTCTCCGCGAAGATGTGCCAGACCCGGCTACACCGCCCCCCGCCCATCCAATTGCCCACGCTCAGCAGACGCAGTGGCGCGCCCCTGCCCCGCAACAGCGCCTACGCCGACCGGTTCAGAATCCTCAACGTTTGTAACCAAATGAATCTACGCCTCAGGCGGCGGCTGCATGGTAGGTAAATGGTTCTCCGCGATGGGCCGTGGTGGGCAAATGAGTTGACCGCGAACCAATCCCGCGTAGCGAGCGAATCTGTTCTGGCACATGCGAAACTGCCGAGGTGGAAGCACACACAAGCTCACGGCCGAGCGCGGCATCTGCGCGCTCGCCACCTGCGCTCCAATGGCTGACTGAGGCTGCCTCATCACGTCTCTCGCAGCCCCTACTCACAGGCAACCTACCACCAGATGCGCCAGGAAGAGTGCAATGCCGGACGCCCTCACGGTACCAGCCCAGTTGCTAGTGTTCCGGTCGTAGCCCTGTCGATTGCCCAACCGCCTCATGGGGCTCTGTAGCGTCCCACCTCTGCTTGGAAAACCCCAGCGCTAAGAGCAGCTAGGTTCTGCTCGGCTAGGAAGAGATTCCGCTCCGCTAGCAACTGTTCCAGGAAGGACGCATACGAGTACGCACCGGTACACAGCACCGCAGCGACCGCTACTATTCTGAATGCCTTGGACGCCATACCGTCCCCCCAATGTTTTTATGTCGAGCTACCGCGCCGAACGGGACGCTGTCAGCTAATTTTCAGCGGGACCTGCGTCAGTCCGTCTCCTCTGGGACTTGACCGTCGTCTTGGGCTCCCACCACTCGATAGTACGGAATAAGCGCAGGGTGGTCCAAACTGCCAGGGACCATATGACGGCTCATTAATGGCTCTTCATAGGCCGCCGGCGGAGACAGAAACTCCTTATCGATAAAAATAAATTGAGTATCCTTAAGCTCAGACACCGCCAATTCGTAGAGCATCCTATAGAAGGATTCAAAGATTTCAGCATTCTCTCGCTCGCTCAGATTCTTCATCGCAGAGTCGATGACCAAAACTGATGGCAGGACACCCTCTCGGCTTGCGGCAAACCGGTGTAGGGCAACGGCAAAACATGCCTTGAAGATGCACTTCATGCCGCCGCTACCCATATTTGAGAACGACGTGACCGCGAAGTCGTCCTCCCCAATCACCGTAACTTCTGGCCAGAATGTTCGTCGGTCAATCGTTACGCGATGACTTTGCGTCACACCGGGAAATCTAGACCTCAGAAGACAGTCGAGAAAAAGACGCTCAAGGTTTTCAATGCTGGACGCGTCGCGGAAAGCCTCATCTCGGGCCGCCGTGAGTTCATTCTTCGTCGCCCTCTCTCTTTCCAAAAGCAGCTCGGCTTCCTCGGTATACCGTTCCACCATCTCTGCGAATGTCTTTAATCCAAGCAGATTCTCCGCACGCTGTTCCGTGATGGTAGCTTGACGCTCAATTTCGACAGCTCTAGACATATGGACCGAATCATATTCTTTCAATCGCTCCGCAAGGCTGAAGTCAACTTTTGCCTTGCTTGATTGCAGTTTTAGATTGGCGTCTTCAAGCCGCCGCCGCTGCGTCTCGAGCCCGGCTTGAGTTTCCTGCAGCTCTTGCATTCGAACCCTGAGGTCATTTTTGAGCACCTCTTCATCTAAATGTTCCCCAGAGTGCGACTGCGCAGATTCTTCTTGACCGCATAGAGTGCAGTCACCGAACGCTCTAACAGGCAGAGCTTGGTTGCAGCGGGGGCAACTATGGAAGTTCACTCCTGCTAGAACCTCGCGAGCAGATTTCGTTCTGCTGTAGCGAATCGCAAGCATTTTCAGCTCATTCGAAAGCGTATCAGCCTCGCGTCGCCGCTGATGGACCGCCTCAAGCCGCTCGTGCACTTGCGTAATTTCAAGGTGTAAGAGTCGTCCTTCTTCTCGGAGAATATCCACAACGTGCGGGTCCTCGCTTGGCGCTAAGGCGTCCCGCAACTGAAGTCCGGTCCGTCGTATCGCGGCTGCCTCGTTTCTGAGCGCATCTATTCGCACATCGATATCAACAGTGTCGTCAAGCTCGGCTTCCTTCAGCACGTCTTTAAGAGAGCTGGCCGAAGATTGAGCCTTTAGCCGAAGATTACTCAGTCGCTGAACCTCAGCCTCAAGAGCAGCAACCTTATCTTGGTAGTACCCCAAGAACAATCGCATAGAATCAACACTCTTTGCTCGCCTAAAAGAGTCGACCGTCGAATCCAATCTAAAGAAGTCGCTATCGATATGGTCTTGGTCCAAGTAAGAGAACCGATAAACATCACGGAAACTCAGACGCTCCATGCGCTGCAGGCCATCCTTTCGGCCCTTGCGAACGGACGGAATTGGAACTCCCGCGAGGTGGAAAATCAGGTCGGAAAGAACCTTTACTTCCGTCTCCGGAAGCACGATTTCATCGCCACGACGAGCTGGCAAGTCCAACTGATGAACCTCATCACCTTCTTCCCAAGTAGCCACCACCCTAGCGGTTCCCCTGGCACGATAAAGCGAGACGTCCCTGTCACCAATTCGCAGGTAAAGCGTCGCGTCCAGAAATTCATCCTGCAACGCTGGAGTTTCCTCCAGAGCCCCACCCAGACAATAATCAATCAAACGTGCAATGCTTGATTTTCCAGCTCCAATCTGCCCCCAGATGAAGTTCACCCTCTGAAAGGTAACAACCTCATTGGACTCTCGGAAGCTAAGCCGAAGCTCATGGAAAAACATTCTCATAGATTTATGTCCTCACCCCACCGAACCGATTCGAGTTCGGGGAAAACGTCTTCGAAGAGTTCGGCCAAGGCCTTTCCACTCTTCGCAGAAAAATGCTCGACCACCAATCGTGCCCGCTGAGCCACATCTGAGAGCTCTGCCTTCTCGGCAAGAGCGTCAGCGATATCTCTTCCCGAGTTAGTGCAATAAATCTGAACCGTACGCCCGTAGGTGGACAAATGAACCAGCCGCTTAGCCACCAGAAGGGCAAGCCAACGTCGGTATAGCGGGTCCCATGGGCCGTAACGAAAACGAACCATACGAGCTTCGATGGTCTTTCGTTCGAAATCCCGAACCAACGCCGTTTTTGCGCCAACCCCAACTGCGGACAGCGCACGTTCAAGGCTTGTTGGATAGCGCAACAAGAAGTCTAGTTTTGCCAACTTGGTGATGCCATCCAGTGGTTTATTTGTCTTTCCCCGGACGGCATCCAGCAGCAAAAGTAAACGGCTCATGTGAAGGTTATCGTCGATTTCGGTGCGCGCGAGTTCGCGAATCAACTCGAAGGCCATTTACTTCTCCGACGCAACAGGCAAGGGGGCGCCCCAAGCGAACTTGCAACTTCCGGACAGCAAGCCAGCCATACCCCTTAAGGTTTGCACGCGCTCGTTAACGACGTAATCACTATCGTTCTCAGACAACTCTGCAGTTCTATCAAGGATTCGCTGATAAATCACCGTCCCCCTTCTACTCTCAGGTTCAAAGGCGGCTCTAGCTTCTGCGTCTTGGCATTCGACGATGAGGACCGACTCAAGTTGATTTAACTTATTCAGCGTTGCCGTAGGGTTACGAAGAGCCTCCTCGATGAGCCGGCTTTCGGCAGCCACGCCCTGCAGCCAAATGCTCGTAAAGTATTGCTCGACTCCGCCAGCTTTCATCTTCGCCCGCAAAGTCTCCTTTTGACTGGCCTTGAAATTCCCAAGGTGCACCAATTGCTCGGCGGGTTCGTAGAGAAATAGCTCACCGGGATGACGGGTGACTAACTCTTTGACATCCTGAGCGCTTACGCGTTTGGCAAGGGTGACGCCGTATGGACGACCATCTGGAGCTGTCGGCGTTGCGTGGAGGTCCGTAGCGGAGACTTCTCGCGCAGATGCGGCGCGGAACCTCAAGAACACCTGCTCGCAAGCCTTCTTAAGTCTCTCAAGGTTCATACTGGAACACTCCGGAATCTCCGCGATTGCGTCGCGAAGTCTTTCCATGAAACCCTCGAGCGGGGGCCCCTTTCCAAATTCCAACTTGCGCAGAACAGCGAATACTTGTTCTGGCGTCTTTTCGCACGCTTTACTCAACGCCAATAAAGCCTCGCGATAAGGCGATTCGACGGATTGGCAGTCAGTGCGCCTGCAACACTCGTCAACCAATTGAACAGGACTGCTTGCAAGCGTATTGGGCTTCGTCGCCGAGGGCCCGGGAACATACGCCTTCACATTCGAATAAAAGAGGTAGTTTCGAATGACCGTTCCGTTGACCTCCTCGGAGCCACAGAATTTTCCAATCGCGTCCACAAAGGGCTTACTCGTACACTTCCAACGACTGGCGCTGTCGTCTATTGTCTTTACCTGCACGAGCACCTGCCGACCATCGAGGCATCTCAGCAACACGTCATCATGATGCTCATTCCAAGCCTCGACATAATCATTCTTGCCCGTGAGCGCCCCACAAATGAGAATTGCGGCCGCCGCAACTTGATAGTCAAAGCGCAATTGGACTTCGTCGCCTTGGTCGGTCAGAAGGGTTGGGCGGCCATTCTTCTGTGCAGCGAATCCGAGCGGAATATTTCTTTGTGGCAGTGGAGCAAATATCTGCGTAGTGAGCGCTCCATTGGCGCTTTGCTCACTTGGCTGACTTGACTGCCCCTCAGTGAAGATTTTCAGTTCTCGCGACTTCGTCATGGCGTCCACCTCGGCAGCGCAATCAGCGATACCTACTCCCTGCCTCAGCGACGTTGGCATAGTGGGACAACTTCTGCTGTGGCACTCCCACGGTTTAGGGCTCTATCGAGCACTTCCCTCTTGAACGGAATGTAACCGGTCTGAGACAGCGTCACTCCTCCGCGCATGAGCCAAGTGCGTGTCTTCCTAACTCTGCACTCCGCTGATTGACGCGGACGGTACAGGGGCAGGCTCGCGTAACGTAATCAGCGCAGAAATTCCGACATCGGGAACGATGAAATTTTGGTCCACCCTCAGGCAGGGGGATGTGGCGTAGAAACTCTCACCGCGCCCTGCCGGCATCGATAGACTTTAGAAGCGGCGGGAGTCTGAAGGGCCGCGTCACCACAATCGAGACCGAAATGAACGCGTCCAATCGCCCGTCTGCGCCGCCGCCACCTCCACCGCCTCCACCGCCGCCTCCCCCCCCGCCGCCTCCGCCGCCTCCAGACCGGAGGCACGACGTGTACGACACGCCATGGCGAGGCTTCGGTACAGCAATTAAAGACTCTCGCTGAGGCCCGCTCGGGCTTTTGCCCACGTCATCGCTCGGGGGGATTGATGCGCAAGCTCGGCCAGAAGGCCTGGGAGATTCTTTCTCAGAAGGACAATGAGAGAACGCAGGTCGCGTTCGCTATCGTCGTCGTCTTCTGCATCTCCCTTTTCGGGGCATTTGCCGCATTCTGCTTTGGCTACAGTGCGCGCTCGGGCAGTCTCGGCTTGCGCTTTTCTGGTGGCGCCATTGCGATACTCGCTTGCGTTGGCGCATTTGCTGTAGGCGGGATGCTTGGATTGCTCTTCGGCTCACCAACGATGGGGAGCTCTCCACCTGTAGCCACAGGGCCGGACGGAAAAGCCACATCAAACTTTGGGGTTCGGCCCAACACCAGTTTAGAGCGCGTGGCCGATTGGCTGACAACGATGATTGTCGGCCTAGGGCTAGTCAACCTGAGACCTATCCTTGATGAGGCCACGACCATGTCGGTGTGGCTGACACAGGCGATAACGGGGGAGAACTCCTCGAACGGTACCCCCGGAGCTGCCATCGCACTGGGATACAGCTTTGCGGGTTTTGTCCTCGTCTATCTGTGGTCCATGCGCTTCCTACCGAGTGAGCTACGTGCGTCTTACGAAACACTGGTAGAACGAGTAGAAAGGGCTGAGCAGGACAAGCAAGTCGCCGAGACCGCGAGACGGCAATTGGAGGAGGAGAAGAACGCTCTGCTTCGCGATTTCAAAGCGAAAGCTGTCCTCGCCGTGCCCGACTGGGCGTTGAGCAGGATGGAAGCGGAGCTTGAAAAGGCATTGGTCCCCGCCAACACCATTGGACAAATCATTGGCAGGTATAAGTCCAGCACGAACGCAGACGCTGAACCGATGCGCGAGTTTGGTCCAGCCGAGGACGCCGGCTACAAGTTGTCCGCCACGATTACGGAAATCGCGGGCGGCCGGTTCGATTTGGCTATTCAAGTTGTGCCACCAAGCGACGCCCCTGACAGCAAGGTGTTCTGGCTCCTTCACAACTCGTTCTCTCAGGACGTTCTCTCGGTCTGTCCTATCGACCAAGAGTACAAGAACTCCATCGATGAGCCCTTCTGGATAGGAGCCGTTGTCCCACGCGACGGGCAGCCGCCTGTGCAGTTGTCCATGGACCTCGGTGCAGCACCAGGCGCTCCCTCGACTTTTAAAACCACTGAGGCTTAGCCCACAGCATGGCTACCACCAAGAAGACCGCTAGCTCCACTACCGCGAAGGTCAAAGCAACCACGAAAGCGGCTTCTACAGGGAAGCTCGTCGGGTCCAACGCTGGCGAGACGGTCAAGTCCAACAAGTCGGCGGCTGCGGCAAGCAAGTCAACTAAGGGGTCAAGCTTTCCCAAAGCACCCGCCAAGAGTGTCGGCCGCTCCGCTTCCACCGGCCAATTCATGGGCCCCTACGACATCCTGCCTCTGGTCGTGCCCTCGCGGAAGACCGCAGCAGCCAAGAAGGCTCCCGCAGCGAAGAAGGCCGCGGCCAAGAAGGCGGCACCGGGGCCGTACCGCGGGTTCGGGTCGGTGCTCCGGTCGCTTTGACGTGTTCATTCGCCAGACCATTCGGTCAGACTACTGCGCGGTGCACTCGACCGCGATGGCTCTGACCTTGGCCGGACACCCAACATCCCGACTTGAAGGCCTACGCCTCTTTGAAGCAGGCAGGAGATGGACTGGGGCCAGTCATGCCTCAATCTCCCGCGCCATTCTTCGGCGCACGGGTCGGCTCGGGCGATGGCGTCACGGTCCCTCCGGCAACGAACTGGAGCTGCTGCCATGGCTGCAGAGGATGGCTGCAGCTCTGAAGGGCTCACCTGCTGTCGTCACTGCGTACTGCCAACATCGAACCCTTGACCTGATATGCGGGCATAGCTTTGTACTTGTCGGACTCACCCCAACTCATGTTGAGCTGCTGGACCCTCTGGGCAAGCGTCCTGCAGCTGGTCAATCAACGAATGTCCTACTCAGCTTGGCTCAGCAGCCCAACGACGGACTTCTAGCAACGACCGGGGCGGTCTGGGACCTGCGCGTGGACCAGAAAATTTCGGTTCTGAAGATTGGAAAATCCGCTGATGGGGCACCTCCATTGAGCGCCCGCTGTACAAGCACTTAAAGGCACGCACCGACACGTCCGCCGAAACGCCATATGCGGGGCCGTTCGAAGGAGCCCCTTGGCATTGCCGCGCACATTGCGCGCCGGGCGCAACCCTGAATTCGTATTTCCTAAGATGGAAAAGAAAAAGCTCTACAACCTCCTTGTCTCCGGAAACGACGGCTCCTGGGATGGCGAAACGTACAACTTCGCCAGAAGCCGATTTCTTGAGTACACAGACAAGGAAATTTCATCTCGCTTTGAGACGCTCAACTCGTCGCAGATTGCAGCGCTGAAGGCGCTTCCCTGCCTATTTGTGTACGAAGGACTTGCTTCCGCCGCAAAAGTTGGCTGGTTGAAGGACGTCACTGTCGACCGACGCAACGTGGGGGTCACGTTTGTCCTCGATGACCGGTTCGCGCCAATCCCGATTCTTGACGTTGGTGGGCTTGAGGAAATGCTGGGGTTTGAGCGATGGGAACGCAATCGCACCCACTGGGCGGTCAAGGAGGTCGACCTGTTCAAGCTACTGCGCGAGTTGAACCATCAGACTCCGCTGGACGAAGAGCCGCCAACCCCTGGCCCTTCCGTGGTCGAACTGCCGCCCGAGGCTCCCACCGTCAGTGCGACCGTTGACTCTGTGAGTACTTTCGTCGGGTCAGTGCTTGGGTTGGACAGCGGTGGCGCACAAATGTTCTATCGCGGGCACTCGAACCGCTCCTACAAGCTCGCGCCGACACTCTTCCGAAAAGACGAAAAGGGAATTCCTCGGCATCTTGAGAGCGAACAGCAGATGTATCGCGAGCTCATGGTGTCAAACTCGCGCGACTTCCATGAGGACCTCAACACGCTGGACCGCCTAGTGCGAATGCAGCACTTTGGGCTTCCAACCCGCCTGTTAGACATCACTTCCAACCCGCTTATTGCGCTCTACTTCGCGTGTGCCGGCGGCCAAGCATCTGTGAAGAACGGCGTGCACCAGGAAGAGACGCAGGGCGAGGTGGTCATCTTCCGCATTCAGCCGCAGCGTCTCAAGTACTTCGACTCGGACACAGCGAGTTGTATCGCCAACCTGGCGCGATTGACGCAGGCCGAGAAGGACGCAATCGACTATGAAATTGAGGACACGGAGAAGTTCAATGAGCAGCGAGAGATGAAGCGGCTTCTCCACTTCATCAAGGGTGAGAAACCGTACTTTGAACCTCGCATCCTTCGTTCCGACTTGAAGTCCGTCATCTGCGTCAAGAGCAAGTTATCGAACGACCGAATCTCTTCGCAGTCCGGCGCCTTCCTGCTCTTCGGACAAGAGGCGGAGTTTCTTGAGGATGGGATGCCTGATATTGGCATCACCGTGGAGCGAGTTGCTGTGTCCAGCAAGACGCGCATCCTCAAAGAACTCGACCAACTAAACATCAACGAAAGTTCGGTCTTCCCGCACATCGAGAAGTCTGCGCGCTATATCGCAGGTAAGTTCTCGCGCTCTGACTGAAGCCCCGGCGTAGGCTTCTCGCGATTGCTGCCTATCTGGAGAACCAGGTTAAATGGACCCGCCCATCCGGCACCGCGCCATCGAATAGCCAGCACCAGTGACGCCTACGTGGACCTCAACCTCTGAATGCCCGAGCAGTCTTCTGAAAGGCTTGGCACGAGCAAATCTACAGATGACGCAAGACTTCTTCGCACTCTGCAGGCCGCTCAGCAAGTCGCCCGGAAAGAAGTTCACCTGCACAACGCCAGACCAATCGCTTCAATTGCCCGCTGCGTCGAGGGAGTGCTGCAACCCCTACTTCGGGAGCAGCGGTTTCTAAAGTCTGCCCGGACTGTATCTGAGCGCCGGGGCCCATTGGCCGAAACACAGCTGCGATATTGACCTGCCCAGCGACCTTGAAAACCAAGGCATCCTCATTCTTGCGGGACACAGAAACATTCGCCGTCAAATCCTCCCTTTCTTTATTCAGGGGCGACGCCGCGCCCCCGCAACGCCTTATGCGGTACGCAAAATTCTCAAGGAAGGCGGGCTGCGCTGTTGACTAGCGCCCTGGGTCTGCAACGTGGCTCGGATTACTACCGTGTCTGGCAGATTCTTGAAGGCAGATGACCTTCAATGACCGCGAGCTCTATGGCAGTTCGGCGTCCTTCTTCGGTGTTAAAGCCGAACCCCTGGGCATGTCCTTTGGCAAGACGCTGGACACACCCACCTCCTCCCGGTCGAGAGCAACCAAGCACTGCATCAAGAACGTCGCACTGAAAGTGCCGCGGTGCAGCTTGCTCTTCACGCTGGACTCGGTCTCCTGAAGACCGAGCCGCTGCAACCTGGCCGCCAAGCTAGCGAGTGTCAGCCCCTCCCGGGCAATTTCCGCCTTCACTAGGCGGGACGCCGCGTCGTTCCAGTCGAACTCTTTCACCGCCGCACCCCTAGTTCTTGGGATTGCCGGGCACGCTCCCGCCAATAAAGTCGCACATCCGGGACTTTGGTTGCATTTGTGAAACTTTGAGGGGACATGGTGCTGCAGGGGTGAAACCGTACTTTAACGGTCTGCACGCACGCACCGTAAACCCGCGCAGCTGACGTCAAGGTGGCCCGCTCTCAGGTCGTCCGGCAGCCGCGCAACTTTCGTCGTTTCGTCGGTCCGCGCGCCTCGCGAGCCCCTCTGACGTGACGCTGCGGCGCTGGAGCGGAGGCCGGCCGCGCGCTTTAGGCTCGAGCTCATCGGTTTTACGTTCCGGGTCGGTTGCTTTACTTAGCGTCAGGGCACAGCTCTGGCGCCAAAGAAACCAATCAGGAGTAAGCGATGAACGCAAGAAGACCGGCCGTGCCCAAGCGTGGCCCCAAGAAGTGGACTGAGAAGGTCCTGAAGAATCGAACGGCGGCCGGCCTGGGCGTCGGCGAAGGAGCTTCGTACCAACCCGCCATCCGGGTTCAGGACTTTTCGTCGAAAGGCGTCCAATCGCGAATTCCGTCGCAGCTTGTGGGCCGGACCGTCCATGTCCACTCAAATCTTGAGCGTGCGTTTTTTCTCGTCAAGGAGTTCTCCGGGCAGGTGGTGGATTTCCTGGAGCAATACCCGATGGACCGAGCGGTCACCTTGGGTGCAGCACAGCGCCTAGCAGTGCAGCATCCGAAGTATCCAGGCGGCCAAGTGCCGGTTGTGATGACACTCGACGCAGTCGTGGTCGAACGCGTGTCGAACGGCACGACGGTGGAGGCCTGGGACATCAAGCCGACGTCCGAATTGAGCGACCCGCGCGTCCAAGAAAAGCTCAGTCTTCATCGCGCTTACTGCGCGCATTTCGGCATA
>Ga0209257_1004512_pt1 | contig 10712 bp, 9 predicted proteins | sample AraplaCvi_mCL_r2_FD_184277 | JGI IMG/M metagenome (GOLD analysis project Ga0209257, IMG submission 184277) | Arabidopsis root microbial communities from North Carolina, USA - plate scrape MF_Cvi_mCL_r2 (SPAdes) (version 2) | ecosystem: Host-associated > Plants > Roots > Endosphere | place: USA...
AATGGCGAGTCGCTCAACGACATGGTGCCGCCGCACTATATCGGGCTGTTCGACATGATCGCGGCCGAGCGCGGCGACGGCTCGGTGGTGCTCCCGTTCCCGATCTGGCGCGAGGCCTTCATCAACGACGCCGATCTCGAACTGGCGCAGCGCGCCTACGACATTCTCAATCCGCATCCGCTGAAGACCTTCAGCGACAAGATTGCGCTGAAGACCAATCCGGCGGAGATGCCGCTGGCAAAATCCTACATCAACTGCACCGAAGACACCGCGCTGCCGCACGGCTATCCCTGGCATCCGCGGCTGTCGGAGAAGCTCGGCCTGTTCCGCCTCGTGCAGGTGCCGGGGAGCCACGAACTGTGCTTCTCCGATCCGGCACGCCTTGCCAGGGCGATCATGGAAGCAGGACGCGACTGACCGGGCCGTTCCAGGCCTTTGATGCCGCGGCCGCTGTAGCCGCTCATCGCATCCGCTTGTCGGCGGCGACGAAGTCGATGAAGGTCCTCACCTTCGCAGAGAGGTATTTGCGGCTCGGATAGACCGCGAACAGGCGCCCGTCGAAGATGATGTCGTCGGGCAGGATGTGCACGAGCCGACCGGCGGCGATGTCCTCCGTGACCAGCCATTTCGGCAGGAAGGCGAAGCCCATGCCTTCCAGCGCGGCCACATGCAGCAGCGTCTCGTTGCCGCTGCGCAGGACCGGGTTGAGCTTGACGGTCTCGACCGTGCCGTTCCTGTTCAGGGAAAAGCTCGCGCCCGGATAGAGCGCGTAGTGCAGCAGCGCCTGGCCGGCAAGATCGGCGAACTTCGCCGGGCGTCCGGCGCGCTTGAGGAACGCAGTCGCTGCAACCAACAGGAACGGGACCTTGGTGATGGGACGCGCGATCAGCGCCTCGTCCAGCGTGCCGGTCGCGCGCAAGGCGAGATCGAATCCCTCCTCGACCAGATTGACCAGCCGCCCGCTGAGATCGACGTCGAGGCACACCTCCGGATAGCGGGCCTGGTAATCCGCCAGCACACCCGCGAAGATCGCATTCGCCATCCACACCGGCGCGGTCAGCCGCAACGTGCCGCGCGGAACGACCGTCGCCTTGCTGACGGCGGCCTCGACCTCGTCGAGCGAATCCAGCATCTGCCGCGCCTGCTCGAAATAGAGCGCGCCGCTCTCGCTCAGGCTGACCCGCCGACTGGTGCGGTTGAGCAGCCGCGTGCCCAGCCGCTTCTCGAGCTGCATCACGTGCTTGCTCGCCATGGCGGGAGAGATGCGCAGGCGCTGCGCCGCGGTCGCAAAGCTCTTCAGCTCCGCGACCAGGCAGAACACCCTCATGCTGACCAGCGAATCCATGAAATCATCAACACCCAGGAAATGAATCAATCCTGGAACGCATAATGATCAAATAATGCGAAACCATCAAATGGTGGCAATCCTCACATCCTGGAGACCCCACCATGTCCGCCACCACCTTCGAGACCCCCACCCCGGGCCGCGCCCTTCTTATCGGCCTCTGGGCCGCACAGGGCCTGATCTTCTTCGTGTTCACCTCGGCCGGGCTGGTCAAGCTGCTCACGCCTATCCCTCAGCTGGCCGCGATGATGCCCTGGACCGGGCAGTATTCCGAAACCTTCGTCCGAATCATTGGAGTGATCGACCTCGCCGGCGGGATCGGCATCCTGCTTCCGGCCCTGACGCGGATCCTGCCGCGGCTGACGGTGCTGGCCGCGCTGGGCTGCACGGTGTTGCAGGTGTTCGCGCTCGCCTTCCACCTCTCGCGCGGCGAGGCCGATGTCACGCCGCTCAATGTCGTCCTGCTTGCGCTCAGCCTGTTCGTGTTGTGGGGACGCGGCCGCAAGGCGCCGATCGCGCCGCGTCAGTTCTGAGCGGCAGGAACACCGCCGCCATGATCTCAGCCAATGGATGGTCCCGGAGGGGCCTGCTCGCAGGCACCGCGATCCTCACTGCGGGCGGCGCCGCCGCCAGGGAGAACCGTCTCGCCGACGGCGTCGTGATCCTGATCGACAGCAACGAGCCCTATGTCATGGGACATGCGATCAGCTACTCGGCCAACCTCGCAAAGCACTTCGCCGACAAGGGCGCGCGATTGCTGATCGAGGTCGTCGCCAACGGCAAGGGCATCGACGTCTTCCGGGCCGACAAGACTCCGCTGGTCGAGCCGCTCGCGACGCTGCGGCAGTCGGTGCCCAATCTCACCTACAGCATGTGCGCGTCGTCGAAGGCGATCGCGGAAGCCAAGGAGCAGGTCTCGATTCCGCTGATCGCGGGCGCGAGTCTTGTCCCGTTCGGTATCGGGCGCGTGGTCGATCTGCAACTGACGGGCTGGGCCTATATCCATGCGTGAGAAGCCCCGTGCGCGAGGCGCGACACTATCGAGGCGCGCGCTGCTGATGGCCGCGCCTGCGATCCTTGCCCCTCCGCGCGCAAGCCGCGCGCAGGGCGATCCCGCCTGGCCGCCGGTGTTCGAGGCCGGCCGCAGCCAGTTTACCGTCGTGCGGCCTCGCGCAACGATGCCACAGCTCAGGCTCCAGGACGTGCAGGGAAAAGACGTTGTGCTGACGGCGCGGCCGGGCCGGATCACGCTCGTCAATTTCTGGGCGACGTGGTGCGCGGCCTGCCGGCTCGATCTGCCTGTACTCGCAAGCCTCGCGGGATCGCGGCCGGACCGGCTCGACGTCGTCGCGATCTGCACCGACACGAAGGACCTGCGCAAGATCCGCGCGTTCCTCGGCGGTCTCGCCGTGCAAAACCTCGCCTGCTACGTCGATGCGTATGCCACGGCGGCGGAAGCCTCAGCCTCGGTCTTCCCGCTCGTCGGCATGCCCGTGACCTATCTGGTCGGCGCGAGCAATCACGTCGAGGGTTACATCACCGGCGCACCCGACTGGCTCTCGCCGGCGGGCGCGCGGTTACTGCAATTCTATCGCGAGCAAGCCTGATCCGCTCAATTCGGATGCCACCAGCGACCGCCGATGACCACGCCTTCGGACGCGATCTTGCTGTTACCGATCAGGTGTTCTCCGACGACGTCCTCATAGTCGAACTGGCCTCGGCTGATCGAGATCAGCGTGGCGTCGCCGACGCAGCCCGGCTTGAGGCTGCCGAGCTCGGGGCGCCGCAGCGCCATCGCCGCGTTCACCGTCGAGGCGGCGACCACATCGGACAGCTCCATGCCCATGCACAAGAACTTCGACATGGTCGTCACCTGGTCGAAGGCCGGGCCATCGATGCAGAGCTGATGGATGTCGGAGGAGATGGTGTCCGGATAGAAGCCGTTGGCGAGCATTGCGCGCGCGGTCTTGAAGGCGAACGAGCCCTTGCCGTGGCCGATGTCGAACAGCACGCCGCGCTCGCGTGCATCCAGCACCGCCTTCTTCACCGTGCCTTGCGCCGTCGCCGGCGTGTTGGGGAAGGGACGGAACGCATGGGTCAGCACGTCGCCTGGACGGAGGCGCGCCAGCACCTCCTCATAGCTCGGCGGCGGATGGTCGATATGCGCCATCAGGGGCATGCCGACCTCGTTCGCGACCTCGAGCGCGATGTCGAGCGGCACGACCCCTGAGGTACCCGAGGAATGCAAGCCGACGCGCACCTTGATGCCGACGATGAGGTCGCGGTTGGCATCGGCGACCTTGGCCGCCTCGATCGGATTCATCAGCCGCAACTCCTCGCTCTCGCCGACCATGATCCGGTGCGAGAAGCCGAAGATGCCGGCATGCGAGACGTGCAGATAAGCGAGGATGCGGACCTGGCTCGGCTCGATCACATGCTTGCGGAAGCCAGCGAAATTGCCGGGCCCCGCGCTGCCGGTGTCCACCGCCGTGGTGACGCCGGAGAGGCGGCAGAATTCCTCGGCGTCGATGCCGAGCGAGGTGCCGCCCCAATAGACATGGGTGTGCAGATCGATCAGCCCCGGGGTCACGATGAGCTGCGAGACGTCGCGCACCTCCGTAGCAGGATCGGCCTTCAGCCCGCTGCCGATCGCTGCGACCTTGCCGCCGGCAAAGGCGACATCGGTCACGGCGTCGAGCTTCTGGGACGGGTCGACCACACGGCCGCCGCGCAGGATCAAGTCGAAAGGCATCATGGTCTCCGGATAGGGCAGTAAGGCGCGGCCGACATGTCGGCGAGGCCAGGAGGGAAGTCTGTTGCCTGTAGCAAGTTTTGCGCCGAAGAGCCCGCCAAATAGCGGCCATTGCCCATGACAAAATGGCGATCCCGGGAAGACTCGAACTTCCGACCTACGGTTTAGGAAACCGTCGCTCTATCCGGCTGAGCTACGGGACCGCGGAACCCGCAGGTGCGGGTTCGGCCCCCTCATACCAGAGCAGGATACGGTTCGCCAGCCGCAAGGCGGGCCGGATCATCGTCAACCTGAACAAGGCGGCTGTACAATCGCGCCAAGGCCCTTTCGGCGGAGCAGCTCACATGATCGAAAGCATCAGCGCCATCACGCTCGGCACGCATGACATGGGGCGCGCCGTGCACTTCTACCGTTCGCTGGGGTTCGAGCTCCTGTATGGCGGCGAAGCCGCTGCATTCACCAGCTTTCGCGCCGGCACCGGCTATCTCAACCTGACGGCGCAGCCGGACGACAAGCGCTGGTCTTGGTGGGGCCGCATCATCTTCTACGTCGACAACGTCGACGGGACCTACGAGCGCGCACGCGCTGCCGGATGCCAGCCTTCGACCACGCCGCGCGATGCAGAATGGGGTGAGCGCTACTTCCATCTCACCGACCCCGACGGCCATGAGCTCAGTTTCGCGCGGCCGTTGTCCCGACCGAATTAGTCACATCCGCTGACGTTCCCAACGCGCAAGTAGCGCTATCTCAGCCGCCGTGGCAAGCTCGGTGCGGTTGCCTCAAGCGAGAATTGTATCTGGGTTCTAACCAGGGAGGACGACCATGGTAACCTATGTCGTGCTGGGAAACTTCACTGATCAGGGAGTCCGCAACGTCAAGGACTCGCCGAAGCGGGCCGACGCCTTCAAGGAGATGGCCAAAACGTTCGGCGTGACGGTGAAAGAGATCGTCTGGACGCAGGGACGATATGACGTTGTAACCGTTCTCGAGGCTCCAGATGAGGCTGCCGCGATGTCGCTGAGCCTTAGTCTCAGCGCGCTCGGCAACGTCCGCACCGAAACGCTGCGCGCGTTTTCGGCGGCAGATATGACAAAGATCGTCGGCAAGATGCTCTGACGCTCAAGCCAGCGCGAGCGCAATGGACCCGGGATGGCAATCCCGGGAAGAGATTTCTTAGGCCTTGGCCGCGCGGGGAAACTGTCGCTCTATCCGGCTGAGCTGAGGGACCGCGGAATCCGCGAGGCAGGTTCGATCCCCCCTCGCAACGGAGCGTGATGCGGACCGCCATGCGGCGAAACGAGCCATCCGGTACGTGGCCCGAGGAGATGGCAAACGAAATCAACAGTGATTCCAGTGGCATCCGCTGCCCCTTCTCCGCAGCTCCGGCGGGAGAAGGACGCTTGCCTCGCGCAATGGTCAAGGGCATGCTCGGGCTCCGTCGTGCCGGAGATCGAGACCCCTTGAGGTGAGCTATGAATCTTCCGCGAGAACCAGATCTTCTGATTGAGAAGGATGCGGACGGGGTTATTCGCGAGTTGCGCCATCTGCAAACGCCGGCGGTGGCCGACCCTGACGTGTCAGCGAAGCGAGCAGCGTTCGAGTATCTGAGGCTGGCGTCCCACACCGACCCGCCTTTGCTGCCGCTCAGCGACGACGATTTGGACCACCTTGACCACACGACCGACTCCAACGAACCAGGGCGATCCAGCAAATCAAGATTTCGATGGTCGCAGCCGCGCGAACTGAAGCGCAATGGCGGGATCGAGACGACGGTCGTTTGGTGTCAGCAAACAATTCCGATCAAGGTCGGGGGTACTGACTTCATCCCCGATGTTCGGGGTAGCAGTATACGTCTCGTCGCACACTACGGGCGGCAGACCGGCCGATGGCAAATCACCAGTGCCCGATCAACGTTACTTATGCATGCCAATCTGTCGATCAAACCGGGCTTCGTGGAAAGGGCGTTTCGCCGTTTCGATCCGGAGTGGGCCGACAGCCTTCCCGCGGAACTGATTTCGGACTGGCTCGGCCCTGTTCTGGGCTTTGTGTCGCCGGACGCAATCGCAGATGGACAGCTCGTTGCGTATCATCGAAGCGGGCCCAGCATCGCGTACGAGGATGGCGGGCTTGGCTTGGCGGCTGCCGCCACCGTTTTCATGCCGATGGCGAGCGGCGACTCCATTGCGCACCAGGTCCTCTTTGATCCTCTCGAAGCCAGGCTTATCCGCAAGGCCCCGATCGCGTCGGCTTGCGCTGGATATGCCTTCCTCAGTGACCCTGCCAGCAAGACAGGCGGCTTCAAGCTGCGCCCCGACAGCGTCGCCGACTTGCTCGATCACGAGCGCGATCCAGTCGGATTGCTAGATCTCGATCACGCCGGTGGCGGGCGTCGGAAGCTGTCGGGGCCGCGCGTGAGGGTGCTCACGCCGGCGGCGCTGGGTGCTGACTATGATCCGCCGGTGCAGCGGCCTCCCTTCGCCTTCACGGCTCGAACCAACGAGTTCGCCGCGGTCAGCGCCTACTGTCATTGCGATTCAATGATGCAACTGGTCCAGGGATTCGGGTTTGTTCTGAAGGATTATTTTGGAAAGGTTGCACTACCGTTGACCGTCGAACATCGAGCCAAGATGTTGACGGGCCCGGGAGCCCATGACGGCCGCGGCATCAATGCCTATGTGACCCCGTTCCGCCCCGACCAAACGGCGACAGAGTGGGACGTCAGGATGTTGTTCGGGCTTGCGGATTTCGCGGACACTTGGAAGCACCCTCTTGGGCTTGTCGCCGACGTGCGCTTCGTCTGGCATGAGTTCTGCCACGTCCTGATCCTGGCTGCGACTGGCTCGACCGAATTCGACTTCGCGCACAGCGCCGGTGACGCGCTCGGCGCGATCATGTGTGATCCGGCATCAAAGCTCCCGAAGACGTGGCGAGGCGTGACGTTCCCCTTCATCCAGCTGCCGTTGCGGCGCCACGACCGTGACGTCAAGAAAGGGTGGGGTTGGAACGGCACTCTGTACGAGAAACCCAATCCGACCTACGGGCCGCGCGATCCCGCCGGCTACAACTCCGAGCAGATCCTGTCGACCACCCTGTTCCAGCTCTATCTCGCCGCTGGCGGCGATGCGGTTCGCGCCGACGAGGCGCCGGATGTCGACGCCCGGACGGCGACGGCATACTACATTGCTTACCTCATCGTACGCGCGATCGCGTCGCTCGGTTCCGTCGCGACGCAGCCGACCCGCGCGGCGAGCCAGTTCGCCACAGCCTTGATGGACGCTGATGTCGGCACACCTTATCTCGACTACGACGGATCGAGGCGGCTGGGCGGAATGCTTCACAAGGTTGTCCGCTGGGCTTTTGAGCAACAAGGTCTTTATCAGACGTCTTCGCCCGGCCAGAACACGCCGGGCAGCGCACCGCCGATTGACATCTACGTCGATGACGGCCGTGGCGGGCAATACAAGTACTGCAACCACTGGCACGCACTCCCTGCTGTTTTCTGGGTCCGCAACGCCGAGGACGGCCAGTCGGACGATCAGACGCCGCGCCCGGGCTATGTGAACTATGTCTACGTCAAACTTGGGAATCGCGGCGCCCAGATCGCAACCGCGGCATCGGTGGATGTTTTCACAGCCGTCGGCAACTATGCAGACACTTGGGATGCCCAATCGGGCCAGTGGTCGCCAGTGAACCCAAACAATACGACGACGGATGTATCACCCGGTGAACCATCCGCGATCTTTGGGCCGTTTAAGTGGACTCCACAGGCAGGAAAGAGAAACGCTTTGCTCGTCCGCGCGATGGCCGAAGGCGACCGCAGCAACATCGATGCGGGGTCCACCCTGCCGTGCGCTACCGGTCCCGTGGTCGTCGCGGACCTTGTCCGCGCCGACAACAATCTCGGTTATCGGGAGTGGACCCTCTCGTAGAGCTTGCGCCGATCTGGACCGGCGTTGCCTCAAGATAGACGGTCATCACCTCTCACAATGCCACCTAAACCGGAGCGATGGCAGGGGCTATTGCTACTGGTTGGCTCCACTCTTTCTTGGCCTCTCCGAACAGCTCTTTGATCTTGGAGTCGGCAGGCAGGGCCATGATCTTTGCCTTGCACTTTTCGGCAATGAACTTTCCTGCCTCGGTGTCGCTTCGATAGTGCACCCCCGCTCGCTCGCGGTTTAATGCGACTCTTTCAGCAAGCCATTCGAGCTCGTACGTGTAGGCAGGCGCTACTTCCTCGAGGAATAGCGACATGAGCCAGCTCTGCAGAGAATGTCCGCTTGGAAACGAGGCGTGCGCCGGCGGGCCGAATTCCGGCAGCAGGCCTGGACACACAAACGATGGCCGCGGTCGCTTGTAGTGGTACTTGTAGAAGGACGCAACGATCTGGCCGATCCGTACCGCAAGATTCATCACCACCAGCGTATGGTGGTGCTCACGATTGTTGACGGCCATTAGACTCACCCAATAGCCGGGCGCGTTGTCATGCTGCGCCAAGATTTCCACCATGTAGCGCTCGCGATCGGTTTGCATAAGCTGCTGGAGCTGGATGATCTCGCCGCTGACAAACTTCTCGAAGTTCGCATAGCTGTTCGGGTCCCAATGGAGCAACTCGGGACGCTGCGCGACAATCTCTGCATCGATCTTGTCCCAATCGGTGCCTCTTATGAACTCCGTGATGTACAGCAGACAGAGGACGTCGGGATCCCACGGTCCGACCCTGTCTTTCCAGCATTCCTTAGGCAGCAATTGGTCCGGGAAACTCGGATCGGCATTCGGCCCAAGGTCGTATTGCAGGGTCAGGGGTCGGAAGCCGAGCTCGGGTGGCGTGGCGCCGAAGGCCATGCCCATGCCCATGCCCATCCCCATACCCATCCCCATCCCCATGCCCATGCCCATACCCATTCCCATGCCCATTCCCATGTGATCCTCCAGAGCTGCCGCTACATAACCTTTTCGTTGCTGAGAAGCGATCGAGCGCCGTGGCGCAATTCATCACGGACGTTAACGAGGCAGCCCGGCTTCAATTAATCGTTCGCCCAAAAGCGCGAGCCGATCCGGCTGCTTGATCGGGTACCAACTGCAATATTTCTCAACCGAGAACGAGGGATCGATCCTCATATGCGCGGCGCCAACTTCGCGCGCCCGCTCGAGAGAGCCGGCGGCGACGAGGCTCGCGGCAAGAAGCCGCAGATTAGCGGCAAACTGCGGAGCCGCCGCCATGACCTTCGTGCCCCAGTGCACGGCATCGTCGAAGGTCTCATTGGTGTAGTGCGCGTTGGTGAGCGCCGACTGATAGAAATAGGCGTACGGATCGAGCGGCGACAGCGATATGCCGTAAGACGCGCGCGCCACGGCACGTGGTCCGTCGCCGAGATAGCAGTATGTCGATGCGCTCAGGGACCACGCAATAGCGGAATTGGGCGTTCCTCCAATGGCACGGTCGAAAGCATCGATGGCACGGTCATACGCGCCGAACAGAAACGAATTGATGTGCCCGAATATCGCGAGCGCCATTGGGTCCGACGGTTCGAACTCGAGCGCGCGCGACGCAAGCCGAAATGCCTCGCGGGAATCGGCCTTGAAGTCGGTGGAATGACCCTCGCCGATGTGCAGGATGTACCATTTTGCCATCAGGGCATAGGCCGCCGCATATTGCGGATCATGGTCGAGGGCGCGTTCGAACAGGCTGCGCGCCGCAAGCATGTCGTCATGACCGAGGCGATACAGGCGATACATGCCCTGCAGAACCAGGTCGTAAGCGTTCATGCTCTGCGGCGCCTTGCGCTCGGCGTGCTGCAGCTCGGAGATATGGATATGCGGCAGGAGCGCGTATGCGATGCTCGTTGCGATCGTCTCCTGCACGTCGAACAACTGGCTGATCGACGCCTCGTACTGGTTGGTCCACAGCATGGACCGCGTATCGACATCGATCAATTCCACCCGCATCCGTAGCAACTCGCCGTGACGCTTGAGCGTTCCCGTGACGAGATATCGCACGCCAAGGCGATGGCAAACGGCACCAGGGTCGACAGTAGGACCGGTGAACCCAAGTGTGGACGTGCTGGATACGACGAACAATTCGCGAATACCCGCCAGCGAGGCGACGATATCGTGGACGATTCCCTGCGCGAGATAGGCATCCGCCGCCTGAAGGCCGAGCATCTGCAGCGGCAATACTGCCACGGACGGCTTGAGCGAATGGGCCACCGAGATTGTCGGAGCCCGTAGGTCGTGATGCGCTATCTTGAATGCCCGGATGCGCCGCTCGATATTCTTGAGCGTGAGGAATCCCAGATCGGCGGCTTGGTAGCGCAGATGATCCTTCACCTGATCGTGAATGGCCCCGGAAATCACGACCCCGCCCGGGCCGGCGAATTCCTGAAGCCGGGCTGCTATATTGACTCCGTCCCCGTAGATGTCGTCACGCTCGGCGATGACGTCGCCGACATTTGCCGACATCCTCAACTGCAGCGGGTTGCTACCGGCTGATGACGATTCGGCCAGATGCATCTGCATGCCGAGTGCGAACCTGATTGCGTCAACCGGATTCCTGAACTCCAGCAGTAAGCCGTCACCGGTACTTTTGATTACCTCACCGGCATTTGAAGCGACGCG
>Ga0209257_1004522_pt1 | contig 10682 bp, 10 predicted proteins | sample AraplaCvi_mCL_r2_FD_184277 | JGI IMG/M metagenome (GOLD analysis project Ga0209257, IMG submission 184277) | Arabidopsis root microbial communities from North Carolina, USA - plate scrape MF_Cvi_mCL_r2 (SPAdes) (version 2) | ecosystem: Host-associated > Plants > Roots > Endosphere | place: USA...
TGGAAAAAGGGCTCGTTCATCGTCACCGCCTTGACCGCGTGGATCGAGGTGTCCTTCACCATCGATTCCACCCGGTCGACGAGCAGCATCGGATAACGATGCGGCAGCAGCGTCAGGATCCGGCGGATATCCACCGGACCCAATGCGCCTGACCCGTTTTCCCCGTCCGTCATCGATCTTAGCGGGTGGTCGGTGCGGTGCCGGTCGGTGCCGGAGCCGGGGTCGCCGGACGCGTGCCCTGTGCGGCGCGCGCTTGGTCCATCAGCTGCTGGTTGCGCTGCTGGACGAGCTGTCCGGGCTGGTAACCGGCGGGAACCGCGGTCGACACGTTCGGCAGGATGCGGTTGAGTTCGGCGACCACGGCGTCGGTGATGTCGACGTTGTTTTCGCGCGCGATCACCGCTTCGGGGTTCACCAGCAGGTCGACCTTCTTCGCGGTCATCGCGGCCTTGATCGCCTCGTTCATGCGAACGCTGATCTGGTCTTCGACATAAGCGATCGCGAGGTCGATGGGCGCGCCGATCTGGCCGAGTTCGGTCTGCGCGGCGCGCTGCTTGTCCTGAACGGCCTTGCCTGCGGCAGCAACAGCGGTTTCATTACGCGGCGTCTTTTTGATTTCTTCGTTATATTTCGCGACGAGCACGTTGACTTCGGCCTGCAGCGTCTGACCGCGCGACTGCTGCTGATCGATCTGCGCCTTGTAGGTCGTCTCGATCTGGGTCGAGGCGGTCTGGAACGCGTTCGAACGCGCCGCGGCGACGCGGACGTCGGCGACCGCAACGCCCTTTGCCTGCGCAATGGCGGGGGCCGACAGGATGGGCGAAACCGACAGCGTGGCCATCGCCAGCGCCGAAGCGACGAGAAGTTTCTTCATTAGAATTGGGTTCCTACATTGAATGAGAAGCGTTTGGTATCATCGCCCTCTTCTTTACGAAGGGCGTAAGCGAAGTCGATCCGGAAGGGACCGAAAGGAGAGTTCCAGTTCACCCCGGCGCCGATCGACACGCGCGGCATCCAGGTGTCACCGAAGAAGCGTTCCTCAAACGGTGCGAGCGGCGAGAAGCCGGTGGCGCAGGTGTTGTACTGGCCCGATGGCGTGCCATCGGGATTCGGGGTGTTCGTCGCAAAAGTCTGCTGACCGGTGGCGGCATTGCGGCACAGAAATTTGGTGAGGCCGTCGGCGGGGTCACGGAAGTTCGCCAGCGTTGTCAGTTCAGGCCTGCGGACGCTGAACACCGAACCGACGTCGACGAAGATCGACGGGCGGAGACCCAGTTCCTTTGCCCCGGTGCCGAGCGGAATATCAAGTTCGAGCCGGCCCTGATAATAGGCGCGGCCGCCGAGCGCGTCGTCAATCTGCCCGCGATCGTCGGTCGTCGTGTCGAGCACCGGATTGGCCGGATCGGTTAGATTCACCGAACCATAGCGGATGACGCGCGGGCCGACGCCGCGGATGTCGAAGCCGCGCATCTGCGGTTCGCCGAGGAAGAAGCGGTCGGTCAGGCGAACCTTGTCGCTGGTCGGGGTCGGGCGGCCGCCGAACGGATAGATATAACCGCCTTCGGCCGAGATATTGAGGATGAAGCGGCTGCCGAGATTGAAATGCTTGCTGCCCGACAGGCGGGTGCGGACATATTTGACGCTGCCGCCGAGGCCGGCGAAATCCTGGCTGAGCGAAAGCGACTGGCCGCGCGTCGGGCGCAGGCGGTTGTCGCGGTCGTCATAGGCGAGCGTATAGCCCAGCAGCGAGGTCGTGCGGTTGCCGATCGCGTCGCAGAGGTAACGGCCAGCCACCAGCGGGTCGCACTGATCGCCGAAATAATAGATCCCCTTGTCGAGCGTCACATCGTCGAAATTGATGCTGTAGCGCGCGAAGAAGGACATGAATTCGGTCAGCGGTACGCCGGCGTTGATCTGCGCGCCGGTCGTGATCTGCTGGAACGTCGTCCGGCGGTCGTTGTTGATGAAGTTGAACGAGTTCAAGTCGCGGCGATAAACGCTGCCGCCGACCGAGATGTTGCGATCGAACAGATAGGGTTCGGTAAAGCCAAGTTCGATCGACTTCGAATAGCTCGAATAGTTGACCGATGCCTGGAGCTGCTGGCCGAGGCCGCGGAAGTTGCGCTGGCGGATCGACGCCTGGAGCAGGAAATTCTCGATCGACGAGAAGCCGGCCGACAGCGACAGTTCGCCGGTCGGCTTTTCCTCGACGTTGGTCTCCAGGATGATGCGGTCGGGCGCGCTGCCTTCCTTGCGTTGGATTTCCAGATTTTCCTGGAAATAGCCAAGGCTATTGATGCGGTTTTCGGTGCGCTTGACGCCGAAGCTGTTGAAGGCATCGCCCTCGTTCAGACGGAATTCGCGGCGCACGACCTTGTCGTGCGTCAGCGTGTTGCCGTTGACGTCGATCCGCTCGACGTAAGTACGTGGGCTTTCGGCGACGTTGAAGGTGATCGCCATCGTCCGGGTTTCGGGGTCGCGGCGGAATTCGGGATTGACGTCGGCAAAGGCGTAGCCGAACAGGCCCGCGGTCTCGCTGAGGCTTTCGAGGGTATCCTCGACTAGCTTCGCGTCATACCAGTCGTCCTTCTTCATCGGCAGCAGCTTCTTCAGCATTTCAGGCTGGAAGTCGCGGATTTCGCTCTTCACGTCGATGTCGCCGAACTTGTAGCGCTCGCCTTCCTCGACCACATAAGTGATGATGAAGTCCTGCTTGTTGCTTGTCAGCTCGGCCACCGCCGAAATCGTACGGAAATCGGCATAGCCGTTGGTGAGATAAAAGAGCTTGAGCTTCTGCTGGTCATAGGCGAGGCGATCGGGATCGTAGCTGGTGTTCGACGACAGGATCGTCATCAGGCTCGACTGCTTCGTCGCCATCTCGCTCTTGAGGTCGCCGTCGCTGAACTTCTCGTTGCCGATGATGTTGATCTGACGGACCTTCGACTTCGGCCCTTCGTTGATTTCGAACACGATGTCGACGCGGTTCTGGTCGAGCGACACCATTTTGGGCTCGACCGTCGCAGCAAAGCGGCCCTGACGCTTGTAGAGTTCGATGATGCGCGCAACGTCGGCGCGGACCTTCGAGCGGGTGAAGATCTGGCGCGGCGCGAGCTTGATCTCGGGACGGATCTTGTCTTCCTTGAGGCGCTTGTTGCCTTCCAGGATAACGCGATTGATCACCGGGTTTTCAGTAACCTGGATCGTCAGCGCACCGGCATTGTCGGTGATCTGGAAATCCTTGAACAATTCGGTCGCGGCGAGGTCCTTCAGCGCCTGATCGAGCACCGAACGGTCATATTGCTGACCGACGCGCAGACGCAGGTACGACAGGATCGTCTGCGCCTCGAGCCGCTGGTTGCCGACGACCGTGATCGACTGGACCGTCGTCGCAGCCGGGGCGGCTTCGGGCGCCGGCGCCGGAACGGTCGGCGGCGCAACCTGCTGCGCCATCACCGGCGTCGCAAGCATTGTGCCGGCCAATAGAACCACCGACAGCTGCATCCGCGCCGAGAATTTGTGTGAAGCCACGCTGTTCATCCCGAAAAAATAATTAAAAGCGACAAACCCGCCTGACCGCGGGCTTGCGCGCCACTCCCTGCCCCAGACTCGCTAACCAATCAAGCGGGCGATCCCGTCCCACACACCAATTGAGCCCAAATCGTTGAAAGTCACGACCAGCATGAGCGTCACGATCGCCGCAAAGCCGAATCGGAACGCCCATTCCTGCGCCTGCGGCGGCGCGGGGCGGCGCCGGATCGCTTCATAGGCGTAAAAGACCAGATGACCGCCATCAAGCATGGGCAATGGCAACAGGTTGATGAACCCCAGATTGATGGAGATGAAGGCGGCAAAGGAGATCAGGGTCACGATCCCGAGCGTCGCGACTTCGCCCGACTGTTTGGCGATCCGTACCGGCCCGCCCATGTCCTTGACCGATCGCTCACCCGTCAGAAACTGGCTGAGGATATTCCCGGTCAGCCGCGCCATGTCCCAAGTCTGCTTGGCACCGCCTTGCAGCGCGGTCACGGGGCCTGCCGCCGTGAGCACGGGCGGTCCCGGCAGAATACCAATAATCGCGCGCTCACTCTTGTTCCCGAACCGGTCGGTTTCCGTAATGACCCGGGGACTAAGTGTCACATCGAGCCGCTCGCTGCCGCGCTCGATCAGCAGGTTTGCGGGCTTGCCCAGATCGAACGACACCGCGACGCGAACATCCGAAAAATCATCCATTCGTCGCCCGTTGATGGCAGCGACGCGGTCGCCCGCGCGCAGCCCCGCCTCTTCGGCGGCGCTTCCGGCCTGTACGACAGAGATCACGGGCGGGGTGGTCGGAATCCCGTAGACCAGATTGAAACCGGCAAAAATCAGGATCGCGAACAGGAAGTTCGTCATCGGGCCCGCGAGCACGATCAGCGCGCGCTTCCACACCGGCTGCGCGGGGAAAGTGTGCGATTTTTCGGCCGCGGGCAACGCTTGCCAATTGGCGTCGGGCTGGCTGACCGCGTCGCGGTCGCCCGCGAACTGGACATAGCCGCCGAGCGGCAGCCAGCCGATCTTCCATTCGGTACCGCGCTTGTCGGTCCAGCCGAGGATCTTGCGGCCGAAACCGATCGAGAAGGTATCAGCCTTCACCCCGCACCAGCGGCCGACGATATAATGGCCATATTCGTGCACGAAGACGAGCGGGCCGAGCACCGCGAGGAACGCGATCGGATAAAGCCAGAGCGGTACGTCAAGCATGTTCAATTTGGTCCACAAAAAATTGGGCAGCCGCGCGGGATGCGGCATCGACGCTGAATATGTCGTGAAGCGATGTCGGCGCGGCCGGCGCGTCGGCATCGATCACGCGGCGGACCGTATCGACGATCGCGGGGAAGGAGATGCGGCCGGCGAGAAAGGCGGCAACCGCCACCTCGTTCGCGGCGTTGAGCTGCGCCGGGCGCGCGCCGCCCTCGGCAATCGCGGCGCGGCAGAGCGCGGTCGCGGGAAAGCGGACCTCGTCGGGCGCCTCGAAATCGAGCCGCGAGATGCTGGCGAGGTCGAGCGGCGCGCACGGCGTCGCCATGCGCTGCGGCCAGGCGAGCGCGCTGCTGATCGGGATGCGCATATCGGGCGAGCCGAGCTGTGCCAGCGTCGAGCAATCGATATATTCGACGAGGCTGTGGATCACCGATTGCGGGTGGACGAGGATCTCGATGCGATCGAGCCCGACGGGGAACAGATGATGCGCCTCGATCAGTTCGAGGCCCTTATTCATCATCGTTGCCGAATCGACGCTGATTTTCGCGCCCATCGACCAATTGGGGTGCGCGACCGCCTGCGCCGGCGTGACGCGCGCCATGTCGACGGCGCTCATCGTCCGGAACGGGCCGCCGCTGGCCGTGAGGATGATACGGCGCACCTGATCGATCCGGCCGCCCGCAAGACACTGGAAGATCGCATTATGCTCGCTGTCGACGGGCAGGATCGTCGCGCGCGACGCGCGCGCGGCGGCAGTCATCAATTCGCCCGCCGAAACCAGCGCTTCCTTGTTGGCGAGCGCGACGTCATGCCCTTCTTCGAGCGCAGCCATGGTGGGCGCAAGGCCCGCGGTGCCGACGATCGCGGCCATTACCAGATCGGTCGGCTGCCGTGCGACGGCGACCAGCGCTTCGGCGCCGGCGGCCGTTTCGATCCCGGTGCCCGCCAGCGCCTCTTTCAGCGCGCCGTGACGCGTTTCGTCGGCGATCACCGCAACGTCAGGGCGGAATTCCTTTGCGAGCTTCGCCAGTTCGGCGACATCGCTGTTCGCGGTCAGCACGCCGACAGCCCACGACTCGCCGTCGCGGCGCACGAGATCGAGGGTCGACTGCCCGACCGATCCCGTCGCGCCGAACAGCGAGAGGCGGCGCGTCATGTCAGGCCGCCGCCCGCACGGCGATCTGGCCGACGAAGGCGAGCGCGCCGAGCAGCAACGCGACCGGCAGCACGCCGTCGACGCGGTCGAACAGGCCGCCGTGACCGGGGATGAGCTTGCCCGAATCCTTGACCCCGGCGCGGCGCTTCATCCAGCTTTGCGCGAGGTCGCCGAGCTGCGCGAGCAGCCCCATGAACAGGCCGATCCACAGCGGAACGCCGATAATGCCCGCGCGGTCGCCAATCGTCGCGCTGGCGATCAGCGCCGCGACCATCCCGCCGATCAGCCCCGACCAGGTCTTCGACGGGCTGATCTTGGGCGCGAGGCGCGCGCCGCCAAAGGCGCGGCCGGCGAAATAGGCGCCGATGTCGGTCGCCCAGACCATGCCGAAAACCCAGAGCGCCGCGGTCATGCCGAGCGCATCACGAATGAACCACAGCCCCGCCATCGCGCCGAGGACGAGAACCGGGCCGAGGATGTTCAGCGCGGTCTTGGCACCGCCGCCGAGCGTCATCTGCTTTACGAGCTGGAACCATTCGACGAGGACGAGCGCGCCGCCGACGAGCAGCAGCAGGCCGAAAGCGATACCGCCGAACCAGAGCGCGGTGCCCGCGATCGCGAACAACACGATCGCCGACCCGATCCGCACCCACACGTCCGATTTGCCCGCTGCCATGAACTAGAGTCCCCCGTAACGGCGGTCGCGCCGTGCAAAATGGTCGAGCGCTGCCTTGAGATCGGCCGGTTTGAAATCGGGCCACAGCTTGTCGGTGAAATAGAGCTCGGCATAGGCCGACTGCCACAGCAGGAAGTTCGACAGCCGCACCTCGCCCGAGGTGCGGATGAGCAGGTCGAGCGGCGGCATGTCGGCGGTGTCGAGATGCGCCTCGATCGCCTCGGCGGTGATCGCGCCCGTCGCCGCAGCTGCAGTCGCGGCGCGCACCAGTTCATCCTGCGCGCCATAGTTGAGCGCGACCGCGAGCGTCGTGCGCTTGTTGCCCGACGTGCGCTCGAGCGCATTGTCGATCAGCGCGACGACGTCTGGCGCGAGCGCGCGCCAATTGCCGATGACCTTCAGCTTCACGTCGTTCGCGGCGAATTCGTCGAGGTCGGACAGGATGAAGCGCTTCATCAGCCCCATCAGGTCGCTGACCTCTTCCTCGGGCCGCTTCCAGTTCTCGGAACTGAAGGCATAGAGCGTCATCGCCTCGATGCCGAGGTCGCCCGCCGCGCGCACGATCGTCCGCACCGCCTCGACCCCGGCCTTGTGGCCAGCGACGCGGGGCAGCAGGCGTTTCTTGGCCCAGCGGCCATTGCCGTCCATGATGATGGCGACATGGCGTGCGCCGTGGCTGGCGGCTGCAGTCGTCATAGTCTGTACAAGGTCCCGGAAACCGACCGATCCACTAGCCCAGGATTTCCTTTTCCTTGGCGGCGGCGGCGGCGTCGAGTTCGGCGATCGTCGCGTCGGTCAGCTTCTGGACCTCGGTTTCCGAGCGCTTGCGATCGTCCTCGCTGATTTCCTTCTTATTCTCGTCGGCCTTGAGGTTGTCCATGCCGTCACGGCGGACGTTGCGCACCGCGATGCGCGCCGCCTCGGCATATTTGCCGGCGAGCTTAGACAGCTCCTTGCGGCGCTCCTGCGTCATTTCGGGGATCGGCAGGCGCAGCATCTGGCCGTCGACGATCGGGTTGAGGCCAAGCCCCGCAGAACGGATCGCCTTGTCGACCGGGCCGACGTTCGACTTGTCCCACACCTGCACCGACAGCATGCGCGGTTCGGGCGCGCTGACCGAGGCGACCTGGTTCAGCGGCATCTGGCTGCCATAGACCTCGACCGTCACCGGATCGAGCAGCGCGGTGTGCGCGCGGCCGGTGCGGAGGCCCGAAAGGTCGCTCTTCAATGCTTCGACCGCGCCGTGCATGCGGCGTTCGAGGTCGGCCTTGTCATATTTCGCCATCGTCTTTTCCTCTCTTATTCTTGTCAGGCGGCGTCGGCGACGACGGTCGAAACACCCTCGCCCGCCAGCACGCGCGCCAGATTGCCGGGTTCGCGAATGTTGAACACGACGATCGGGATATGGTTGTCGCGGCAGAGCGCCACCGCGCTTGCATCCATCACCTTCAGATTGTCGGCGAGGACGCGGTCATAGCTCAGCGTGTCGTAGCGGACCGCGGTCGGATCCTTCTTGGGATCGGCGTTATAGACGCCATCGACGCTGGTGCCTTTCAGCAGCGCGTCGCATTTCATTTCGGCGGCGCGGAGCGCGGCGCCGCTGTCGGTCGTAAAATAGGGCGCGCCGACGCCGGCGGCGAAGATCACGACGCGGCCCTTTTCCATGTGGCGTTCGGCGCGGCGGCGGATCACCGGCTCGCACACCTTGTCCATTTCGATCGCCGACTGGACGCGCGTTTCCACGCCAAGCTGTTCGAGCGCGTTCTGCATCGCGAGCGCGTTCATCACGGTCGCGAGCATGCCCATGTAATCGGCCTGCGCGCGGTCCATGCCCTTGGCGGCGCCCGCCATGCCGCGGAAGATATTGCCGCCGCCGATGACGAGGCAGATTTCGAGCCCGCGATCCTTGGCTTCCTTGACCTCGGCCGCCATGCTCGCGACGGTTTCGGGGTCGATGCCAAAGGGACTGGAACCCATCAGCGCCTCGCCCGACAGTTTCAGCAGAATACGTTTCATGCCGGGCAGAGCCATGATCGGGGGAACCTTATGTAATCGATGAATATGCGAATGGCGCGCACCCTAGAGCGGGCACGCGCCATTGCCAAGCGGACTACCGCGACGAACGCAGCAATCCGGATCTTCTTTTATCAGACGCCGGCGACGGCCGCGACTTCCGCCGCGAAATCGCTTTCTTCCTTCTCGATGCCTTCACCGAGCTGGAAGCGGACGAAGCCCTTGAGCGTGATCGTCGCGCCGACATCCTTGCCGGCAGCGGCGACGACTTCGGCGACCGGGGTCTTGCCGTCCATCACGAACAGCTGCGACAGCAGCGCGTTTTCCTTGCGGAACTTGGCGATCGAGCCGTCGACCATCTTCGACACGATGTCGGCGGGCTTGCCCGACTGAGCGGCCTTTTCCTCGGCGATCGCGCGTTCGCGGGCGACGAGGTCGGCGTCGAGATCGTCGCCGTTCAGCGCCAGCGGGTTCGCGGCGGCGACGTGCATCGCCAGCTGCTTGCCGAGCGGTTCGAGAACGTCGGCGCCGGCGGTCGATTCGAGCGCGACGAGCACGCCGATCTTGCCCATGCCGGGAGCGGCGGCGTTGTGGACATAGCCCGTGACGACGCCCGAATTCACCGAGACGATGACGCTGCGGCGCAGCGACTGGTTTTCACCGATCGTCGCGATGTTGCTCGTCAGCTTCTCGGCGACGGTTTCGCCGCCCGGATAGGCCGCGGCGCCGAGCGCTTCGATGTCCGAGATGTTGCCGGCGAGCGCGACCTGCGTCACGTCGCGGACGAATTCCTGGAACTGCTCATTCTTGCCGACGAAGTCGGTTTCGCTGTTCACTTCGACCATCGCGCCGCGATTGCCGTCGGTGGCGACGCCAACAAGGCCTTCGGCGGCAACGCGACCGGCCTTCTTGGCAGCGGCGGCGAGGCCCTTGGTGCGCAGCCAGTCGATCGACGCTTCGATGTCACCGTTGTTTTCGGCGAGCGCCTTTTTGCAGTCCATCATGCCTGCGCCCGTGCGGTCGCGCAGTTCCTTGACGAGAGCGGCCGTAATTTCAGCCATGGAATATTCCTTTCAAAAGGGGCGAGCGCATCTGGCCCGCGGGACGCCCGCGCGCATGGCGGGGCGATAAGTCAAAGGCATGACGGGACGGCGTGGGCCTTGCCGCGCCGTCCCGTCATGCCCGAGCGATTATGCGTCGCTCTGACGTTCGGTTTCGGCAGCAGCTTCGGCCGGGACCTGTTCGTCCTCGGTCACCGGAGCAGCATCGACAGCCGGAGCGGCTTCGACGGCCGGGGTTTCTTCAGCAACCGGAGCGGCTGCTTCTTCGGTCAGCGCCGCTTCGGCGACGGGCTCGACAGCGGCGCCGAGATCTTCGCCGCGGTTCGCGCGGGCCTGCTGGCCGCCACGGGTCGCCGCCTGGGCAACCGCATCGCAGTAAAGGCGGATGGCGCGCGCTGCGTCATCGTTCGCCGGAACCGGGAACGCGATGCCGTCGGGCGAAACGTTCGAATCGAGGATCGCGACGACGGGGATGCCAAGGACGTTGGCTTCCTTGATCGCCAGCTCTTCCTTGTTCGCGTCGATCACGAACATCACGTCGGGAATGCCGCCCATGTCGCGGATACCGCCAAGGCTCATTTCAAGCTTGTCGCGTTCGCGCGTCTTGTTGAGCACTTCCTTCTTGGTGAGGCCCGAGGTGTCGCCCGAGAGCTGCTCTTCGAGCGTCTTGAGACGCTTGATCGAACCCGAGATCGTCTTCCAGTTGGTGAGCATGCCGCCCAGCCAGCGGTGGTTGACGAAGTGCTGACCCGAAGCGCGCGCGGCGTCGGCGATCGGCCCCTGCGCCTGGCGCTTGGTGCCGACGAACAGGACCTTGCCACCGGCGGCCGACGAGGACGCGATGAAGTCGAGCGCGCGCGCGAAAAGCGGCACGGTCTGCGACAGGTCGAGAATGTGGATGCCGTTGCGCGCGCCGAAGATGTACGGCTTCATGCGCGGGTTCCAACGGTGGGTCTGGTGGCCGAAGTGGGCGCCAGCTTCGATAAGATTCTGCATCGTGACGACAGGTGCCGCCATAGTCTTTCTCCTTCCGGTT
>Ga0209257_1004529_pt1 | contig 10667 bp, 14 predicted proteins | sample AraplaCvi_mCL_r2_FD_184277 | JGI IMG/M metagenome (GOLD analysis project Ga0209257, IMG submission 184277) | Arabidopsis root microbial communities from North Carolina, USA - plate scrape MF_Cvi_mCL_r2 (SPAdes) (version 2) | ecosystem: Host-associated > Plants > Roots > Endosphere | place: USA...
CCGAACCCACCGCCGAGGCGCTGGGCGTGGCGGTCGAGATCGATCCGGTGGTGGGCGAGATTCCGACGCCCAAGGCGCTGAGCGGCGAGCAGCGGCCCGCGTGGCTGCGCCGGGCGTTCGAGGGGACGTGGGACGCCATCGACGGCGACATGGATTACGACGCCTGGCGGACCGACATCGTGGCCTCGCTGGCCCGGCGCGGGCACACCGCCGTCTTTTCACACTACGTGGCCATCAACGCGGCCGTCTCCCGGCTGCTGGGCGTGGACCAGGTGCTGGCGTTCCGGCCCGACCACACCTCGATCACGGTGCTGGAAACCGACGGCGAGACCGTCCGCCTGATCGAAAAGGGCGCCGAAGCGACGACGGGCGTCCTTTGAGCGCGCGTCCGATCCTGACCGTCGCCGAGATGACGGCGGCGGACCGCGCGGCCATCGAGGCGGGCACGCCGGGCGTCGAGCTGATGGAGCGGGCGGGGCAGGCCGTCGCCGACGCCGTCGTCCAGCGCTTCCGGCCGCAGCCCGCCCTGGTGCTCTGCGGTCCCGGCAACAACGGCGGGGACGGCTACGTCGTCGCGCGCCTGCTCAAGCAGCGCGGCTGGCCGGTGGAGGTGCGCGCCCTGGGCGAGCCGGCCACCCAGGACGCCCAGGCCATGAGCGCCCGGTGGGACGGCGTGACCCAGCCCCTCAACGGTGGGCTCGACGGGGCCCTGGTGATCGACGCGCTGTTCGGCGCGGGGCTGGCGCGGCCACTGGACGGACCCGCCGCCAACGCCGCCGCGCTGCTGGCCAGCCGCCCCGAAACGGTCGTCGCCATTGACATCCCCAGCGGCGTCCCCGGCGACACGGGCCAGCCGGTCGGCCCCGCGGCCTGCGCGGGCCTCACCGTGACCTTCCACGCCCGCAAGCCGGGCCATGTGCTGGAGCCGGGCCGGCGCCTCTGCGGCGAGGTCGTCGTCGCCGACATCGGCCTGGGCCAGGTGGTGTCCAAGGTGGTCGAGAATGGCCCGGAGCTGTGGCTGCAACGCTTCCCCTGGCCCACCGCCGCCTCTCACAAGCACGCCCGCGGCCGGCTGATCGTCATCAGCGGCGACGCCTGGAGCACCGGGGCCGCGCGGCTGGCGTCCCGGGCGGGCCTGCGCGTGGGCGCGGGGCTGGTGACGCTGTACGCCGGCCAGGACGCGCTGGCGGTCAACGCCGCCCACCTGGAAGCGGTGATGCTGAAGCCGTTCGACACCGATCTGGAGCTGGAGCAGGCCGCCGACCAGGCGGACGCGGCGATCATTGGCCCGGCGGCCGGGGTCAATGAGACCACGCTGCTCAACGTCCTGGCCCTGGCCCGCACGGGGGCGGCCCTGGTGATCGACGCCGACGCCATCACCGTCTTCCGCGACGACCCCGAGGAGCTGTTCTCGGTCCTGGACCGCGACGACATCCTGACGCCGCATCCAGGCGAGTTCGAGCGGCTGTTCCCCGGCCTCCTGAAGGCTTCGCCCGAGCGGATCACCGCCGCTCGTCGCGCCGCGGAGAAGGCCGACGCCGTGATCCTGCTCAAGGGCGCCGACACCGTGATCGCCTCGCCGGACGGTCGGGTCGCGGTGAACATCAACGGCTCGCCCTGGCTGGCCACCGCCGGTTCGGGCGACGTCCTGGCCGGCTACATCGGCGGGCTGGTGGCCCAGGGCATGGAGAGCTTCGAAGCTGCCTGCGCCGCCGCCTGGATCCATGGCGAGGCGGCCGAGCTGCATGGCCCCGGGTTGATCTCGGAGGACCTGCCGGGCCTCACCCCGTCGGTGCTGCGGCGGCTCTACGACGAGCGCTGATCCGCGGCCTCGGCGCCCATGATCTCGTCGTGGGTCAGGGGCGTCACGTCGAGGGCCTTGGGCGGGTCCGGCGAGGCCAGGGCGTCCTCCAGCCGACCGACGAACGGCCCGGGCTGGCGGACGTCGAGCGGATGCAGCACGTCCGGACCGAAGCGCCACCAGGCGAGGGCATGGAGGCGCTGCGTCAGCGGTTCGGGAAACCGCATGCGGATCAGCCTGGCCGGAACGCCGCCGACGATGGCGTAGGGCGGCACGTCGCGCGTCACCATCGCCCGGGCGGCGACGATCGCGCCGTCGCCCACTGTGACGCCGCCGCTGAACGTCGCGCCCTGACCCACCCAGACGTCGTGGCCCAGGGTCACCCGCTGGGGCGCGAACTGACTGCCGGGGAAAAGCGGGAACGAGGTTGCGGCCTGGGCGAGCAGGTATTCTCGGATGCCTTCCATTCCGGTCGGGGAATAGGAGAACGGATGGGTCGTCGCCCAGTCGGTCGGATGCTCGGATTGGATGAACTGCACGCCGGAGGCGATGGAGCAGTACCGGCCCACAGCCACGTGCGGCGGCAGTTCGCTGAGCGCGTAGCTGAACGCCCCGATGCGGAAGGGCAGGGCGTAGCCTGCGAACAGGTGCGTCCAGGGCTCCAGTTCGCAACCCCGGCTCAGGCGCAGGTTCTCGCCCACCCGCCAGCGCTCGCCGCCGTGCATGCGGTGATGGACGCTGCGGCGCGCGAAGAGGTCGAGCAGGGCCCGGGTGACGGCGACCATCAGGCGAACAGGTTGCTCGTCACGCCGCGGGCCATCTCGGCCAGGATATCGGCGGCGAGGGTGTCGAGTTCGGAATCCTCCCGATAGTCGCCGCCCGCCGCCAACCGCGCCCGCCCATCGGCAAGGAGCTTGGCGGCCGCCGCCTCGGTGATGGGTTTCTCGGGGTCGTACACCGCGACGGGATGACCCCCGTGGTCGGTCATCACGCGCATGACCGGAATATCGGTCAGCCCGTCGCCGAAGAAGGCGATCCGATCGAAGGGCACGGGCCGATCGCGATCGGCCTGCACGGCATTGATGCCGTCGTTGTCCCACTCGTTCAGCGTCCACTTGTTGATGCGGAACAGGTACTGGGTTTTGCTGGTGTAGTTGATGGCGAGGGCTGGCCCGACGGCCTCGTGCTTCGCATCAAACATGAACGCCGACGCGTAGATGCGCTCGAACCAGGGGGCGATCGGCGAGCCTTCGATCAGTTCACGGTTGCCGGACGAGATGATGAAATGGCGCAGGTCCAGGCCGAGCGCCTCGGCCCGGGCGTTCTGGCGGGCGAACCAGGCTTCGACGCCGGGGAACAGCCTCAGGCTCGCGCCGCGCCGCCGCCAGCTCTCCAGGCTGAGCTCCAGCCCCTTCTCGCGCGCCTTCTCCAGCATCAGGTGCATGTAGGCCAGGATGCCGTCGCCGCGTTGCGCCTCGGCCAGCGCCTGGGTCTCCCGCCAGAAGTCGGCGTGATCCATCCCCAGCTCGTCGGGGATGAAGGCGTGTTCCTGCATGTTCCCGCGGGCCAGCGTGCCGTCGAAATCGTAGGCGAAGACGGCGAGGGGGCGGCTCATCGCCGTTTTCCTACCTCGCTATGGCCTGGCTGGGAACGACCCATAAGGGTCGCCCCGGCCCCGCGACGGGAGGCGGGGGCCGGGGCGTACGGCGACGGTTGTCGGGGAACAGGTCCGCCGCCGCGTCTTTGTCCTGCAAATGGTGGGAGATGCGCGGACCAAGGAGGTACGAAAGCTTGGGCGTCCCGGATGCAGCGGATGCATCCAGCAGTAGAGATTTTTTTCAGGCCCGGGATTTGGCCCGCTCGCGCACCGTATCGGCGGCCAGGGCGACGCCGGCGAGCAGCAGCGGCAGCAGGAAGAAGAACAGCCGATAGCCCAGGAACGCGGCCGCCAGCGGGGCGGGCTGGAGGCCCTTCAGCAGGGTCGACACGGAACCCTCGAACACGCCAACGCCGCCCGGAACGTGGCTCAGGAGCCCGACCACGACCGATGGCGCATAGGCGCCGACGAAGGTGAAATAGCCCACCGCCCCCTCGGGGAGCAGCACCCAGATGATCGCCGCGGCCACCGCGTTGTCGACCGCGCCGATGCTCAGCTGGGCAAGGGCGACCCGGACGGACGGCAGGTTCACGCTGTGCCCGAAGCCGCGCAGCGGATGGCGCAGGGTCGCGCAGAGCAGCACATAGGCGCCGACCCCGAGCAGCAGGATGGCGCCTAGCCAGTCCGCCACCGGATTGGCGATGCGGCTGACCGTGGCGATGTCGCGGCTTCCGGCCAGCAGCAGGGCGATCCCGGCCAGGGTAGACAGGCCGACGGTGAACGAAAAGCCGTGGAACAGGGTGGTGGCTGCCACCTGGCGTAGAGTGATGCCGTGCTTCGCGTAGTACCGCGCCCGCACGGCGCCCGACACGATCAGGTTGGCGCCCAGGGTATGGGCGATGGCGCTGGCGATGAACGAACCCGCCAGGGCGGACGGGACGGCGATCCTGGCGCCCGCCCAGCGCAGGCCCAGCCACTCGATTGTGCCCATCAACAGGAAGCTGGTCGTAGAGAGCCCGAGCGCCAGGCACACCGAATCCCAGCCCCAGGCGCGAATCGCGCCGACGACCTGCTCCAGGCTGATCGCGTGGAACTCGCGCCACAGGATGTAGGCCGCCGCGCCCAGCAGCATGAACGCCACCAGATGCCACCCGAGACTGCGCAGCATCGGGAAGAACCGGCTCCCCTGCGTCTCGGGCAGGGCGGCGGCGAGCTCTTCCTCGACGTCGTCGGGGAGGTGGCCGGGCCGTGCGTCGGGGTCCTGGATCAGCACGGGGCGGGCGGTTCCCTGAGTCGAACGTGCGCGCATGGTCGGCAGACGGAACCGAAGCGCAAGGCGAAGGTTTTCTCCCGCACCTTCGCGACCGATTTAAGGAGACGACCATGCCCCGGGAAGACTGGCGTGAGGTTGAGAGCGAGCGGCTGCGTCGCCTGCGCGACCGGGACGGCGACCGCGACCGGATCCGCGACCGTGACGACTACGGCCAGGCCGACTATTCCGACCTGTACGGCTACGATCCACAGGGCCGCACGGGCTACCGCGCCTACGACGACGGACGCCGTGAGCCGGCCTACGACGAACGTCCCTATGACGACCGCAGCTACGACCCCCGCTCGGAGGCCGCCCGGCGCACGCTGGAGGACGAGCAGCGCCGCGCCCGCCGCGACGGGCCCTCTGACCGGGTGCTGTGGGCGGTGATCATGGAGCGCCTGGAGGACGAGCGCCGGCTGGACCTGAGCCACGTCGAGGTCGAGGTGCACGACGCCGAGGTGACCCTGAACGGCACGGTGCGCCACAAGGCCGACAAGCGGCGGATCGAGGACATCGCCGACATCGACGGGGTCCGCAACGTGCAGAACAATCTCAAGCCCCGCGAGCGCAACCGCCGCTGGACCTTCCTCTAGGGTTCACGGGGCCGCTCGAACCGGCGGCGGAACCGCCCGACGGCCAGCGGCGCCAGCGCCGCCGCCAGCCCGCCGAGGTCGGCCACCCAGTTGTCGATCAGCGGCCGCAGCCGCGCCCCGGCCAGCAGGTGCGACGCCTCCAGCGCCGTGATGAACAGGAAGAGGCGAAACGCGACCGTCGCCACCGGCGTCCGCGGCGACGCCGCCAGGCCCAGCAGGCCCGCGACGTAGAAGGCCGCGAAGTGCTGCAGGTAGTGCGAGCGCACGAATTGCGGCACGAACTCCCGCGGCAGAAACACCGCCACGACGATCGCTACGACGGCGGCCAGGAAGCCGACGCGCGCCAGGACCGCCAGGGGGCCCGTGATCGGATAGGGCCCTTCGCCCAGGATGCTGCGGTCCGGCTCCATGCGTTAGGCTTAGGCCGCCGCGTCATGGTCGGGAACCCCGACCGGCGCCTGAGCCGTTGTTAGGATGATGAGTAAGCCCGTCGTCGTCTCCATCCCGCACGAACTTGGCAGGGTCGAGGCCCGTCGGCGTATCGACGAGGGCCTGGGACGCCTCACCGCCCAGATCGGCGCGGTGGGTGAGATCAAGCAGGCCTGGGACGGCGACATGCTGCGCTTCTCGCTGCAGGCCATCGGCCAGACGGTCACCGGCACGATCGACGTCCAGGATCATGAGGCCCGCCTGGAGGTCTACCTCCCGGGCATCTTCGCGATGATCGCCAACAAGGTGAAGGGCCGCCTGCGGGACGAGGGCCAGATCCTCCTGGGCGGCCCGAAGAAGGGCTGAACCCCTCTACGGCCAAGGCAACCCATGGATCGCGGGGGCGTTCTCACCCGGACACTTCGAGGAAGCCCAAATGCCCCACAAGCAGACTGAAGAGCAGGCCAAGCGGGCCTTCACCCACGGTTCCAGCGGCGCGACGTCCGATATGGCGTCGGATCCTCAGCGCGCCATCGAGGAACACCGCCACATCGAGGCTCCGAGCAGCCGGCCTGTCGCGCCGTCCCCGGAAGGCCAAAAGCACGACCACATGGCGGAACGCGAAGCCGAGGCCGAGGACCGGCAGGAGGCGCTGCTGGACGAGGCGATCGAGGAGACCTTCCCGGGCTCCGACCCGATCAGCCCCAAGCACATCACCTGAGGAGCTGTTCGTAGGCCTCCTGGGCCTCGATCCATTCCTGCTCGGCGGCTTCCAGGGCCGCCTGGGCGGCCTCCCGCTTGCGGGACAGCTCGGCAGCCTTCGCCGGATTTCCGGCGAAGGTCGCCGGCTCGCTCAGCGTGCGGTCGATCATCGCCACCAGGGCGTTCGCCTTGGCGAGCGCGGCCTCGGCGGCTTCCGCCCGACGGCGGGCGGTGCCGGTGGGAACCTTGGCCTTCGGCGGGGGCGGCGGAGGCGGGGGCGCGACCACCAGCTCTTCCTTGACCTGGGTCGGCGCGCGAGCGGCGACGCGGGCGCGTTCCAGCACGAAGGCCGCGTAGTCCTCCATGTCGCCGTCGAACGGCTCGATCCCGCCGTCGGCGGCCAGCCACAGCCGGTCCGCCACCAGCTCCATCAGCGAACGATCGTGGGTGATCAGGATCACCGCGCCCTCGTAGTCGTTCAGCGCGTCCAGCAAGGCGCGCCGCGAGTCGATGTCGAGGTGGTTGGTCGGTTCGTCGAGGATCAGGAGGTGCGGCGCCTCCATGGCCACCATGTTGAGCAGCAGTCGCGCGCGTTCGCCGCCCGACAGGTTGGCGACCGTGGTCTCCACCTTCTCGAAGCCGATGCCGAACTGCGCGAGCCGCGCCCGGCGCGACGCCTCTGAGGCCTCGGGCATCAGCCGCCGGATGATCTCCAGCGGCGTGTCCGTGGGATCCATCGCCTCGATCTGGTGCTGGTGGAACCAGCCCACCTTCATCCGCGGGCTGCGGTGCAGCTTGCCGACCTCGACGTCCAGCGCACCCGCCACCAGCTTGGCGAAGGTCGATTTGCCCGCGCCGTTGACGCCCAGCAGGCCGATGCGGTCGTCGATGTCCAGGCGCAGGTCCAGCCTCCGCAGGATCGGCGGGCCGCCATAGCCGACACTGGCTCCCTCCAGCCGCAGCAGCGGCGGGGCCAGCGGCCGTTCGGGCGAGGGCAGGGTGAAGGGCGTCACCCGCTCCTCGATCACCGCCGAGACCGGCGGCAGCTTGGCGATCATCTTCAGGCGCGACTGGGCCTGGGTGGCCTTTGAGGCCTTGGCCCGGAAGCGGTCGACGAACGACTGCAGGTGTTCGCGGCGCGCCTCGATCTTGGCGCGGTTGGCTTCCTGCAGGCGCAGCTTCTCGGACAGCTGGCGCTCGAAGTTGTCGTAGCCGCCCGGGTAGAGGTCGAGCTTGCCGTCCTTCAGATGCAGGATGTGGTCGACCGAATTGTTCAACAGCTCGCGATCGTGGCTGATGACGATGGCGGTGTGCGGGTATTTCTTGAGCCGCGCCTCCAGCCACAGGGCGCCTTCCAGGTCGAGGTAGTTGGTCGGCTCGTCCAGCAGCAGCAGGTCGGGCGCGGCGAACAGGCTGGCGGCCAGGGCCACCCGCATGCGCCAGCCGCCGGAGAATTCCGCCATCGGGCGCGCCAGGTCCGCCTGGCTGAAGCCCAGGCCGGCCAGGATCTCGGCGGCGCGCGACGGGGCGCGGTCGGCGTCGATCTCGATCAGCCGGGCGTAGATGTCGCCCATGTCCTCGGGCTCGGCCGTTTCCAGGCGCTGCAGCAGGTCGTGGCGCTCGACGTCCGCTTCCAAGACCGTGTCCAGCAGGGTCACCGGCGTAGCGGGATGTTCCTGGTCCACGGACCCGATGCGGGCGGCCCTGGGCACGCCGATCTCGCCGCCGCCGGCGGTGAGCTGGCCCAGGATCACCTTGAACAGGGTCGATTTGCCCACGCCGTTGCGGCCCACGAGGCCGACCTTGGCGTCCTTGGGCAAGGTGACCGTGGCGTGGTCGAAGAAGCGGCGTCCCCAGGCGTCGAGGACAAGGTCATTGATCTGCAGCATGAGTGGCGGCGGGCTCTAGCAGACGCGAAGCGCTGCGTCATGCGTGCGCAGCGGGTTGCTTCGCAGTGCGGGATGACGATATAGACCCCGCCACCGCGCGGAGCCCTCTGCGCCCATCCCCTTTTTCATAGAGCCCCAACGGAGCCCATGACCGAACGCACTTTCTCGATCATCAAGCCGGACGCCACGCGTCGGAACCTGACCGGCAAGGTCAACGCGGTGATCGAGGACGCCGGCCTGCGCATCGTGGCCCAGCGCCGCATCAAGATGAGCAAGGCCCAGGCCGAGAAGTTCTATGAGATCCACAAGGAGCGCCCGTTCTTCGGCGAACTCGTGGAGTTCATGACCTCGGCCCCGGTCGTGGTGCAGGTGCTGGAAGGCGACAACGCCGTAGCCAAGTACCGCGAAGTCATGGGCGCGACGAACCCGGCCCAGGCCGCGGACGGCACCATCCGCAAGCTCTACGCCGAAAGCGTCGGCGAGAACTCGGTCCACGGTTCGGACAGCCTCGAGAACGCCAAGCTCGAGATCTCGCAGTTCTTCACCGACGCGGACATCGTCGGCTGAGCTGACGAAACCAGTTCGGCTCCGCGGGGGTTGTCCCCCGCGGACCACCCATTTCCCCAACTGCCATAAGTGAACATGAGAGAATCCAAGGTCATGCCTGGCTTCTCCGATCGCCTCGCCGCCCAGGCGGAGGCTCGGAAGGCCCTCCTGGCTAAGTTCAAGCCGAAACCCACCATCCAAGCTGAAGCCTTCGAGACGCGTGAGCAGAAGAAGGCCCGCGAACTCGAGGAAGTGCGCGCCAAGCGCGCCGCCGAGAAGGAAGCCGCCCGCCTCGCCAAAGAAAAGGCCGAGGAAGAGGCGCGCCTCGCCCGCGAGAACGACGAGGAGCTGATGCTCCAGTTGAAGCGGGAAGATCGCAAGGCCCGCAAGGCGCAGGCCAAGGCCGAGGCCCGCGCCAAGCGCGAGATGAAATCCCAGATGCGCCGGACCGGCTGAGCCGGTCTCAGGCTTCGAAGCCGCCGCCGGAAAGCCGGCGGCTCAGCTCGCCGTAGTAGCCCTGGATCAGGAGCTCGACGGTCTCGCCGCGCTCCTCTGCCTCGAAGGCCAGGTCCTTGGCCATCTGCACGGCGGCCGAGCGTGACAGTTGGCCTGCCACCGGCGACCCGTCGCTGAAGACGGTCCAGTCGCCGTTCTTGAGCGTCACCGCGAATTGCACCATCTGCCGCCTCCTCGCAGCGTCAGCGTGCAAGAACGGTGAAGGTTCCCCAGGGCGCTAGAGCGCCACAGGCTGGCCGTGTGGCGTGCGCAAGTACGCGTTTTTCCACGCATCTTTGCGTGCAGCGAGCTCGGCGGGCGCGGTCAGGTTGCGCCCTGTCGCCAGCCGTTCGAGGGCGGCGACCCAGTGCTCGTAGTAGCGTGATCCGTCGTCCGTCGGGTCGCCCGCGAGCTCTGCCGACAGCGCCTCTGCCCACTCGACCCAGGTGAACGCGCCGCCCTCGTGCAGCTTCAGGGTCAGGGCGAAGGCCTGCGCCTGCCAGGGCTCGGCGAAGACCGGCCCGTCGGCGTCGCGCGGCAGCCGGGGCAGGGCCAGGACGTCAGGCGCGCTCAAGGTAGGGCTCCCACAGATCGAGCCGCACGCTGTCGCGCGCCGGAGCCTCGGGCCCCCAGAGTTCCCGGGCCTCGAAGCGGACGGTGTAGAGATGGCGCGGATCCTCGCCCAGGCCGTGCGCGCGCGAATCCGGGAACACGTGAGCGCCGTGCAGCCGCTCGATGACGCCGAGGCGGCCGCGAACATAGCGCGGCAGGCGGGTGTGGCCGGTGGGATTGAGGTTCCGCGCCCGCACGCGGTCGCCGACGCCGAACACGGGCGCCCCAGCCTCGCGGACGTAGGAGTAGGGGGCCGTCAGCGCGGCCTGCACCGTATCGGCCGGCCGCACGGGGGTGGACCTGGGGACGGCAGGATCGGCCTTGCCCGACGCCAGCTCGTCCGCCGTCACGAAGCCGCCGGCCAGAAGGAGCTGTTGCAGTCGGGTCAGCCACTTCTCGTAATAGCTCATGCGCAGGTAGTCGGCGGGCGGGATCAGCTCGATCCGGTGGCGCCCGGCGTCGATATTGCCTCGGGTCGGCGACGCGAGGTTCAGCGCGTGCACCCGACCCTCCCACGCGTGGTGGAAGACCGGCTCGCCGGCCTCAGGCGCGACGGGACCCATGCCGTGCATCCCGCCCATGTCGTGGACGCCGTTCATAGACGCGCGGTCCCGATCATGCCGTCGCGGGTCACCAGGGCGGCGAGGGCGGCCTCGTCCAGGCCCTCCGTCCCGGCGGGCCGCTCAGGGAT
>Ga0209257_1004530_pt1 | contig 10664 bp, 14 predicted proteins | sample AraplaCvi_mCL_r2_FD_184277 | JGI IMG/M metagenome (GOLD analysis project Ga0209257, IMG submission 184277) | Arabidopsis root microbial communities from North Carolina, USA - plate scrape MF_Cvi_mCL_r2 (SPAdes) (version 2) | ecosystem: Host-associated > Plants > Roots > Endosphere | place: USA...
GCGCTCAGGCGGCGGCCAGATTGTCCTGGAATTGCAGGCGCGCTAGGCGGGCGTAGAGACCGTCGGCGGCGACGAGCGCGTCGTGGCGGCCTTCCTCGACGATGCGCCCCTCGTCCATCACGATGATGCGGTCGGCGGCGCGGACCGTCGCGAGGCGGTGCGCGATGACGATCGTCGTGCGGTCGTGCATCAGCGTTTCGAGCGCATCCTGGACGAGCTTTTCGGACTCGGCGTCGAGCGCCGAGGTCGCTTCATCGAGCAGCAGCAGCGGCGCGCGGCGGAGCAGCGCGCGGGCTATCGCGACGCGCTGGCGCTGGCCGCCCGAGAGGCGTGCGCCGCCCTCACCCATGAAGGTGTCGAGGCCTTGCGGCAGCTTGCGGAGAAACTCCTCGGCGTTGGCCGCGCGTGCGGCGTCCCAAAGCTCTTCGTCGGTGGCGAGCCAGTTGCCATAGCGCAGATTGTCGCGCGCGGAGGCGGCGAAGATCACCGTTTCCTGCGGCACCATCGCGATGCGCGCGCGCAGATGCGCGGGGTCGAGTTCGGGGAGCGGCACACCGTCGAGGCGGATCTGACCGCCCTGCGGATCATAGAAGCGCTCGGCGAGCTGGAAGAGCGTTGACTTGCCGGCGCCCGAGGGGCCCACGATGGCGACGGTCTCGCGCGGCCGGATCGCGAGGCTGAAATCATGGAGCGCCGGGGCGTCGGGGCGGGTCGGATAGCGGAACTCGACATGGTCGAATTCGAGCGTACCGGTTGCGGGTTCGGGCAGCGCGCGCGGGCTGGCTGGCGGGGCGATGCTCGGCTCGGCGATCAGCAGCTCGTTGAGGCGTTCGGCGGCGCCAGCGGCGCGGAGCAGATCGCCATAGACTTCGGTGAGCGCGCCGAACGCGCCCGCGACGAGGCCGCCGGTGAGGACGAAGGCGGCGATGGTACCGCCGGTGATCGTTCCCGCTGCGACGCCGGCCGCACCATACCAGAGCAGCGTGGTGATCGACCCGAACAGAAGGCCGATGACGATCGCGGTCATCGTCGCGCGGAGCCGGATGCGGCGTTTCGCGGTCGCGAAATTGGCTTCGACAGCGCTTGTGAAACGCTCGGCCTCGCGCTCCTCCTGCCCGAAGGCCTGCACGATCTTCATCGCGCCCAGTTGCTCGGCCGTTGTCGCACCGATGTCGGCGACGCGATCCTGGCTGGAGCGCGAGACATTCTGGAGGCGGCGCCCCAGCAGCACGATCGGCATGATGATCACCGGTATGCCGAGCAGGATGCCGCCGGTGAGCTTGGGCGACAGCGAGAAGAGATAGACGATGCCGCCGATGCCCATGACGGCGTTGCGGAGCGCGACCGAAACCGTGGTGCCGACGGTCTGCTCGATGATCGCCGTGTCCGCCGTCATGCGCGAGGCAATTTCGGACGGGCGGTTTTCCTCGAAGAAGCCGGGGGCAAGGCGGAGCAGGTTACGCTGTACGGCCTCGCGGATATCGGCAACGGTGCGTTCGCCGAGCCAGCTCACGAAATAGAAGCGCAGCGCCGTCGCGAGTGCGAGAATGACGACGATCAGATAGAAGAAGCGGAAGTGCGGGCTTACGTCGCCGCCGCCGGCGACAAAGCCGGAATCGATCATTTCCTTGAACTGGTAGGGAATTGCGAGGGTTGCGAGCGCCGCGATGCCGAGCGCGATCGCCGCGACCAGCAACTGGAGCGGATATTGGCTGGCATGATGCCAGACCATGCGCAGGCTCGACAGCTTGCGGGGCGGGGTCGGTTTATCGGATCTGGTCGCCATTTGTCATCGCCCTAGCAGCCGCGGAGGTGCCGCTCAACGGCGCAGAATGGCGGCGCGCTTCAAGGACCATGAAGCGGTACTGCGTAAAGGGAGCGCGGGGGCGCCCGCGCTCCCTTTACGTCAGCGGTTGTCGAGCTGTGCGCGGACGGCGCGCAGGCCCGCCTGTGTGATGCGATAGGGCATGCCGTTTTGCGAGGCGATGAAGCCGCGACGGCGGAGGCGCCGGAAGAGGCCAAGTCCGCCGCTTTCGAGGACGTGCCCGTCGCGGGTGAAACAGAGCGCCTCGATCAGGCGGCCGTCTTCGTCGCGCCGGTGGCGGATCATGCCGCCCTGCGCCAGCACGTGCAGCACGCGCTGTTCCGATCTGGAAATGTTCATTGGGATATTGTCCGGGATTATATGCAGCAACAGGCGCGCCGACCCGTCAGGGGGCCGGCGGCGCTTGCGTCATCCCTTTCGCCGGGATGTTAGCGGTTGCCCGCAATCTCAGACATATTCACTCCGAAGGGCGCAGCGGCGCCCGCTGTCCCATAATATTGTCGATGAAATGCGCGCGCAACGATTTTGATGCATTGCACAATGACAGCGTTTCCCTAGACTGCTCCCAAAGCAGGCGCCGGCAGAGCGCCGCCCCGGACGCAAGGAACGATTGTCACATGCTGTATCACGCCTTTGAAATGCAGAAGAGCTGGCTCGCAGGGGCGAGCGCGCTGGCGACCGCGGGTGCGCAGGTGATCCAGCATCCCGCGAATCCGCTCGGCTATTTCGGTGGCAGCCCGATGTTCGCCTCTGCGCTCGAGGTCTTCGCGCATGCTGCGGCGCCGCGCGGCAAGCCGGGGTTCGAACTCTATGAGACCGTGGTCGAGGGCGAGACGGTTCGCGTGACCGAGAAGGTCGAGGCGCGCAAGCCCTTCGGCCAGCTCAAGCATTTCAGGCACAAGGCGAGCGAGGGCAAGCCCAAGCTGCTGATCGTCGCGCCGATGTCAGGCCATTATGCGACTCTGCTGCGCGGCACGGTCGAGCGGATGATCGCCGATCATGACGTCTGGATCACCGACTGGCGCGACGCGCGCAACGTGCCGCTGGAGGCCGGGCGCTTCGATCTCGACGATTATATCGACTATCTGGTTTCGTGGCTCGAGCATATCGGGCCCGGTGCGCATGTGCTGGCGGTGTGCCAGCCGTCGGTTCCGAGCCTCGCCGCGGCGGCGGTGATGGCGGCCGACAAGCACAAGTGCCGGCCGAAGACGCTGACGATGATGGGCGGGCCGATCGATACCCGCAAGGCGCCGACCGCGGTCAACGAACATGCGATGACGCGGCCCTATGCCTGGTTCCAGGAGAATGTGATTGTCACCGTCCCGGCCTGGTATCCGGGCGCCGGGCGCCGCGTCTATCCGGGCTTCCTGCAGCTGGCCGGCTTCATGTCGATGAACCTCGGCAATCACATGATGAGCCATTGGGCTATGTTCAAGCATCTGGTCGACGGCGACGGCGAGAGTGCCGACAAGACCAAGGAATTCTATGACGAATATCGCGCGGTCTGCGACATGACCGCCGAATTCTACCTCCAGACGGTCGACGTCGTGTTCCAGCGCCACCTGCTGCCGAAGGGCGAGATGCTCCATCGCGGCAAGCCGGTCGATCTGACGAAGATCGAGGATATCGCAATCCTCGCGATCGAGGGTGAGCGCGACGATATCTCGGGGATCGGCCAGACGAAGGCGGCGCTGACGCTGGCCGCGTCGCTGCCGACCGAGAAGAAGAAATATTATATGGCAAAGGCCGTTGGCCATTACGGCATCTTCAACGGCCGCAAGTGGCGCGAGGATATCGCGCCGATCGTCGAGACGTGGATCCGCGCGAACGCCTAATGCCAGGGCGAGGTTCGCACGCTCCAGTAAACCAGATAGAGCAGTCCTGCCCAAAGGAGCAGGATGAAGGCCATGCCGGTGCGGCTCGACGGGCGTTCGCTCGCGGCCTCGGCTGAGGCATGGAGTTCGGCCCAGAGCGGTGTGGCGATCAGGCGGCGGACGAGAATCAGGCCCAAGGGTACGATGATGATGTCGTCGAGCCAGCCGAGGACCGGGATGAAGTCGGGGATGAGGTCGATCGGCGACAGCGCGTAGGCGGCAACCGCGATTGCAAGCAGCCGGGCATACCAAGGCACGCGGGGGTCGCGTGCGGCGAGCCATGCGGCATGAGCCTCGACCGCGAGGCGGTGGCCAAGATCGCCGATGCGTTCGGAAAGGGATTTGCCGGTCATCGCGATCTACACTAGCCTTCCGGCATGGCTATCCAACTGAAAAGCGCGCGCGTCGAACGCTGGCCGGTGGCGGGGCAGTTCGTCATCAGCCGCGGCGCAACGGATCATGTCGATGTCATCGTCGCCGAGGTCGAGGGTGATGGCGCCACAGGGCGTGGCGAAGGGACGCCGGTCTATTATCTGGGCGAAGATGCGGTGCAGTGCCGCGACCGGATATTGCATGCGGCTTCGCATATCGCCGATCTCGGCGCGGCCGATGCGCGCGCGGCGATTCAGGAGATCATGGGACCGGGGGCTGCGCGCAACGCGCTCGATTGCGCGCTCTGGGATCTCGAAGCGCGGCAGCGCGGCCTCAGACTCTGGCAACTCGCCGGATGCGACGGGCCGCCGACCGCGCGGACGACCGCCTACACGATTTCGCTCGGTACGCCCGGCGGGATGGCCGAGGCGGCGGCGACCGCCGAGGCCGATGGCTATCATCTGCTCAAGATCAAGCTGACCGGCGAGGGCGACCGGCTGCGCGTTGCGGGGGTGCGCAAGGGCGCGCCCAATGCGCGGCTGATCGTCGATGCCAACGAAAGCTGGGGTCAGGTGGACATATTGGGCGAGGCCGAGGCGCTCGCCGACATGGGGGTCGAGATGATCGAACAGCCGGTGCCGGTGGGCACCGATGCGTTGCTCGACCAGCTTTATGCACCAATCCCTTTCGTCGCCGACGAAAGTTGTCACACCGCCGCCGACGTCGCGCGGATCGGCCCCTTCTACGACGGGGTGAACATCAAGCTCGACAAGGCGGGCGGGTTGACCGAGGCGTTGCGGCTTGCCGATGCGGCCGATGCGGCGGGGCTGTCGATCATGGTCGGGTGCATGCTCTGCACGAGCCTGGCGGTCGCGCCAGCTTTCGTGTTGGCGCAGCGCGCGAAATGGGTCGACCTCGACGGACCTGCGCTGCTTGCGCGCGACCGAGAGGGCGGGTTCGAGTTTCGCGAGGGGCGGATCGCGCCGTCGCTTTAGGCGAGAGCCGCCTCTTTACGGTCGCGGGCTATGGCGCCAACCGCAGTCAACAGTAGCGAAGCGATAATCGATCCGTTCACATATGCACCGCCGACGGGAAACGTGAAGGCGCCTACGGCGAAGATCAACCACGCTCTTGAAATGCCCGCGGCACGGAGCCGCCGGGCTGTCAGGAACAGCCACCCGATCGAATATATCATTCCGGCTGCAAAGAGCAGGCCTCCCTGCCAGCCAAAATCGTCGAAATGGATGGCGCCGCGTTGGCCGAACCGGAGCACTCCGGCGACGAGGAGAGCTTCAACAGCGATGATCAATGGCAGCCACCGGCGATAGTCCGCCCGGCTCGTAAGGCCATGCCATGCGAAATGACGTTCGATCCAGGAAGCCATGGGCCTGTATGGCTCTCATCGCGGGCCCAAGTCCACAAGATTACAGTAAAGTAATTTTACTATCATCGATTTGGACTATATCCTCCGTGCCATGACCGATCGAGCCGAAGCCCGTCACCACGACATCGTTATGCCCGCGCTGCTGCGGCACGCGCGCACAACCTATGGCGGCGCGATGCGCCGCGCACTCGAACGGGCAGGGTTCGACGATATTCCCGCCAACGGCCTTTATGTGATCGGCGGGCTGGCGCTGGGTGCCGAGGACGTACCGCTGAGTGCACTGATCGGCGATTTGCGGATTTCCAAACAGTCGGCGGGACAACTCGTCGATACGCTCGTCATGCGCGGCTATCTGGAGCGGCAGGTCGATCCCGCCGACCGGCGGCGGCTGATCGTCCGGCTCACAGATCGCGGCGCGCATGCCGCCGCGGTGCAGGGCAGAGCCCGCGATGCGGTCGACGCGAAGCTGGCGACACGCGTCAGCGCCGACGACATCGCCGCGGCGCGGCGGGTGCTGTCGGCGCTGATCGATATCGCGATCGAGGCGCGCGAGCGCGCCGCGGCGGAGGCTCCCTAGAGCGCCACCTCGGCGTGTTTGCCGAGCTCGCTGCCCTTCATCGTCATGCCGATGGCAAGCTTGAACATGCCTTTCAGGCTGGGCTCGGCGGTCCAGATCTCGGCGTCCTCGAGATCGAAGCGGAGCAAGACCAGCTTGGGATCGTCCTTGCCGCCCTCGTACCAGGCCGCGATGCTGTTGTTCCACAGCTTGTCGAGAACCGCCCGGCTGTCTTCGCGGCGGAGCGTGCCCGCGATGCAGGCATAGAGATCATGGCCCTTCGACGCGAATTGCGCCATTGCCGGGCCGCCGCCCGCGATACGGTTGTCGGTCGCGGTGAAGAACCACCAAGCGCTGTTCGCATCCTTGTCGAGCTGCGCGTTCATCGGGATATGATGCTCGCGCTCGCCGGTCAGGCCGACCATCACGTAGGGGCTGGCGTCGAGCGCCTTCCAAAATTCTTTCTTGATGTCGTCGCTCATCGCTCGGGTCTCCTTTTCGGCCCCCCGATGAGCGATAAACGCCTTGCATCGCCGGATGTTGCGGCGATTCAGCGCGGGCGCGGCTCCGAATAGCTGACGACTTCATATTCGATCCCGTCGGGGTCGAAGAAATAGAAGCGGCGGCCGGGCTCGTAGTCGCCGTGGTTGAAGGGCATGAGACCGACCGCCTTCACGCGCATCTCGATCGTATCGAGGTCGTCGACTTGTACCCCGACGTGGTTGAGCGGTTCGCCCTTTGGATAACGCGTTTCGGCATGCTGTCCGTCGGGGCCGGTGTAAAGCGCCACATAGGCAGCGTCGCTGCCGAGGTGGATCGTGCGGCCGCCATCGCGCGCGGGACCGCGCCAGCGTTCGTGCCAGCCGAAGATCGCGGACAATATGCCCGCGGTGCGGTCGGGGTCGCTGACGGTCAGGTTTACATGTTCGATGAAGGGGTGCGTCATGCTTCTGCTTTCGTGATTCGGGTTGACGCAGCGGTTTATGAAAGCTCAAGTGAGGTTTAGATCAAGCGGAAAGCGAAGGAGCTTGCGCCATGCACCGGACCGACCTGATCGCGATCGGCGAGCTGGCCGCGCGTACCGGCACCGCGGTATCGGCGATCCGCTTTTATGAAGCGAAGGGCCTGCTCGAAGCCTTGCGCACCGGCGGTGGGCAGCGGCGCTTTCTGCGCGCCGACATCCGCCGCGTGTCGTTCATCCTGATCGCGCAGCAAATGGGGCTGAGCCTCGAAGAGATCGCGGGCGAACTGGCGGGCCTTCCTGCGGGCCGCACTCCCAATGCCGCCGACTGGACACGGATCAGTACCGGCCTGCGCGCGCGGATCGATGCGCAGCTCGCGGCGCTGGCGAAGACGCGCGAGTTGCTCGACCAGTGCATCGGATGCGGGTGCCTCAGTCTCAAGAAATGCGGGCTCTACAACGCGCAGGACAAGGCCGCGCAGCGGGGGGCGGGGCCACGCTACCTGCTCGGCGATCGGGCGGGGGAGATTGCCGAAGTCTAGAGCAGCCCCGCCTGTAGCCGGTAGAGGTGGCTGTCGGCATATTGGACGAATTTGACGAGCGCGCCGTCCTTCGCCGTCCAGACGTGGCAGAAGGGTGCCGCGACCTTGTCGTCGAGACCGCGATAATATCCGAAGGCGACGGCGCGGTCATTGCCGAGCGGCAGCAGTTCGTCGGGGATCGCGCTGAAATCAGGGACGTCGCTGGCGATCGGGCCAAAGACATTCTGCGCGACCTCGGCGAAGCCGTGCCACACGCCGCCATAGGGCATACCCAGATTTTCGTGCCACTCGATATGCTTGAGCGCCGCGTCGAGCGCGGGCATGTCGGCAGCGGCGAAGGCGTCGTAAACGGCGCGGGCGGCGGAAACGGCGTCGGACATCATCTCTCCCCTTCGGATGGACCTGCTACCCGACGCGGACGCTGGCACCTCCGTCGACCGGAAGCAAGACGCCGGTAATGAAGCGCGCCTCGTCGGAGGCGAGGAAGAGCGCGGCGTTGGCGGTGTCCCATGCGGTGCCCATGCCGCCCTTCAGCGGCACCATCGCGGCGCGCGCGGCGCGCTGCTCGTCGAGCCCGCGGCCGTCGCGCGCGGCGGTGCCCTGGATCGCCATCGGCGTGTCCATCAGTCCGGGCAGGATCGCATTGCAGCGCACGCCCTTCGACGCTGATCCCTGCGCGGTCGCGGTGGTCAGCCGGTTGAGCGCGGCCTTCGAAATCTCGTAGGCGATCATGTTCGCGCCCGCGATCGAGGCGAGCGAGGAGATGTTGAGGATCACGCCGCTCTCCGCCGCGCGCATCGGCGCGAGGATCGCGCGGGTCAGACGCCGCGCGCCGGTGAAGTTGATCGCGAAAACCTGATCGAAGGCGTCGTCGGTCGCCTTGTGCGACGGCCCGTCGCCGGGCGAGCCGACCCCCACATTGTTGACGAGAATGTCGATCCGGCCCCAGCGGGCGAGCGCCGCCGCGACCAGCGCCTCGATATCGGCAAGCTGGGTAATGTCGGCGGCATGGGCGAAGGCGATGCCGCCCGCATCGTCAATCATCGCCGCGGTTTCTTCGGCGCGTTCGGCGATGCGATCGACACAGAGGACTTCGGCGCCCTCGCGCGCGAAGGTCAGCGCGATCGCGCGGCCGTTGCCGATCGTGTCGCCGGGCTGCTGGCCCGCGCCGACGACGAGCGCGACCTTGCCTGCGAGCCGGCCGGACATGGCTCAGACCGCCGGCAGGCTTTCGATCTCGGGCGCGCCGGCGAGGCACGGGCCGAGCTTGGCGCCGAGGCTGCGGAAATGATCCGATGCGCGGTGTGCGGCGATCGCCGCCTCGTCGTCATAGCATTCGAGCACCTTGTAGACGCCGGTCTCCGCGGTGCGGAACAGCCTGTAATAGCTGTTGCCGGGCTCGTTCGCGCGGACCGCGGGGGCGAGTTCGGCGAAGACGCCCTCGAACTCTTCTTCTTTGCCGGGCAGGACGCGCAGGGTTGCGATTACGCCGATACCACTCATGTCAGTCTCCCTTGTCGGTCACGCTTTGAGGTCGGGGTCGACCTCCCAGCCGTCTTCCACCTGAATGCCGAAGCTGTTCAGCATCATCGAAACCTGCGTGTACTGGCCGACGGTCATGACAAGGTCCATGCGGCCCTTGTCACCGAGCGGCGCGAGCGCGGCCCAGTTCGCGTCGGAGACGAAATGATCGCTTGTGAGATCGTCGGTCGCGCGGAGCATCGCGCGGTCGATCTCCCTCCAGCCGTTGGCGTCGGGACCGGTCTTGATGCGCTCGATCTCGTCTTCGCTGAGGCCGCTGTCGAGCCCGATGCGTTTGTGCTGTGTCCACTCATAGCCCGAGCGGCAGTTGTAGCCGGTGCGCAGGATGACGAGTTCGCGGTCGCGTTCGGACAAGGCGTTGCGGCGCGACAAAATATAGCTGCCCCAGCCAAGGAAGGCGGTCAGCGCTTTCGGCGCGTGTGCCAGCGTGCGGAAGATGTTGAGCACCCGTCCGCCGCCGACCTTGCCGCCGTCGGTGTCGAGGAACGGCGCCAGCGCGGCGCGCTGGTCGGCATCGAGCCGGCCCAAATCGACCGGCTCGATACGCGGAGCGTTCAGGCGCAAATCAGAAGACCTCGAACAGGCCCGCTGCGCCCTGGCCGCCACCGATGCACATGGTGACGACGGCATATTTCACGCCGCGGCGCTTGCCCTCGATCAGCGCGTGGCCGACGCAGCGTGCGCCGGTCATGCCGAAGGGGTGGCCGATCGAGATCGAGCCGCCGTTGACGTTGAGCAGCTCGTTCGGAATGCCGAGCTTGTCGCGGCAGTAGAGCACCTGCACGGCAAAGGCTTCGTTGAGTTCCCAGAGGCCGATGTCGTCCATCTTGAGCTCGAAGCGTTCGAGCAGCTTCGGGATCGCGAAGACCGGGCCGATGCCCATTTCGTCAGGCTCGGTGCCCGCGACCGCCATGCCGACATAGCGGCCGAGCGGCTGGAGGCCGCGCTTTTCGGCGACCTTGGCTTCCATTACGACGCAAGCCGAGGCACCGTCGGCGAGCTGGCTGGCGTTGCCCGCGGTGATCGTGAAGCCTTCGCCCATCACCGGCTTCAGGCTCGACAAGCCCTCAAGTGTGGTGTCGGCGCGGTTGCACTCGTCCTTGGCGGCGACGACGTCCTGGAAGCTGACTTCTTTCGTTTCCTTGTTCACGACCGCCATGGTGGCCGGGCAGGCGACGATTTCGTCGTCATATTTGCCCGCGGCCTGCGCGGCGGCGGTGCGCTGCTGCGACTGGAGCGAATATTCGTCCTGATATTCGCGGCTGATATTGTAGCGCTTGGCGACGACCTCGGCGGTGCCGATCATCGGCATATAGGTGTCCTTGTGCATCGCGATCAGTTCGGCGTCGGTCTCGATGAAGACCTTGCCGCTGCCGCTGACCTTCGAGATGCTCTCGATGCCGCCGGCGACCGCGATGTCCTGACGGTCGACGATGATCTGCTTCGCGGCGGTCGCGATCGTCATCAGGCCCGACGAGCACTGGCGGTCGATCGACATGCCGGGGACGGTGACGGGCAGGCCCGAGCGCAGCGCGATCAGGCGCGCGACGTTCATCGTCTGCGAACCCTGCTGCATCGCGGCGCCGAAGACGACGTCGTCGATCTCGC
>Ga0209257_1004540_pt1 | contig 10634 bp, 16 predicted proteins | sample AraplaCvi_mCL_r2_FD_184277 | JGI IMG/M metagenome (GOLD analysis project Ga0209257, IMG submission 184277) | Arabidopsis root microbial communities from North Carolina, USA - plate scrape MF_Cvi_mCL_r2 (SPAdes) (version 2) | ecosystem: Host-associated > Plants > Roots > Endosphere | place: USA...
CGCATTCACCGCAGGGTTCGGCCGAGGTGCCGCGCTCGCAGTTGAGCGACTTGGCGAAGATGCGGGCGATGGTGGTCTTGCCGACGCCGCGCGTTCCGGTGAACAGGAAGGCGTGGTGGACGCGGCCCGTGTCGAGCGCATTGCTGAGCGCGCGGACCACGTGCTCCTGCCCGACCAGCTCGGCGAAGCGCTTCGGACGCCACTTACGGGCGAGGACAAGATAGGACATGCCCTCATTCTGCCATGCCGCATCGCGCTGGCTGCGACCGCGACGGCGTCGCTTGTCCGCGTCGCGCCTGGCGGCTAGAATTCACGGCCCTGGAGTGCACCCCTGACCTGGCCGATGGCCGCGTTCAGGACCTCCCCGGGGAAAACGGAGAGGTGTCCGAGTGGTTGAAGGAGCACGCCTGGAAAGTGTGTAAGCGTCTAAACCGCGCTTCGGGGGTTCGAATCCCCCTCTCTCCGCCAAACTTCAAAGAAAACCCCGAGAAATTCGGGGTTTTTTTATGCAGAACTGAATCTGCTCCCTACTTCGCTCCCTACACATTCGGAGCGCATGTCTCTCAACGGTCGTCCATCCACCACGGGACAAAGCCGCGGGAAAAGCCGACGAAGACGGTCAAAGTTCCGTCCGTGTCCGGCTCAACGAGCGGGCTGCGCCTGATCTTGTCTGGAAGCGCGCTGTAGTCCACGTTGGCGATCAAAGACCACTTCTTCCCGACCGGTCGGTAATAGGACACGCCCACCCGGGGGATCGTGGCGGCCCCGGGCTTGTAGTCCACGACCCCGCGCGCCACCTCCTCATCCAACGTACCGAAGAAGTAGTTTGATGCGTCCTTCGACAACCACTTAGCGCCAGCAATCGGCGTCAAGATGCCCTTCCATAGCTGGATCGGATAACCGTACTGGATCGACGCATCCTGTCCGCCGCTTGCGTCGGTCACATCGGCCAGAGCCTTCACTTCAAGTTGGCCCGCGCTTCCACCCCAGAGACCACGAAGGCCCACGCTGGCGCCTTCATCGCGATTCTCGAGCAGTCGATAGTCGATGCCGTTTCGCGCGAGCTCTGAACGCCCTAGGTCGCTGACGTCAAACCCGTCCATTCTTGGCTCGGCAATCGCCGAAACGGACAGGCCGCCTGCCTGCCATAGGTTCCAACCCGCCGTGATGCCCCTGAAGTAGAAGTGCTCACCCTCATAGGAAATCAGCGGATACGGAACAACGCGTGTCCCTTCGCCAGCATAAGGGCTATCAAGAACCGCAACCGCGAGGCCCAAGCCCCAGGTCGACGACCGCTGATCTTCGGCTGGGGCGTCACTTGATTGGGCGAATGCCCCTGCCGACACGGGCAGCAGCAGCATGGTCAACAGCAGTCTCTTCATCGAGGGCCTCATGGGTGGGTGATGGACGCACACGCTCGAGGATTCGCAGCACGAAGGGACAACCCCAAAGCCGAAATGACCGAGCGGTCATTTGCATAATGACCGCTCGGTCATTACAGTTCAATACCCGGGCGATGCCCCGGTCTATCGTTCGGGCCATCAGGCCAAGGAGGCAAACATGCCTAAGACGCCCCCAAGTCCTGCAATAAAGGGCGCAAAGCGAACGCGTCTGCCCCCAAGCGTTCGGCAAGAGCAGATCCTCTCAGCGGCTTTGGCTGAGTTCGTCGAGCATGGATTCGAATCAACCAGCGTCGCGCGCATTGCGCAGCGAGCCGGCACGGCAAAGGGCAACGTTTATGTGCACTTTCCCAGCAAGGAGGCGATGTTCGAGACCCTCCTCCAGCAGATGCTTGGGCGCGCTGGCACCGATTGGGTCTCGTTGTTCGGGGACGTGGCCGACTCAACCGAATTCGTGGACCGTTTTTTGGAACACGCCTATTCGGGGATGACGCGAGATGCAGTCGCCGTCATGAAACTGATGATCACGGAGATCCATCGCGTTCCCGCCCTCGGAAAACGATGGAACGAAAGTCTGCTCGCCGATCGCGATGCGCGGCTGCGAGTGGTCCAGTCCCTTGTGCAAAGAGGCGTGATCAAGGAGGGTCCCCTCACAAGGTGCTTCCACCTCGCCGCCGCGCCTCTGGTCTTCATGGCTGTAATGCAGATGGTGATGCCCGTGGACAGCCCGCTCGTGGAGCCGGACGAGTTGCGGCAAGCGCATCGCGAACTCCTGCTGGCAAACCTGGGCCCGTAAAAAAGGGGAAGCCCCACTTCGTCGCCATCAACAATGCCTCAACGCGTGCGACGACTGAGTCGTACCGTAGAGCCATGCCGCTACGCCCACTGCCTTCAGACTGCTTCTGGTTCGCACTTGGGGAAAACTGCGACGCCCACGACTTGATGGTGCGCGATAACGTCGTCGCGATTGTCCGGCGCCGGCCCGACGGGCTATGGCGAACGCGCGTCGCCGTTCTCTGGGCTGAATCCTTACAGCGCGAAGCCGTCGCCGGCAGCGAACGACAGGCCAAGCGATGGTGCGAGTGCTGGGCGCGGGCTGCGATGTCGCAAATCAACCTGACACGCCCGGTGGTTCCCTTCACTGCAAGGTGGGTGGAACTCCATCGCGACAGCGGCCCTACCCGCTGAATCGGGCACTTACGGGGAAGGTCCACGGCGGTCTCATTTGGTGAGACGATCATTGTCCATGGTCCTCGATCTGCAACTCGTTGCCGGAGGCTGCCCGTGTGCTATTCCGCCCAGGTCAGGGCGAACTACCAGAAGCTGGTTCGACAGTACGGCGCGATCATGTCGATTGAGGAGTTCGCCAAGCTCTATTTCTTTGACTCGGCCAAAGCGCGCCCGAAGACCCCGAAGGCCATGGACGATGCGTTCGCCAAGGGCGACACGCCAGCGGAGCGCGAAGTCTGGGCCGCCATTTCAGCGTGGAACACGGAAGCGGCCACGAAGTGGGAGAAGGAATTGTTCCAGCAGACGACGCGTCTGAACAACGCGCAGCGCGCGCTGGAATCAAAGCCAACCAAGAAGGCGCAGGAAGACGCTCGAATCGCGACCAACAAGATCGCCATCGCCCGCGAGAAGCTTTCCGACCTAAGACGCACCGAGCCGCTGCCGCGTGACGAGCGGATATTCCCCGGCGTCTATGCCCCGGTGATGGTCATGGAAAACGGCCTACGTGTAATCAAGCCAATGCGTTACCAATGCCGCTTGCCGGGATGGACCGACGCGACGGAGCGGCAGTATCCCGGAACCTATAACGCCCGACGCGACAAACTGGAGACGTCATGGCGTGAGTTGTTCGGACATCAGCACGGCCTGATTGTCGCGGATGCCTTCTACGAAAACGTTGAGGACGCCGACGGAAAGAACCAAATACTCGCGTTTACGCCACGCACCGGCGAACCGATGCTGATTGCTTGCCTCTGGTCACGCTCGCCCGGCAAATCTGGCGAGCCCGATCTGCTCTCGTTCGCCGCCATCACAGACAATCCTGAGCCGGAAGTTGCAGCGGCTGGACACGATCGGACGATTATCAACATCAGGCCAGAGCACATCGATTCGTGGCTAAGTCCAGACCCCCAAAACTTGGCGGCGGTGTTCGCCATATTCGACGACAGGCGCCACCCGTACTACGAGCACACCATCGCCGCTTGACCTTGTTTCGCCCTCAATCTCAAGACCATGCCGACGCCGATACTCAACAAGTACGAAGATGTTTCCGTAGATCCAAATGCCCCATGGGACGGCGACATATTCGCCCGACGCGAGCACGGCCTGAGAATATCAGCCCTTATCGCGTCCTTGACGAATCCCCACGTGATCTCAGTGAAAGGGGACTGGGGTACTGGAAAGACAGTTTTTCTGCGCCGTCTTGCGGCCCAGCTCGAAGCCGAGAAGACGCCCGTTATCTTCGTTGACGCATGGCGGTCTGACTATCTTGAAGACCCCCTTCTTGCGTTCGTATCCGCCACCGATGCCCGACTGCGGGCATACCTGGCAACCGACAAATCGGAAGCGCGATCGCGGAAGGCAAAGGGGCTCGCCGCCTCGCTTGCCTCGTACGGCAGCAAGCTGATTGTTCCCACAACAAAAGTGCTGACGGCGGCTATTCCGGGCGCAAATGGGATCATCGATGCCAGCGCAGAGTTAGTGGAAAAGCTCGGCACGACACTGCTCGACTGGGAAAAGTCCCAGCGGACAGCCGAACAGGAATTCAGGAAGGCCTTAGTCGAAACAAGGAATCTCCTTACACATAAGGACAAGATGCGCCCAGTTCGCAGACCCATGGTCTTTATCATCGACGAGCTTGATAGATGCCGACCTGATTACGCCATCAGCGCGCTTGAAAGAATCAAGCATTTCTTCGACGTGGAGGGGGTGATCTTCGTACTGGCAACAGATAAGACCAACCTTCCCGCTGCCGTGCATTCCGTGTACGGCTCGGACCCCGCTCAGTCAGAGCGGTATCTGCGGAAGTTCATCGACATTGAGTACACCCTTCCTCGCCCGAACAATCCGGCATTCGCGCGGTCGCTGGCAGATCACTTTGGCCTCACAGATATCGCCAACAGGGTCAACTACGACGACTGGTGGCGCACGTATCAGGATGCGTACTCAAACTCCGGCGCGTACGACCAGCTATATACGTCGGATCCAGAGGCAGTAAATGCACACGAGGCGATTCACATATTTCCTCGCATTGCTGACGCATGGAACCTTGGACTTAGGGACCAAGCTCAGGCGTTCAATCTTCTTAATCTGTGTATGCGAACAATGGGACGCAAGGACGTTTGCTTCCCCCAAGTGTTGGCGTATCTGTGCTGCTTGAGGTTTCATGCGCCGACGCTTTTCGCAGAGTTCCTGTCCGGAGATCTTCAGCTCGGTGAAGTAACGACAACCGTCCGAGATGGACTTAGGAAACCAAGATGGCTTGACCCTTCGGACGACGAAGGTGCTGACCTGATGGCATTCGTGAACCTAAGCGCTCAGTCGGCCGCTGAAGTTCAGAGGGTTCTCGGTGACCTGTGCAACAGCAGTCGCAACCCAGAACAGACAGGGGCTGCGTACCGGAGAATTCGCGCGCGTGCCGGCAATGCGGCGCGTACGCGTGTTACTGGCTTTGCGCGCGATGCAGTCAGCCTTTCTAAGGCTTTCGCACCTGACGACGAGGAAGCCGCGACCTGACGGGAGTCACGCTTTGTCCAGCCGTCGAAGATCCTCCGCGCCACAAAGATGGGGATGGCTAGTAGCGACGTCATGTACCAGCGCGAGGACGCGGCGCGCCAATTGCGCCTGCATCGCATACGCGCCGATGGTGTTTAGCTCTTCCTCGGGCGTGAGCCGACACACGCGTAGGATTGCAGGCGGTTCGTCCAGCGCGCCGTCGTCCAACAGGCCGCGCAGGTATTCGGCTTCCTCGCGCAAACCGTCCCACACCCACGTTGTCATCGTCGGCCGGTCGCAGGTTCTAAGCTCGTCCACCAAGCGCGGGACTTCGGCAATTAGATTTGACAGGCGCGCGTTGGACGCTTGCGCCAGTTCCATAGCGCGCCTGTAGATCGCCAGCGACCGCTCGCGGCTTAGCTTTTCCATGCGGGTCATCACCTCTTCGCCTTTGGCAGTGCGGCGACGCTGCCGCCCTCAGGAAACAGCGCGCGCCAGTCGTGCGAGCCGGGCGCGGGCGGATCAAAGGCGCTGCCATCGGTTGGCACGCTGCCAGCCGCCAACACGCCCGCACGCTTCGGGCCTTGCCGCGAATGCGGCAGCAAGCGCAGCGCGCGGCGCGCGCTTTGTACTAGCGCCATGCACGCGCGCCAGTGGCCGCACGTGTCGCGGCTGCGATGCGCCACCATCGCCAGGTTCGCCTCGGTCGCCTCATGCACCAGCCGGCATAGGTCCACCATCGCCGCCAGATCGGACTGCACGAACTGGCCGGCGGGTACGCGGGCGAACTCCGCCGGCCAGATCGCCCGCAGGTGCGCAGGCAGGTCTTCGGGCGGCAGGACGCGGTTCGGCGGTCGATACTCGGCGGGTTTCCGGCTCATAAGTGCCTCGGGTTTCGGTTTCGTGGACTTTTATTCACTCGGCGGGTCGGCGGCCGGTACTCATCGCCGTGGGCGGATCTGCTGCCCTCCCCCCCGCCGGGCTCCCGCGCGCCGCGAGCGCTTCCGCGACGCGGCGACGAATGCCGGCGTCGACACCGCTGAAGTGCGCGTCTTTGCTGAGCCATGCGATGACGCCTTCCATGACGGCCTCTGCATCCAGTGCAGGCTCACGGTTTTGGCTGTCGCGCATCGTCGTAACCGCCTGTCGCGTGGTCGTCGTGAGCAGCGATGTCCAGGTCAGGCAGTGCAGCCTTCAAGGAGTTGCCCGCTGCCATTAATGCAACGCCGGCCTGCACCAGATCGCGTGCGGCCCGTTCCATCGCGGACGCCGGCGCAATGGTGCGGGGCGGGATGAAGACTGGCTCGTTCGCCCTTGCCTCAGCGATGCGGGCGACGTGCTCGTTCTGCAAAAGCGCCATGTGCTCGGCAACGCGGCTCTGCCCTGCCGCGTCTAGCAGGCTGAACAGAACCGGGTCGACACAAGCGCGGCCGTCGCCGTTGATCCATACGGCCGGATCGATTGGCATCGGGCCAATTCCTTGTTCCGACTGATTAACGAAATACCCGGGCATGATGTGCACTCCTTATCGCTTCGTGGGTCGTGGGCGGAATGGCGAGACGCGCCGAATCTGCATATTCGCGCTGTCGTCTACACCACTAAGGGCTTCGAGTCGTTCCATGCGTGTCAGCAGGTCGCCGACAACCTCGCGCAAGGCGCCGTCGGCTTCCAGTCGTGCGGATAGACGCCGGTCGATTACTACGCCGATTGCGCGGCCAAGCGCGCGACGTTCGCGCTCGGGAAAGGTGGACGATGGATTCGTTCGCTTCATGGTGAGCCCTCGCCTGAGTGGTTTCCTGCTGAGTCGTCCCCGTCGTTCACCGTGGTCGCGAGCTCTGCCTGCCGCGTGAGATAGCGATCACGCAGGTGCCGATCCATACGTACGGCAGCAGGGAGCTGTCTGAGATTGGCTGCCACAGCTTCTAGATCTGTGAGGGTCCTGGCAGCGTCGATCTCGTCTGCCCAGCGCGCGATGCAGCCGTCGACCTCATCGACGGAGATGTGCTGGGGCGCAACCAGCTTCGACTTCGGCGTTTCAGCGCGGGGGTGCTTGCCGTCGTAGATTCTTGGCCGACGCGCTTCCTCGGTCACGGCGTCCGCATCCTCAGCGGCGTGGTAGGCGATGCAGAACACTTGTACAACGGCATACTTGTAGGCGGCAGCCATCGCCTTGTTGACCGCCTTATCCGCGCGGTCTGACGCTTCGCCCACAACCTCGATCTCATGACGACTGCCGTCGGCGACAGCAACGAATGCATACCGCACAGTCAACGTCACGTGGAGCAGGAGGCCGCCCGCCTTGCTGGTTCGCTCTACGACCTCCTTGTTCACGACCGTCGGTAAAATCACCAGCCCGTGGCGAGCAAGTATTGGCGACAGCGCATTTAGAACGGCGTCAATCGACCGGTAGCGGTACCGATCGTGCTCATTGACGGCGTCCTTGGCGATGCCGGCTTTTGCCAGGTCGGCCATGACGCCTGCGATAGCGGAATAGACCATGGGTACTGGGGAGTTCACCGGTCACCTCGCTGCATGCTTGCCGCCACACTGGCCGCCGCATCAGCGGCGGCTATAAGGCCGTTGCGCTCACGCGACTGCTGCTGTTGCCGTTGATCTGGTTCTTCCCGGAAAGATATTTCCGGCCGTCGCCGCTGCTGGATGACCCTGTCCGAAGAAGCAGGATCAGAAGCGGTTGATGAATCAACCGAAGACGAAGAGCTCTTGCCCTTCTCTTGGATCTTGGTTTCTGGTTCTTGGTTAGGACTGCATCCAGCTTGCAATCGCATGCCACGAGCATGGCGTTCGCACTGCTCACCGCGTCCGTTCTCGCTTTCCATTTCGTATGCGTTCGCAGTGCGCTCGCTTTGCGCCCAGCGTGCATTCGCACTGCGTCGCGCCTTGTCTGCCCTTTCGCGGAAGCGCGAGATCTCGTAGTCGCAACGACGATGCCGCCAGCCGTCGGGACTTTTGTGGAAGAACTCGCGCAGCACTGTGGTCACAGCCTCGCGTTCCTCCCGCGTGCGAGCTCGAACGAAGCGCTGGATTGATGCCACGTTCTCAGGCAACGGCTGTTCGGTGGAGTAGTACCGGCGCAGCAGTCGCATGTAGATGCCGTCTTCGCAGGCACTCAGGTGGCCGGTCGCCTGCTCATAGTCGCCGAAGTTGAAGGGCACGTAGCGCATCTACGTGCCTTCCCCGGCTTCGCCGCCGGTGTTGAGTCCACCCACTTCGTTAAGGTCACGACCTCGCCATGCGACGACGTTCTCGGAGATTCTTACGCCCTTGGGGTATCTGCCTTGGCGAATGCCTTTGTACCAAGTCGTCTCGCACACGGGGATACGCCCGGCTTCACCAGACTTCGGGCTGTTGATGATCTGTGACAGCCGGTAGTAGCGGTCAGGGTCGAACAGCATCGCCTCGCTCCGTCTCGCGGCGCGGAATTGCGCCGCGTTTCGTTGCGAATCTTCGCGCCGTGCCCCTTCGACCCCTAGCGATTCGAAACAGTAGCCCCCTTCAGTTTCGCGGGAACTCTTCGCGTCGAATTTTGCGAACGTAAGCCTCGGTCACGGCGACCCCGTCCCGACCGAGTCGGCGGACGACGCGAGCGACGACATCCGCCTCATACCGACGGCCGTCTGAAAGCGCCGCCAACTGTGCTTTGACGGCAGCGAACTTCGGATTGGGTGCCGGCCGCTTGCGCGCGCCCTTGATACCACGCACACGCGCCCCCTCCTGCCGCATGGCGGCGATCTGGTCTGCGAAGGCAAGCAGGCCATTCTTTATTTCTTTGAGTGCCCCAGCGGGCAAGGTCGCGCCCAGGTCGAGCAGCACGAGTGCGAGCCGTTGACAATGTTCCGCTGCCACAAAGTCGACAGCGCTTGTGGGCGCGTGGCTGAATTCCGTAACCCAGCCGTCGGGTATTCGCAATTTCCACCCAGCTTCCGCCAGCAGGTCAGCGCCCTTTGCCTTCTTCCCCATTCGCAGGCCTCCCTTTCTTCGGTGCTGAGTCCACGTAGGTCGCCCACGCCGTCATCAGTTCCCTGCGCTTATCAAGCGCGGTCTTGCGACGGTACGCCGCTGCGACCTTGTCCTTAAGCTTATGGGCCAGCGCAAGCTCGGCCAGGTTCTCGTCGTATTCCGTGCAGTCGCCGACCCAATCGCGAAAGCAGCTACGGAAGCCGTGCGTCGTAAGGTCCGCATACTCGGGGGACAGTTCTTGCAGGCAATTGAGCACGGCATCGGTGCTCATGACGGGATTCTTGGTGCCGCCGCCCGGAAACAGGTACGTATCGGACAGCTTCGGCAAGTTCTGCACGAGGGCCTTCAATGCCGGGAATATCGGAACGGTGTGGTCTTTCCGCTGGCTTTTCGGGCCCTTCATTCGACGCGCAGGGATTGTCCATACCCCAGCCTTGAAGTCGAACTCGTCCCAGCGCGCGCCAACCACCTCGCCCGCACGCAGCGCGGTCAGGACAACCATCCGCAGCGCGCGTGCCGCTTGCGACTCCTTCGCCCTTATCTTTGCCATGCATGCTGGCATATCCGCATACGGCAGCGCCTCGCGGTGTTCCACCTGCTTCAAGGACTCGGGCTGCGCGAGGAGGTTTTGGAGATGACCTTTCCAGCGTGCCGGGTTCTCGCCTTGGCGAAGCTTCATGGTCGTCGCCCAGTCGATGACGTTCTCGATGCGCTGGCGCACGCGTGTTGCGGTTTCGGTCTTCGTCCCCCAAATGGGCTCGAGGACGGCCATCACGTCCTCCGTGGTTATCGTCGCAACGTCCATCGAGACGAGACGAGCGGCATGAGTGGTAACACTGTTGGACCACTGCGCCTTGTGCTTCTCGTTTTTCCATCCCTCTGCTCGGCTTTCGATCAACTGCCCCAAGCACCAGCCGAACGTGCGGCGATTGGCGATGGCGTCCACGGCTCTCCGTCGGGCGCGGGCTGCACGCTCGATGGGATCGACACCGCGGGTCAGCAGCTTTCGGCAGGCGTCGGCTTTGCGTCGGGCCTCAGCCAACGACACGGTCCTCAGCGTGCCCAACCCCTTGTCGCGATGTTTGCCGGTGGCTCTGGACCTGTAGCGGAATACCCATGAACGGGCCCCGGTCGGGCCGACCAGCAGATAGAGCCCGCCCCCGTCGTTGAAGCGGCCGGGGGAAGACATAGACCGCAGCGCGCGGTCTGTAAGGCGGTTCATAAGGCGGGGCATGGCACGTACAGGCAGGGATTTACTCCCTACTTCGCTCCCTACTTCGATGGCGGCACGGGCCGGACTCTAACGTGGCGCCACGCAACGCGCTACAGCCCCGGCCTTTTAGTTTTCAGCCCTTCGCCCTACAATGCGCAACGCGACGAAACGGGACGAAACGCCAGCCGGCGGTCCCTCTCTCCGCCAGATTTTCCAGAGGCCCCGCTGACGGCGGGGCTTTTGATGCAAGCAAGTCTCTATGGTGGCCCCGTCGGCCCCTCGCGACGCTAGGTCGAAAACTCCGCCAGGGCCGGAAGGCA
>Ga0209257_1004543_pt1 | contig 10627 bp, 8 predicted proteins | sample AraplaCvi_mCL_r2_FD_184277 | JGI IMG/M metagenome (GOLD analysis project Ga0209257, IMG submission 184277) | Arabidopsis root microbial communities from North Carolina, USA - plate scrape MF_Cvi_mCL_r2 (SPAdes) (version 2) | ecosystem: Host-associated > Plants > Roots > Endosphere | place: USA...
CGCGTGGAATGATCCAACACGCGGTGATCGAAGGCCTTGAGCCGGATGCGGATGTTCTGACGATCCATATCGCTCGGTTTCCTAGTGGGCTGCGCCCGCGTCTCGAACCATTTCAAAGACCAACTCGAACCCCCGAGGGAGCTCGTACGCAGCGTCCGCAAAACAAAATCCCCAACAGTCGCCTGTCGGGGGTGATGACCAGATATTGCGCCCCTCCGAAGAGGTTGGCGGCGCTATGTCCGGGCGTCTCGCGAACCGCGTTTGAGCTCGAAAGCTCACAGCCGGTCCAACAGAGGCGCGCTTGTACGTTCCAGAATCGGTTTCGTCAAGCGCTGATCCGGCTTGTCTCGTCCGGGAAGGACTCGAGTCGTCGGGCGAGTTCTGAATAGGCGCCCTCCCCGCCTCGCGCAAGACCCTCGAAAACATAACGTCGGTCGCGTTTTAACACCTTCAGGTCAAAGCAAAGCAAGAACGTGCGCACGCTGGCGCGTAGTCGAAATCCTCGCCTCCGCAAGTGTCACAAAAATGCATTATTGGACCCGCAAGCGCCGCCGCTGACCTTGAGCGCCTCCCCGAAGCTCCATAGATGCCGGCCCTCCTCGACGGACCGGGCGGCCCTCCCCCAAACAACGACCGTCCAGCCAGCCGAGGAGCCACTGTTGTGTAAGGGGATAGACCCAATGAATACCAAGCTCTTCGCCACCGCCGCCCTGATCGCCGCCGCCGTCTCGGCCCCGGCCTTCGCCCAAAACGTCGGCTCGGTTGGCGCCGCCGTGAACTACACGGACCTGAACACCCGCTTCGGCGGCAACGACGGCACCTCGGCCGTGATCGACGGCTCGGTCGCCATCCCGCTGCAGGGCGCCTGGACCGTGACCGCCAACGGCGACGTCTCGATCTCGGACAACGATCTGTCGGACGAAACCGTCGCCTCGGGCGCCGTGCACCTGACGACCAAGATCGGTGACACCGTGCGCGTTGGCGGCTTCACCGCCCTGTCGCGTCCGTCGAACGACACCCTGTGGGCTGTCGGCGCCGAGGCCCAGAAGTACCTGGACAAGGTCACCCTGACCGGCCTGGTCGCCTACGGCCAGTCGAATGACCTGGACGCCGACCTGTACAGCGTCCGCGGCGAAGCCCGCTACTTCGTGTCGGATAACTTCCGCCTGAACGCCGGCGCCGGTTGGTCGCGCATCGACACCAACGTCAACGCCGACCTGTGGGACGTGAACGCCGGTGGCGAGTACAAGTTCGCCAACTCGGGCTGGTCGACCTTCGCCAAGTATACCCACGCCGAGTCGAAGGACCTGGCCAAGCTGAACTCGGACGCCGTCCGCGTCGGCGTCCGCTACACCTTCGGCGGCAGCCTGAAGGATCGCGACCGCGCCGGCGCCGACCTGGCCACGGCCGGCGACCTGTTCGGCTTCGGCGTCCGCTAAGCGGAGGCCCGGTCTAGATCCGGACATGAAGAAGGCCCCGGGAGCGATCCCGGGGCCTTTGTTCGATCACTCTATATATAGAGTGGCTCAGCGGCCGCCGATGATCACGTCGCCCGAGCCGGCGACATGCTTCTTCACCGGGCCGTTGACCCTGGTGATCCGCACATCGCCCGAGCCGGCCACCGACACGTCGACGGAGTCGGCCTCGCCGTTGAAGTCGACATTGCCCGAGCCCATCACATTGACGTCGACCGAGCGGGCGCGGCCGCCCGCAACAGTGATGTCGCCCGAGCCGGCGATGTTGCCGTCCAGCTTGCCGGCGATGCTGGCCGCCGTGACATTGCCCGACCCGGCGATATTGACTTCGAGGTCGCCGCCGATGGCCTGGATGCTGACATCGCCCGAGCCGGCCAGATTGATGTCGGCCGAGGCGGACGTACCGGCCTTGGCGTCGCCAGAGCCGGCCTGGTTCAGCTTCAGCTCGCCCTTGGTGTTGGCCACCATCCAGTCGCCGCAGCCGCCATTGCTGAGCTCGACGCTGTTGGAGCGACCAATGTCGCCGAACACCGCGCCGCCGGCCTTGACCTTCACGTCCATCGGCACACGGACGGCGATTTGCGGGAAGTTGTCGTAGGACACCTCGCCGACGCCTCGGACCCGGACCGATGGCTTGCCGTCGCGGTTGTTGCAGCCGTTGATCCTGTTCATGCGCAGGTTGCCGTCGATGACCGTCTCGTCGCCGTCCTTGCGGACGTCTAACGGCAGGCTGGCGTTGGTGGTCAGGAACTCGACCTTCACGTCGGCGCGGTTCTCCGGGATCACCACGACGCGGGCGACGGCATCCTTGATCTTCACGGACGGCGCGGCCTGAGCGGCGCCAGCAGCGGAAACAGCGGCGGCCAGCACGGCCAGGGTGGTCAGAGCGCGCATCGGTCAGTCCCCTCGGATGCGTTGAATGCGATGAGGGAAAGCTAGCGAGGGATCGTCCTGGCTTCGACTTAATTCGAGGTCATGACGCCAAAGTCATGGAACGCGGGTTGATCAGTCGACCATCAGAGCGGCCAGGCCGAGCCCGAGCCCCAGGCCCAGTCCGACGCCCGCACCCAGGCTTGGATGGCGTCGGGTCATGGCGGCCATGAAGCTGGCCCCGCCGCGCAGCTGCCCGACCAGGCTGGGCTCGCAGGCCACGATACGATCGAAGCGGCGAGCCAGCCGCGAAGCCCCGATCCGCCGCATCCGGCGACCACGCGACGACACCCGCCGCTCGACCAGCCCCTCGAACACAATCTCGGCCGGATCGGCGAAGTCGTGCTTGTAGGCGTCGGCGTCGACACCGAAGTCTACGCGGATGATCCCCCGCGCCGCCGCCGTCTCCAGCGTGTCCAGGGTCATCAGCCCGCCTGGCGAGTATTTGGCGTAGGCCGGCTCGTAAATCGGAAACCACAAGTGATGGCGCGCGCCCGAGGTCAGGCCCAGTTCGGCCGCCACCAGGGTGTCGCCGGCCCTCAGCGTCGCCAGCCGCAGGCCGAAGTCCGCCGCCGGGGTTTCCGCCAACGCCCGCACCAGGTCGGTCGTCCAGCCGCAGGCAAAGACATCGTACTGATGCGTCCGCGCGATCTGGGCCCGCTTACGTTCGATGACATGATCGACCTCAGCCGGCGTCGGGCGCGCGAAGCTGAACGACAGCGGACCATGGTCGCGCTCCAGCGACCGTCGGCGGCGGCGCTTGTCCTTCAGGAACCGCGCGTCGCGGCTGGCCAGGTAGGCGTCGAAGCCCTGGGAGAGGTCTGCGGCCATGGCCCGGCGAGGCGAAAGACCTTGCAGGTCCGCCTCCCCCGCCCCAACCAGGCCACCGAACCGCGCGCGGCGCACGCCGGTCAGGCGCGGCAGCAGGGTCGCCACCGAAAGTCCGGGATCGCCGATCACGCCGTGGAAGTCGCTAAGCGGCGCGGCCAGCGGCTGCATCAGGCCGCCGCGTTGCTGGAACGGCAGGAAGCCCCGGACCGTCCCGCCCTCGCGGATCACCGCCAGACGCGCGCCGGGCGCGACCGCGCTGGCGGCCTCGACGAAACGTAAATCGAAGTAAGGGCTGCCCAGCAGCGGATCAGCAGCGCGAAAGCCGCGCCACAGCTCACGCTCGGCGTCTCCCAGCTGCGAGACTTCGATGGTCTCGACGGCGATACTCTCGCGGTCCACGCGCCCCCACTCCCGTTCGGGTTGGCGCCATTAAGCCCGCCGGCTCCTAACAATCGCTTTAGTTGCGAAGCCTGTCCGCGGGCTCCTTTGGCGGCCAAGCCGCCTGGTGCTTGCGCAGCCGTACGGGCGCGGACTTGTAAGCCGGCGTGCCCGAGCGCTGGTCGTGGTCGTCCAAGGCGATCACGACATTGGTCTCGGGATAGTAGGCCGCCAGGCAGCCCGGCGGGATGTCGCGCGCCACCACGGTGAAGGCCCGCACGATGCGCTCGCCCGTCTCGTCGAAGGCCGCGCCCAGATCAACCAGGTCACCCTGCGCCAGGCCCAGCCGCGCCAAATCGTCGGGATTGGCGAAGATCACGTCGCGGCGACCGAACACCCCGCGATAGCGGTCGTTATCGCCGTAGATGGTGGTGTTGTACTGGTCGTGGCTGCGCAGGGTGGTCAGGATCATCACGTCCGGATCGCCCCGGCGCGGATCGCCGCCCTTGGGATCGTGGACAATGAAGTTGGCCTTGCCCGTCGCGGTCTTCCACACCCGGTTCGACGGGCCCACCGGCAGGCGGAAGCCGCCGGGGACGCGGACCCTGCTGTTGTAGTCCTCGAAGGCCGTGGGGAAGACCCGGGCGATCAGGTCGCGAACAGCGTCATAGTCGTTGGCCAGGCCCGGCCAGTCGACCAGCGGGTCCGGGCCGAACAGCGCCGAGGCGATTCCGCAGACGATGGCGGGCTCGGACATCAGATGCTCGGACGCTGGCGGGTTCAGCCCGCGCGAGGCGTGGACCATCGACATGGAGTCCTCGACCGTCACGGACTGGCGCACGCCGGCCCGCACGTCCATTTCGGTGCGGCCCAGGCACGGGAGAAGGATGGCTTCCTTGCCAACCAGGAGGTGCGTGCGATTGGGCTTGGTGGCGACGTGAACGGCCAGGTCCAGTTTGCGCATGGCCGCGAAGGTCCGCACCGGATCGGGCGCGGCGACAGCGAAGTTGCCGCCCAGGCCGATGAAGACCTTGCTGTCGCCCCTCTCCATCGCCCCGATCGACTCGACCACTGTGTGGCCGTGCTGGCGCGGCGGCTCGAAGCCGAAGACGTCGCGGATCGAGTCCAGCATCGCCACCGAGGGCTTCTCCCAGATGCCGACCGTCCGGTTGCCCTGGACATTGGAGTGGCCGCGCAACGGGCAGATCCCCGCCCCCGGCCGGCCGATATTGCCCTTCAGCAGCAGCAGGTTGACCAGTTGCTGCACCGCGCCCGAACTGTCGCGGTGCTGGGTCAGGCCCATGCCGTAGCAGAGGATGGCGGCCTTGGCCTTGGCGTAGATCGCCGCCGCCTCTTCGATCCGTACGCGCGGCAAACCGCTGCCAGCCTCGATCACGTCCCAGTCCAACGCCTGGACCGAGGTGACGACCGCTTCGAAACCGGCGGTGTGCTCCAGGATGAAGTCGTGATCCAGGACGCCGCCTTCGCGCGCTTCCAGGGCTAGCAGCGCCTTCATCATGCCCTGCACCAACAGGGCGTCGCCGCCGATCCTGACTTGGAAATAGGCCGAGGCGATCGGGGTCGAGCCCAGGGTCGCCATCTCGACCGGGTCCTGGGGCGAGGCGAACTTCTCCAGCGCCCGCTCCTTCAGCGGGTTGAAGGCCAGGATCGTCGCCCCGCGCCGGCTGGCCTCGCGCAGGGTGGCCATCATCCGCGGATGGTTGGTGCCCGGATTGTGGCCGAAGCACATGATCAAGTCGGCGTGGTCGAAGTCCTCCAGCGTCACCGAACCCTTGCCCAGGCCGATCGAGTCCGGCAGGCCGACGCTTGTCGGCTCGTGGCACATGTTCGAGCAGTCGGGGAAATTGTTGGTCCCGAACCGGCGGGCCATCAGCTGGTACAGGAACGCCGCCTCGTTGCTGGCCCGGCCCGAGGCGTAGAACTCCGCCGCGTTCGGATCCTTCAGCGCCTTCAGCCCCGCCGCCGTTCGCGCGAACGCCGCTTCCCAGCTGATCGGCTTGTAGCGGTCGTCGGCCGGGTCATAGGCCATTGGCTCGGTCAGCCGGCCCAGATCCTCGATCGCATGGTCGGTCCAGGTCAGCAGTTCGCTGATCGTATGCTGGGCGAAGACCTCCGGCGTGGCCCGCTTGGACGTCGCCTCCCAGGCCACAGCCTTGGCCCCGTTCTCGCAGAACTCGAAGGACGAGGTGTGCTTGGGATCGGGCCAGGCGCAGCCGGGGCAGTCGAAGCCCTCCGGTTGGTTGGCCCGCATCAGCGTCTTGCCGCCCTCGACGATCGTCTCCTGGTCGGCGAGCGCCCCGGCCACGGCCTTCAGCGCCCCCCAGCCGCCGGCGGGCTGGTGGTAAGGGCGGACCCCCTCGACCTTCTTGCCAGGTGCTTTTTCAGGCATCAGGCCGGCTCCAACTCGGATTGAACAAGACGCTCGGCGCCGGCGAACACCGCGTGACCGTCAGCGCGGGCCAGGGCCACCAGGGTCAGGTTGGCGTCTCCAGCTTTCTGGATGGCCAGCTCGGTCGGCGCCGAGACCGCCACCAGGATCGGACAGCCCATGCGCACGGTCTTCTCGACCATCTCGAACGAGCAGCGGCTGGTGACCACGACGAAGCCCGCCGCCGCGTCTCGCCCCGCCCGCGCCATCGCCCCGGCCAGCTTGTCCAATGCGTTGTGCCGGCCCACGTCCTCGCGGACCAGAACCAGCGCACCCTCGGCGTCGAAGAAGGCGGCGGCGTGGGTCGCGCGCGTCCGGCGTCCCAGCGCCTGCTCTTCTTCCAGCGTCGCCAGCGCCCGGGGTATCGTGTCGTGGCGGATGGTGACGCCGGCGGCGAGCACCGGCAGCGGCCGGACCGCGTCGGCCAGGCGCTGCACGCCGCACAGTCCGCAGCTGGAGCGGCCCTCCAGATTGCGCGGCCGGGCCTTCCTGGTTCCCTTGCCGGGCGCCAGGGCGACATCGAGCAGGATTCCCTGCTCCTCTTCCTTGACGGTGATCGCCAGCACGTCGGCGGCCTGGGCGACGGCCTCGGTGACCACGAAGCCCAGGGCCAGGTCCTCCAGATCCCCCGGCGTCGCCATCAGCACCGTATGCGGACGGCCGTCGAACGAGAGCCCCACAGCGATCTCGCGCGGCAGATCGCGAGCGAGACTTTCCGGCGCGCGCCCGGCGCGCCATTGCACGGCCGGGCGTCTTTCTGAGAAGGAACGCGACATGCCGTCAGCCTACTCTTCGGGCGCCCGCCGGTACAGCCAATGACGTCGCGGCAGGAATGTTCAAAAACGTCATCGTTCGACGCGTGACCGCCGCGCGATCCTGGCGCAATCTCCGGTCATGGCTGGCACAACCTTCGACACCCGACGCGCCCAGATGTTTCCCCGGCTGGAGGCGGCCGAGATCGACCGCCTGCGCCGCTTCGGCCAGATCGTCCACGCCGCGCCGGGCGCGGCCCTGGCCACGGCCGGCGTGACCTCGCCGGGCCTCTTCGTGATTCTGGCCGGCCGGGTCGCGATCAGTCGCCGCGACGCCCATGACGAAAGCCAGCCGATCGTCGAGCACGCCGCGGGCCAGTTCGTCGGCGAGATCGCCCAGCTGTCGGGCCGCCCCTCGCTGGTCGACGTCAAGGCCATCACCGCCGTCGAGGCCCTGCTGATCGCGCCGGAGCGCCTGCGCGCCGTGCTGGTCGCCGAGGCCGAGCTGGGCGAGCGGATCATGCGCGCCCTGATCCTGCGCCGGGTCAGCCTGATCGAGACCGGCGCCGGCGGCCCCATCATCATTGGCCGTGAGGCGGACGCCGAGGTCATCCGCCTGTCGGGTTTCCTGGCCCGCAACGGGCATCCCTATCAGCATCTGGACCCCGACCAGATGGACTGCGCCAAGGTGCTGATCCAGCGCTTCGAGGTCGACGAGAGCGAGCTGCCGATCGTGTTGTGCCCCAACGGGCAGATCCTGCGCCAGCCGACCAACCACCAGCTGGGCCGCTGCATCGGCCTGGTTGGTCCGATCGACGCCAGCCGCATCTACGATGTCGCCATCGTCGGCGCCGGCCCGGCGGGCCTGGCCACCGCCGTCTACGCCGCGTCTGAGGGGCTGTCGGTGCTGGTGCTGGACAGCCGCGCCTTCGGCGGTCAGGCCGGCGCCTCGGCTCGGATCGAGAACTATCTGGGCTTCCCAACCGGCATCACCGGCATGGCCCTGATGGGCCGCGCCTATGGCCAGGCCCAGAAGTTCGGGGCCGAGCTGGCCATTCCCGACGAAGTCGCCTCGCTGGTCTGCGAGGACGACGGCCAGCATCGCTATCGCCTCGCCCTCGCCAGCGGCGAGACGGCGCAAGCCAAAACGGTGGTCATCGCCAGCGGCGCCCGCTACCGCCGGCTGGAGGTCGAGAACCTGGACCGCTTCGAAGGCGCCTGCGTCCACTATTGGGCCTCGCCGCTGGAGGCCAAGCTGTGCGCGGGCCAGGAGGTCGCCCTGGTCGGGGCCGGCAATTCGGCGGGCCAGGCGGCCGTGTACCTGGCCAGTCAGGTCAAGAAGGTCTGGATGATCGTGCGCGGCGAGAGCCTGGCGGCGACCATGTCGCGCTACCTGATCGACCGCATCGACAGCACGCCCAACATCGAGGTCGTGGTGAAGAGCCAGGTTGTCGATCTCGAAGGCGAGGAGGGCCAGCTGTCGGCGGTGCGCTGGCGCGGTCCAAACGGTGTCGAGACCACCCAGACGATCAGCCACCTCTTCCTGTTCATCGGCGCGGCGCCCAACACCGCCTGGCTGACACATTGCCATGTCGAGCTGGACAATCACGGCTTCGTCCGCACCGGCACGGATCTGGCGCCCGGCCATCCGCTGCTGCAGACCAGCCGCAAGGGCGTGTTCGCGATCGGCGACGTGCGGGCCGGCTCGGTCAAGCGGGTCGGTGCCGCCATCGGCGAAGGCGCCCAGGCGGTCGCCGCCATCCACGCCTATCTGGCCGAGGCTTGAGGAGACCGCCCCATGCCCTGCACGCACGGCGCCGCCATCCGCCTGGTCACGCCCGGTTCCAAGGGCTGCGAGGAATGCCTGAAGTCCGGCGGCTGGTGGGTGCACCTGCGCCTGTGCCGGACCTGCGGCCATGTCGGCTGCTGCGACGACAGTCCCAGCAAGCACGCCACCGCCCACTTCCGCGCGACCAGGCATCCGATCATCGAAGGCTATGACCCGCCGGAAGGCTGGGGTTGGTGCTTCGTCGACGAAGAGTTCGTCGAGTTGCCCGACCAGACCCCGCAGGTGGGCCCGATCCCGCGGTTCGTGGAGGGTTAGCGCTCCAAGGCGCCCTTGCCCGCGATGATCTTGTCGCGGAACTTCTCGATCCGCGCCACGCGGGTCGCCGACTGCTTGGCCTGGTTCAGGGCGAACATGTAGCTCTTCTGGCGTCCCGGCGTCAGCGCGTGGAAGGCCTCGGCCAGCTCCGGGTCAGCGTCCAGCGCGTCGATCAGCTCGTCGGGCATGTCGATCTCGCGGACCTCGCTCGGGGGCTTGGTCCCCGCCTCGGCATGGTCCATCAACTGCCGTAGATAGGCCCGGACGACGGCCTCTTTCTCGCCCACTTGCTCGACGGCGGTGAAGCGGATCATGCCCGGCGTCCGGCTGTTGGGGCCTTGCGGCTCCAGCACGCCCTCGCTGTCGACCAGCAGGCCCGGGTTCAGGAAGCTGAGCCGAAAGTCGCCCCGGAAGGCGCCAAGAAGCGCGATGTTGCGGCCAGCATGCATGTAGCACGGATGGGCCCACTTCACCGTCTCTCCCAGCCCCACGTCCAGGCAGATCCGGCGCAGCGCGTTCAGCCCCGCGATCCACGGCCGGGTCGAACAGTCGGGCGTCGCGAACCGGTCGCACCGGCCACAGCCCTTGGTGAAGAAGTCGTTGGGATCGGTGATCATCGCCATGCCCTTCTCCTTCCACTTTTTCGACCCAAAGCAAAAGGCCCCGGAGTTTCCTCCGGGGCCTTCGCTTAGATCAGCTGTCGCTGGATCGATCGATTACTCGACGATTTTCGCCCACCAGAAGCGCATGCGCTTCTGGCGAACTCAGCATGGTCGTGAAAATCGTTATTCAACGATTTTCGCGACGACGCCGGCGCCGACGGTGCGGCCGCCTTCACGGATGGCGAAGCGCAGCTTCTCTTCCATGGCGATCGGGGTGATCAGCTCGACGTCCAGCTCGGCGTTGTCGCCCGGCATGATCATTTCCACGCCTTCCTTCAGCTTGATGATGCCGGTGACATCGGTCGTGCGGAAGTAGAACTGCGGACGGTAGTTGGTGAAGAACGGGGTGTGACGGCCGCCTTCTTCCTTGGTCAGGATGTAGGCTTCGGCCACGAACTTGGTGTGCGGGGTGATCGAACCCGGCTTGCACAGCACTTGGCCGCGCTCGACGTCTTCGCGCTTGGTGCCGCGCAGCAGCACGCCCACGTTGTCGCCGGCCTGACCTTGGTCCAGCAGCTTGCGGAACATTTCGACGCCCGTGCAGGTCGTCTTCTGGACCGGACGGATGCCGACGATTTCGACTTCTTCGCCGACCTTGACGATGCCGCGCTCGACGCGACCGGTGACCACGGTGCCGCGGCCCGAGATCGAGAACACGTCTTCGACCGGCATCAGGAACGGCAGGTCGACCGGACGTTCCGGCTGCGGGATGTAGGTGTCGACCGAGGCCATCAGCTCGAGGATACGGTCTTCGCCGATGGCCGGATCACGGCCTTCGACGGCGGCCAGGGCCGAGCCCTTGGTGATCGGGATGTCATCGCCCGGGAACTGGTACGACGACAGCAGTTCGCGAACTTCCATTTCGACGAGCTCGAGCAGCTCTTCGTCGTCGACCATGTCGACCTTGTTCATGAACACCACCAGGGCCGGCACGCCGACCTGACGGGCCAGCAGGATGTGCTCGCGGGTCTGCGGCATCGGGCCGTCGGCGGCCGACACGACCAGGATCGCGCCGTCCATCTGGGCCGCGCCCGTGATCATGTTCT
>Ga0209257_1004544_pt1 | contig 10626 bp, 9 predicted proteins | sample AraplaCvi_mCL_r2_FD_184277 | JGI IMG/M metagenome (GOLD analysis project Ga0209257, IMG submission 184277) | Arabidopsis root microbial communities from North Carolina, USA - plate scrape MF_Cvi_mCL_r2 (SPAdes) (version 2) | ecosystem: Host-associated > Plants > Roots > Endosphere | place: USA...
CGAGCGCGTCCAGCGCGCGCACCTCGTCGCGCATGCGCTGGCTCTGCTCTACAAGCAGACGCATCAGGCAAATCCCGGCGGCTTGTTGGGGGGCGTCACGGCACGGGCGGGGAAGCCCAGGCCGCCCGCAGCCATGGCCGCAGCCGAGGCCGGCGCGGTTTCGCGCAGCAGACCGCCGCTACGCGGGGCCGACCTGCGGAAGCGGTCACCAAAGACCTGCTGCCACATGGCGTGGGCTTTGTCGGGATCGAGTTCCTTCTGCGCGCGGCGGATCAGCTTGGCGTGCTTCTCGGCCATCTCGTAGAAACGCTTGAACTCGTCGGGCTGGACGCGCGAGAAGACATTGTTGCCGTCGACGCTGGGGTCCGGGAGGCTGGGCACCGTGCCGAACATGGCATTCCAGGCGTACTCCGACACGATGCTTTCCAGCAGCTTGACGAAGAGTTCCTCGTAGCGCGTCTCCTTGTAGTCCATCAGCGCGGCGACCATGGTCTCGAGGATGAAGCCCTTGGGCCGGCGCAGGTTGGGCAGGTTCTCGCGGCGCCACCACTTGACCAGCTTCACCAGCGGCTTGAAGTTGCCGTTGGCCTTCTTGTTGATCTTGGTCGCCCAGTCGGTGTGGCCCATGGGGTTGGTCGGAATCCACTCCTGACTGCTTTTGTCCGCAATCAGCCAGCCACCGGTCTGCCAGGGATTGGGGATGATGGGCACGACGTCCATCTCTACGCCGGTAAGCGACACGCAGATGGAGCGGCGGTTGGACACGACGTCGTCGTAGCCCAGGTTCTTCACCGCCTTGTGCAGGCTCTTGATGACGTCGCTGGGAGCGTCGGTCCGCTTGTGCTTAGTGACGACGATGATGTCCACGTCTGGACGGCGCAGCACACCGTTCGTCATGCGCGGCCGCAGCGCCGTGTCGCGCGCGTACGAGCCCGACAAGTAGGTGTTGTCGTGAATCAGGCGGTAGGTCGGATGTGCGGCCAAGCTGACGCGCAGCGTGCCGTGCGCGGAACTGCACACCGTCTTAGTGCTGGGGCTGGGCTCGATCTCCCGCAGGAAATCGATGAACTGCTGCTGCGTGGGCATCGACGCCTTTCGTTAGCACTCGCCGCAAGCGAGTGATGACACTATATGCAGGGTCGGATGCAGTTTCAACCACTATATATAGTGTTCCATCTAACCCGCTCGTCGGACCCGGCGCGCACGGCGACTGCGGCAGAGCTCGCCAGCACTGGGTCGGTAAGAAGGTGGGTATGCGCTGCACGGGATCAAGCCTGCACGCGCTCAGGGTGTTCCCTGATCAGTTGCACGGGGGGCGGTCTCTATGCGTGGCCACGCTGCTCCCGGCGGTCCTTTGCATGCGTTCGGAGCGACGAGCTAACGGAAATCACGGCTCGGCGTCGAGCCCGCAAGCTGTCCCAGCATCGGCGTCAGGTCCCGCAGCTTCTGCGCCACCAGCGCGGTCACCCCATCGCGCGACTGCCACGTGCCCTCGACCGCCAGCAGGTGGCTCTTCAGCAGCACACGTTCCTGCGCCTCACGGATGCTCTTCCAGCAGATGACCTGCACCTCCCCCTCCTCGTCCTCCAGCGACACGAAGGTGGTGCCCTTCGCCGTTTCAGGCTGCTGGCGCAAGGTGACGATGCCGCAGGTCCGCACGATTTGGCCGTTCTGCACGCGCTCAAGCTGGCTTGAGCGCAGCAGGCGCAGCTTGAGGCCATCGAGACTGTCCCGCAGCAGCGCCATCGGATGCGTGCGCAGCGTGAAGCCGACGGACTGGTAGTCGTGCACCACCTCCTGCGCCTCCGGCGCCGCCTCCAGTTCGAGGAAGTCTTCCTGGATGGGTGCGTCTTCCAGCAGTTTCGGCTGCAATCCCAGGCCGGCGGCATCCCAGGCCTGCTGTCTGCGGTGACCTGAGAGGCTCATCAGCGCATCGCCGCCCGCCAGCAGCTTCATCACGGGCTGCTCCAGCCTGGCGCGAAGGCACAGGTCTTCAGCGCTGGTGAACGGCGCCGCCTGCCGCGCGGCGACGATGCGCACAGCCACCGCCTCGCGCATACCGCTAATGAGTCGCAGGCCGAGGCGCACCGCCGGCTTCGTGTCGATGTCCTCCAGCGTGCTGTCGTAGTCGCTGTGCATCACGTCGGGCGGCCGCACCTCGACGCCGTGACGGATGGCGTCGCGGATGAGCTGTCCTTCGCTGTAGAACCCGAGCGGGCTGGCGTTGAGCAGACCGGCGAGGAACTCCGCGGGGTGGTGGCGCTTGAGCCAGCTGCTCGAATACACCAGCAACGCGAAGCTCGCGGCGTGGCTTTCCGGGAAGCCGTACTCGGCAAAGCCCTTCACCTGGCTGAAGACGCTCTGCGCAAAAGCCATGTCGTACCCGCGCTCGGTCATGCCGCCGATCAGCTTGTCGCGGTACATCTCCAGGCCACCCTTGCGCTTCCAGGCAGCCATGGCGCGGCGGAGCTGGTCAGCCTCCCCAGGCGTGAAGCCGGCCGCCAAGATGGCGACCTGCATGACCTGCTCCTGGAAGATGACGACGCCCAGCGTGCGTTCCAAGGCCTCCTTCAAGGTCTCGCTGGGATAGCTGACCGGCGTCTTGCCCTGCCGAAGCTCCAGGTAGGGATGGACGGCGTTGCCGACGATGGGACCTGGGCGAACCAAAGCAACCTCAATCACGAGGTCATAGAAGCAGGCGGGCTTCAGCCGCGGCAGCATGCTGCGTTGGGCCCGCGACTCGACCTGAAACGTGCCCACGCTGTCGCCGCGCGACAGCATCTTGTAGACCTCGGGGCACTCGGCCGGGATGTCGCCCAGCTCGAACCGGTAGCCCTTGCGTTGCCCCACGAACTCCAGCGCCATGCGGATGGCCGTCATCATGCCGAGGGCGAGCACATCGACCTTCAAGATGCCCAGCGCCTCGATGTCATCCTTGTCCCATTCGATGACGGTGCGGTCCTTCATCGTCGCGTTTTCAATCGGCACGATCCGCGACAACGGCTCGCCCGTCAGCACGAAGCCGCCGACGTGCTGGCTCAGGTGGCGCGGGAACCCTCGCAGCTCGGCCGTCAGCTTGAGGAGCTGGGCCATGTGCAGGCACTTCACGTCCAGGCCTAGCTCGGCGAACCGCGCCGGTGCCGCCTCAGGGTCGTCCCACCAATGATTTTCCGCGGCGAGCTGCGCGGCCTCGTCCACCGAGAAGCCCAGCGCCTTGGCCACGTCACGGAAGGCGCTGCGCGAGCGGTAGCTGATGACCGTGGCCGTCAGCGCAGCGCGGTGCCGGCCATAGCGGTCGTAGAGGTACTGGATGACCTCCTCGCGCCTGGCGTTCTCAAAGTCGATGTCGATGTCCGGTGGCTCGTTTCTCTCGCGGCTGATGAAGCGCTCGAAGAGCACGCTCATGCGGCTGGGGTCAACCTCGGTCACGAAGAGGCAATAGCAGACGACGCTGTTCGCGGCCGACCCGCGGCCCTGGCAAAGGATGTCGCGGCTCCGGGCGAAGCGCACGATGTCCCCCACCGTCAGGAAGTAGTGCTCATACCGCAGCTCCTCAATGAGCTGCAGCTCGTGCTCGATCAGGGCCTGCACCTTGGCCGGTGCGCCTTCGGGCCAGCGTCGGCCCGCGCCTTCGTAGGTCAGCCGCCGCAAGTACGACGACGGCGTCTCGCCTTCGGGCACGACCTCGGCCGGGTAGCAGTACCGCAGCTCGTCTAGCGAGAAGGTGCAGCGCTCGGCCACGCGCAGCGTCTCCTGCAGCAGCTCGGGCGGGAAGGTGCACGAGAGCCGGAATCGCGTGCGCAGGTGCCGCTCACCGTTGAGCTGCAGCGCATAGCCGCATTCGGTGAGCGGCGTGCCGACCCGGACCGCGGTGAGCACGTCCTGCAGCGCCTTTCGCGCCCGCACGTGCATGTGCACGTCGCCGACGGCCACCAGCGGCACCGCGGTGGCGTCGCTGGCCAGACGGAGCTGGTGCAGCCGCATCGCGTCGTCGAGCTGACGCAGTTGCTCGACCCCGAGCCAACAGCGCCCGACGAAGGAGAACAGCAGCCACTCGGCGATCTTCATGACCTGGTCGGCCGAGCAGGTCCGCTCCGGACAGGCGATGACGAGGCAATCGTCGAGCGCCGCGGGCCGGATGTCCTCCAGCTTCAGCGTGTATGTGCCCTTGGGCGACGCGCGCCGCAGGTCCGTGATGAACTGGCACAGATTCCCGTAGCCCTGCCGGTTCGTCGCCAGGACGACCATCGTGAACGGCGAGCTGCACTGCACGCGGAACTGGGAGCCGATGAGCAACTTCAGGCCGACTTCCTTGGCCACGACGTGAGCCCGCACGACGCCGGCCAGCGAGCACTCGTCGGCAATGGCCAGCGCGGTGTATCCCAGCTCCTTGGCCCGGGCGACCAGCTCCGAGGGATGGCTGGCACCGATCAGGAAGGAGAAGTTCGACAGCGCGCGCAGCTCGGCGTAGTGGACCTCGCCGTCGGCGACGGGCTCGGTCAAGAGAAGCTCCCGTGCAGGAACCACTTCTCCTTGCCTTCCTGAAACACCCACAGGAAGCCGCCATGGGCGCTGTGGGCCAGGTAGTAGTCGCGGCGTACGTGCTTGTGGTGCTGCTCTGCGCCGTTGCCCACGCGGTGCCACCAGCCACCTTCGGCGAGGTGCGGGCCCAGGAGCAGCTTGAGCGGCCCCTGGAAATACGGCCGATGGTTCCGGACCATCAACGGCTGAGGCTCTTCCAGGATGGACGTCGGTGCCGGGAAAGGCGGTGGCGCGGCCTTGCGCCGCGGCGGCTGCTTGTCCGTGGGCAGCCAATGCTGCGTCCACTCGGTGCGGTGGTCCTCCAGCAGCACGGGCCGCTGGACGTTCTCGGGGCCGATGCGCGCCGCGATGCGCTCGCGCACCAGCGCACGCGACTCCTTGCGGTTGACGACGTCGGGCAGGAACGAGGCGCTGCGCCCCTCCATCTTCACGACCTCGGTCGCCTTCAGCATGACCTCGCCGGCCGGCGCTTCAAGCTCGACATGCGTCAGGTGTTCGGCGAGCAGCCGCGCCAGATGCTCGATGTCGCGCGTGGGGATGGCGGTGCGGACCGTCAGCGAGCCGGTGGCCTCGACGTGCTTGGCCCGCATCGTGTCGTGGGCCCAGCCGAAGGTGATGGCGGTGACGCCGGAGTGGCGCGCGGCGAGCCATCCGCAGAGCTGGAGCAGCAGCAGCCGGGCCCCAGCGAGCAGCGCGGGGGCCAACTCGACCCGGGCCATCAGTTCGAGACGGGCATGGAAGTCCTCGGCGGGCAGCAGCCATTCATGCCCCAGGGACACCACGCCGTACGCTTGGTCCAGGGCAAGCAGCAGCGGCTTGCCGAAGCGGTGCGTGATACCGCCGCGCGGCAACTTGCGGATGTCACCCAGCACCTTGCACCCGATGTGCCCCAGCGTGGCCGCGTGCGGGTGCGTGACGGTCAGGACATCCAGCGCAAGCGCATCGAGCAACTCAGGCAATGGGCGCTTGAAGCCGTTCTCGATGCCGGCGCGGACCAGGCAGAGGGCAGCCAGACTGTTGGTCGCCCAGGCCAGGCCGATGCTGCCCAGCTCCTGCGATTCGGCGGCGACGCGGTCCCTCAGCGCGCGGCGGCCGCCGAACAGGCGTGTCGACGCATCGACCTCCATGACAACGGCTTCTTCCAGGTGGGCGACACGCGGTGTGAATTGCAAGGCCCAAGTGGCGAGGTGGCGCTGTACATCAGTGGGAGGCGGGGTTGCGAGATCGCGCGGGAGCTGGAGTGCTGCCCAGAGCATTGGGCACCTCGATGGGAAGAATCGGCCGGTCGTCGAGCTGGCTGGGGTAGCGCAGTGCGGGCGTCAGCACGCGCTCCACCCCGCCTGAGAAGGCCGGCAGCAAAAGGTCTTGGTCGTGGACGGGACCGCGGCGCTTGGCCACGCGGACGCGCAGGTCCCAGTCGGTGGCGAGGGCCGCGCTGACGCGCAACGGCGCCGGCGACGAGTCCTTCATCGTGTGCGCTGGCCGGATGAGAAAGCACAGCCCCTCGAAGCCTTGGGCGCTGGTCTGCAGGCGGCGGAGCTGCTCCTGGCGCACCTGCGGCAGCCAGGCAATCAGCACGTCGCACCCATTGCCCTTCAGCATCTGCTCGGTGACCCACAGGCGCCGCGCCGGCTCCTTGACCGCGTAGCGCCAGAACAGGTCGGGGTCGATGCCATCCTGCACCAGGCCGGCCATGGCGGGCTGGCGCTCCGGGGCGACGACGGCGATTTCGCCGCCCGCGGCGACGATGGGGCGCAGCGCCGGGGCCAGCAGCCGCCATTCGAGGATGCCGGGCTGCGAGAGCAGCAGCTCGGTGATGACCATGCCCGGCCAGCCGCCGCCAGGCAGCTCGGCGTCCAGCGCGGCCCAGCCGCTGGGGTGAATGGTCGTCGGCGGTGACCGAAGCTGGTCGGCGCGCCAGAGCGACGCCTCCACGTGCGAAGGCAGCGGCTCCGCCATGGGCGTGGCGGTGTTCTGGGCAGGGTGCTGCAGGTCCATGGTTGAAATGCTGTTGTTTTATACAGTAGCATCCAGCCCATGGGCTTGTCGAGCCGTCCGGACGCGGGGTGTGAGAAACGCCCGCCGGGCCGGCTTCTTGCCCCTGAAGAGGCTATCGATGTGCTCGAACTACGAACCAGTAACGGACGCGGCCAGGCTGCTTGCCAGCTTCGGCGTCACGCTGCCTGAAGGCGCCGACCCGGCACCGCATTCCAGCGCCGGCATCCTGGCGCCGTTCATCGTGCGCGCCAGGCCGAAGTCGCCGGATTCGCTCGGCGAGGCCAGGTTCGGCATCTTTGGGCTGCTGCCCGAGTTCGCTAAGGACGTGGACTTCGCGAGGCACACCTACAACTGCCGCACCGAGACGATGAAGGAGAAGCCGGCCTTCAAGGACTCGTGGTGGCGGGGCCGCCGCTGCGTCATCCCGGTCAAGCGCATCTCTGAGTGGTGCTATCTGACGGAAAGCGGCCAGCCGCAGATGTGGGGTATAGACCGGGCAGACGATGAACCGATGGGGCTGGCGGGGCTCTGGAGCCCCTGGGTGAGCCCGTCCGGCGAGCGCCTCCTTTCGTTCTGCATGTTGACCATCAACGCCGACGGGCATGAGGTCTTCGGGCGCATGAACCATCCGGACCACGAGAAGCGCATGCCGGTCATCCTGCCGATTCGCGCGCAGGAGCCGTGGCTGTACGGCTCCATCAGCGACTCCGAACGGTTCCTGGTGCGCTTCCCGGCCGACCAACTGCGTGCGGCACCGCTGGAGCCGACCGTCAGGCCGCTGAAGGAGCCCTCGAGTTGGGATGCGGCGCCTGACATGTTTGCGGACGAATGGCACGCGAGGGCGGCAGAGCTGCCGCGTAGCAAGGCGAAGGCTCGCCCCGCAATGCCACCCAAGCCACCGGACCAGCCCGGGCCGACAACTGGCGACCTGTTCGGCTGAAGAGGACACCAGATGTTGCTTGACCTGAACGAACCCGACAGCATCCTCGCCTGGTGGCAGGTATGCCCCGAACGCCATGACGGCTTCCTCGATCAGAAGCTGCGGTTGAACCCCGAGTTCGGGCCTGCGATCCGAGAGGCGCAGCGCCGCATCGCGGCGAGCGAGGAGTTGCAGGGGCTGCGGGTCAGCTCGCTTGCGCAGCGTCGCCAGCAAGAGGCCTACCAGGCTGAGCGCCGCGCCGCCATGTCGTCCGTGGAGATGCTGCGTCGGGAGCTCGCAGCGGCAGCTTGAGGCGGGTGGCGTCCCAGTACACGGCTAGTGCATGAGGCGCAGGCGTTCCCCGCAGCTGATCCAGTACGCGCGTGGCCCGCAGTGGTGGCAGGTCCAGACTGGGCCGCGGTCGCAGGTATTTGCGAGAGACCGCCACGGGCGGCACAGCTGGCATCATGGGCGCTCACGAAGCGGCCGGCTTGCCCTCGGCGAGGGGTTGTCAGCGTGCCGCCTTTGCCGAAAATTTAATGCTGTATGAACGCACAGTCAAACGAGAGAATTCGGTGGCGAGTCAACGGCTTGCAAGTGATCGGGCGTGCCGATTTGACGCATGCGTCTGCCTAGTTGGCGTCGCCTGTCTCCCGAGAACGCGTTAAGGCTCTGGTGTGAGTAACCCGATAGTCAACGCAATAGAAGCTGTGGGGCGTCAGATTTCTGCTCAAGCGGGGCAGCCTCTGGGCGCCCGCTTGGCTGTCGCAGAGAGCCTCGTGGCTACCCATGGCGATTACCTCGTTTCGCTTGCCTATGCGGCGCTTTTCTTTCCGACACTGACCATTTCGGACGGTATTCCGGTGGCACGGTTTGCGACGTCAGACCGTGACGAGTCGCTTGAGTGCTTTCACGTTGACTTGCTACATCACAACGCAGCCGCTGGCCGCACCCCGGAGCTGTACTCCGCCCTTGGTCAAGCGCTGGCTGTGGCCTGGACATATGCACTTCATAGGCAAGGACTTAAAGGCAGGTTCGCGTACGACTCATCAAACGGGTTTGATGTCGTATACGAGCCTTAGCCATTCATTGCAGCCGACCACGGTAGGCGTCCGGCAAAGTCATCTTGAACCGGCTGTCGCCTGCGACAAGGATGCTGTCCACGTAACGTAGGTGGACGCATGACAAGCGACAAGAAGACGCGGCGGCGATACAGCGAGTTGAAGAAGGCGCAGGTACTGGCCGAGTGCAGCGAGCCCGGCGCGTCGGTGGCCAAGGTGGCGATGGCCCACGGCATCAATGCCAACGTCGTTCATCGCTGGAGGCAGCTGTCTCATGGCCAGGCTCCCACCGGACGCGCCAAGACAAGCGAGTTCATCGCGCTCCCGCTTCCTGCGCCGACGGAGCCCGCCGCGGTGGCGCCTGATGTCCGAGTCGAACTCAGGCGCGGGCCAGTCTCGATAACGGTCACTTGGCCGGTCAGCGCGGCGGCAGAGCTTGCCGCGTGGACTCGCGAGTTGTTGCGGTGATCCGCGTCGACGCCGTGTGGCTGGCGGTCGAGCCGCTGGACATGCGAGCCGGCACCGAAGCCGCCCTGCGACGCGTGGTGGCCGTGTTCGGTGCCGCCCGGCCCCACCACGCCTACCTCTTCGCCAACCGCCGCGCCAACCGGATGAAGGTGCTCGTGCATGACGGCATCGGGGTGTGGCTGGCAGCGCGCCGCCTCAACGCGGGCCGCTTCGTGTGGCCGCGCGACGTGACCGGCACGCTGGGCCTGAGCCGCACTCAGTTCGACGCCTTGGTACTCGGCCTGCCTTGGCAGCACGTCGGCGAGGCCGGCGTCATCACGCTGCTGTAGCCGCGCGTCCATTGCTGCATCTGCCGATGGCCGACGCTGCGAGGGGCAGGCAGCATCACCACTCGTGATTGCCGACGACCTCGACACACTCGATACCCAGCAACTGCGGGACGCCCTGCGGGCCGCCCGCGCCGAGGCTGCATTCAAGCAGGCCGTCATCGAGAAGCTCACGCACGAGAACGCCATCCTCAAGCGGCTGAAGTTTGCGGCGCAGAGCGAGCGGTTCAGCGCTGAACAGAAGAGCCTGCTGGACGAGACGCTGGACAGCGACCTGGCAGCCGTTGCCGCCGAGATTGAGGCGCTTCAGCCAGGGCGCGCCGCTGGCGAGCGGCATCAGCCCCGGCGCGAGAAGCTGCCGGCGCACCTGCCGCGCCGCGACGTGCACCACGAGCCCGAGAACACCACCTGCGGCTGTGGGCAGGCCCTGCAGCGCATCGGCGAGGACGTGGCCGAGAAGCTGGACTACCAGCCCGGCGTCTTCACCGTGGAGCGCCACATCCGCGGCAAGTGGGTCTGCAAGTGCTGCGAGCGCCTCGTGCAGGCGCCGGTCGCGCCGCACATCATCGACAAGGGCTTGCCGACGACCGGCCTGCTGGCCCAGGTGCTGGTCGCCAAGTACCTGGACCATCTGCCGCTGTACCGGCAGGAAGCCATCTTCGAGCGCGCCGGCCACGCCATCGCCCGTTCCACGCTGGCGCAATGGGTCGGCGAGTGCGGTGTGCAGCTGCAGCCGCTGGTGGACGCGCTGGCCGCGGAACTGCGGCGCCAGCCGGTGCTGCACGCCGACGAGACCCCAGTGGCCATGCTCAAGCCCGGCCACGGCAAGACACACCGCGCCTACCTGTGGAGCTACTGCAGCACGCAGTTCAGTCCGTTGCAAGCCGTCGTCTTCGACTTCGCCGACAGCCGTGGCGGCCAGCACGCCCGAGACTTCCTGGGCTTGCCAGGCACGACCGCCAAGCCCGGCTGGCAGGGCAGGCTCGTCTGTGACGACTTCGCCGGCTACAAGGCTTGCTTCGAGCTGGGCGTGACCGAGGTTGGCTGCATGGCGCACGCCCGGCGCAAGTTCCACGAGCTCTGGGCCAACCATGGCAGCCAGGTCGGCGAGCAGGCGCTGAAGTTCTTCGGCCAGCTCTACGAGGTGGAGCGGGCGGCGGCCAACGCCGACAGCCAAGCCAGGCTTGAAGCCAGGCAAGCCGCCCGGCCGCTGGCCGATGCACTGAACCAGTGGCTGCGGCAACAGCGCCAGCGCGTGCCGGATGGCTCAGCCACTGCCAGGGCCATCGACTACAGCCTCAAGCGCTGGGCG
>Ga0209257_1004567_pt1 | contig 10597 bp, 9 predicted proteins | sample AraplaCvi_mCL_r2_FD_184277 | JGI IMG/M metagenome (GOLD analysis project Ga0209257, IMG submission 184277) | Arabidopsis root microbial communities from North Carolina, USA - plate scrape MF_Cvi_mCL_r2 (SPAdes) (version 2) | ecosystem: Host-associated > Plants > Roots > Endosphere | place: USA...
TCGCCCTCTCCTCCGCAGCCGGCGCGTTCGCCCAAGAGTTCACCAACGGCACCGTGAAGAAGGTCGACGCCAAGGCCAAGAAGGTCACCTTGATCCACGAGGAGTTGAAGAACCTCGAAATGCCTGCGATGACCATGGTCTTCGAAGTCAAGGACGACGCTGTCCTTGCCAAGCTCAAGGAAGGCGCGAAGGTGCAGTTCGTCGCCGACCGCGTCAACGGCAAGCTGACCGTCACCCAGGTGAAGTGATGCGAGCGGCCGCGCCGTCCCAATGCGGCGCGGCCCACATCGTCAGGAAATCGGCTGGAGGCAGACGGCCTTCCACAGGTCCTGCATCCAGTCGCCGGACTGCGGCGACAACGGAACGAGGTGCACGAAATCGCCGACCTTCACGGTCCCCGGCCATTGGCATCTGACCCGCACGGCGTGCGCTCCATGGTCGATGAAGACGACGTCGCCATCAGGCGAAAGCTCCGTCAGGCCGACGTCGATCTCGTAGTCGTAGGTAGCGTCCTCAGGTGTCGACGAAGACATGATGGAGAGGCTGACCGTGCGATGGTCGGGGAACTTGGCGACATGGAAGGGATGGCGTTCCTGCGCATCAGCGCCGGACGCAACGAATAGGGATGCTGCGACAACAATCCAGGTGCGTCTCACGGGCACCTCCCGGTACCATGGTGAAATCATAGCACGCGCGGCCGTGTCCGTCAGCGGCAGAAAGGATATCGATCATGAAACGCAGGGAATTCATCTGTATGGCGGCAGTGGCGACTTCCGGGCTTCTTCCCGTTGCCGCCGCGGCCAGCGAGCCGAAGATGACGGTACACAAGGACCCCTACTGCGGATGCTGCGAGGCATGGGCCGCGGCGTTCGAGGATGCGGGCTTCGCCGTCGATGTCAGCAACGAGGAAGACATGAATGCGGTCAAGGCGAAGCTGAAGGTGCCGAGCAGACTTCAAGGATGCCACACGGCGACGGTCGACGGCTATTATCTCGAGGGACACGTCCCGCTCGACGCCGCGCTCAGGCTGCTGCAGGAGAAGCCGGCGCTCGCGGGTCTCGCCGTCGCGGGGATGCCGAAGGGGTCTCTCGGAATGGGAACCGATCCTGGCGCATCGTACGACGTGATGGCGGTGCCGAAGAACGGCGGATCTTCGTACGTGTACGCGGCCATCCGTCCCAAGTGACGGCAGCGGTCAGATTCCGAAGGACGACAGGATCGGGCACGGTCCGCTCTTCCCGGAAGCGCATTCGCCGAGCAGCCTCCTGAGCGAACTCCTCGCCTGCTCGAGTTCGGCGAGGCGCGCGTCCAGGGCCTCGAGGCGAACCCTCGCAAGCTTCCTTGCACTCTCGCGATCGTCGCCGGCGTCCAGTTCCAGAAGCTCCCGGATCTCTTCGAGCGTGAAGCCGGCCGTCTGCGCCTGCCTGATGAACTTCAGCCGGCGGAGTTCCTCCGGGCCGTACCGCCGCGCGCCGTCCCGCCCCGGCGGCGTCGGCAGAAGGCCGCGCCGCTGGTAGAAGCGGACCGTCTCCACGCCTACGTCGCCTGCCTTTGCAAATTTTCCGATCGTCATGTCCATGGGCTATTGACTCCGTACCACGGTACGGAATGTATGGTCTTGCCAACGGATTCACAAGACACAAGGAGATGTGAAATGTTGGACAGGACCGCGAACACGAAGAAGGCCGTCATCTACCGCATGGTCATGCCGGACCACACCTGCCCTTACGGCCTCAAGGCGAAGTACCTGCTCGAGCGCGAAGGCTACGATGTCGAAGATCATCACCTGACGACGCGCGAAGAGACGGACGCCTTCAAGAAGGAGCACGGCGTCGCGACCACTCCGCAGGTCTTCATCGCCGGCGAACGTGTCGGCGGCCACGACGACACGAGGCGCTTTCTTGGAAAGAAGGTGGTCGATCCGAAGGCGACGACGTACCGCCCGGTCGCCGTGCTGTTCGCAATGACGGCCCTAACGGCGATGGCGGCGAGCTACGGCGTTTCGGGCGATCCGTTCACCCTGAAGGCCGCCGAGTGGTTCGTCGCATTTTCCATGGTCGTGCTGGCCATGCTGAAGCTTCAGAACGTGGATTCGTTCGCCACCATGTTCCTAAACTACGATCTCCTGGCCAAGCGCTGGGTACCCTACGGCCACGTCTACCCCTATGCGGAGGGTCTCGCGGGCGTCCTGATGGTGGCGGGCGCGCTGAACTGGATCTCGGGGCCGGTGGCACTCTTCATCGGCACGATCGGGGCGGTCTCGGTCTTCAAGGCCGTCTACGTCGACAAGCGGGAACTGCAGTGCGCCTGCGTCGGCGGTTCGAGCAACGTTCCGCTCGGGTTTATATCGTTGACGGAGAACCTGATGATGATCGCTATGGCGGTATGGATGGCGGCGGCGTCGTTCGGCCTCGTCGGCGGCCACGCGATGTGAGCCATGGAGTCGCTCGCACATGGAGATCGGGGAGCCACGGGCATCTCCGATCTCCACTTGATGAAGATCAAAGCAGGCGTATCGTGAACCCGTAGGTTGTTCCTGAGCGAAACCAGGCTGAGCAACATGAACTCGCGGAAGCAGACACCGCTGATCTTGAGAATATGCGTGGCGCTGATCGCGATCGCGTTTGTTTTCAGCGCGCCTGCTTCCCATGCCAAGCATCAGCGATGCTCGGCGGAGATCGCCGCCTCCATCGGCCATTCTCACGGTGGTGAACACCATTCGAAGTCGAAGGCCGCATTAGGCGATGAGGCTTGCTGCAGCACCCTCTGCGCCGTCTGTGTTGTGGTCGGACCCTACTCTGGCGCCTCCCTCTTGGTGTCGGTGCTACCCACCCGCTCTCCTGATCTGCAGGAGCATCTCACCGGAATTGCGCCCTCGCCTGCGTTCAAGCCTCCGCAGCCTGGCGTCTGATGAATTTCGTCCGCGTCCGAGCGGATATCCATCATCAGCAATGTCGGTATTCCGACAAGGATCGAGAGGCATATCATGTATCGCCGTCAATTTCTGAAGACGCTGGCCGCGGGTGCGGCAGCGGTCTCGCCCATTTTTAATTCGCCCCGAGCGCTTGCCAGTCCTTCTCCCGCGGATCTGATCATCACTACGAGAACGCTTGAGGTGAATGGGAAGGCCGCTAAGGTTTTCGGCCTCGGCGACCGTAGTGGCAAGCCCGGTGTCGTCCTTGATGCCGGAACCGACTTCGACATCCGCCTCCTCAACGAAACGTCGGAAGACACCCTCATCCATTGGCACGGTCTCTCGCCGCCTTGGACCATGGATGGCGTGCCGGAAAATCCGGCCGCACTGCTGAAGGGAAAGGAAGCGAGGGTGTACAAGTTTCCTGTCGGCCCCGGCGGGACGCACTGGATGCACGCCCACACTCTCCAGGAGCAGAACCTGCTCGCCGCGCCGCTGATCGTCCGGACGGCGGAGGATCGAGCGCGCGATGAACAGGAAGTCGTGATCCTGCTTCACGACTTCTCGTTCAAGACCCCGGAGGAACTGCTTGCAGGCCTTAAGGGTGGAACTTCCGGGCACGGCGTCATGCCAACGGGTCATCAGGGCATGATGCAGATGATGACGAACATGCACGGCCAGCATCAGATGCAGATGAGCGGAACGCCGCCAACGAACATGCCGATGGGCAGCATGCCGGGCATGGCCGCGATGGACCTCAACGACATAGAATACGACGCATACCTTGCGAACGACCGGACGCTGGACGACCCGGAGATCGTCAGGATCGAGCGGAGCGGCCGCGTGCGCCTTCGCGTCATCAACGGAGCTACGGCTACCGCCTTCACGATCGATACTGGAAAGGTGGTCGGCAGCCTGGTTGCCGTCGACGGCGTGGACATAGAGCCCGTCCAAGGCGCGCGGTTTCCCATTTCCATGGGCCAGCGTCTCGATATCCGGATCGAGCTCCCCGCAGGTTCCGGTGCGTATCCCATCCTGGCACTCCGGGAGGGAGCGCCGGAACGAACCGGCATCGTCCTCGCCACCTTCGACGCCGTTGTCGAGAAGATTGGCGCGGCGGCTCCTAAGCGGGGTCCTGCTCTGGATCTCGCTCTTGAACAGGCGCTGCGAGCAGCGGCACCTCCGACGGTCCGCTCGCCGGAACATCAGTTCATCTTAGGACTGTCCGGTGACATGGCCACCTACACCTGGGGGATCTCTCCGTCCACGCCACTGGACGTCTCTCGAGGAAAGCGTGTCCGGCTCACGATGCGGAACATGTCGATGATGGCGCACCCCATGCACCTGCATGGGCACCATTTCCAGGTCGTCGGCATAAATGGCCGGAGTTTCAGGGGAGCAGTCCGCGACACGGTCCTGCTGACCCCGATGGCGGAGGTCGTCGTGGAATTCGACGCCTTCAATGCCGGCCGCTGGCCGCTTCACTGCCACCACCTGTACCACATGGCGACGGGCATGATGACGTACGTCACCTATGACGGCGCGTTCTGATCAGGAGACGGACATGGCACACGATCATCACGGGCATGCCCATCAACACGAGCATGATCATCATCAAGGGCCGGGCGAGTCCGTGCCCTCGAAGGCAATGCCGGAGCCCCTCGCACAAGAAGGGACGGTCTACACCTGCCCCATGCATCCGCAGGTCCGTCAGATCGGACCGGGTAACTGCCCTATCTGCGGGATGACACTCGAACCGGAACAGCCAATAGTAGAGACCGGGCCGAGCGAGGAGCTGATCGACATGCAGCAACGCTTCTGGATCGGCCTAGTACTGTCGCTCCCAGTTCTCGCCCTTGAAATGGGCGGCCACCTGACGAACCTGCACATGCTGATCGGACCGCAGGCGTCAAACTGGATACAGATGGTTCTGGCGACGCCCGTCGTTCTCTGGGCGGGGTGGCCGTTCTTCCAGCGCGGCTGGAGGTCCGTCGTAACGCGCCACCTCAACATGTTCACCCTCATCGGCATGGGTACTGGCGTCGCCTGGATCTACAGCCTGGTCGGGACTGTCATGCCAGGCGCGTTTCCCGAGACGCTACGCTCCAGCGAGGGTACGGTCGCGGTCTACTTCGAGGCGGCGGCGGTCATCACCGTGCTGGTTCTGCTAGGGCAGGTCCTGGAGTTGCGGGCACGGGAACAGACCGGAGGCGCGATCCGCGCGCTGCTCGATCTTGCTCCGACGACGGCGCGCCGCGTCAAGAAAGACGGCTCCGACGAGGATGTCGGTCTCGACGCCGTTGCCGTCGGCGACAGGCTTCGCGTCCGTCCAGGCGAGAAGGTGCCCGTCGACGGAATCCTGCTCGAAGGTCGCAGCTCGGTCGACGAGTCCATGATCACCGGGGAGTCCATGCCGGTGACGAAGGATGTCGGTTCCAAGCTGATCGGCGGGACAATGAACCAGACTGGTGGCTTCGTGATGGAAGCTGGAAACGTCGGAAGGGACACTATGCTCTCCCGGATCGTCAGGATGGTCGCCGAGGCGCAGCGGTCGCGTGCCCCTATACAGCGTCTGGCGGACGAGGTTTCGGGCTGGTTCGTGCCCGTGGTCATAGCCATCGCCGTAGTGTCGTTCATCATCTGGATGATGATCGGTCCGGATCCCCGCTTCGCACATGGCCTCGTCGCCGCAGTGGCCGTCCTGATCATCGCCTGCCCGTGCGCACTCGGGCTCGCAACCCCCATGTCCATCATGGTCGGCGTCGGGCGCGGTGCAAGGCTGGGAGTGCTGATCAAGAACGCCGAGGCCCTGGAGCGCTTCGAGAAGATCGACACTCTCGTGGTCGACAAGACTGGAACTCTTACGGAAGGCCGCCCGACGGTCACTGCGATCGTTCCGCGCGAAGGCTTGTCCGAGACGGAACTGCTTCGCCTCGCCGCGACGCTGGAGAGATCGAGCGAGCACCCCCTTGCGCTCGCCATCGTCAATGCCGCGAATCAACGCGGTATCCCACTAGGCAGCGCGCAGGATTTCGACAGCCCTGTCGGCAAGGGGGTGACCGGCACCGTGGAAGGCAGGAGGCTGGTTCTCGGCAGCCACAGGATCATGGGCGAAGCTGAGGTCGATGTCTCCGCCATGGCCGCCGAGGCCGAAATCCTGCGCGGCGAAGGCGCGACGGTGATTTTCATGGCCGACGCCGGCGTTCTGGCTGGTCTGTTCGCGATCTCCGATCCGATCAAGTCGACCACGGCCGAAGCGGTCCGGACGCTAGTGGCTGAAGGGATCCGGGTCGTCATGCTCACAGGCGACAACACAACCACGGCGCAGGCGGTCGGTCGCAAGCTTGGGATTGGGGAAGTCGAGGCCGAAGTGCTCCCGGAGGACAAGAGCAGGATCGTCGCCCGGCTGCGCAGCGAAGGGAGAGTGGTCGCCATGGCCGGCGACGGCGTGAACGACGCCCCTGCCCTCGCTGCCGCGGACGTCGGCATCGCGATGGGAACGGGAACCGACGTCGCGATCGAGAGCGCCGGCGTCACACTCTTGAAAGGGGACCTTCAGGGGATCGCACGCGCGCGGCAACTGAGCCGGATGACTATGCGGAACATCCGCCAGAACCTGTTCTTCGCGTTCGTCTACAACGCGGCAGGGATTCCAGTCGCTGCTGGCGCTCTATATCCGACCTTCGGACTTCTGCTGTCGCCGATCATCGCCGCGGCGGCGATGGCGCTGTCGTCGGTCAGCGTGATTGCCAATTCTCTCAGGCTCAGGAGTATCAGGCTATGAACTCGTCTCGTACATGGCTGCTGATGGCGGCCTCTCTCGCCGTCATCGCGGCGTTCTTTGTTCTCCGCGAACACTGGGCGCACGCGCTGGGCCTCCTGCCCTATATCCTGTTGCTCGCCTGCCCGCTGATGCATCTCTTCCATGGTCACGGCGGACATGGCGGTCATGACCACGACGACGGGCGAGATCACAAGGACGGGTAGGCATCATGACCCATCGTCGCTCAGCATCACGGACGACTGTCGTGCAGGCACGCCCGGAAGCAGTGTTCCGGCACCTCGATGATCCGAAGACACTCGGCGCTCATATGGAAAAGCCGTCGATCATGATGTTGGGCCCGACCATGAAGTACGATCTGAACGAGGCGGGAGGTCGCTCTGTCGGATCGGTCATAAAGATGACCGGGTCAATTTTCGGTTTCAAGATGTACCTTGAAGAGGTGGTGATCGTTCGATTACCACCTCTTCGTAAAACATGGGAGACGCGCGGACCCATACGCCTGCTTGTCGTCGGGGCCTACAGGATGGGGTTCAGGATCAAACCTTGCGCTTCTGGATGCATGGTGACCGTTCAAATCGATTACGATCTGCCGGACGGGCTTCTAGGCAGGATCCTAGGGAGCATCTTCGGGAGAAGCTATGCCAATTGGTGCGTCGGAACGATCGCTGCCGAAGCTGACGCACTTGGCAGCCGTCTCACGAGGACAGCGTGATCTGCCGCATGCATGGCGCTGTCGGCTCCGCGATCGAAGCAGGTGTGGGATCGGCCTTGGCAGCGTTGCCTAGTAGTCCGCCAGCAGGTAGGGCTCCGCGCCGGATCCGAAGCTGGGTTGCACGCCGAGAAGAGGACCGGTGCGCGAGATGATCTGCTTGACCATGGGAGCTGCCGTCGAGGCGGCAGTCCGGCCACCATGTTCTCCGGTCTTCGGGGCGTCGACGATGCTGAGAACGACATATTTCGGCTTGTCCATCGGGAAGGCCGCCACGAAGGCGTTGAAATTGACGTCGCTGGCGTAGCGGCCGTTGATGACCTTGTCCGCAGTTCCCGTCTTCCCGCCCACCCTGAAACCTTCGGCCTGTGCTGCACGTCCCGATCCCTTGGTTCCGTTCCACGAGAACAGGTAGCGCATGTCGGCGCTTGTCGATGACCTCACGACCGTCTTCGCCAGTTCCGCCGCGGCTTCTGGCGCACGGGGCAGGAATGTCGGCGGCAGCAGCTTGCCGCCATTGATGAGGGAGGCGGCCGCGACCGCTGTCTGAAGCGGAGTCGTCGCCACGCCGTGACCGAAGGAGATCGTGACTGAATTGATCTTCTTCCAGGTCCGCGGCTGTGTGGGCGTGGCCACTCCCGGCATCTCGGTGTCCATCTTCGACAGTAGACCGAGCCTCGTCAGGAATTCCTGGTGCCCCTCGATGCCGACGCGGTCGGCTACGGCTGCGGTGCCGATGTTCGACGAGTACTGGAAGACCTCCGGGATGGAGAGCGGCCTGTTCTTTCCCTTGAAGTCCTTAATCGTGAAGCCGCCCATGCGGATGGGGCGCGAGGCGTCGACGACGGTATCGAGGTCGATCTTGCCTGCATCGAGCCCCATCGCCAGGGTGAAGCTCTTGAACGTCGACCCCATCTCGAAGGTCGCGTTGCTCATCCGGTTGAACCATCCCTTCTCGTATTCCTTGTCCACCGTGCCGTTGGCAAGGGTGCGGGAAGGCTCGTTCGGATTATAGTCGGGCACCGAAGCCATCGCGACGACCTCGCCCGTCTCGACGTCGACGATGGCCGCTCCGGCGGCTTCCGCTTTATAGTTTTCCATCGCTCTCGCCGCGACTTCGCGGACGATGGTCTGGACGCGGATGTCGATCGAGAGCCTCACAGGTTCGAGCGGCGCGCCGCTCGTCATTCCGAGCTGGCGGAGGTCGGCAAGACCCTGCTGGTCGAGAAAGCGCTCCATCCCGGCCAATCCCTGGTTGTCGACGTTGACATGACCGACGATGTGGGAGGCGGCTTCGGCGCCTGGGTAGAAGCGGCGCTTCTCGGGGCGGAAGCCGATGCCGGGGATGCCAAGGGCCAGGATGTCCGCCTGCTGCCTCGGAGTGAGCTGTCGCTTCAGCCACTGGAACGCCGTCTTCGACCGAAGCTTCTGATGGGTCTCGCGCCAGTCGAGGTTCGGGATCACCGCGGAAAGCTTCTCGACCACTTCGTCTGCGTCCACGATGCGCCGTGGGTCGGCGTATAGCGACGTCATGTTGAGGTCCGTCGCGAGCAGTTCGCCGTTGCGGTCGAGAATGTCGGGTCGAGACGCTACGAGGGCCGGATTGCCTATGGAGGCCGTGGTGAGTGGTTCGCGAAATCCGTACCAGACCAGCCGTGCGCCGACGACGGAAAAGGCCACGGCGAGACCGGCGATCATAATCGCCACACGCTGCCTTGCCTGCCTGCTGCGCACCATGCCGGCGCCGGGAAGACGATTGGCGGTTGCGACCGCACGGCGCCTCATGACGATATGGGACCGGCTCCTGAGCCGCACGACGAAGGAAAGCATTGCACACCCACCTGCGAGAACGAGAAGCCGACGCAGCGAGCTCCGTCAGCGGGACTTCTGGAACATTATACACCTCTGACGACGGCCAACGCAGAATTGAGGCGCTTGGTGGAGATCGTTAAAAACTGCATAAATACACAGTTAAGGTTGCATCTTCTAACCGTTCGGAAATAAACGAATTCCGACAGGCTGATAACGCTCCGATAGCATTTTTGTGAGGTGCGACATCAGGGCCTCTCATGCCCCGGCGGGCATCCGGAACGGCCGCTGCACGTTTCGTCGCCAGCCTGAAAGAAGACGTGAATCCCGATCCCCGTGAGTGGGCGAATCCTTCGAGGCCTGCGCGAGGAGAACTCCGACCAGGTCTGCGATCGCTGTTCCTCGAGAGCCGGCCGACGTCGCCGCATCTTCCATTCCAAGGCGTTTGGTCCTACGTTCACGGGCGGAATATTCGAAGCGGTGGAGAAAGAGCGGCACGTGCGCCTGTCTCATCTACCTGAAATAACTAAACAAAATTTGGCGCCTAATCTTATTAAAACTATGGGATCGGGCATTGAAAAGCCGCTGCTATCTCTTTCTGATGCTATTGTCGCGATCGATATCACTGGCAGATTATCCCAGCGAACGAAGCAAAAAGAGGTTAAAGAGGTGGTTAGTATTTAAAGACCGGATGCTTTTGAAAAAGATCCGTCTCATCTCCGCCCGAAAGGCAACGCGAACCGAGCGGCGGCATCCCAGTCGAAACGGCGAGACCTTGCAACAGGGCACCGCACTACCTGAGACCAAGGTCCCGCCCCGTTCCGACCTTGGTCCCGAAGCCAAGCTCTTTGGTCCTAGTCCCATGGATTTATAGGGGCTGCTGCGCCAGACTGCTATGACACGCGAAAGCATGAGGCTTGGGTGAGTCCCTCGGCTTCCGAACGGCAGAAGGAGCAGATCGATGAACATGAACAAGGTCCTCAGGAACGGCATCGTCGTCCTGGCGCTCGCCGCGGTATCCGCTGGCGGAGGCGTCGCCGGTTTTGCCGGGCCCGCATTCGCCAAAGGCGGCAACGGTGGCGGCAATGGCGGTGGAAACGGCGGCGGCGGAAATGGCGGTGGGCACGACAAGGCCGCGGACCGCGGCGCCGCCAGCCATGGCCATTCCGGCAAGAGCCGCTCGATATCGGCCAGTCTCGGCTCCGGCAAGGAGCGGACGAAAAAGGATGCCGGCCGGCAGGTCGCCAAGGCGGTGCCCGCTGAGAAAGCCAAACCGGCCTCGAAACTGGCAGGGCTGAACTCCCTGAAGCGCAATTACAACGCCTACCTCAACAGCAACGATCCGCGGATGGCGTCGCTCTCGGCCTATGTGACGGCCTAT
>Ga0209257_1004568_pt1 | contig 10596 bp, 10 predicted proteins | sample AraplaCvi_mCL_r2_FD_184277 | JGI IMG/M metagenome (GOLD analysis project Ga0209257, IMG submission 184277) | Arabidopsis root microbial communities from North Carolina, USA - plate scrape MF_Cvi_mCL_r2 (SPAdes) (version 2) | ecosystem: Host-associated > Plants > Roots > Endosphere | place: USA...
AGGTGTGGATCGCCATGCCGCGCGGCAGCCATGTGCCCAGACTGGATTACCCGCCGCTGAAGATGGTGCAGTTCACCGGCGAGGCCTATACAGAAGGCGTGGACGTCTTTGAGCGCGATCAGGTGCCTCTGCGCGTCTACGGTGTGGCCAAAACCGTGGCCGACTGCTTCAAGCACCGCAACAAAATCGGCCTTGACGTGGCGGTGGAGGCGCTGCGGGATGCGCGTTCGCAAAAGAAGGCATCGGCCGACGAGCTTTGGCATTTCGCCAAGATTTGCCGCGTAGCCAATGTGATGCGTCCCTACCTGGAGGCGATCGAGTGAGCAAAGATATCGCTGCATCGGTACGGGCGCGCTTGTTGAACAAGGCCAAGGCCGAGCAGTCGGACTTCAATGGTGTGCTGGTCCGTTATGCGCTGGAGCGCCTGCTGTACCGCTTGAGCCAGTCCGCACATGCTGACCGCTTCCTGCTTAAAGGCGCGATGTTGTTCACGCTGTGGTACGACATGCCACACCGGCCCACGCGTGATGTCGATTTGCTGGGCTTTGGCGCCAGCGACCTGGCGTCCATCACGAAAACCTTCAGGGAGATTGCCTCCGTGGCGGCTGAGGACGGCATGCGCTTTGACCCAAAAAGCGTAGCTGCTGAAGAAATCCGCAAGGAGGCGGGCTACGCCGGGGTGCGCGTCCTCCTTAGCGCGGAGTTGGCCGGTGCGCGCGTGAAGACACAAATTGACATCGGCTTTGGTGATGCCGTGACGCCCGGGCCGGTACACGCTGTTTATCCCGTCATGCTGGATGATTTTCCGGCGCCGACGCTGCAGGCCTATCCGGTGTACACCGTGATTGCGGAAAAGCTGCATGCCATTGCCTTGCTGGGCATGACCAACAGCCGCCTGAAGGATTACCTGGATTTGTCCGTGCTGCTGGAACGCGAGGTGCTGGACGCGGACATTCTGGCGAAAGCGATTGCCCATACTTTTCGGCGGCGCGGCATGCAGGTGTCGACGGCGCTGCCCATCGGGCTGAGTGACGAATTTGGGAATGACGCATCACGGCAGTCTTTATGGCGGGCCTTCCTCAAGAAGAATCAACTCACCGGAGTGCCACTGCCCGAATTGGTCGCTGCGTTGCGCGCCCGATTTGAACCCGCATTGCAAGGGGCTTCGTTGGCGGCTGGGTTGCAATAAGCCGGCTGACACCCGTGCGACAGCCCTTCAGGTGTTGCCCTGATTCGCCAAAGCCAATCGCCGGGCATGATGGCCGTATTCCAAAAAACGGAGACCCTCCATGCAACGCCGCCCTTTTCTGCAAACCGCCGCCGCCCTGGCCTGGATGGCCGCGGCCGCCATGCCGGCCCAGGCGCAGACTTTTCCGGCCAAGCCCATCAAGCTGGTGATTGCCTTTCCGGCCGGCGGGCCGACGGACATCACCATGCGTTCACTGGCCGACAACGCCGGCAAGATACTCGGCCAGCCGGTGATTGTGGAGAACAAACCCGGTGCCGGCGGCACTCTGCCGGCGCAGCAGCTGCAAAGCGCGGCGGCCGACGGCTATACGCTGGCGCAGATTCCGCTGGGCGTGTTCCGCCTGGGCTACACCACCAAGATCAACTGGGACCCGGTCAAGGACATCAGCTATGTGATCAATGTGACCGGCTACGCCTTCGGTATCGTGGTGCCGGCCGACAGCCCGTTCAAGACCTGGGCCGACTTTGTGGCTTATGCCAAGGCCAATCCGGGCAAGCTGACCTACGGCTCGACGGGCACGCTGACCAGCCCGCACCTGACCACGGAGCTCATTGCGCAGAAAGCCGGCATCGAACTGCAGCACGTTCCCTACAAAGGCAGCGCCGACCTGATGCTCGCGTTGGTCAGCGGCCAGCTGATGGCGGGCGCCGACAGCACCGGCTTTGCGCCGCAGGTCGAGGCAGGCAAGCTGCGTGTGCTCAACACCTGGGGTGAAAAGCGCCTCGATAAATTCCCGAACGCACCCACGCTGAAAGAGCTGGGCTATGACATCGTTCAGAACTCACCCTTCGGCATAGGCGCGCCCAAAGGAACGCCGCGCGACGTGGTGAAACGCCTGCATGACGCCTTCAAGAAAGCAATGGAAGAGCCCAGCTATGTGGCCGCGCTGGGCCGTTATGACATGCTGCCCAACTACCTGAGTTCGGCCGATTACACGAAGTTTGCGCAGGACACGGTAGTACGGGAAAAAGTGCTGATTGAAAAGCTGGACCTCGCCAAGAGCCAGTGAGTTTGCCTGTTCTCAAGAACCGTTCGGGCTGAGCCTGTCGAGCCCGCTTGTGATGTCTTAATAGCCCTTCGACAAGCTCAGGGCGAACGGGGGGTGATTGAGGCTTTGTCGATAAAGCCGGCCCTTGAAAACACAACCGTTCGGGCTGAGCTTGTCGAAGCCCGTGGGGCATGGGAAATGTCCTTCAACAGGCTCAGGACGAACGGGTATCGGTTTTTCGGCTTTACCGATCAATGGGTTTTGCCAGCACAAACAATTCGTCCGCCAGTTGATCGGCCAAGGCCGGTTGTACGCCCGAGCCAAAAATCAGCCGGTAAACAATGGGGGCCATCATGTGGTCCAGCACCTGCTGCACCGTGGGGGTGGCGTCGCCGCGTGCCTGAGCCCGGCTCACCAGCAGCGTGGCTTCGGCGCGGCGGTTTTTCAGGCAGTTGGTATCTTCCGGGCCGGCCAGCGCGGCCGCCGCCTTCAGCATGGAGGTGCAGCCGGGCTTGTTGAGGTGGGTGATCAATTCCCGGGCCCAGGCCGCGAGCTCGGCCTTCAGGTCACCGGTCTCGGGCAGGGGGCGGTTCGGGTCCAGCCGCTGCGTCGCGGTTTCGCCCAGCAGGCCGTTCACGTCGCCCCAGCGCCGGTAAATGCTGGAGGCGCTGACGCCGGCGCGCTCAGCCACGGCCGGCACGGTCACCTTGTCGCGGCCTTCCTGGGCAATCAGTTCTTCGAGCGCCTTGCGCACCACGGCCTGCACCTGGGCGCTGCGGCCGCCTGGGCGTTTGTTTTGAGGTGCTTGCAGAGTGTTCATTAGGGCTGATTTTAGCCTAAACGCAATGATCTTTGCGTTAATTTTCAAACAGGCGTAGAATTCGCAAACGCAAATTTATTTGCTTTAAGAAAGCCGAGCGTTTCCCATGACCGCACCCGCCGCCCCATCCTTGCAAGCCTCTTCTTCGTCGCCCCGCTGGCAATTACCGCCGGCGGCGGCTTTTCCGCTGCTGGCTGTCTTGTTGTTCGCGTTCTTCGTGGCCGGCAGCGCGCCTTCGCCGCTGTTTGTGGTGTTCCAGCAGCAGTGGGGCTTTTCGCCGGCGCTGCTGACGGTGGCCTTCGCGATTTACGCGATCGCGCTGCTGGCCTCGCTGCTGGTGGCCGGCTCGCTGTCCGACCACATAGGCCGGCGGCCCGTTGTCTTTACCGCCTTGCTGCTGCAGGCCGGCGCGATGCTGACCTTTTTGTTGGCCGAGGGCATAGGCGGCATCATCGCGGCGCGCATTGTGCAGGGCATCGCGACCGGCATGGTCAGCGGCGCGCTGACGGCGGCGGTGGTGGAAGCGGCGCCGGCCGCACAAAAACGCCTGGGTGCGATGATAGGCAGCGTTTCGCCGCTGGCGGGCCTGGCCGTGGGTGCGCTGCTGACCGGCATCGCGGTGAAGTTCGCACTGCACCCGGTGCCGCTGGTGTTTGGCGTGCTGGTGGCCATTTGCGTGACGGGTGCGGTGGCCACGCTGTTCCTGCCTGAAAGCGTGACGCCGCGACCCGGTGCGCTGGCTTCGCTGGTGCCGCGCATTTCGGTGCCGGTGCAGGCGCGCGGGGAGTTTGTGCGCGGTGTCCCGATCATGCTGGCCGTCTGGTCACTGGCGGGGCTCTACCTTTCGCTGGTGCCTTCCATGCTGCAGCAGATCTTCGGCATCCATGACGGCATCGTGAATGGCCTGGCGATCTCCATCTTCTTCGGCTTGGGGGCCGCCTCGCCGACGCTGCTCAGGAGCCTGTCACCTGTACGCATGAGCGCCGTCGGCATGAGCCTGCTCGCCGTGGGCGCGGGCCTGGTGGCCGTGTCGCTGGCCGTCCATTCCTTGGCCCTGTTTTTTGTGGGAACGGCGCTGGCGGGTTTCGGCGGCGGCTCGGCTTTCTCGGCCCAGGTACAGACCTTGGCCCCGATGGCGCAGCCGCATCAGCGTGCGGAGCTGTTTGCCGCGCTGTATGCCACCAGCTACCTGGCTTTTAGCGTGCCCGCCATGCTGGCCGGCCGCTTGATCGCGCCGCTGGGCCTGCCGGCTACGGTGGAGGGCTATGCGACGCTGGTGCTGGCTGTGGCCGCGCTGGGTGCGTGGCTGCGTTGGTCGTCGGTGCGTCGCTAAGCCAGCAGGGACCGGACCACTTCGGTGAAACCCGCGCCGCGCTCGCCCCGCGTCACATAACGCGGCAGGTGAGCGAGCTGCGGCACAAAACGCGCGATATTCGCCACGCCCACGCTGTTGGCAAAGGCCTTGAACATCAGCTGGTCGTTGGTCGAGTCGCCGATGTAGGCCCATCGATCCATCTCGGCGTCCAGCTCGCGCTGCCAGAGCTGGCGAACAATCCAGCGTGCTCCCTCAAGCTTGTTGTGCTCGCCGTACCAGCCGTTGATATGGATGCTGCTCACGGTGGCGTGCATGCCCTCGCTTTTCATGAGCGCCACGACGGCGGCGATCTGCGCATCGCTGAGCCGGGTGAATTCGCTGTGGTCTATGGCGATGTCGGTCTCGCGGCCCGCCGAGTCGGTGGCGCGGGTCACGCCCGGCAGCTCGCGCTCAATGCGTGCCAGCACGGCCTGCATGCGGGCGAAATTGGCCCTGCGTGTGGCCGCATCCTGCTGGTAGATTTTTGACAAGGGCCGCGGCGCGGCACTCTGGGCATCGGGCAGCAGCGCCACGGCGCCGTTCTCCGCGACGATGGCATCAACGGGCCAGCGCGCCGCGAAAGGCTGGCTCCAGCCCACGGGCCGGCCGGTAATCGCCACCACCTTGAGCCCGGCGGCCTTCAAGGCGCCCAAAGCCTCCATCGCATCGGCGGTGATTTCCCCCTCGGTGGTCAGTGTGTCGTCGATGTCGGTGAAGATGCCGGTGACGGCCCGGCGTTGCGCGGCGGGCCAAAGGGGGAGTTCTTGCATGGTGAAATTTTCTCACGGCGGATGTGGCCCCCACGCTCCCCCACTGCGTGTGAGTCGCTGCCCCCCGAGGGGGCCGCCCGCCCTACGGCCCGGCAAAGCCGGTTCCGGGGCTCATGCTGGGTTGAGGAATTCGGGGCCTGACGACGGGATGGGTGGTTTTCACCAGTGGGGGCCGAGGGTCCGGCTTTGCCGGCCCCAGGCGCCGCCCCCTCGAGGGGGGAACAGGCTACACGCAGTGAGCCTGGGCGGGGGTGGGTATAATCTCGTTTCCTGAGGAGCGTTGCAAGCCACATCACGTGGACCAGGCTCAGGACTTCATTGCAACCACGCTCACCCGCATGTGCTCTCTCAAGCCGGGTGAATGACTGAATTCCCCCGATCTTGAACGCCGTGCCCGTGGCGATTTTGCCCAGTTACGTTTGATTTTTGGAGAACCGTATGAGCGCCGTCTTGAAGCCTTCCACCGACCACATCATTGCCGACATTTCGCTTGCCGCCTGGGGCCGCAAGGAACTGAACATCGCGCAAACCGAAATGCCCGGCCTGATGGCCATCCGCGAAGAGTTCGCGAAGGCGCAGCCCCTGAAAGGCGCGCGCATCACCGGCTCGCTGCACATGACCATCCAGACCGGCGTGCTGATCGAGACCCTGCAGGCCCTGGGCGCCGAAGTGCGCTGGGCTTCGTGCAACATCTTCTCCACGCAGGACCATGCCGCCGCCGCGATCGCCGCCGCCGGCACGCCGGTGTTCGCCATCAAGGGCGAAACCCTGGCCGACTATTGGGACTACACCCACCGCATCTTTGAATTCAACGGCGCCAAGGGCACGCCTGAAGAAGGCCCCAACATGATCCTGGACGACGGCGGCGACGCAACGCTGCTGATGCACCTGGGCACCAAGGCCGAGAAAGACGCCAGCCTGATCGCCAAGCCCACCAGCGAAGAAGAAACCTGCCTGTTCAACTCGATCAAAGCCAAGCTCGCGCAAGACCCGACCTGGTACAGCCGCCGCCTGAAGAACATCATCGGTGTGACCGAAGAAACCACCACCGGCGTGCTGCGCCTCAATGAAATGTCGGCCAAGGGCACACTGGCCCTGCGCGCGATCAACGTCAACGATTCCGTCACCAAGTCCAAGTTCGACAACCTCTACGGCTGCCGCGAATCCCTGGTCGACGCCATCAAGCGCGCGACCGACGTGATGGTCGCCGGCAAGGTTGCTGTGGTGGCCGGCTACGGCGACGTGGGCAAGGGCTCGGCCCAGGCCCTGCGCGCACTGAGCGCACAAGTATGGGTGACCGAGATCGACCCGATCAACGCCCTGCAGGCCGCGATGGAAGGCTACAAGGTCGTGACCATGGAATACGCCGCCGACAAGGCCGACATCTTCGTGTCCGCCACCGGCAACAAGAACGTGATCACCTACGCACACATGGCCGCGATGAAAGACCAGGCCATCGTCTGCAACATCGGCCACTTCGACAATGAAATCGACGTCGCCGCGCTCGAGAAGTGCACCTGGGAAGAGATCAAGCCGCAAGTCGACCACGTGATCTTCCCGGACGGCAAGCGCATCATCCTGCTGGCCAAGGGCCGTCTGGTGAACCTTGGTTGCGGTACCGGCCACCCGAGCTTTGTGATGTCCTCCAGCTTCGCGAACCAGACGATCGCCCAGATCGAGCTCTTCACCAAGAAAGAGGCTTACGAAGTCGGCAAGGTCTATGTGCTGCCCAAGCACCTCGACGAGAAGGTTGCACGTTTGCACCTCAAGAAGGTCGGCGCGGTGCTGACCGAGTTGAGCGACGAGCAGGCCGCGTACATCGGCGTGTCGAAGGCCGGCCCGTACAAAGCTAATACCTACCGCTATTAATAACTAGCGGTCGTGTATTTACTCCCTCTCCCTCTGGGAGAGGGCAGGGGTGAGGGCCAGCAGCCTCAAAAACCTTACCGGTAAATTGACGCCGCAGGCCCTCACCCTAACCCTCTCCCAGGGGGAGAGGGAACAAGATATTAGGACTCCGCCTGGATGATTTCAGGCGAGAGGCCCATTCCACGGAGCACCATGCGCGCTGACCTCTTCCTCGTCGACCACGGCCATGCCGCCACCCGCTCCCAGGCCCAGCGCCTGATTGCTTCGGGCGTGCAGTGGCGCGCGGAAGCGGACGCCCCCTGGAAAAAAGTCGCCAAGAACGGCGACGAGATTCCCGAGGGCGCGGAGCTGCAGCTGCTGGACACCACCGAAGCCAAGTACATCTCGCGTGGCGGGCTCAAGCTGGAAGGCGCGCTCAAGGCCACGGGCCTGTCCGTGGCCGGCTTGCGTTGCCTGGACATAGGCCAGTCCACGGGCGGTTTTACCGATTGCCTGCTGCAGCACGGCGCCGCGCAAGTGGTGGGCGTGGACGTGGGCCACGGCCAGCTGCACGCTAGCCTGCGCGAGGATTCACGTGTGGTCTGCATCGAGGGCGTCAATGCGCGTTCCATGACGGCCGCCGACCTGGTGGCCGGCCATGCGGGCGACAGCGGCGACATGGACTTTGGTGATGACTTCGATGGTGAAGATGAGGGCGAAGAAGACCCGGCCATTGAAGCGAACTTCGACTTCCTGACCGGCGACCTGTCTTTTATCTCGCTCACGCTGGTGCTGCCCGCAGTTGTTCGTCTGCTCAAGCCCGGCGGTGATTTGCTGATGCTGGTCAAGCCGCAGTTCGAGCTGCAGCCCGGCCAGATTGGCAAAGGCGGCATCGTGCGCGACCCGGCGCATTTCGCGTTTGTGGAAAAGCGCTTGCGTGATGCCTGCGCGGCCCTGGGGCTGGAGGTCAAAGCCTGGCTGGACTCGCCGATTGAAGGCGGCGACGGCAACCGCGAATTTTTTATCCAGGCCGTCAAGGGTGATGACGTGGCTGGTGAAGACCAGCCGCTGCCGGCCGCGCCGCAGCGCAAGGTCGCCAAGCGCGTGCCACGTGCGGAACTGCGCGCCTCCCGCGCGCCGCACGAAGACTCCGAACTCGCGCATGCCGGCCAGCCCGGGCCGGCGCGCGGCAAGCGGCGTGACAAGAAAACCGATAACGACGAGTGAGATCCGAGATGAACCTGCCCCTGAGTTTTGAATTCTTCCCCCCCAAGACGCCCGAAGGCGCGGCCAAGCTGCGTGCGGCGCGCCAGGCGCTGTATGCGCACAAGCCCGAGTTCTGTTCGGTCACCTTCGGCGCCGGCGGCTCCACGCAAGAAGGCACCTTCGGCACCGTAAAGGAAATCCTGGACGAAGGCGTGGCCGCGGCCTGCCATTTCTCCTGTGTGGGCGCGACCAAAGCCACGGTGCGCAAACAGCTGGCCGAGCTGCGGGCCATGGGCGTGAAGCGCCTGGTGGCGCTGCGCGGCGACCTGCCCAGCGGCTATGGCGCCGGCGGCGAGTTCCATTACGCGAGCGACCTGGTGGCCTTTATCCGCGAGGAAACCGGCGACGCGTTTCACATCGAGGTGGCGGCCTACCCGGAAGTCCACCCCCAGGCCCGGTCGGCTGACGCCGACCTGCAGGCCTTTGTCAAAAAGGTCAAGGCTGGCGCCGACTCGGCCATCACGCAGTATTTTTTCAACGCTGATGCCTATTTCCGTTTCGTCGACGATGCGCAGGCCCTGGGCGTGGACCTGCCCATCGTGCCGGGCATCATGCCCATCATCAGCTCCAACCAGCTCATGCGGTTTTCCGACGCCTGCGGCGCCGAGATTCCGCGCTGGATACGCCTGCGCCTGCAGGGCTTTGGCGACGACACCGCCTCCATCAAGAGTTTCGGCCTGGACGTGATCACCGGCCTGTGCGAGCAGCTGTACGCCGCGGGCGTGCCCGGCATCCATTTCTACACGATGAACCAGGCCGCGGCGACGACCGAAATCATCGGGCGGCTGCAGCGGGCCTGAGCCCGGCCACCCATGCGCGAGGGTGTGGTCCGCAGTCTTGGTGTTGCCGGTGCGGCAGCCTTGATCGCCTTGCTGGCGGCCTGCACGACGGCCCCGACCACATCACCGGCTCCGCGCCCGGCCGTGCCCCGGCCCGCTCCTGCGCCCCAGCATGACGCGCCCGGCCAGGCCGTCGATGAAGTGCCCGCGCCCGTATCCCTGACCGAGCGGCCCCGCCCCGAACTGCTGGGCGGTGAGGTGCCGCGCGAGTTCCAGCGCGGCACCGCCTCCTGGTACGGCCCGCGCTTTAACGGCAGGCGCACCGCGAGCGGCGAGCGTTTTGACATGCGCGAGTTCACTGCCGCCCACCGTACATTGCCTTTCGGCACCCTGGTGCGCGTGCACAGCCTGGTCAACGGCCGCGACGTGGACGTGCGCATCACCGACCGCGGTCCCTACGCCGGCAACCGCATCATCGACCTGAGCCGCGCCGCGGCCGAGGAGCTGGGCATGCTGGGCATGGGTTTCAAGGAAGTGGTGCTGCTGGTGCCGGAGTCCACGCCCGAGGTGGACGTGGCGCCGCCGCCGGCCCGAAAGCCGGTGCGCAAGACGCGCCGCGCTTCGCCCGCCAGCGGGCGCTGAAGCGGCCTGAACCGCCGTCAACCGGCGCCTGGCCGAGTGGCTCGCAGGGTTAATCGACAGCGGCAGCGGCAAAAGTTGTTTCAATTTATTAGAATTTCAGTAATTCCTGAAAATTCAATAAGTCAAAAGGCCCGGCGCCATGAATCTCCCTCCCTTGACCCAGCGTTTTGTCCTGCATTTCGGTGAAATGGGCAGCCGCTGGGGCATCAACCGCACCGTGGGGCAGATTTATGCCCTGTTGTATGTGTCGCCGCGGGCCCTGAACGCCGACGAGATCGGCGAGGCGCTGGCATTCTCGCGCTCCAACGTCAGCATGGGGCTCAAGGAGCTGCAATCGTGGAACCTGGTGCGGCTGCAGCACCTGCCCAATGACAGGCGCGAGTATTTCCAGGCGCCTGAAGACGTCTGGGCCATCTTCCGCACCCTTGCCGAGGAGCGCCGCAAACGCGAAATCGACCCGACGCTGTCCATGCTGCGCGATGCGCTGATGGAGAACCCCTCGCACGCGGACGACATCCACGCCCAGGCGCGCATGAAGCAGATGCACGATTTGATCGAGCTCATGACGGGCTGGCTGGCCGACGTGCAGAAAATGGACTCGGCCACGCTGGTGAGCTTGATGAAGATGGGCGCCAAGGTGCAGAAGCTGCTGGAGATGAAAAACAAGGTCGCCGGCAGCATGAAGGCTGGTTTGACAGGCCGCGCGGCATCCCCCACAGTGGCAGCCACGCCTTCCGATGCGCCCGAACCCGCGGCGGCGCCTGCCAACCTTCCCGATGACACCAGGAGTTGACGATGGACGGACTTGACGCATTCCTGTTGGCCCGCATCCAGTTCGCGGCCAACATCACTTTCCACATCCTGTTCCCGACCATCAGCA
>Ga0209257_1004572_pt1 | contig 10582 bp, 7 predicted proteins | sample AraplaCvi_mCL_r2_FD_184277 | JGI IMG/M metagenome (GOLD analysis project Ga0209257, IMG submission 184277) | Arabidopsis root microbial communities from North Carolina, USA - plate scrape MF_Cvi_mCL_r2 (SPAdes) (version 2) | ecosystem: Host-associated > Plants > Roots > Endosphere | place: USA...
CGCGTCATCGACCACCTGGAAAAAGGCTCGCTCGACCTGTCGCAGCTGAAAACCCTGGTGCTGGACGAAGCGGACGAAATGCTGCGCATGGGCTTCATCGAGGACGTCGAACGCATCCTGCAGGAAACCCCTGAATCGCGCCAGACCGCCCTGTTCTCGGCCACCATGCCGGCCCAGGTCAAGCGCATCGCCACCACCTACCTGAACGATCCGGCCGAAGTGATGGTGGCGGCCAAGACCACCACCAACACCAATATCCGCCAGCGCTACTGGCTGGTGTCCGGCATGCACAAGCTGGACGCGCTGACCCGCATCCTGGAAGCGGAACCGTTCGACGGCATGATCATTTTCTCGCGCACCAAGATCGGCACCGAGGAACTGGCGGAGCGCCTGCAGGCGCGCGGTTTCTCGGCCGGCGCCATCAACGGCGACATGCAGCAGGCGGCGCGCGAACGCATCATCGGCCAGCTCAAGGACGGCAAAATCGACATCCTGGTTGCCACCGACGTGGCAGCGCGCGGCCTGGACGTGGAGCGCATTTCGCACGTGGTCAACTACGACGTGCCGTACGACCCGGAAAGCTACACCCACCGCATCGGCCGCACCGGCCGCGCGGGCCGCAGCGGCGAAGCGATCCTGTTCATCACCCCGCGCGAACGCAACCTGCTGAAACTGATCGAGCGCACCACGCGCCAGCCGGTCACGCCGATGACGCTGCCGACGCTGCAGGCGGTCAACGACGTCCGCATCAGCAAGTTCAAGGACCAGATCACCGACACCCTGGCGCAGGAAGGCCTGTCCTTCTTCGAAACCCTGGTGCGCGAATACGAAGCAGAACACAATATCCCGGCGGTGGAAGTGGCTGCCGCGCTGGCAATGATGGCCTGCGGCGGCAAGCCGCTGCTGCTGGACAAGTCGCGTGAAAAAGGCTGGCATGAAGACGGTGCGCCGCGCCAGGAAGGCCAGGGCCAGGATCGTGAAGGCCGCGCGCCGCGCGAACCGCGCGAGCCACGCGAGCCGCGTCCGAAGAAGGAGCGCATCGAGCGCGAGCCAGAGCAGGGCATGGCGACCTATCGCGTGGAAGTGGGCTACCAGCACGGCGTCAAGCCGGGCAACATCGTCGGCGCCATCGCCAACGAAGGCGGCATCGATTCCAAGTTCATCGGCCGCATCGAAATCTACGACGACTACTCGCTGCTGGACATGCCGGCCGACCTGCTGCCGGGCGACATCGACGCGATTGCCGCGCTGCGTGTCGCAGGCCAGGCGCTGCGTATTCACCGCGACGGCGAGACGCCGCCACCGGCGCCAGCAGCCAAGGCGCCGCGCGCTGCCAAGCCTGAGCGCGCCGAACGCCCGGAGCGCGCCGCGCCGCCACTGTCCGAACGCGCCGATGACGACGAGCCGATGTTCGAAGAAGCGCCCAAGCGCAAGAAGAAGGACAAGGCCGCAGCAGGCGAGGGCACTCCGATGCCGATGCGGGCCTACCGCGTGGAAGTTGGCGCGGGGGACGGCGTCAACGCGGGCAACCTGGTTGGCGCCATCGCCAACGAAAGCGGCCTCGAATCGCGCTTCATCGGCCGCATCGAAATCCTGGAAGACCACGCCTTCGTAGAGATGCCGGACGGCATGCCGGACGATATCTTCAAGCACCTGCGCAAGGTATGGGTCGGCGGCAAACAGTTGAAAATGTCGCTGGCCGACGCCATGCCGCCGATGTCCGGCAAGCATACCCCGCCGAAGAAGCCGGTAGCCAAGCCGAAGCGCTGATTCGCGTCGAAACGACAGGGCCTGGCGAGTTGCCGGGCCCCGTTGCCACCTCCTCTGCACCTGCTACTGAAAGCTACTGAAATTTTCCGGGGCATAGCGCTATCAGCGCCGAAAACCGCAGTTTTCAGTAGTTTTCAGTAGTCTTTTCAGTAGCTTTCAGTAGTGGTCCGCGACAGGCCTGCGAAGGAAGCCCTGAACCGCGCCGAGAAAAGCGGCGTCAACCAGGCTTGTTGCCGAATTGGGCAACCCCAAGCTATGCTGCTGGCTGTTCCGGACTTCACCGAGAAAGCCATGCACAAACTGATCCGCCATTCCCTGTGCGCCGCCGCCGGCGCTGCTGCCGTAGGTGCTTGCGCCGCTCCGGTCGACGCAGTGGTCACCAAGCCAATGGACTTGCAGGATTACCTCGCGCTGAAGGGGCCGGCGCCGGACAAACGAATTATGTACGGCACGTCGCCAAGCCAGTTCGTTGAGCTGTTCAAGCCGGCAGGCCCCGGCCCGCACCCCGTCGTGGTACTGATCCATGGCGGCTGCTGGACCGTGCAGTTTGGCGGCATCGAGCAGATGCGCAACATGGCTGGCGCGCTGACCCGGCAAGGCATCGCGGTGTGGAACGTGGAATATCGCCGCTACGACGAAGAGGGCGGCGGCTATCCCGGCATGTACCAGGACGTTGCGACCGCAGTGGACTTGCTGAAGCACGAAGCCAAGTCCAGTGCCTTGGACCTGAGCCGCATGGTCGCAGTTGGCCATTCCGCCGGCGGCCACCTTGCGCAGTGGGCCGTCTCGCGCCACAAGCTGCCCGAATGGAGCCCCGCCTGGGCACCGCAACCGCTGAAGATCAACACTGTGATCAGTCTGGGCGGCCTGGCCGACCTGCGCAACGAAGCAGCCCTGATCCGCCGTACCTGCGACCGCGAAACCGCGCAAATCGCCGGCGTTCCAGGCGCCCAGCGTCCTGACGTCTTCGCCGATACCTCGCCGGCTGAAATGCTGCCGGCTGGCGTGCGTACTGTCCTGATCCATGGCGAATACGACGACATTTCTCCGACCGTCACCGGCGAAAACTACGCCCGCCGCGCCAAAGCTGCGGGTGACCCGGCGGAGGTGCTGGTTCTGCCGGGCGGCAGCCACTACGACGAAGTCTCGGTCGACTCGAAAGCCTGGGGAATCGTCAACGCGCAGATCCGCAAGGCGCTGGGATTCTGATGGAAGCGATCATGTTTGTCGGCATCCAGGCTTCCGGCAAATCGACCTTATACAAAGAGCACTTCTTCAATTCCCACGTCCGCATCAGTAACGATTTGCTGAAAACGAAGAATAGGGAAAAGCTGATGTTCGCGCTTTGCTTCGATACCGGAATGCCGCTGGTGATCGACAACACGAACGTCAGCAGGGAAGTGCGGGCGCGCTATATCGCGATTCTGAAGGAGCGCGGCTATCGCATCAGGTGTTATTACTTCAAAAGCGATCTTGATCGGTCGCTTGAGTGGAATGGCCAGCGACAAGGGGCCGAATGCATCCCGCAGGTCGGCATTTTCAGTACCCACAAGCGGCTGGAAATCCCGACGCGTGAAGAAGGCTTTGATGAAATGTTCTACGTTGACTGGACTGACGGGGAACGCGTTGTGAAGGAATGGATTAGTGAAGTTTGACGAACTCGATGAATCGATGCGGGTGTATGAAACTGCGCACGACCAGTGCGTCCTGCCGGGCATCTATATGGTCGCGAGGATCGACGGCCGCAGTTTCACGCGGCTGACCAAGGAGCTTGCCGGCTTCGAAGCCCCATTTGATATTCGCTTCCGTGACTTGATGATCGAAACCACCAGGCACCTGATGAACTGCGGTTTCAAGGTCATTTACGGATACACGGAGAGCGACGAAATCTCCCTGCTGTTCGACCCGGACATCAATGTCTTCGGCCGCAAGACCCGGAAATACAACTCCATCCTCGCCGGGGAAGCGTCCGCCAAATTCAGCCTGATGCTGGGACAGTTGGGGGCCTTTGATTGCCGGATTTCGGAACTGCCCACCAAGCGCCTGGTGGTCGACTACTTCCGCTGGCGCAACGAAGACGCGCACCGCAACGCATTGAACGCGCACTGCTACTGGATGCTGCGAAAGGAGGGGGTTGACCCGAACAGCGCTGCCGCAACGATTGCAGGCAAATCTCTTGCAGACAAAAACGAGCTGCTGTTTAGCCGCGGGATCAACTTCAACGAAGTGCCGAACTGGCAGAAGCGCGGCGTTGGCCTGTATTGGGGAGTCGAAGAAAAAGCCGGTTTCAATCCCAAGGACAATATGCCGGTCGTGTCGCAGCGCCGCGCAATTGTGACCAACCTTGAGCTGCCGATGCGGGACGAGTACAGCGCTTTCGTCGCAAACCTGCTGGAAAGCGCTTAAATCCCATTCCACAGATCGGGTGACGTTGCGAGCAAGAACGAGTAGCAAATAAGCATGAAAGAGCCGCTTTGAGCACGAATGAGCGGTATTGCAGTCAATGCACGGGTAGCCGCTGTCGCCGGTCAAGCCTTTGGTGGCGGATATTTGACGGCATTGAGCTCGATCTTCTCCAACGCCGCCGCATGCAGGTCGACATCGAGCTTGTCGGCGATCTGCACCAGGTAAAGCAGCACATCGGCCAGTTCATGGCGGATCGCCTCATGCTGGCCGTCGGCCAGTTCGCCGGCGCGGCCGGTTGGCAGCCATTGGAAATGTTCGGCCAGTTCTGCCACTTCCACCGACAGTGCCATCGCCAGGTTCTTTGGCGTGTGGTACTGCTCCCAGTCGCGTGCCGCGGCAAAGGCCCGCGTGCGCTCGCGCAGGTCCTGCAGCGCGTCCGTCACGCCGCCTTCTCCATGAACACGCTCAAGGGATCGTCGCGGTAATCGCCATACGGCCCGCGCACGCGGTAGCCCAGGCGCTGGTACAGGCCGATCGCTTCCGGCTGCGAGGGTCCGGTCTCCAGCATGAACTGGCGGCAGCCGCGCGCCAGCGCTTCCGTCTCCAGCATGCCGAGCAGGCGCTGCGCCACGCCCTGGCCGCGCGCCGACGGATGCACGAACATGCGCTTCACTTCCCCGTATTCCGGCGTCACCACGATGGCGCCGCAGCCTACCGCCGCGCCATCGAGATTGCGCGCCACGGCAAACAGCACATTCGGCTGCAGCAGCGAATTCATGTCGAGCGCATACACGCTCTCCGGTGGATACAGCGACAGCTGGTAGGCATCCAGCAGGTCGATCAGGGCCACGACTTCGGGCTGGTTGGGGGTCTCGAGTTTGATGTCCATCGTCCAATGGTATCATCCCTGCGCCACCTGACCGGGGCCGGTCCGGGGTGAGACAGAAATAAGGATAACCATGAAATCGCTAGTTCCTCATGCCATTACACTGGCAGTCAGTGCACTTGTCGCCACCAGCGGCATCGCGGCCGACAATAGCGCCATTACCCCGCGCGCTGAAAACCAATACCTGAGCCAGACGGATGCCGCCGCCCGCTCGGCGCGCGTGTCCAACGTCGCCTACGTCCTCGACTTCACGCTGACCGGCCAGGAAAGCTTCAGCAACACCACCACCGTCGCTTTCGACCTCAAAGACAACGCGCAGCCGCTGACGCTGGACCTGGACAAGGCCAGCATCAAGCGCCTGGTGGTCAACGGCAAGCAGGTCGCCGCGCCGCAATACAACAACTGGTTCATCACGCTGGCCGCCGCCGACCTGAAGGCCGGCCGCAACAGCGTGACCGTGGAATTCGAACGCAAGCACAGCACCAATGGCGAAGGCCTGCACCGCATGGTCGACCCGGTCGACGGCCGCGTCTACACCTACTCGCACTTCGAACCGGCCGCCGCGCACCAGATGTTCGCGCTGTTCGACCAGCCGGACCTGAAGGCCACCTACCAGGTCAACGTCACCGCGCCTGCCGACTGGACCGTGGTGTCCACCACGCGCGAGTCCAAAGTGGAAGACGTGGCCAACGGCAAGCGCTGGGCCTTCCCGGTGTCCAAGATCCTCAGCCCTTACAACTTCTCCCTGCATGCCGGCCCGTACAAGGTGTGGGAAGACGCCACCAGCGCCAAATACCCGATGCGCCTGTTCGCGCGCCAGTCGGTGGCCGACCAGGTCGACCCGGCGCCATGGTTCGAATACACGAAACAAGGCCTGGCCTGGTTCGACGACTACTTCGGCATCCCTTATCAGTACGGCAAGTACGACCAGCTGCTGGTACCGGACTTCCTGTATGGCGCGATGGAAAACGCCGGCGCCATTACCTTCGCCGAGCACGCCTTCCTGCACAAGGACAAGATGACCAGCGCCGAGAAGCACGACCTGGCCAGCGTGATCATGCACGAAATGGCGCACCAGTGGTTCGGCGACCTGGTCACCATGCAGTGGTGGAACGGACTGTGGCTGAACGAGAGCTTCGCTTCCTTCATGGGTACCCTGGCCACCGCCGAAGCCACCGAATTCAAGGACTCCGCCTGGCAGTACTTCTACGCGCAAGGCAAAGCGGCCGCCTACGTGATGGACCAGCGCGTCACTACCCACCCGATCGAAACCCCGGTGCCCTCGACTGCCAACGCCTTCGACAATATCGACGCCATCACCTACTCGAAGGGCGCTTCGACCCTGAAGCAGCTGCGCCACCTGCTGGGCGAGGAAACCTTCCGCAAGGGCGTGCATAACTACCTGGTCAAGTACCAGTGGAAGAACGCCAAGCTCGATGACTTCATCGGCAGCCTGGCCGAAGCGGCCGGCCGCGACCTGGGCCAGTGGACCCAGGACTGGCTGTACCAGCCGGGCGTCAACACCATCACCGCCAGCTACAGCTGCAAGGCCGGCAAGATCGACGCCTTCAGCCTGCAGCAGAGCGCCGTCGAGCAATTCCCGACCCTGCGCGAGCAGCGCGTGCAACTGGCGCTGATGCAGAAGAAGGGCAAGCAGCTGAATATCGCCAAGGTGCTGCCGGTGACCTACAAGGGCGCCACTACCGAGGTGCCGGAACTGAAAGGCGCGGCCTGCCCGGACCTGGTCTACCCGAACTACCAGGATTGGGGCTTCGTGAAAGCCAAGCTCGATACGCGCTCCTTCGCCACCGCGCGTCAGGACGTCAGCAAGGTGGAAGACAAGCTGCTGCGCACCATGCTGTGGCACAGCATGTGGGACAACGTGCGCGACGGCGCGCTGCCGCTCAACGAGTTCCTTGACACGGTGCTGGTCAACGCGCCGCAGGAAAAGGACTACGTGCTGCTGGGCGACGTGCTGGGCAAGATGAACCAGTCGATCCGCTACCTGCGCACCATGGCGGCCGACGGCGCCTATACCCGCACCGTGGTGGGACGCCTGGAAAAGATGGCATGGCTGCAGGCCAAGGCCGGCAAGGGCGACTTCCAGCGCCGCTGGTTCGGCGCCTACCTTGGCACTGCCGGCAGCAAGGAGTCGCTGGAGCGCATCGCCGCCCTGCTGGATGGCCGCGAGAAGCTGGCCGGCCTGACCCTGAGCCAGGACCTGCGCTGGGACATGATTGCGCTGCTGAACCGCAAGGATTATCCGGGTGCCGAGGCGCGCATCGCTGCCGAACAGGCCAAGGACAAGTCCGACAGCGGCGAACTGGCCGCGGTGGCGGCGCAGGCAGCGCGCCCGGATGCGAAGCTGAAGCAGGAATGGCTGGCCAGGATCGGCGACACCCAGACCAAGCTGCCGTTCTCGCGCATCCGCACCGCGATGCACGCGTTGTATCCATCCTCGCAAGTGGCGCTCAACGAGCAGAGCGCGGCGGCGCGCCTGGCGCAGCTGCCGGTGCTGGACAAGTCGGCCGGCCCGGTCTTCATGCGCGACTATGCCAGCGCCATGATCCCGGCCACCTGCACCGCGCAAAGCGTGCAGCGCCTGGCCGATACGGCAGCCGCCAATCCTGGCCTGAGCGCCGGCACCCGCCGTTCGCTGCTGGTGGCGCACCAGGAGGACCAGCGCTGCGTAGCGATCCGCAAGGCCCTGACGGTCAAGCTCAACTAAACGGGAGCCCTGGTGGAGAGCGCGGCCTGCGCTGTCAGCAGGTCGAGCAGCGCCGGCAGCGGCGCCGGGCGGCCCAGCAGGTAGCCTTGCAAGGCATGGCAACCGTGGGCCGCCAGGAAGTCGGCCTGGGCCTGGGTCTCCACCCCTTCCGCCACCACCCGCAAGCCCATCTGGACGGCCATGGCCAGGATGGTCTGCACGATCACCACGTCGTTGGCGTCGTCCGGCATGTCCATGATGAAGCTGCGGTCGATTTTCAACTCATACAGCGGCATGCGCTTCAGGTAGGCCAGGCTGGAATAGCCGGTGCCGAAATCGTCGATGGAAAAGCGCACGCCAAGCGCGGCCAGCTCGTTCATGCGCGCCACGATTTCATCCATCTTCTCCACCAGCAGGCCCTCCGTCACTTCCAGGATCAGCAGCGCCGGCTCCACGCCGTGCTCCTGCAGGATGCTGCGCACCTGCTGCACGAAGTCGGCCTGGCGGAATTGCTGCGGGCTGACGTTGACCGACAGCGGCAGGGACAGGCCCAGCACCGCCATGCGCTGCTGCGCCAGGCAGGCCTGCTTCAGCGCCCATAAGCCGAGCGGCACGATCAGTCCCGCTTCTTCGGCCAGCGCGATGAAGATGGCCGGCGCCACCATGCCGCCCTCGTCGCGTTCCCAGCGCATCAGCAGTTCGGCGCCGTGCAGCCGGCCATGGCAATCGAACTGCGGCTGGTACACCATGTGCAGCCGCTCCTGCTCGATGGCCTGGCCCAGCTCGCGCTCCAGCGTCAGGCGCCGCTCGACGTCGGCCTGCATGGCCGCTTCGAAGAAGGCAATGCCGTTGCGGCCGGCGCCCTTGGCGCGGTACATCGCGGTATCGGCTTCGCGCAGCAGGTCGTCGGCCTGCTGGCCGTCCCTGGGCAGCAGGGTGACGCCGATGCTGGCCGAAGAGCCGTAGCCCTGGCCGCCGATCTCGAATTCCTGCGCCAGCGCGGCGCGGATCTTTTCCGCCACGCCTTGCGCTGCATTGCCGGCCGCCGCCAGGTCCGGCGCCAGGTGCGCCAGCAGCACCACGAATTCGTCGCCGCCGATGCGCGCCACGGTATCGCTCTTGCGCACCAGTTCTTCCAGCCGCTGCGCCGCCAGCCGCAGCAGGTGGTCGCCGGTGGCGTGGCCGCGCGCGTCGTTGATGGTCTTGAAGCGGTCGAGGTCGACGAACATCACGGCGCTGAACAGGTGCTGGCGCTGGGAGCTGGACAGCAGGCCGGCCAGCCGGTCCAGCAGCAGGCGCCGGTTCGGCAGCCCGGTCAGCGGATCATAGAATGCCAGTTGCTCGCCCTCGGCCAGCGAGCGCGCCAGGTGGCGCAGCAGCACCCCGCAGCTCATGGTGAGGATGCCGGCAATGAACAGGTAATTGAGCGCCACGATCGCGGCCCGCAACACGCTATCGTCGGACAAGCCCATGGCGGCCGGGTCGGGCGGCGGCGCAAAGCCGGTCAGCACGATGGCCACCGCGCCGGCCAGCAGCAGCCAGATGGCCGGCTTCAGGCCCACCAGCAGCGCGGCCAGGCTGGGCACCGCCAGCAGGTAGGTGTGCGCCACCGGTCCGACCTGCAGCATCAGGGCCACGCCGACCGCAAAGGTAATCAGCAGGAATTGCAAGGCGCGCGCCGGGTAGGACACCACCTCCTGCAGCCGCCACAGGGCGGTCAGCCAGGCCAGCGCAATCAGGTCGACCACGACCACGCCCCACAGCCCTTCGCGCACCGACTGCGCGATGCTGGGAATGGCCGTGGCCACGCCGAGCGCCAGCACGACCTGCACCAGGCGGGCAAAGATTTTTTCGCGCCAGTGGGTGATCTGGTCGGGGGCAGCCATGGGCCAGCTTCCTTGCTCTTCGGAATCTTGATGGTACGCCGAATGGCGCCGTGTGTCACGGCAGCCTCAGCGTGACTATTTGATAGTTTTTTTGGCATGCCTTTCTTATAAAATCGGCCGTTTCATCCAAAAACTAGGGGATCTACGTATGAAGACCAAACTGTTCGCGGCCGTGGCGGCCCTGGCGCTGGCCGGCTGTGCCGGCACCCAACCAACCCTCGGCGGCGGCAGTACCGTGGCCACCGGCAGCGCCGGCGGCGCCACCGCTGCCAATGCCAACACCCAGCTGGAAAAGTGCGACCGGCCGCTGGGCACCCTGTCCGTGGTGGAAGACCGCAGCATGCCGTGGTTCCAGCAACTGAGCCAGTACAAGCTGGGCTCCACCACGCCGGTGCTGCGCATGATGATCCAGCAGTCGAACTGCTTCGTGGTGGTGGAACGCGGCGCGGCCATGGACCACATGATGGGCGAGCGCGCGCTGGAAAAATCCGGCGAGATGCGCGCCAACAGCAACTACGGCAAAGGCCAGATCGCCGCTGCCGACTACACCATGAGCCCGACCATCACCTTCAGCCAGAAGGGCACTTCCGGCGTGGGCGGCGCGCTGGGCGGCTTTGGCCTGATCGGCAGCGTGGCCGGCATGGTGGCCGGCAATATGAAGACCAACGAAGCGTCGACCATGCTGCTGATGATCGACAACCGTTCCGGCGTGCAGCTGGCGGCAGCCGAAGGCAGCGCCAAGAACACCGATTTCGGCGCGTTCGGCGCCCTGTTCGGCGGCGGCGCCGCAGCCGGGGCCGGCGGCTACACCAATACCCCGGAAGGCAAGATCCTGGTGGCAGCCTTCATGGATTCGTACAACAACGTGGTGCGCGCCGTGCGCAACTACAAGCAGCAGGAAGTAGCGGGCGGCCTGGGCACCGGCGG
>Ga0209257_1004576_pt1 | contig 10577 bp, 5 predicted proteins | sample AraplaCvi_mCL_r2_FD_184277 | JGI IMG/M metagenome (GOLD analysis project Ga0209257, IMG submission 184277) | Arabidopsis root microbial communities from North Carolina, USA - plate scrape MF_Cvi_mCL_r2 (SPAdes) (version 2) | ecosystem: Host-associated > Plants > Roots > Endosphere | place: USA...
CGACATCGCGTCGGCGATTGGGTTGACGCTGCTGCGCGGAAAGTCCGTCGCCCGCATGCTGCAGGGCATCGCCTCGGGTCCGTTCGGCGACTGGCCGCTGACGAGCGGCTGGGCGGGTGCCGCGACGGGCCTGGCGGTGCATTTCGCGATCATGGCGGTGATGGTGACCGCCTTTGTCGCGGTGACGCGGCTGCTGCCCGAGTTGCGGGGTCCGCGCCTGTTCTTCGGCGCGGCCTATGGCGTGCTGCTCTATGGGGTCATGTATTGGGTCGTGTTGCCGCTGCGCTGGCCGCCCGTGCCGGGGAGCGACGCGACGAGCCTCTCTTCGGTGCTCGTCCCGCTCGCGATCCATATCCTGCTTGTCGGCATCCCGATCGCGCTGATCACGCTTCGTGACCCGGACGGGGCCGTGGCGGGAGGGTCGGAGGCAGGCATGCGCGACCGACGCATTTGACCCATATCGACGCCGCGCGCCGCCCCGCGGGCCAAGGGAGCTCCGGCATGGGTGCGGCGGGCGGATATGACGAGATACGGGTCAAAATGGCGCAGGTGCCGCGTCTCGGCACGATCGCGGCTAGAGGCGTTTCCACGGAACCGGGGCGCGCATGTCGAGCCGACATAGCCCGCCTATCCGATGTCGCTTTGCATAGGCCATCACGCGAAGGTCGTAATCGGGGGCGTCCGGCCGGGCAAAATCCCAATCGGGTGGGTTGAAGGTCGAAAAGCCGTTTATCGTCGGCACGCGCCAGCGCTCTGCCAGGAACATCGCATCGACATTGTGGGGATAGAGGGTGTTCAGGCGCGGGTTCATGTAAACGGGTTCGCCGGGCCGTGCCACGACGATGTAAAAGCTGGAACATTCCGCCGGCGGCGCCGGAATGGCGTTCAACGCGGCCCGCTGCTCCTTGCGGCTGAGGCGTGTCGGCGGTGCGAAATTCACTTGCTCGATCAGAAGGAGCGCGATCAGGGCGCCGGCCACCAGGGGGCGATGGTTCCAGAGCTCGACAAGGCGCTGTCGGAAGGCGAAGCCGAGGAGCAGCAATACCGGCAAGACCAGGAACATCTGATAGCGCAGCACCACGCGCAGTCCGCTCGCCGCCGGCACGAGGTAATGGACCAGGATCCAGGGGGAAACCTGCCAGATGCGAAGCGTGAGCACCCAGCTGATCACGATTGCCAGCGCATAGGCGCGGATGAAGCGGAGGTCGCCGTGTTGCCGTATCAGGCCATATGCTGCCGCGCAGATGAGTCCGAACAGCACAGGCGGGTAGCCCGCTTCATGCTCTCCCCCCAGCAGCGCCCGCTCGAGCCCCCCTCCGGGCGGCGCGATCGCACGGACGATGATGGCCAATCCCTGGATGAGCCATCCCCAAACCGCATTTTGCTCGCCGACATTCACCAGGTCGGTCGGCTGCACCAGGTAGGAGATCATGAAACCGTGCCCGCCGGTCTCGAGCCTTTTCGGGAGGTACACGAGGAGGAACGGGATCGCTGCGACGGCAAAGGCGCCCGCGAAGGACGCCGCGGTCTTCCAATGGGCGTGCAGCAGGGCGATCACCGCGCGCGGTCGCCGGTGCCCGGTCAGCCATAGCCAGCATAGAGCCAATACGAGCGTGAAATAGAGCGTGAACCAGGCGAAATAGAAGGCGGTGACCAGCCACAATCCCAGCAGGATCGCCACGAGGGCGGCAAAAACGCGGGCGCGAGGTTCGCCCCCGATCTCCGCGCGGATCGCCAGGATCGCCAGCGCCGCCACAAGGGGCAGCAACGCCAGGCTTTGGATCTGCGCGTGCCCGGCCTGGAGGAGCATGTTGTTCGAGATCGTCGCAAGCGTGCCGATGAGGATCGCTATCCCCCATTCCCAGCGAAGCACGCCGCGCACCAGCCAGAGCGTCGCCACATAGCCCAGGCTCTTGAAGGTGAAGGCCGTCATCGTATCCGCGATGAGCGGGTCAAAACATATGCGCCATCCTGAGTAGATCAGGCCGGACAGAAGATATCCGTCATTATAGCCAAGCGTGCCTGTGTAGGGATGAAAATAGAGCGGCTGATTCCACGCCTCGATCCCCATGAACACCGCGCGCCAATGTTCGAGAATGCTGATCTCGATCAGCGCGTCGCCTCTCTCGCCGAACCCGAGATCGAATCCGCTGATTATAACAGTTCGGAACACCAGGAAGGTGGCCGCGAAATATGCGATCGCGGCCAGGATCGGTCCCCCGGTCACCACAGAATTTCCGACGCTCTCGCGAGCGACCGGCAGGCCCCCCTCGGCCGATACCGTTGCTATCATCTAGATTCAGAATATCGGTCGCGGGGCAGGGATTCGTTGGAGTGTCGCCGCGCGCGCGCCCTCGCTCAGTTGGCTGCCATCGCCGCAGAAGCGCGAGAAGATCGCCAAGGCCAAGCGGGTCCTGCCGAGACCGCGTGCCGTCGTTGCGGCATGATGGCCGAAGAGCCTTTCAAGTTTTGGAGTAAGGGGCGGAGCGGTCATCGACTTCTACAATTGCTTTCTCGGTGTCAGCCGAGCGGTTCGGCCGAGCGGATCAACTTCGTCGCGCAATATCCTGCAAATATTTGCGAATTGTGGCACGTCCGTGAACCCGCAGAGCAATTTTCGCCCCCCGGCGGAAGGATACGCGCAGTCACGGGCCGACAAGGGTCACCCGCTCGGGCAGACCATGAAAAGCGCGGAAAGCGCACCTACAAAACTGTGAGGCTTCCGTGGGATATGCGGCCTTGCTGCCGTAACGGACGATTGTTTTGCGCAAATTTGTGAACTTTCTGACCGTTTGTCACAAAAATTCAACTCGCGCCGCATAGTGGCCCGGTCGCGACACGGTTTCACCGCGTCGCAAGTTCTCGATTCAATTGGGGGTTCCGATGCTCCGCCACACGCGACTTTCGTCGCGCGCAGCCTTGCGCGCGCTGTTCATGCTCAGCACCACGGTTTCGGCCGTCGTGATCGCCACGCCGTCCGCAAGCGCGCAGGATTATACGAACATCGCGGCCTCGGGCCGTGTGACGTCGGAGGACGGCACGCCGCTCCCCGGCGCCGAGGTGAAGATCACTTCGTCGGACAAGGGCGTGAGCCGCACCGTGACCACCGACGGCACCGGCGCCTATGCCTTCCCGCAGCTCGCTCCGGGCAATTACGACTTCACCGTCAGCGCCGATGGCTATGCCGCCTATAGCGAGCGCGGCATCCCGCTGACCCGTGAGACCGGCGGCGCCAACAGCTTCCGCCTGATCCCGGCCTCGGAGAGCAGCGAGATCGTCGTCCGCGGCTCGCGCCAGCGCGTCGCGGATTTCCAGGACACGACCATCGGCAGCACGATCAACCTCGCATCGCTCACCCAGCGCGTGCCGGTCGGCCGCTCGCTGCGCGACGTGATGCTGCTGACGCCGGGCGCGGTGCAGGGCTCGTCGCCCTCGAACGGCGGCTTCGCCAACCAGGTGTCGATCGCCGGCGCGGCCTTCACCGAGAACGCCTTCTACATCAATGGCCTGAACGTCACCGACTTCGTCTCGGGCGGGCAGCCGACCGAGGTGCCGTTCGACTTCTACCAGACGGTCGAGGTCAAGACGGGGGGCGCCCCGGCCGAGTTCGGCCGCGCGACGGGCGGCTATGTCGTCGCCACCACCAAGTCGGGGTCGAACGAATATCACGCCAGCGCGACCGGCATCTGGGAGCCCGAGGACCTGCGGGGGACTTCGCCCTCGACCCGCACCGTCGACTATCGCCACGCCACGGCGAGCCGCAAGGAGCTGGTCCTCCAGGCGAGCGGCCCGATCATCAAGGATCATCTGTTCGTCTACGGCCTCTACAATTTCCGCGACATCCGCTCGATGACGCCCCAGGCCAACCAGAACAACGCCACCGGGGTGACGAACACCAGCCCCTTCTGGGGCGGCAAGATCGACGGATACATCACCGGCGATCATCATTTCGAATTCACCTATTTCGATACGACCAACGACACGCACAACCGCAGCTACAACTGGGATCGCACCAGCTTCACCCTGGGGGACAAGACCGGCGGCACCAATGCCCGCGCCGGCGGCGTCAACTATGTCGGCCGCTACACCGGCACCCTCTCGCCCTGGCTGACGGTCTCGGGCGCGTACGGCGTCAACAAGCTGCGCTCGGGCAACGTCCCGCTCGATATCACCAACCCCCAGGTGGTCGACTACCGCACCGATCCGGCCGGCATCCAGATCGGCCTCAACAAGGTCACCGACGCCTTCAGCCAGACCGATGACAAGCGCGAATTCTACCGCGCCGATGCCGATATCCAGTTCCACCTGCTCGGCGCCCATCATGTCCGCGCGGGCTATGATCATGAGAAGGACACCCAGGCGCAGACCTTCGAGACCATCGGCGGCGGCGCGTTCAAGATCTTCAACGTCACCGCGGATTCGGCGGCACGCATCGGCCAGCCGGTCGGCACGCAATATTACACCACGCGCGTCTATGCCCAGAACGGCATCGCGCATGTCCGCAACGAGGCCTTCTACCTGCAGGACCAGTGGTCGCTGCTCGACAACCGTCTCCGCCTGGACCTCGGCGTGCGCAACGATCGCTTCAGCAACCAGGGCGTGAACGGCAAGTCGTTCTTCGAATCGGGCAATCTCTGGGCGCCGCGCGTCGGCGCGTCGTTCGATCCGGTCGGCGATGGGCGCACCAAGATCTTCGGGTCCTATGCGCAATATTATCTGCCGATGGCGGGCGATCTCAACCTGAACGTGGCCGGCAGCCTCATCACCTATACCCGCTACAACCTGTTCACCGGAACGAGCGGCCCGGGCAACATCCCGGTGGAAGGCGCGCCGATCCTGACGGTTGCCAACACCAGCGCCTGCCCGGATACCAAGGTGAAGAACTGCGAGGTCTCGGCCGACGGTTCGCCGTTCAATCCCGCGGGCGCGATCGCGAGCAACATCAAGCCGCAGTCGGACAATGAGTTCATCCTCGGCGCCGAGCACCAGTTCGGCGACCATGTCCGCATCGGCGCCTCGTTCACGCACCGCGAGCTCAAGGACGTGATCGAAGACATCTCGATCGACGCCGGCGCCCGCGCCTTCTGCACCTCGAAGGGCTTCAGTGCCGCGGCCTGCCAGGCGGCCTTCCCGGGCGGCAGTCAGTTCGTCATCGCCAATCCGGGCCGCGACGTGACCGTGCAGCTCAACAAGCTGCCCGATGGCTCGACCCCAGTGGCGACGCTCAAGGCCTCGGACCTCGGCTACCCCAAGCCCAGCCGCAACTATAACGCGGCGACGCTCACCTTCGATCGCACCTTCGACCAGAAGTGGAGCCTGGCGGCCTCCTACACGCTGGCGTTCGACAAGGGCAATTACGAGGGCGGCGTGCGTTCGGAGAACGGCCAGCTCGCGATCAACCGCACCGCGGACTTCGACTCGCCCGGCTTCGTCAACGGCGCCTATGGCTATCTGCCCAACAATCGCCGCCACAGCCTCAAGGCCTATGGCAGCTATCGCCTGCTCGAGGCGCTGGACCTGGGCGCCAATGCCGCGATCCAGTCGCCCGCCCACTATAGCTGCATCGGCGCGGTGCCGCTGAGCGTGGACGCCTATGCGAACACCTATCACGGTTATGCTTATTATTGCCGCGGCCAGCTCATCCCGCGCGGCACCGCGTTCAACGGCGACTGGTTCACCCAGTTCGACGTCAGCGCGGTCGTCCATGTGCCGATGCCGTACAAGGTCGATGCGTCGATCCGCCTCGACGTGTTCAACCTGCTCAACAGCAAGGCCGTGACGTCCTACAACAATTTCGGCGAGCAGGGCGACGGGTCCGCCAACCCCGACTATCGCTCGCCGGTCAACTATCAGTCGCCGCGCTCGATGCGGCTCACCGCGCGCCTCGGTTTCTGAAGGCGGTATCGCCGGGGCCGGTCGTACCGGTCCCGGCACATCCTTGCTTGCAAAATCACGGGCGCCCAGCATGGCTTTGCCGGACGCTTGTGGAGAAGCTCGATGGAGGGGGCGATAGAGAAGAGATCACAGCGCCAGCGCGAGATCATGTCGCGGCTGCGCAGCGGCCGGACATTGTCGGTGACTGCGCTCGCGGCGGACCTCGCGGTGTCGGACGAGACGATCCGGCGCGAGCTCCGCGCGCTCGAGGATCACGGCGTCGTCATCCGCGAGCATGGCGGCGCGCGCATTGCCGCGCAGGTGCATGAAGGGCCGCTCCACCAGCGGATGGAGGAGAATGCCGACGCCAAGCTGCGCATCGCCCGCGCCGCGGCGAACCTCGTCCCCGATGGCGCGATCGTCTTCATCGATTCCGGAACGACGAGCTGCTTCATCGCCCGCCAGCTGGTCGAGCGGCGCTCGCTCACCGTGATCACCAATTCGCTGCGCGTGGCGACCGATCTGGGCGGGATCAACAACAACCGACTGTTCCTCGCCGCCGGGCAGATGGACTATGACTATCGCGCCTTTTCGGACCATAACGCGCAGGACTATGTCCGCGGCTTCACGCCGCATCTCGCGATCCTCTCGGTCGGCGGAATCAGCGTCGAGCGCGGGCTGATGGATTTCCATCCCGGCGAGGCGGAGATGAGCCGGATCGCCTATGCCACCGCCAAGCAGGTGCTGCTCGCGGCGGATTCGTCCAAGTTCGGCCGCTACGCGCTGATCCAGACTGCGGCGTTGAGCGATGTCGACATCCTCGTCACCGATCAGCCGCTAAGCGACGACTTCACTCGTGCCTTCGCGCATGCCGAGGTCGTTATCGCGTGAGGCGGCGCGGACGACGCGCATCAGCGGCAGGCCGGTGACGAGCATCAGCAGCGCGCCACTGGCCGCGACGCCGGCGTGGAGCAGCCAGAAATGGCCGATCGCCATGCGCTCGTAGAAGACGCCGCTGAATCCCACCCACAGGCTCGCGAAGAAGCCGTGCAGATAGAACAGCCCCATCCAGAAGCCGACCAGCCGCCCCGGTGCGATGCCGACGATCAGGCTCAGGCCCGAGGGCCAGATCAGCACGACCGACGCATCGATCAGCAGCAGATAGGTGAGCGCCCAGGGCAGCGGTAGCGCCGCACCGCCGCTCCACAGCGCGCCGATCGCGAGTACCAGATAGCCCGCCGCGCAGAACAGTCCGCCGAGCAGGATCTGGGTCACCGTGCTGATCGCCACCCCGCGCCGCTCGAGCGCGCGCATCGCCCATTGCGATCCGCCGATCAGCGCCAGGGTGAAGGCGCCGTCCAGCGAGAGGAACCACGCGACCGGCATCGTCCATCCGCCCAGCCGCAGCTCGACATGCGCCCGTGCCCAGACCAGGAAGATGTTGCTGAGCTGATCATAGGCCGAATAGCAGAGATAGACCGCGGCCAGCGCGACGATCAGCAGCGCGGTGGTCGCGATCGGACCGGGCCGGACGCCGATCGTGGCCGCGACCGCCTTGTCCGAAGGCGTTTCGGTGCCGCTGCGGGCGTAGAAGACCAGGCCGATCGCCAGCGCCGCCGCCGCTGCCGCGATCGCATAGACCGGTCCGGCGAACGCCGCCAGCGCGCCGCAGGTGAGCGGTCCGCAGATGATGCCGGCGTTGAGGAAGCCGAGATACAGCCCATAGCCGCGCCGCCGCTGTGCCTCGTCCTGGAACAGCAGCCCGACCTGCGCCGACAGGTTGCCCTTGAGCAGCCCGGTGCCGATCGCGAACGGAATGAGTCCGATCAGGAAGCTCTGCGCGCTCAGCATCAGCGCCAGGCCCAGCAGCATGCCCGCGCCGCCGCCCGCCACCATCCTGCGCCGGCTGCCGATCAGGTCGCCGATCAGCCCGCCGAGCGGGATCGAGACATAGACCAGCGCATTGGCATAGCCGTAGAGCTGCGAGGCGAGGGCGGTAGTGGAAACCTGCCCGAACAGCGCCGCGCTCGCATTGCGGACCGCCGTCGCGCCCATCACCCGTGACAGGTCGCCGGCCAGCACATGATCGACCAGGATCAGCACGAGGAGCGACTTCATGCCCGACATGGCGAAGCGCTCCCAGAATTCCATCGCCGCCACCGCGAGGAAGCGCGAGCGCAGCACCTTGTCGTCCGTTGCGGCGCCCGATTCCATCCCGCTCACCCTTGTCGAGCGGTGCCCCTAGGCGCGCTTCGCAACAGGCTGATGACAGCGGAAGGGACTCAGGCGGGATGCGGAAAGGCCGCCACGGGTTCGCTCGTGCTTGCGCGGCCGGTCTCGACATGGCCGGCGAATCGCAGGCGCGTGCCTCCGGGGGCGGTCAGCAGCAGGTCGTACCAATGATGATCGGGCAGCGTGACCGGCAGCTGCGCCTCGGCGCCGGGCGCGACCATGATCTGCTCGCGGGCGCCGCTATGCGCGCAATGCGTGGCCAGCGTCACCTGCTCCGCGCCGCGATTGGCGACATGCAGCGTGCCGGCCATCTCACCCGCGCGCCAGGCGATCGCCGCCTCGATCCGCGAGCCGCCTTGACCGCGGAACTCGCGCTGGAAGCCGTTGGGGCCGCGCAGCACCAGTGCGTGTGGCCGGTCGCGGCGCAGCGGCCAGCTCTCCTCGAGCCGCGAATTCGCCGCGAGGGTGAAATAGCGCCAGCCGGGAAACGCCGTCTCGTCCTGCACGCCGAAAACGACGCCCTGCGGCCCGTCATTCACGAACCGCAGCGTCAGGCCCGTTTCGGACCAGACCGGCGCGACGTCGAGCCGATAGGGCAGCGCGCGTGCGGGGCGGGTGCCAGGCTCCTGCGCCGGAACGCCCTTGCTCGTGGCGATCGCCGGAGCGGGGGCGGCGGCGCACAGCTTCTCGGTCTCGGCGACATAGCTTGCGACCGAAGGCAGCGCCGCCGCCCAGCGCGTGTCCAGGCGGGCGCGATAGGGCAGGTCGAAGTCGAAGATCGAGGTCAGGTCGCCGCACACCGTCCGGCGCCAGGGCGAGATGTTCGGCTCGGCCACGCCGAAGCGCTTCTCGAGGAAGCGAAGCACCGAGGTGTGATCGAAGAGCTGCGAGTTCACCCAGCCGCCGCGCGTCCAGGGTGAGATCACCAGCATCGGCACGCGGGGGCCCAGGCCGACCGGTTCGCCCTGATAGGTTTCGCTGCGCACATCGACGTTGCTCGCGCCGTACTGCGGCGCGATCGCGGGCATCGGCGCGGGCACATGGTCGAAAAAGCCGTCATTCTCGTCATAGTTCAGGATGAACGCGGTCTTCGCCCAGACCTTTGGGTTCGCGGCAAGCGCACGGAGCAGGCTGGAGATCAGCACTTCGCCGAACGGCACCGGGGCGTCGGGATGCTCGCTCATCTGCATCATGGGCACGATCCAGGAGACGGAAGGCAGGCGGTCGGCGGCAACGTCCGCGGCGAAGGCGGCGATCAGGTGCTGCGCCTGGGTCTTCTCCGGGTCCTTGGGCGCTACGCCGTCGATCCAGTCGACATAGGCGCGGCCGCGGCGATAGTGCGGCGAGGCCGGGTCGAGCTTTCGGAATTCCTTGAAATAGCCGAGCGGATTGTCCGAATAATTGGCGAGCTCCTGGTAGACGCGCCAGGATATGCCCGCCTCCTGAAGGCGCCCGGCATAGGTGCGCCAGGGCAGTCCCTCGCTATCGTCGTCCTTCGCCATGTCGGCGCCGGGATTGGCATCGGTCCCGCTATTGGTGACGCAGTAGACCCCCTCCTGCCCCACGCTCAGCCCGTTGGTACCGCTGAAATGATAGAGCCGGTTCGGGCCGGTCGGGCCCTGCAGCGAGCAATGATAGGAATCGCAGATCGTGAACTGGTCGGCAAGCGCATAGTAATAGGGAATGTCGTCGCGGGTGAGGTGCGCCATGGTGAGCGGGCCCTTCTGCTCCGCCCACACGTCCCAGTTGCGCCACCGCGTCTGGCTGTCCTTCCAGCTATGGTCGAGCCCGGTGAAGCAGCGCGCGTTGCTGCCGTTGTAATCGAGCCGGAACGGCCAGGCGATCTGTCCGCCGTCGCGATCGGCGCGGCGCTGCGCCCAGACCGGCTTGCCGCCGGGCAGCGTGACCGGGCGCGGATCGCCGAACCCGCGAACCCCGCGCAACGTGCCGAAATAATGATCGAACGAGCGGTTCTCCTGCATCAGGATCACGACATGCTCGACATCCTGGATCGAGCCGCGCTTGACCGACCGCCCCACCCTGGTCGCGGCGCCGCTCTCCGCCGCGGCGATCCCGGAAGCGCCCAGGATGAAGGTCCTGCGATCGATCGCCATGTCCTGCTCTCAGCCTATTTCGGGTTTCGCGCAAGGCGACTGGCCGGCGGCCAGTGCGGCCGCGGATAGGCCGGCTATGTGGAAGGGGTGTGACGAACGCGCGATCATTGATCGCTTTTTGGGGGAGGCGGTCAGATATCCAACATGGATTGCATGCCGCCCATCTTGGCGTCCCCGGGAGGTCGGTTCGCAGGAGGACTCCAGATCAGCTTTCAGGCCGGCTTCTGGGAGCCCTCGCGAGGAGGTGTGGCGGAGCGGGAGGGATTCGAACCCTCGATACGCTTTTGACGTATACTCACTTTCCAGGCGAGCGCCTTCGACCACTCGGCCACCGCTCCGCATACCAGGAAGGCGCGT
>Ga0209257_1004577_pt1 | contig 10575 bp, 9 predicted proteins | sample AraplaCvi_mCL_r2_FD_184277 | JGI IMG/M metagenome (GOLD analysis project Ga0209257, IMG submission 184277) | Arabidopsis root microbial communities from North Carolina, USA - plate scrape MF_Cvi_mCL_r2 (SPAdes) (version 2) | ecosystem: Host-associated > Plants > Roots > Endosphere | place: USA...
CGCTTGCGGGAAGGCTTTAGAGCTTTTTTGCCAGCACATCCTGCAGCATGGCCTTGTCCAACGACAAGTCGGCCACTAGCTTTTTCAACTTGGTATTCTCTTCCTCCAGCTGTTTGAGCCGTCGCACATCAGACGGCCCCAGGACGCCGTATTTCTTCTTCCAGTTGTAGAACGTGGCGTCAGAAATTCCCATCTTCCGGCAGATCTCTTCCACAGGTGTACCCAGCTCCGCCTGCTTAAGCGCGTACGCGATCTGCTGTTCAGTAAACTTGCTTCGTTTCACGGCATGCCTCACTTTTTTGAGGTAAAAATCATGCCGGATTTTCTAACTTTGAACGGTACTATTTATTGGGGTAGGGTCAATTAACCACAGACATCAGCTCGGCGACGTACTAAATTGGGGAGCAGGTCAAGAACGCCAATGCAACTGAGTTCCTCGCCCCCTTCTCTCACCCAAACACAAGATCATTCCCAAGGAAAAGAGATTCCTCGTGCATCCAATATTTTTGGATCTTGTGTCACCACATAGTCTCTGTTGAATGGCCATCTTTTTTCACCGGCATCCGCTGCCAAATAGAATTCGCAGAATTTACGGAAGCCCGAAGCAACGATATATGCTGCACTTTCTGAATCAACCGATGATTCAACAAAAAGAACTGGATCAAAATTGCCATACTCTTCATTGGCTGCAAGAATGAAATAATTCCCACAGCCATCGCCTGCCACTGGAATCCACCCTTTCATACACCAAGCGGGATAAATAGACCAATAGTACCTTACGTCCAAATTTCTGTCGTCAGTTGCATAACCGAATAGCCCACCCGCTCCCACACAAGGCCCATTTGTGAACTTAAGGAATTCGCTCCATTCTTCAGGAATATTTCTACCGAAAGCGAGCTCGAACTCGTAGACTGCCTCTTCACTAACGCCGCTTGGTAGTCCTCTTTCTGGGGGAAGTTCGACATTTTGCAACAATTCCTTTGTGCGCAGCCATTTTTCCGACATAAACCCCTCACTTAACGTATCTAAAGAATTTAGAGAACTGGGCATCAATTACCAATGCCTGACTAATCACCTCTGCCTGAGTTGGTATCCGTCCAGCTAAAGATCGCCCCCATGCATTCCACGCATTGGTAATTAGGGTATGGGTTGCTGGGTCGACGCCGACGAGATTCGCCACCCGGTTTGGATCGACTCCGGGGAATAGATGCGCGTATTCCAGCGGAACACGATGGTGAATTTGCAAGCCATCCCACAACGCCCTCCGTCCAGTAAGTTGCTGCCAAATAGTCCTTGCATTATCGCGAAGTAAATCCCTCGCCTCGCGCGTCAGTTTTTCTAAGTCACAAGCATTATGGGCCCATAAGCCTTTAGCGCCAACAAAATAGGTATGGAAATCAGCAACTTCAAAATTATATGTTGCGCTTGTTCCAGAAAGTAACGTGACGGATTGAATGGTTACTGGTTCACCTTCCAGGCGAACGATGCGGTCACCTTGCCTTAAATCCCTTGCTTGCGTCCATCGGTTCCCCACCACCATGAGGGGATGCTCCGGCGTCATAACGAGCGTTTCCTCGTTGCCTTGATCATCAACGTAGACCAGTCGAATAAATGCCTTCTCCCCATTGCGGATCAATGCAACTACCGGTTTCCAACCAGTTTCACCAGTTGCTTCATTCCGCGCTGCCACCAATTCACCAACTTTCACATCTTCGATTGGTTTTGCCCCCTCCTTTGTCTGAACGAGGGTGCCTTGCACAAAGCAGCGACATGGGTTAACGTTTGAGAACCACGACGCTATTGAGCCACCTTCAAACCGCGAAAACAATTTGGCACCAGCTGCCTCAAAATTAAGCAGCGGAATCAAATCAACAGGATTATCGGCATCGGCCATGTCATGGCCTTCGCTCCGATACTTCTCCCAGCTAGCCTTCTCTTCTGCACGTTGTTGACGCCACCACTCACCAATACTAGAGAAAATTCCTCCATTGCTTGCCGACTGAGCAGAGTTCTGAGGTGCCGTGGCCAAAATACCACTTGGACTAATTCTTCCTGCCACAGATGGCGTCGGCGTGAAGACCGGCACCTCAGGGATCTTCTTCATGAGGCAACTTTCACCTAGTCCGCACCACATGAAGCCTGCGGGGGGGGTGATCACGTCATGATGAGAGCCATTAAAAGTATTGCTTCCGCCCACGAAGCCAATGCTAAATCCCGAAGAACCACCATTGTTGCCACCACCTCCGTTGCAATTGCCACAACTGAATCCTGTTTCTGAGTACCCGCTTGGGTCGGTGTAGGCAAACGGATTGTTGAGTACATAGCTGTACCGATTATAGGACTGACCATTGAACGGATCAGTCACTACCGGATCGGCGCTAAGGAAACGTGCGGTGTTTGGATCGTAGACCCGTCCATTCATGTGGACCAAGTCAAGCTGTTCCAGCATTTCATGGCCTGTGTACCCGCTGTTATCGCTGATGCCACCCATTGAAATAGGCAGGCCAGCGGCGTCCAGGCGTCGCCATTTGCCCCACACGTCATAAGACATGCGCTCCTTGACGGCACCTTTGTCATCGGTCAACGCGATGGTGCTTCCAAGGTGGTCGACATGGGACCACAGAAGTTCGGTTGGCGTGTTTGGACGATCAATTTCCAGTCCAATACCGCGCGGCCAGTACGTCTTGACCGTTACGCCGCTGCTGGTCTTTACCACTTCCTGCGGTCCTGCATAAATGGTCATATCGCCATTTGGACGATCTTGTCGGACGCGCTGAAGCTCCGGCCCATAGACAAATTCGCTGTAGCCAGCCGCATTGCTGATTCGCTTGGGCATGTCAAAGCTGGTCCAGGTTGCCATGCGGCCCGCACCATCCAACATATTGCCGTTATCGTCGTACTTGAAGCTGCCCAGGCCGCCAATACTCGTCACTGCGTGCGGACGCAATACACCCTCGCCTGGGACAGGATAGGTATAGCCCACGCCGGCTTTGCTGGCGATGCCGCCATCAACGTTATATGTATATTTCTGCTCCTCAGTTTGCGTCGACAATTTGCTCGATTTGATTCGATTCAGGGCGTCGTAATCGAAGCCTTCGCTAAAGCCGGCGGTCTCCCAGAATTGAATACGCTTCTTTACGTTGCTCAGCTTGTCATATTCATACGAGACTTCAGCACGGCGCAGTCCCGCCGCACTGGTCTGAATCGAGGTCAGGGTGCCGGAGAAGTCGTTGTATTGCGTGGTCTCGAGCAAACCGTTACCCAGCACTGACTCGCGCAGACGACCTGACGCATCTTGTTTGTTGGCTTTCCACAGGTCAAGGTTGCCGCGCACGATGCGCTCCACATAACCCCTGTCGTTGTAGCGCCATTCGAAGCGCTTAACGGCGTCCGAATTGCGCTGGTACTCCTGGGCTTTTACTCGGTTCCAATCGTCATATTCGGTCTTTTGCGTGTAGGTGCCATCGCTCAGCGTCTGCGTCACCTTGATTGGGCGGCCAATCCCGTCGTATTCATTGACTCGCAAGTAGCCAGCTGTTCTAGTTGCACCGACATACGCTTCGGCCAATTTGCCGATACCGTTTGCGGCGGTGTCGTAGATCCAATGGCTTTCCAGGTCGATCGCAAAGCGCCCCGTCAATCGATCCAGAAGATCGTATTCGCTGCGTGTGGATCGGCCCAGTGCGCGTTGGTTTGGAGAGATCTCCTGCCACACACGGCCCAATGGATCGACATCGTAATGAATCCAACCCAAGTCAGGATCGCGCAGGTCTGTTTTGTGGCCATAGCGGTCATACGACATGGTGGTCCTGTTACCAAGCGGATCAACCGTGTACACCAAGTTGCCGAACGCGTCATAACCATAGGACGTCGTCTTACCATCCGCATCGGTGACGGAGGTCACCTGCCCAACCGCATCACGCATGACAGTACGGGTAAATTGCCTCGCGTTGGTTTGTACAGTCCGCAGACCATCATACTCATGGCGCGTGACAGTCTCTTGGCCAGCCTCATCCTTGCCATAGACAAATGTGGTTCTACCCAGGGCGTCATACTCAAAACGACTTGCAGAATTTCGCACTTGATTGAGGTATGCAGGCTGGAACGCCTCATGTAAACGGCCCTGACTGTCATACTCCTTATCAGCCCGAATGCGGGTGCCATCGAATCCCCAAGTCTCGGTGGTCAGCGGTCGGCCCTGCGCATCCGCGTACACCAATTTAGGCACATCGCTGCGAGCATTTCCCGTAAAGGCATCGGTGATTTGCACCAGCCGCGCGCCGCCAGGGCAATCGCCAACGCATTGTTTGAAATAGTTCTCAACGCGCGTGTGATCCGAGTCGTTGGACATTGTCTTGGTGCGCCCAAAGCCATCTGGCACTGAGGTGATCGACAGCCCATTGGGGCCTTTCAGACTCGTTCCCGCACCCGTTCCAGCGTCGAATCCATACGTGATTGCCTGACCTAGCGCATTCTTCACTGTTGAAGGGAATCGGCCCTTGTTTTCATAGCTTGTATCGCTGACGATTCGTGTCAGCATGTGGCCGGAATAAGGATCCTTCCAGGTCTGTTTCTTCTGATTTACCAAGCCGAATGTATTGCCACTACGGATGAACTCCGTCGTCACGCGATTTTGGTCGCCCAGATCAAAATATGGCGACGCAGGATCAGTTGTCATGATTTTCAGCAGGCCGTTCGCGTCATATTCGTAGCCAACGCTGCGCGATGCTGAATTATCTACACCGGCAACTTTCCGGTGATGCACTTTTGTGACCCTATCTGGCAACGAGATCAGCCATTTGGATGGATCATTTTTATAAGTCGTCCAAGTCTCACTGATGTTTACGATGTTGCCGTCGCCTGCCGTGACAGTAGTCGATGTGGTCATCGGGTCGCCGTAAAAACTTCCGGGCATTGCGAACCCATATTCATATACGTCAGTTACCGTTCCTAAATCTGCACCGTTCCAGTCGCGTCTCTTCACAACGCTTTGTTCCAAGTACGGGAACGTACTGCAATTGTCGCCAGCAGCGACCACGCACATCACCTTGAGGGTATTAGTCGTGTCCCTAAGGACATAGCCATTCCCTTGGATGCTCTCGGTAAGGAGTAATCCACCGAAAGGCCATCCCTGCGCGTACACCTTCGTCGAAGTGATGCCATTGTCAACGTCAGTCGCAATCACACTCCGGAAACCCAAGAAGCCACGCCCCTGAGTATTTGCGACGGGATCCTGATATGCATAGGTAAAGTTGCGTGAAACCGCCCCGCCGTTGTTATGAACGAGACGATTTACAATCTTTCCATTAAACGGCACACGCTGCGTCGCATAGCCGTAACTCTGGTCGGTGCGGCTAACTGCACCCAACTCCGCATACTGCACCGACGACACGGCCCCAAGCCCGTTGGTCACCCGGTGAATGCGGTCCAGTGCCTGACCTGCAGACGCGAGGTCTTTGGGCGCGAAAACTTCCCAAGAATTGGAACCGAAAGCGTACTTCACCAGTTGTGTGCGGCCAGTGCCCATCAAATCCAGGAAAAAGAACTCATCATGAGCGTTCGTGCCATAGAACAATGGGTGCAGGCCAAAAAGGACTGGGGAACTAGGCCATTGCACGCAATCCATTGCCGCGTCTGACTTATCCGACGCAGTCGCATCGCCAATGAGGCGGCACATTTTAAGGTTCAATCCACTCTCGACAAGAATTCTGGGCATGCCATCGCCAACGAAGTTCCCGACTGTTACCGGTTTTAAATAGTCGTATTGCTCGCGGTTAAGATTGCTGTACTTTTTTCGCGTGTCGCAGTCCAGGGAACGGCCAGTCGACAAGCAAACGGTGAAATCCGCCCTCGTTGGCCCCGTCAGGCTGAGAGAATCGTCCCATTCTTGATATCCAAACACCAGGCTGGAGTAACCTGATTCGTTGAAGTCACCAGTCAAGACATTGTTTGAGTACCCTTGGTCAAATCCATATTTGCAAGATGCTGTCGGCTTCGAGCAAGGCACTTGTGGATAGACGTAATCCGCCATCTGCTCGGTGCTCACATTCGGCCTATGAAAGGCTGTCATCGCAATTCTCGGTTGCGCGTTCAGCCAATATGGCGTGCCCGGTGCTGGCGGCTGCACATAAAACGGCTTGGTCCAACGGGCATCGAAAGCTTTGCCCGATCCAGAAAAGTCTGCCGTTTGTGAAAAACTCACGTAATCGCGCTGCGTCAGGGATGGCACATTCGGGTCGGCAAACCAATTCCCGATCACACGCACCGGTGGTGCGGTGTCTTCTTGACAGTACCCGTCTATGCAAAGCGACGCTTTCCCCGCGACGAGGGGTGTGTAGTATGACGCCCGGCCGTCATGATCAACGTCCACCATATATGGCAGTCCGCTAGTCGTATTGTCGGTCAGGGCTGTTGTCTCGCCGCTGCCAGTGCAGGCAAATGTGATCTTGGAACCTGGCGCGCCCAGCGCGGAGGGTTGTTTGAGCGGAGACATGCAGCGCAGGGTTGCAGTTTGGGTCCGGGCCAGGATGTCCAAGGCGCCGTCGCCATTGAAGTCAGCGACATCCAACGCTACGAAAGGCTCAGATGTATTTAATCCATAGGCGTATTTGGTAAAGCCTGTGCCAGGCTTGCCAGTATTGTGATAATAGGCATATTCGGCAAACATCGTTCCGGCCGCAATGGAATTGCTTGCCTCCAGGTTCTGATCAATCGGGGAAGGATCAGTGTGCTTTGGCGATGCCTTGCGTTTTTCGAGGACGTCGGTATAGCCATCATTTTCGAAGTCGGCGAAAGCGAAATAGTCCGAATGGTTAGTCGAGCGTTTGCCGTCGGCCGACGTGGTGGTCAACTGCGGCGCGCCAGCCCAAATCCCAGCCGATTCGAAGCCAGGAGTTTTCGATGGGTCCGGTTGTCCCCATTCGAACACTGTCTTTGGCAGGCAAGCGCCGCGCGCGCAACCTTCCACCGACTGCAACAGGCTGCGACCGCTATTTTGGCTAGCTGTATATCCCAGGTTATATCGACGAACTTCGTTCCATCCAGCCGGAGCCGCACCATTGGAAATGCCACCGTCGAGATTGTCGCCCACATAGGTAACAATGCCGCTGAGCCGGCTGACGAGGTCTATGCGCGTCTCGTCCAGATAGCGCTTCCACTTATCGAGGCGCGTGTCATCGTAGACGAATTGCACAGCAGCGTGCGGCGGGTTTGGACCGGAAGTGCCGCGTCCACCATAACGGACCACCGACGGACGGTGCTCTCCGCGCGCCATATCCTGCCGATACTCGAATTTGACGTAATTGCCAACGCGGTCTTCGATGCGCGCTACAGCCCACGATTGCGCTCCAAGCTTGCTCGATGCGTCAGGCTGCTTACCGTTGACACCGCTTTGCACAGCCTGCACAACGACGGCGACCGAAGCCGTACCACCGCCGTAGTAGATGATTCGACCGTCTTTCGTTTCGACCTTAAAGGTTCGGGCGCCAATAGCTCCCAGCGCAGTAATCCGGCTGAAGGTTTCTATCTCGGTTCGGTATTCTGCCCCTTCCGACCAGTAATTGTCATCGCCTTTCATCCGGTTTACGACAAGGAGTCGCTGCCCATCCAGGCAAAGCCGGTCCGCAGTCGTGAAGCCAACTCGGTCGTTGAAGCGGTCTTGTTCGATTGTTTTAGCACAGCGCGTAATGCGCGATATGCCACTCAAGGACCAACCGACACCCAACAAGCCGTTCTGCAGCGAACCGTTATAGTCCAGCGAAAGGGATGGTTGCATCCCTGCCGTGCCTGGCGGTACTACGATTGGAATGCTATAGGTGGCGCTGCCCGCAGCGGAAACACTCAACTCCCCCTGCAAAGTACCCGCATCGGGATCACCCAAATGTGGCGGAACGATATTGATACCCGCTATCGTGCTTGTCCAAGTTCCGCCTGTGCCACCTGTACCACCGCCCCCCCCTCCCCCTGCTGTCCCACCACTCGGTGGCGTAGTTGTAGTCCCCGAATCATCGTCAAGCAATAAGCTGAAGATCGAATTCAGTGCCGCTTTTACGGCTGTTGGATCAGGGTTCGAAGTTGTCGTGTCGGCCGCGATCGCGGGCAGCATCAACGTTGCACAGATAAGTGCAACCAAATTTTTCTTCAACATTATCTATATGTATTTGAAGCGGGAACTCAAGGTGACGACAGGCGACATTGCCGTCGAATAGATCTTCGATTAAGTCTGCGGTAGCTACACCGGCTGACTCTATTTGATCAGGATGATGGACTGGATTTTGGTGCCCCATCCAGTGCAGCCACTATTTACCGCCTCAATGCGGACAGGTTTGTCCGTCACTAGCGCAGTTAACGCAGCCGCGTACGCCTCTTTGGCACCAACCCAGGAAAGGTCAATCACATAGCCCTGCGTCTCACACGGCTGGTTGGTTTGGCTTACTTCGACATAGATATTTCCGCCGGACGGCGAGTTATATGGGCGAAGGCTCAGAATCTTCACCGGCGCCCCAGTTGGCTCTGCAAGCGCCGAGGCTCCGAACAAGCTCGCAAACACGGCGAGCACCATCGACAACAACTTCTTCCCCATCTTGTATCTCTTCATAATCGCTGGACTTTTTGGCGCTTCAGCCTTGGCCTGTGGATAAATATTTAATTGTAACAAGACATATTCATTTTTAGCAACACCCATGAATGAAGAATCATCGTCCTTACTGGAGCAGAAGGTAAGCGTCACCGCATTGCCGTCTTGAGGACCGCGTCACTTTATCCGATGATGTTCCCAACACCGCTGAGAAGCGAGGTTAAACCCCGGCGAGCTTGTCGGCGCAATTCCAGGGTAGAAAGTCGTCCACTCGATTCACAGGATGGTCGGCGATATGGGCCAGCATATAACGCAGCCAGGCTTCGTGGTCGACACCGTTAAGCTTTGCCGTTCCGATCAGCCCATACATGGCGGCAGCGCGTTCGCCGCGACAGTCTGCACCTGAAAGCAGGAAGTTGCGACGACCTAGGGCCACACCGCACAGAGCCCACTCGACGGCGGAGTTGTCGATCTCGATACGGCCATCGTCGCAGTAGCGCGTCAACGCCGGCCATAGTTTGAGTGAGTAAAGGATGGCGGCTGCCGTATCGGACTTGCGCGATAGTGGTGCAAGCGTAGCGTGCAGCCATCGCTCAAGATCGTCGAGCAGTGGCCTGGCATGCTGCTGGCGAGCGCTGCACCGCTCGTCAGGCGGTTTGCCTCGTATACCGTCCTCGATGACATACAGTTCGCCGATCCGGTGCTTCGATGGTTAAGGGCGATGGACGCGCTGCGTGCAGATCGTAGAACTTGCGGCGGGCATGGGCCCAGCATGCTGCTTCGAGTACCTGGCCGTTCTCGTACACGGCATTACAGTGTGCGTAGGCGTCCGCCTGCAGGATGCCGCAGAAGTTGGCCAGGTGCGTCTGCGGATGCTCGCGTTTCTGGTCCGGCGTGTAAGCAAACCACACGGCCGGGGCCGTACTGTCACCGCTTGCGATCATAGCGTACATAGGCCCAAAGACGCGCCGTGCGCGTCTTGCCGTTGCCGGGCGCTAGCACCGGCTTCGGCGTGTCCTCGGCGTGCAGCTTGGTGGCGGCAAACACGTGGCGGCGCAGCGCATCGACCAGCGGCCGCAGCAGCGCTCCAACGGAACCGACCCAGTTTGCCAACAAGGCGCGCTCCAGATCCAGGCCTTCACGTGCGTAGCTGGTGCTTTGGCGATACAGCGGAATGTGGTCGGCAAACTTGGCGACTAATACATGTGCCAACAAGCCAGGGCCGGCCAAGCCGCGCTCAATCGGTCGACTGGCATCCGGCGCCTGCACAATGGTGTCGCAGCAGGTGCATGCCAGCTTGGGGCGCACATGACGTGTGTGATTCATAGAGATCATTTCAATTAAAATGACCTCATGAACGAGGATATCAGGAAGCGACTACGATGGGTTCAGATGTATGAGGAACTCGGCAACGCGGGCGTTGTATGCCTACGTTGCGGTATATCCCGGCCAACGTTGCGCAAATGGTGGTCGCGGTATCAAGAACATGGGGAGGCGGGCCTGCAAGAGGAAAGTCGTCGCCCCAAATCCTCGCCTGCCAAGAAGGTGCAGCCAGAGCATGAAAGGCTGATTGCGGACCTGCGCAAGCGCAAATTAGGGCATCGACGAATTCAAAATGAACTGCGGCGCCTGCACGGGATCTCGTTATCGACTGCGACGATTCACAACGTCCTGACGCGCCTTGGCAAGCCAATACTGAACCACAAGCGCGCGTACCGGAAAAAGGTCAACAGGTACAGCCGGCCAATACCAGGCGACCGCGTTCAGATGGACGTTTGCAAGATCGCGCCAGGCATTTACCAGTACACAGCCATTGACGACTGCTCGCGCTACAAGGTGCTACTGACCTGCTCCCCAATTTACTACGGCCCCGAACTGGAGTCTACGGTTAGTGACCCTACCCCAATAAATAGTACCGTTCAAAGTTAGAAAATCCGGCATGATTTTTACCTCAAAAAGGGAGGCATGCCGTGAAACGAAGCAAGTTTACTGAACAGCAG
>Ga0209257_1004582_pt1 | contig 10557 bp, 8 predicted proteins | sample AraplaCvi_mCL_r2_FD_184277 | JGI IMG/M metagenome (GOLD analysis project Ga0209257, IMG submission 184277) | Arabidopsis root microbial communities from North Carolina, USA - plate scrape MF_Cvi_mCL_r2 (SPAdes) (version 2) | ecosystem: Host-associated > Plants > Roots > Endosphere | place: USA...
CCCGATGTCGTGACGATCCCGCGCGGCGAATATTTCTCGTCGTGGGAGTATCGCAAGGCGCCCAAGCCCAAGGGTGGGCGCGTCTATATCCATGTGCGCGAAAGCGGCGAGGTCGATGTCTTCTAGGGCTATGTCACCGCGAAGGAAGCAAAGCGGCTCGAAGCCGGGGAAGCGATTGCGAGCGCCATGAAGACGCCGCGTCCCGAGGTGTCGAACGCGATGCAGACCTATATCGATCTCCATCGCCACGCCGCCGTGCGCGCTGCCTTGCTCGATCATCCCAAGATCGCGCTGCGCCTGATGGTCGCCCACGCCATCACCGGTTCGCCCCTCTGGTCGGTTCGCGTCGAGCCGCAGACGGCGCGGAGTGAGGCCGTGCGCGAGAGCGTCGAGACGTGCCGGGGCGAGACTGATTTCGATCAGCATCGGCGCTCGGTGCTCGCCTTGCTCGGCTTCTCCGACGAAGAGCCGACGGTCACGGGCGGCAACGGCAAGGGTAGCGGACTGGCGGGTGTCTTCCTGCGTCTGCTCGATCTTCCCGACCGCGCGGTGATGGACGTGATCGCGGTCGTGATCGGCGAAACGCTCGACGCGGGCAGCGACGCCGTCGAGGCGGCGGGCCTCGAAATCGGCCTCGACATGGCGCACTACTGGCAGGCCGACGAGGCCTTCTTCGAATGCGTGCGCGACAAGGAGGTGCTGACCGCGCTCGTCGCCGACGTCGCGGGCGAAAAGGTCGCAGCCGCCAATGCCAAGGAGAAAGGCGCGACCTTGAAGCAGATCGTCCGCGACCATCTCGATGGCGGCAATGGCCGCGCGAAGGTCGAGGCATGGGTGCCTCGCTGGATGGCTTTTCCGCCGTCGGCCTATACCGAGCGCGGCGGAATCGGCTCGGTCTGCATGCACAAGCATGTGCAGAAGGCGCGCGCCGAGCGCCAGCCCGAACCTCCGGAGGAGCGCGAAGCCGCCTAGATTGTCGGCGGGCGTCGGTTCGCCGCCGCCCGCAACCGCCCCCCTCGTGCCGCCCGCCGCTTTGCGGTTCGGGCGGCATTTTTATGCATATTCTCTTGCCGGAAACCGCCTCGCGCCGAAGCCGATCGACGCGATGGAGAGAGGCTGTCCGCTCGGCAAAGGCTGAGTATCCGGCATCGTGCGGGCCGCCTCAAGGACGACGGGGCCCCACCATTTTGCTGCGCAAAATCGTGACCCCCATCGCCGCTGGCGCGGCCGCTTCGCGGTCCTTGACCCGGCCCGCCCGCTGCCGGGCGAAGTCCCTGTCTTTCGCAAGATCAGGAGGCAGAAATGAGCATCGAACAGCAAATCGAAGAACTGCGCGCCGAGCTTTCATGGTGCGATAACGCGGCCGAACGGCGTCAGATCGAACGTGAATTGCGCGCTGCCGAGACGCAATGGCGGCGCTGCAACCGGGCAGTTTCGAAGGCTGAAAACCGGGCCCGCGGATAGATAAGGTCGCAGGATCGAAGGCCGGGTCGGGGGCGGTGCCAGCAGGCGCCGCTCCCCTTTTTCTGCCCGGTAAAGAGAGGCGGGAATCCAGTGAAACGGGGCCGGAGGCGGAAGGCAAGATATAAAGCTACGGCACCCCCGGTTGCCGTAACTATCTGTCTGCACATCCTTTTATGGCCTGCGAAAGCAGTGCCAGTGCTGGACCGGCGGTGCCGGTTAGCCAAAGATCGGCGGCTTTCTGCCATGTTCGGCGGCACCGATTTCCAAGGCCTACGGCTTGGCGCATGATTGCCGCATCTCCCCTGAAAAGCACTCCCGTCATGTCCAGCGACGATGATTTCGAACCGCGGCTTGGCCGCATTGGCAACAGGGGCCGCAAGCCCCGTCCGGGCAAATTCCTTGCGCGCGTGATCGCAGCCGCCAATCTGGCGCGGGGCGGGGCACCGGGTCGCGCGCGCCGGTCGGCCTTCACCGGGAGCCGGACCGGGCGGGGTGCTGGAACGGGGCGTCTGCTGTCGGCGCGTGATCGCTATTCGGCGTTCCGGCAGCGCCGTGTCATCGTGAAGGTCCGTCTGGTCAAACTCGGCGGCAACGGCTTCGAAGGTGCAAAGGCCCATCTGCGTTACGTCGAGCGCGACGGCACGACCCGCGACGGCGGGCGCGGACAACTTTATGGCGCCGACGCCGACGCGGTGGACCGGGGCGCCTGGCTCGAGCAGGCGCGGGACGATCGCCACCAGTTCCGGATCATCGTCAGCGCCGAGGACGGCGCCGAATATGACGATCTCAAACCGCTGACACGCCGTCTCATGCAGCAGGTCGAAGAAGATCTGGGAACGCGGCTCGATTGGGTCGCCGTTGATCACCACGACACCGGCCATCCGCACACGCACATCATCCTTCGTGGCAAGGACGAGCGTGGGAGGGATTTGATCATCGCGCGCGACTATATCGGCCATGGCCTGCGCGAGCGCGCCTGCGAACTTGTCGATCTCGATCTCGGTCCGCGCACTGAAGCGGCGATCGAGCAGCGGCTGCGTGCCGAGGTCGAGCAGGAACGTCTTACCAGCATCGACCGCGCCCTGCTCCGCGAGGCCGGCAGCGATGTCCTCGTGAGTCCGCAGGCGCGCGGGGCGTTCGACCATTCCATCCGCATGGGCCGACTCCAGAAGCTCGAAGGCCTCGGGCTGGCGACGAAGACCGGCGCCGCGCATTGGCGGCTGGCGCCCGATCTAGCGGACACGCTTCACCGCATGGGCGAGCGCGGCGACATCATTCGGACGATGCAGCGCGCCTATACGGCGCGGGGAGGCGGCCCGGCCATCGCCGACCGCCTGATCTTCGACCCGAGCGCCTCCGACGCCCGCCCGCTCGTCGGCCGCATCGTCGAGCGCGGTCTTTCCGACGAACATGCCGACCGCCATTACGTCATCGTCGACGCGGTCGATGGTCGTTCCTATTACGCCGACATCGGCAGAGGCGACGCGACCGCTCCGATCCCGAAGGATGCGATCGTCGGGATCGCTCCGCGCGAGGCAGGGATACGAAAGGCCGATCGCATGATCGCCGCGGTTGCGGCCGCGAACGGCGGGCGCTACTCGGTCGATGCCCATTTGAAGCATGATCCCTCTGCCAGCGAGCGCTTCGCGGAGACACATGTCCGCAGGCTCGAAGCGATGCGGCGAGCGGCGCCCAGCGTCGAACGCGATGTCGACGGCAGCTGGATCATCGCGCCCGATCATCTCGACCGGGTGGAGGCGTTCGAAGCCAGGCAACGGCGCGACCGGCCCGTCATTGTCGAAACCTTGGCCGCGGCATCGCTCGATCAACTGCCCGCTGCCGATGCAGCGACCTGGCTCGACCGCGAGATGGTAGCCGGTGATCCGCTGCCGCTGCGCGATGCCGGTTTTGGCCGCGAAATATTGGCTGCCAAGGCGGCACGGCGGCAATGGCTTATCGCCGCGGGGCTGGCAGAGGAGCGCGGTGGACAGACCACCTATCGCCGCGATCTGCTCGACACGCTTCGGCGGCGCGAGCTGCTCCGCGTCGCGGATCAGCTTTCAGGCGAGCTTGGAAAGCCGTTCGTCGAGGCGGGACGGCAGGAGCGGATCGAGGGAAAATTGGTTCGCGCCTTCGAGATGACGAGCGGGCGCCATGCGCTGATCGAGAGGGCGCGCGACTTCACTTTGGTCCCGTGGCGACCCGTGATGGAGCGCCATGTCGGCAAGCCCGTGTCCGGGATCATGCGCGAGCAGGGCGTCAGCTGGGAGTTCGGGCGATCGCGTGGCGGACCGAGCATATCCTAACGCCGAGAATCCGACTGGTCCCTCACCAATTAATCGGGCTCAGTCTTTCTCTCGCAAAGTGCCCGTCAGGGTTAGAATCGCGATCGAGACCAAGGCTACGCCGAGCAGCTGGTAGGTGCCGACGAGCAGTTCGATCAGGGTCTGATTTTGAAAGGGGGCTGGCAGCTGCGACGCGATGATCCGGACATCGTTAGCCCTCGCGAAGTCGATAACGGGCAGGGCCAGGTCCACGGCATAAGAGACGGGTTGCGGCGAGCCTGTGCCGGAATCCTTGAAAGCAAGGGCTCCATAATGATCCAGCCGCAACGCGCCCGCGATACCGAGCGCGATAAGAATGAGAACGGCTGCGATCGATCGAGCCGGCGAATAGCCATAGCGGCTGAAGAAGCTCAATGCCGACGCGAGACCGCGATCGAGAAATGAGAGACCGCCGACCAACTTTTGCGCGTCGCGTTTGGCGACCACGACCGCGCGGCGCTCGCGTTCATTTCCTTCGTGGCCAAGGGTGCGGGCCAGCTGTTCATATGGCTGGGGTACGAACGACGAATGGGACGGTTTTCCATCCGGATATTGCATCGCTAGCCACCGCAGTCGTCGGGATACCCGGCGTTCCGACGCCAGCATGGCGTCGCCGTCAGCGGCGATGCTCCCGTCGTCCAGCCCGCCATAGACGAAACCGTCCAGCCTCAGGCGCCCCCGATTTCGCTCGCCCCAGCCGCTGCCAATACTATCCGAAAGCAGGCCCACCGAAGCGCCGCGCAAATCGATGATGCCATCGAGTTCGGGCTTCGACACGCGCAATGTCCCGCTAACTCGCGTGCCCCGCATCGAGAGAGCTACTCCGACCTTTCGCTCACGGACGTCAAAGCTGTCGCCGTGATCGGCAATGTCGCCCGGTCCAGCGGTGCGCGCGCGGATAGTGGTGTGAACGAGATAGACGTCCCCTTCGATCGCGCAGTCGTCGAGACTGACCGCGCCGAAGATCGAAGGCGGCGAGAGCTCGCTTTTTTCATTTGAGAATGAATGGAGCCGGTCCGCCAGATCTACATGTCGGCCGATCCGGCTGCCTTCGAGGATGATGGCCGAATGATCGGCAATATCCTTTTCGACGCCATCGATCCGAATGCTGGTCGATTTGATCTCAATCGTCTCCTGGATCGTCATCCGGGCAAGCCAGAGTGTGCCGTGAATGCGGTTCGATTTCGTCAACCCCGACGGGCGCTCGACCGAATAGGAGAGCCGGATGTCGCGAACCTTCGTCCCCGGAAGGCAGATGGACGAATAGGATGGGCCATGTAAGAACGGACCGATATCGCATCCGGCGATATCCAGCGTGCGGCCGACCGATGCGGCTACACCGCGGACTCCGCTCGAAATCGAGCATCCATATAGCATCATCGAGCCGGCGATCTCGGCGCCGTCGAACGCGATGCTCGGACTGGATTGCGGGCTGCTCATCTGCGTATCGGCAATCCGCAAATCATTGCCGATTCGGGTCGCTGTGAGGTTCAGTCCGCCATCCAGCAGCGCGTTGTCGATGAAGATCGAGCCGCTAATCCTTCCCGAATGGATCGTAAGGCTCGAGAATTCCTGGGCACTGGCGAGCCTATATTTCTCGTCGACATCTTGATCCCATTGCAGCGTATCGACGGTGCAGTTCGAGAGCATCAGATCGGAAGAAACTTCAATCCCGTAGAAACTCGCTCCACCAAGTATCCTGGCATGTTCGAAAGCCAACATGCCACATCGCATGTGCGCGAGCTGGATGCCTACGTCATGTGCGCGCCCGTCGACCCACAGTCGAACCAGCGATACATAACCATCGACCGCAAGACGCCGGCCGTTGAAGCCGCCCTCGATGCGAACAAGCGCGAGAATCAGGTCCCCGCCGATGCGCGATCCCTGAAGGAGCAACCCTTCGGCAAGGCTCTGCTCCGCGTCGGGACTGCGGATCATCACCCGTACGACCGCAACCAATGTACCAACCGTCAAGTGGGCAGCAGCAAGCGCTCCGGTGAGGCGTAGGCGCGAAAGGATCAAGTGCGCACCGATTTTCGCACCCGAAAGCGCGATCGAAGTATCCGTGCCGACGCAGCGGGTGCGTTCGATCGAAAGTGCCCTCCCGGTCGTCGCGTCTTCGAAATCAACGGGGCCGTCGATGGTGCTCCGGCTTATGAGGAGATCGATCCTGACAAATATTCCGGTTCCGAGGATGCCGATGCGCTCGCCGTTACGATCTCCGCCTGCAACCGTGCAGCGTTGAAAACTGAGCCAGCAGAAGCGGCAGGCCGACAAATCGATAAAGCCCCCGAAATCAGAATCATCGACCTCAAGTGCTGGGAACTCGTCGATCCCGCTTGAAGATCCGAGATCGAAATCACCCTCGAACCTCACGCCTTTAAGCCTGATGCCCTTTGGAGCGATCGAAGGATCAAGAGCCGCCTCGACGAGAAGGCGTGACAGGGTCTTGGCTGCGAGCTTTGGCTTTTGACCATTGCGGGCCCGCGATGTGAAGTCCGCGAGGTCTCCGCGTCGCGCGCAGTTTCGCAGGAATTTCTCGGCGCTTTCCCGACTTGGTGATCGACCTGCTTCCATCTTGTACCCCCCGCCTTCTCTCAACATGGCGCAAGTTTCAAGATTGGAGAAGGGCCAAGAGCGCTGCCGCGCTGACCGCTTGGCCCACAATCGCCGGTCGCCGGTATGCCGATGTGCACCGCCGTCCAACTCGCGCTGCGCGCGTTGACGCGCTTCAGGGCGCGCAACGGGCGTCATGGTCCCGGTGGGCTCGATGGATGAATGCTCCGTGCGTGAACCGGGGCGATATCCGCCTCGGGGCGGAGCCCCATCATGACCCCGACCAAGCTGCTGATTGGCCAGATCATCGCCGTTTTCGCGATAGTGCTCGCAGGTCTGTGGATCGCAACACAGTGGTGCGCGGCCATGCTCGGCTATCAGCCCGAACTCGGCGCCCAATGGTTTGAGGCGGGTGGGACCCCGGTGTATCGTCCTTGGGCTATCTTCTGGTGGTGGTATTCGTTCGATGCCTATGCGCCGGAGGTCTTCGACAAGGCTGGCGCACTTGCAGGTGCCAGCGGCTTCCTCGGCTGCGCCGCGGCGGTCGCCGGTTCGCTCTGGAGGGCGCGGCACTCAGGGCAGGTCACCACCTATGGCTCGGCGCGCTGGGCCAGCCACCGCGAGATCGACCGCGCCGGCCTGTTCCATGACGCCGGCGTGTTCCTAGGGCGTCATCGCGGCCGCTACCTTCGCCATGGCGGCCCCGAGCATGTCATGGCGTTCGCGCCCACGCGGTCGGGCAAGGGCGTCGGGCTCGTCGTTCCCACCTTGCTCAGCTGGACCGGCAGCGCGGTCGTCCACGATATCAAGGGCGAGAACTGGCAGCTGACCTCGGGCTGGCGCGCGCGCTTCAGCCACGCGCTGCTGTTCAACCCGACCGATCCCGCGTCGGCAAAATACAACCCGCTGCTCGAGGTCCGGAAGGGCGCCGACGAGGTGCGGGACGTCCAGAATATCGCCGACATCCTCGTCGATCCCGAAGGCGCGCTCGAACGGCGGAGCCATTGGGAAAAGACGTCGCACTCGCTGCTGGTCGGTGCGATCCTTCATATCCTCTATGCCGAGGAAGAGAAGACCCTCGCGCGGGTCGCGACCTTCCTCTCCGACCCGCAGCGGCCCTTCGTCGCGACGCTGAAGCGGATGATGTCGACCAATCATCTCGGCAGCGCTGACACTCCGCGGGTCCATCCGGTCGTTGCCTCGGCTGCGCGCGAACTGCTCAACAAGAGCGAGAACGAGCGCAGCGGCGTGCTCTCGACCGCCATGTCGTTCCTTGGTCTCTACCGCGACCCGACCGTGGCGGCGGTGACGTCGCGCTGCGACTGGCGGATCGCAGACCTCGTCGAGGCCGACTATCCTGTCTCGCTCTATCTTGTCATTCCGCCGTCCGACATCTCGCGCACCAAGCCGCTGGTTCGCCTCATTCTCAACCAGATCGGGCGCCGCCTCACCGAGAAGCTCGATGCCGACGGCGCGAAGGGCCGCCGGCACCAGCTGCTCATGATGCTCGACGAGTTCCCGGCGCTCGGGCGGCTCGATTTCTTCGAGACGAGCCTGGCGTTCATGGCGGGCTATGGGGTGCGGGCCTTCCTGATCGCGCAGAGTCTCAACCAGATCGAAAAGGCTTATGGCGAGCACAACGCGATCCTCGATAACTGTCACGTCCGCGTCGCCTTCGCGACCAATGACGAGCGGACTGCCCGCCGCATCTCGGACGCGCTCGGCGTCGCGACCGAGCAGCGCTCGATGCGCAACTATGCCGGGCACCGCCTCGCGCCCTGGCTAGCGCATGTCATGGTCAGCCGCCAGGAAACCGCGCGCCCGCTGCTGACGCAGGGCGAAGTGATGCAGCTTCCGCCCGCCGACGAACTCGTGCTCGTGTCCGGCATGGCGCCGATCCGCGCGAAGAAGCTGCGCTATTATGAGGATCGCAACTTTCGCGGGCGCCTGCTGCCGCCGCCTGCCCCAGTGACCGGCGGCTATGCCGACCGGCCCGCGCCGCGGGCCGACGACTGGAGCGGACTTGTCCGCGAAGCCGATGATCGCCTCGCGGCCGACGCTCGCACCGGCGCCGATGATGATGGCGGACTCGAGCAGCAGCGCCACCCCGCGATCGAAGCACCCGCCCCAATGTGTGCGCCGGCGCAGCAGCTCGAACTCCCCGACCTCGAACGCGACGATCCCGATGCCGCTGCGGACAAGCGTGTCATGGATCGTGTTCGCGCGACGATCGTGCGCGGGCACGCGATCAACCAGGCGCAGTCGCAAGACCTGCTTCCGGGACTCTGAGCGATGAAGGTCCGCCAGAATCTCTATATCGACCGGGAGCTGAGCGATGCGCTCGACGCGCTCGTCCTGCGGCGCGGGGGCAACAAGTCGCGCATCGTCAACGAGGCGCTCCGCAGCTGGCTGACCCGGCGGGCGAGCAAGGAGGTCGACGATCTCCTGAAGGTGCGGCTCGACCGGATATCGCGCGACGTTGCGAGCGCGCGGCGCGATGTCGAGGTCGTGCTCGAGGCGCTCGCGCTGTTCGTCCGCTACCAGCTCACCGTCACCGCGCCGCTTCCCGAAGCCGACACCGCCGCGCTCGCGGTCGGCAACCAGCGCTTCGAGCGATTCATTGCGCAGGTCGGCCGCCAGATCGCGGGCGGCAAGCGCACGCTCGGTCCGGACAGCGCCGAGGCGCAATCATGAACGAGAGTCTTGCTGTTCCCGACACTTCGCTCGAGCGCCGCCGCGCGATGCTGCGGACCGCGATGGGGCCCGCGATCGCGAACGCGCTCGGCGACGCGGCGGTCGTCGAGATCATGGTTAATCCGGACGGGATGCTCCGCCTCGACCGGCTCGGCGAAGGGCGTATCGAGACCGGGACGCGCTACGATCCGGCGCAAGTCGAGCGGATCATCCGGCTCGTCGCGAGCCATGCGCGCGCCGAGGTGCATGCCGCCTCGCCGATCGTGTCGGCCGAACTGCCCCCGCACGGCGACGGGGCAGGCGAGCGGTTCGAAGGCGTGTTGCCCCCGGTCGCGCTTGCGCCCTGCTTCTCGATCCGCAAGCCCGCCGCGCGCATCTACACACTCCTCGACTATGTGAAGGACGATATCATGTCCGCCGACTGCGCGCGGCTGCTGTCGATGGCCGTGGTCGAGCGACGGAATATCCTCGTCGCCGGCGGCACGAGTTCGGGCAAGACGACCCTCGCCAACGCGCTGCTCGCCGAGATGGCGCATCTCGACGAACGCGTCCTCATCATCGAGGACACCCGCGAGCTGCAGTGCGCGGCGAGCGACGTCGTCGCGTTGCGGACACGTCCGCCCGGCGGGACTGGGCAGGGCGGCGTGACGATGGCCGACCTCGTCCGCTCGACCTTGCGACTGCGACCCGACCGCATCGTCGTCGGCGAGGTCCGTGGCCGCGAGGCGCTCGACATGCTGAAGGCGTGGAATACCGGCCACCCCGGCGGGATCGCCACGGTGCACGCGAACAGCGCCGCGGCCTCGCTCTATCGGATCGAACAGCTCGTGCAGGAGAGCGTCGTCGCGGTGCCTCGCCGGCTGATCGCAGAGGCGATCGACATGATCGTGTTCATCGCGGGGCGCGGCCGCGCGCGCTGCGTCGAATGCGTCGCCCGCGTCGACGGCCTCGATGCGGGCGGCAACTACGCCCTGACCGACCTTTTACCCGTTCAACAAGGAGAATGACCATGCAGCCTCTTCGCGTTCAAGACCGCCGAATCCTCCTGCCGGGACTGGGCGCGGCTCTCGCCTGCATCGCGATCGCCACGACCGCTTCGGCCGCGGGCTCGGGCATGCCGTGGGAAGAACCGCTTCAGCAGGTCCTCGAATCGGTGCAGGGGCCGGTCGCCAAGATCGTCGCGGTGATCATCATCATCACCACCGGGCTGACGCTCGCCTTCGGAGAAACCGCCGGCGGCTTCCGGCGGCTGATCCAGATCGTCTTCGGCCTGTCGATCGCCTTCGCAGCCTCGAGCTTCTTCCTTTCCTTCTTCTCCTTCGGCGGCGGGGCGCTCGTCGCATGACCGGCGCGCATATCGAGGGCTATGAGGTGCCGATCCACGGCGCGCTCGCCGAACCGATCCTGCTCGGCGGTGCGCCGCGGGCGATCGCGATCGTCAACGGCACCGTCGCCGCCGCGCTCGGTCTCGGCCTCCAGCAGTGGATCGCAGGGCTGCTCCTCTGGGCCTTCGGCCACA
>Ga0209257_1004585_pt1 | contig 10546 bp, 7 predicted proteins | sample AraplaCvi_mCL_r2_FD_184277 | JGI IMG/M metagenome (GOLD analysis project Ga0209257, IMG submission 184277) | Arabidopsis root microbial communities from North Carolina, USA - plate scrape MF_Cvi_mCL_r2 (SPAdes) (version 2) | ecosystem: Host-associated > Plants > Roots > Endosphere | place: USA...
ACCGAGCAGCCCCTTGAAGAAGGCGCGATAGTCATAGGCGCCGAGCTTGCGCGCGAGCGCAAAGGTCAGCGCCGCGACGACGCTCCAGATGACGGTGGCAAGCAGCATCGCGGCAAGCCCGCCCCATGGTCCCGACGGCACGAAATATTCGGCGAGCTCACGCCCGGTCGCATAGCCGCCGCCGATGATGACGGCCTTGAGCGCGAAACCGGGCAGCAGGAAGCGCTGAAACCAGCTCGCCCTGCCGCCCGTCTCGCCCACCATCATGCGAGGATATTTTCAACAAGCGCGTCGAAGGATGCGCCGCCGCGGATCGGGTCGGTCACCGGCAGACCGAGCCGCTCGCGCTCGGCGGCCATCAGTGCCTCGGCGCTGTCGGCATCGAAGCTCGACGTGTTGAGGCTGATCCCGCCGCAGCGGATCGCGGGGTTGGTACGGCTGCCCAGGCGGATCGTCAGGTCGATCACCTCCTCGACCGTCGGCAGCGCAAAGCTCTCCATGCCGAGGATGACCTTGCGCGTCGGGTCGTGGCAGACGACGAACACATCGGGCTGGCTGCCGTGGAGCAGGCCGAGCGATACCGCGGCATAGGCAGGATTGAAGATCGACCCCTGGCCCTCGATCAGATCCCAGTGACCGGGCGCCGCATCGGGGCTCAGCATCTCCGCCGCCCCCGCCTCGAAATCCGAAACCACCGCGTCCATCGGCATGCCGCCTCCCGCGATCATGATGCCCGTCTGGCCCGTCGCGCGAAAGTCCGCGTCGATGCCGCGCGCCACGAAAGCCCGATGCAGCGCGAGCGCGGTATATTTCTTGCCGAGAGCGCAGTCGGTGCCGACGGTCAGCAGACGCTTGCCACTGCGCTTGCGCCCGTTACCGATCGGGATCGACGGCGGCGGGGTGCGGACGTCGATCAGCCGCTGCCCGGTGCGCCGCGCTGCCTCGACGAGTTCGGGAACGCTGGTCAATCTGGTGTGGAGCCCGCTGACGATATCGAGCCCGGCCTCCATCGCCTGAACCAGCACCGCGACCCACGCATCGCCGATGATGCCGCCCTGATTGGCGACCCCGATCACCAGTGCCTTCGCCCCCGCCCCCGCCGCCTCGGCAGGCGACATCGGCGGCAGTCCGGTGGTGACGGTGCAGCCCGCGATCGCCAGCTCGCCGACGCAGCGGTCGCCCGCCCAGTCGGCAAGCCCGAAGGCGGTCTTGGCATAGCCCGCCTCGACGGTATCGCCGAGGAAGAGCAGGTAAGGCTGCGGCAAGGTGGGTACACCCTCCCGTCCGGCGTCAGCACGCCGTTGCAGCACGGTGGCCATGGTCATTCGTCTCCTATGGGGCCGTCAGAAGCCGGCCGTCAGTGTCACGCCGAAGGTCCGCGGGCGGATGACCGCGGTGCCGGCGGCGCCGAGCGGGATGTTCGCGGGCGCCTCCAGCGAGGTCTTGCCTTCGGCATCGATCAGGTTCTTCGCATAGAGCTCGAGCGAATATTTCCCGAAGTCGACCCCGGCGCGCAGGTCGACCACTTCATAGGACGGCAGGTAACGCTGACGGCCATTGGCGCTGCGGAAGGCAAAGTCGAACGCCGCCGGCTGTTTCGACAGGCTGCGGATCGACGCGCCGACATAGGCCTTGGTCTCGCCGCCCAGTTCCCACTCATAGTCGGCATTCGCGCCGACGCTGTATTTGGGGGTGTAGGGCAGCGCGTCGCCGGTCAGGCCGCCGACCTGCGGCGGGGTGTCGTCCTTCAGCTTGGCGTCGGTATAGGCACCGTTCAGCGAGAAGCTGAGGCCCTGCGTCGGGCGCAGGGTCGTCGTGAATTCCAGACCCTGGCTCTTCGCCTTGCCGCCGTTGAAGTTGATGCCGAAATTATTGACCTGCCCGAACACCTGAATGTCCTTCCAGTCGATATAGAAGGCGGCGATGTCGATCGAGAAGCTGCGATCGACCGTTTCGCCCTTCACGCCGAGCTCATAGCTGATCAGCGAATCCGAGCCGTAGGAGCCAAGCTCGGGCGGTGCCCCCGGCGCGAGCACGTTCGGGCCGCCGGGGCGGAAGCCCTTGGCGACGCGGGCATAGATGGTCGCCTGATCGCTGACCTCGAATTGCGGCGCAACCGAGAAGGTGAAGACATTTTCGGACGAGCGGGCGACGGGCAATGTGTTCGGGCCGCCGGCGAGAACGCCATCGGAGACCTGCACCGCCGACTGCTTGTTGCCGCTGTAGCGGCCGCCGAAGGTCAGGTCGAAGCGCTCGCCGAAGTGGACCGTCGCGTTGGCAAAACCCGCCAGCTCGCGATAGCGCGACTGGATGTTGGCGACGCCCAGCAGCGGCAGGCCGCCGATCGGCGTCAGCGTTCCCGGCTGCACGGCGTTGAACGTCTGGTCGATGACGCCGCGCTCGCGCGTATAATAGGCGCCGACCAGCCATTCGAACCTGTCGCTTTCAGGTGACTGCAGCCGGATTTCCTGCGTGAAACGCTTCACCCGCGTCAGCTGCCCCTGATAGAAGTCGTTCGGCGTGCCGAACACGGCTTCGATCAGCCCGCCGAACTGCGTCGTCAGGTCGCCGCGAAAATTCTGCGACAGCGTGCTGTAGCTGGTGGCCCATACCAGGTTGGCAAAACCGAGATCGGCGTCAGCTATCCCGCTGTAGACGCGGTAGCGGACGTCGGTGCCTTCCGGAACGAACTGCGATTGCGACAGGCGGCCATAGAGCGTGCGGCCCGTTGCCGGATCGCTGTCGACGCTGTTCGACGCATCGGTCTTCAGATTCTGCAGATAGGCGGCGAGCTGGATCGAAAAGCCTTCGCTCGGCTTGAACAGCACCGACGCGCGGCCCCCATAGCTTTTCGAACTGTTGATATTGTTCTCGACGTCCGATCCGCCGGTACCGATCGAGTCGATATAGCCGCCGAAGTCGCGGTAAAAGCCGGAGGCACGGAAGGCGAGCGTGTCGCCGAGCGGCACATTGACGACCGCGCTGCCAAGATAGGATTCGTCGCCCCCCTTCGTCGTTTCGATGCTGCCACGCGCACGCGCCTCGAAACCGCCGGTATCGGGCTTGCGCATGACATATTTGAGCACGCCGCCCATCGAACTCGCGCCATAGATGGTGCCCTGCGGCCCCCGCAGCACCTCGATGCGATCGACATCGAACGTGTCGAAGTCACCCGCAAGGATCGCGCCGTTGACGAGCCCGCTGCTCGACCCGAAGGTGGTTTCATCCTGATAGATGGCAACGGTCGACGCGACGCCGCCGGTGTTGACTCCGCGGATCACGAGACGGCCGAAGCCCGGCGTGGTCTGGTTGAGCTGAAGCCCGGGAACAAGTTTCAGATAGTCCGAAAAGCTGGTTGCCTGGATATTTTCCAGTGCATCGCCCGACACGACGCTGACCGATTGCGGTACGTCGATCAGCCGCTGTTCGCGCTTCTGCGCGGTAACGACGATGTCGTTCTGGTCTTCGGTCGCGCCCTCGTCGGCCCACGCGGGCATCGCGGTGGCCAAGGCAGCCATGCTGCCGGCAATCAGAAATGCTCTTTTCATCGTCTTACCCCCAGACTTGGCCGAGCAGGCGGCGGAAATTGCCCCCGAGCACGGCCGTGATGTTTTCATTGGAATAGCCCCGACGGATCAGCTCCTCGGTCAGGTCGAAGACCTTCTTCGGATGGTCGAAGCCGTCGATGTCGATCTTGTCGCGAAAGGCGTAGCTGTCCTTGTAGCCCTGCTTCAGCAGCGCATATTCGTCGGGCTTCATATCGTCATAGCCGTTGAGATCGGCGTCCGACCCGATGCCGGCATGATCCACCCCGACGAGCTTCGCGACATGGTCGATATGGTCGACCATGTGTCCCACGTTGGTCGGGTCGCTCGCACGGACGAAATTGCGGACGCCGCTGATCCCCATCACCCCGCCCTTTGCCGCGAGCGCCCTGATCGCGGCGTCGGTCTTGACGCGCGGATGATCGATCAGCGCGCGGGCGTTGCTGTGGGTGATTGCGATCGGCCCCTTGGCAATCTCGATCGCATCGAGCGTCGTTCTGTCCCCGCAGTGCGAGACATCGACGAGCATATGCGCCTTTTCCATCGCGGCGATGATCGCGGCGCCATAGTCGCTGACGCCCCCGTCGACACGCTCGGTACTGCCCGATCCGATGCGGTTCTGGCTGTTGTAGGTAAGCTGTGCGCAGCGGAGGCCGAGACGGCGGAAGAGCGCGACGTCGTCCGGTGTTTCGAACTGGTCGGCGTTCTGGATGCCCATGATGACCGCAGCCTTGCCGTCGGCCTTCGCCCGGTCGAGATCGCCGACGGTGTCTACCAGCGTAAAGACGTGGCTGTTGCGTCCTGCGAACCCCTGCCACCCTGCGAGATATTCCATCGCCTGCGCCTTCGCGTTCGGGCCGCCGAGGCCATAGGCATTGTGGAAACCGGTGATCCCGCTTGCCCTGAACTCGGCCGCCTCCACGTCGGTCAGCCGGTGCGCGACATAATCTTCCGACGTCGTGATCTTGAGCGGCGCGAGCATGTCGATGACGAGCGAGGAGGCAACAAGATCGACCGCGCGACGCGAATAGGCCTTCGCCGGCGCCGCCGCGAAAGCGAAAGCGCCCCGGTTGATCATCGGCGCGGACAAAGCGGCGCCGACCGCGCCCGCGAAGACCGCGCGGCGCGTCACTGGGAATGACACTGCCATCCCGTTCCTACCTCCCGAAATTACAATTCAGAGACTATTGTCCTAATTAGAAAATTGTCAACCCGTTTAGGACATCCGCTTGCTATTCGCCCCAAATTTCTGCCGGGCAATGGATCATGCCGGCGCGATATTCGACGCCGGGCTCGCGATCGCGCGCGAGGAAGGTCGGCCCGTCGAGGTCGACGATGTCGCAGAGCTGCCCGACCAGGTACGACGGCGCCATCGACAGGCTGGTCCCCATCATGTTCCCGACCATGACGTCAAGGCCGAGCTTGCGCGCCTGCCGCGCAATCGCGAGCCCCTCGGTCAGGCCGCCGCATTTGTCGAGCTTGATGTTGACGACATCGAAGCGCCCGACGAGCGACGCCGTGTCGGCGAGCGACAGCGCGCTTTCGTCGGCAACAAAAGGCAGCGGCCGCTTGAGCCCGTCGAGATCGGACTCGCGTCCGCGCCGGAGCGGTTGCTCGAGCTGCGCGACGCGCGTGTCGACCAGTACGGGAAGAAGCTCCTCCAGCGTCCTGCGATCATAGCCCTGATTGGCATCGACCCCGATCCACGCGTCGGGCCGTGCCGTGCGGATCGCGACGATGCGCGCGATATCGTCCGACAGGTCGCCGGTCAGCTTGACCTTCACCGGCGCCTCGGGATCGATCGCGAGGGCCGCCTTCGCCATATTGCCCGCGCCGTCGGCGCCGAGCGTCAGCGTCGAGCGCAACGCTTTCGGCGCTTCGAGCCCGACGAGATCCCAGACCGGCCGCCCTTTCTGTTTCGCCTCGAGATCCCAGAAGGCGCAGTCGAGCGCATTGCGCGCGCCGCCGGGCGGCAGCAGCGTCTGCAGATGCTCGCGGGTCGCCCCGCGTTCGATCGCCCCGCGCACCCGCGACGCTTCGGCGAGCATATGGTCGATATCGTCGCCCAGATAATAAACCCCGGCGCCCTCGCCGCGACCGACATGATCGCCGTCCGACAGTTCAGCGACGAGCAGCGCCGTTTCGGTAAAGACATGCCCCGAGATGCGGAACGGCTGATGATAGGGAAAACGCTCGACCCGAAGGTCGAGCGTCAGTTCGCGCATGCTCTGCGTCGCCATCAATAGACCATCCCGAAGCCATAGAGATGGAAGGCAACGGTAACCCACGCGAGTACCAGTCCGGAAAGGACCAGCAGCACCGCCCCCAGCTTCATGGTCCATTTGCGCTTGCCCTGGAAACACAGCACCAGATGCCAGGCGGCGGTGATCAGCAGCCCGAAGGCCGCGATCGGGGTCAGGACGCGGAGCAGCTGGATCAGCCAGTCAAGCGGGCCACCGATGCTGCCGATATCGGCCGAGAAGGCCGCGACCAGCCCCATCCAGCCCGCCACCGCCACAAGCACGAGCCAGGCGAAGGCGCGCGACAGGCGGTAGGCGCGGCGCGCCTTGCCTTCGAGCGCGAACTCGGCCCTGAAGCTGCGGCGGACGAGCGCCCGGGTCGGCCAGGCAAGCGCCGCCAGCGCGGCAAGGCAGAGCGCCGCGATCAGCGCGGGAAGCAGCCATGCCGCGTTGGTTCCGGCGGGCGCGGGTTCGAACACCATGAAGGGCGAACCGGCGTCGAGGCTCCAGCGCACGACCTTGCCGTCCTTCACCTCGGCGGCGAGGCGCTCTCCGGTGCCGGTGTCGCGCCACACGAAAGGTTCGACCTCGACCCAGTCGCGTGCGCCGGCGCCGAGGCCGTCAAGCCCGGGAACGCTGATCTTGCCGTCCTCGGTCAGCGACACGCTCGGCTGGCCAAGCAGCCCGAGCAGGCTCAGGAAATTGGTGAACGAGCCGCGGCTGGTGACATAATTGCCGACCATCATCTGTGCGTGCTGCTGCGCGGTCTTCGCGTCGACCTGTCCGGTCGGCGCCGGGCCGGGCAGATAGCGGTCGGCGAATTTGTGGAAGAGCGCACTGCGCACCGCGCCCGCGGCGCCTTCCTTGCCGGGACTGTTCATCGAAATATAGACGCCGACGTCGGCATCGGGGAACAGCCACAGATAGGAGTGGAACCACACGGTGTCGCCGCCGTGTGCGATCGCACGGTGGCCGTTGACCCACTGTTCGTAGAAGCCGAGCGCCATGCTGTTGAGCGGGCCGACGCCCGGCGCCTTGTAATCATGCATCATCTTCGTGGTTTCGGGCTTCAGCAGCCCCGCGCCGCCATCGAGATGCGCGATCATGAACTTGCCCATGTCGGCGCCGCTCGCCGACAGGCTGCCCGCGGGTGCGGGGATCACGATCTCGAACGGCCGCGCCATCTGCGTGATGTCGGGATAACCGCCCGACATGTCGGCGACGAGCGCCTTGGGCAGCGGCTGGCGGAAGCTCGAATGCGTCATGCCGAGCGGCTTGAAGATGTGATTGTCGACATAATCATCGAACGTCTCGCCGCTGACGCGTTCGACGATATAGCCTGCGAGTGCGGTGGCGTAGTTCGAATAGGCGGGCGTCGTGCCCGGTGCAAAGACGCGCTCGGGCAGCGCGAGCGGCATCTGCTTCTTGAGCGCCATCACCGCTTTCGGATCGTTGCTGATCAGATAGCGGACCGATTCCTCGAAGCCCGCGGTATGCGTCATGATGTTGCGCAGCGTGATCGGCTTGCCCTGATAGGGCGGGATCCTGAAGTCGATATAGCTGTTCACATCCTTGTCGAGGTCGAGCTTGCCCGCTTCGACCTGCTGCATCACCGCGGTCCAGGTGAAGAGTTTCGACACCGATCCCGGCCGGAAAAGCGTCGTCTCGGGCAGGACGGGCCTGCGCCTTGCGACGTCGGAGAAGCCATAGCCTTTTTCGAGCACGACCTGATCGCCGCGGACGACGACCACGACCGCACCCGGAATGCGTGCGCGCTCTAGCGCATAGGGAAGGAAGCCGTCGAGGAAGGCCTCGAGATCGGTGGGGGTGAGACTGGCGGTCTCCACCGGCTTTGCGGGCGGCAGCGGCGTCGCCTCGGCCTTCTTTGCCGGCGCCTGCGGAGCCGGGCCCTGTGCCGCCAGCGGCACCGTGGCGAGCGCGGCGAGCCCGATCATCAGCTTGCGGATGAAACGCATCATCGTCCCCTTTTCGTTGGCGCTCTCGCTGACCCTTGCAGCAAGCCGCGCGACCCCTTACCAAGGAACCAACATCTGTTGGCCCGATGGGGACATAATGATCCTGATTGGAAAATTGTCAAATATGGAATGGAATTTCTGATGGCGGACCGATCGAGCCCGCCGACACTGGGCGCCGTGATGAAGGGCATCCGCGCGCGAAACGGCTGGACGCTCAAGGAGATGAGCGCGAAGTCGGGTATTCCGGTGTCGACCCTGTCGAAGGTCGAGCACGACCGGCTGACCCTGAGCTACGACAAGCTCCAGCAGCTGAGCCAGCGGCTCAAGATTCGCATGTCCGACCTCTTTGCGGAGGATGAGGAGGAAAGCGCGCCGCGCGTTACCGGCCGCCGGAGCATCGGGACGATCGAGCGCGCCGCGCGCGTGACGACCGACAATTACGACTATCACTATCTCTGCACCGATCTCCGCCAGAAACGGATGATCCCGATCCTGACGCGCATCCGCGCGCACAGCGCGAGCGAATTCGGCGAGCTCGTCCATCACCAGGGCGAGGAATTCATCTATGTCCTCGAGGGGCGCATCGAGGTGCATAGCGAATTCTACGATCCGGTCACGCTGGAGGTCGGCCAGGGCATCTACATCGATTCGTCGATGGGGCACGCCTATGTCGTCGCCGAAGGGTGCGAGGAAGCACTGGTACTCGGCGTCTGCTCGAGCGCCGACGACGGGCTGATGGACTCGCTGATGAGCCTCCACGGCTGACGGAAAAGGGGAGAGACACAATGACAGCCCGCCGGACCTTCACCCTCCCCCTCATCGCCATACTGCTGTCGACCCCGGCAGCCGCACGCACCGCCGAGCCGGCCTATGACGTCGTGATTCGCGGCGGCACGATCTATGACGGCTCGGGCAAGGCACCGGTCGTCGGCGACCTCGCGATCAGGGGCGACCGCATCGTCGCGATCGGCAAGGTCGACGGCAGGGGCCGGACCGAAGTCGCCGCCGGGGGAATGGCGGTCGCGCCGGGTTTCATCAACATGCTGAGCTGGGCGACCGAATCGCTGATCGCCGATCCGCGCAGCCAGAGCGACATCCGCCAGGGCGTCACGCTCGAGGTGATGGGCGAAGGCTGGTCGATGGGTCCGCTGAATGCGACGATGAAGCGGCAAGAGACCGAGCGGCAGGGCGATATCAAATATGACATCGGCTGGACCAGCCTCGGCGACTATCTGTCGTGGCTGGAAAAACGGGGAATCGCGCCCAATGTCGCCAGCTTCGTCGGCGCAGCGACGGTGCGCGTCCATGAACTTGGCGAGGACGACGTCGATCCGACCCCCGAACAACTCGCGCGCATGAAATTGCTGGTTCGGCAGGCGATGAACGAGGGTGCGCTCGGTGTCGGCAGCTCGCTCATCTACGCCCCCGGTTCCTATGCCGAGACCGACGAACTCGTCGCACTGATGAGCGAGGCGGGCAAATGCGGCGGCATGTACATCAGCCACATGCGTTCGGAGGGCGACCGGCTCGAGGAAGCGGTCGACGAACTGATCGAGATCGCGCGGCGCTCGAACGCGCCCGCCGAAATCTATCACCTGAAAATGGCCGGCCGGGACAACTGGGGCAAGTTCGACGCGGTGGTGAAGAAGATCGAGGCCGCGCGCGCCGAGGGGCTGCGCATCACGACCGACATGTACACTTATACCGCCGGCGCCACGGGGCTCGACGCCGCGATGCCGACGTGGGTGCAGTCGGGCGGGCTCGAAGCGTGGATCGAGCGGCTGAAGGACCCCGCGACCCGCGCACGCGTTGCCGCGGAAATGAAGAAGCCGGGCAGCGACTGGGAGAATCTCTATCTCGGCGCCGGCGCCGACAAGATGATCCTCACCGGGTTCAAGAACGCGAAGCTGAAGCCGCTTACCGGCAAGACGCTTGCCGAGGTTGCCGCGATGCGCGGCAAGACGCCCGAAGAGACCGCGATGGACCTTGTCATCGAGGACGGCTCGCGCGTCGGCACCGTCTATTTCCTGATGTCCGAGGACAATGTCCGCAAGCAGGTCCGGCTGCCGTGGATGAGCTTCGGGTCGGACGCGGCGTCGCAGTCCGCCGAGGGTGTTTTCCTGAAATCGGGTTCGCACCCGCGCACCTATGGCAATTTCGCGCGCCTACTCGGCCATTATGTCCGCGACGAGAAGCTGATCCCGCTCGAGCAGGCGGTGTACCGGCTTACCACCCTTCCCGCGACGAACCTCGGCCTTGCGGAGCGCGGCGCGCTGAAGCCCGGCTATTTTGCGGACGTCGTCGTCTTCGATCCGGCAACGATCGCCGATCACGCCACCTTCGAACAGCCCCACCAATATGCGACCGGGATGCGCGACGTCTTCGTCAACGGTGTCGCTGTGCTGAAGAACGGCGAACCGAGCGGAGCGACGCCGGGCCGCGCGGTCCGCGGCGCCGGCTGGAACCGTTGTTCCTGAAACAGGCGCCAGCGTCTTTCAGGCGGCACCCGGATTGCCGCGATGCAGATAAGCGGATGAAAAATTCGAGATTTCCGCCAGCTTCGGGAAATTGAGAATGGTGAGCGAGCGCGACGGTCGGCCGATCGCGCCCATCTGTTCGAGCTTGCGGACCATCCGGTTTATGTGAACCGGGGTCAGGCCGAGAAGGTCGGCCAGCTGCTCCTGCGTCAGCGGGACATTGAAATTGCCGGTGCGCTCGGTCGCGATATCGTTCACCCGGTCATGCAGCTCGCAGAGAAGATGGGCGAGACGCGCCAGCGCATCGC
>Ga0209257_1004588_pt1 | contig 10540 bp, 12 predicted proteins | sample AraplaCvi_mCL_r2_FD_184277 | JGI IMG/M metagenome (GOLD analysis project Ga0209257, IMG submission 184277) | Arabidopsis root microbial communities from North Carolina, USA - plate scrape MF_Cvi_mCL_r2 (SPAdes) (version 2) | ecosystem: Host-associated > Plants > Roots > Endosphere | place: USA...
GCTGCTTGTCCATGTTGGCCTTGATCTTGTGCATCGGCACGTGGCCGGGGCCTTCGATCATCACCTGGACATTGTGCTTCCAGGCGATCTGGGTGAGCTCGCCCAGGGTCTCCAGCTCGCCGAACTGCGCCGCGTCGTTGGCGTCGGCGATACAGCCCGGACGCAGGCCGTCGCCGAGACTGAACGACACGTCGTAGGCCTTCATGATCTCGCAGATGTCTTCAAAGTGCTCGTAGAGGAAGTTCTCCTTGTGGTGCGCCAGGCACCACTTGGCCATGATCGAGCCGCCGCGGCTGACGATGCCGGTGACGCGCGTGGCCGTCAGCGGCACATAGGCCAGCCGGACGCCCGCGTGGATGGTGAAGTAGTCTACGCCCTGCTCGGCCTGTTCGATCAGGGTGTCGCGGAAGACCTCCCAGGTCAGGTCCTCGGCCACGCCGTTGACCTTCTCCAGCGCCTGGTAGATCGGCACCGTGCCGATGGGCGCAGGGCTGTTGCGGACGATCCAGTCGCGGATGTTGTGGATGTTGCGGCCGGTGGACAGGTCCATGACCGTGTCGGCGCCGCAGCGGATGGACCAGACCATCTTGTCCACCTCGTCGGAGACGTGGCTGAGAACCGCCGAGTTGCCGATGTTGGCGTTGATCTTCACCAGGAAGTTGCGGCCGATGATCATCGGCTCCAGCTCTGTGTGGTTGATGTTGGCCGGGATGATGGCGCGGCCGCGGGCGATCTCGTCGCGCACGAACTCAGGCGTGCAGAAGTCGGGGATCTCGGCGCCGAAGTCCTCGCCGTCGCGGATGAAAGCGTCAGTCTTCTTGCGGCGCAGGTTCTCGCGGATCGACACATATTCCATTTCGGGGGTGATGATCCCGCGGCGGGCGTACTCCAGCTGGGTGACATTTGCGCCGGGCCTGGCGCGGTAGACCCGACGCGGCGCCGTGAACTCGGGCGCCAGGTGCTGGCCCTTGGCGAAGCCGTTGTCCTCGGGCTTCACCTCGCGGGGGTTCTCGACGATCTCGACGTCGCCGCGCGAAACGACCCAGGGCTCGCGGGTCTTCTGCAGGCCCTTCTCGATGTCGATGCTGACGGTGGGGTCCGTGTAGGGCCCGGACGGATCGTAGAGCGTCAGCGCCGGCTCGTTGGCGCTGGGGTGGACCGCCACCTCGCGGAACGGCACGCGGATGTCCGGCCAGATCACACCGGGCTGGTAGACCTTCTTCGAGCCAGGGCGTTCGCCGGTGGGGATGGCGGCGGCGGCAAGCTTGCCGGTGGGCTTGTTCATCGTGGCTCGTCCTCCGGCGCTCGACAGATGTCGCGCGCCTCTTCTTTTCGGGCTCGGCATTCTCCCGCGGAGAATGCCTGGATGGACGGATCACGGGCGTCAGGCGGGGTGGAAAGGCCCTTCCCTTCGCCGGCATGACCCGGATCAGGTTCGACGGGTCGTGGGCTCACCCACCTCTCAGCCGCTCCGGCGCGGCCCCCCGAGGATGACGCCAAAGTAAGCCTGTTGTCAGACGCCCGCCAGCTTCAAATGCGAAGACGCGAAGCGGCGCCACGCGTATCATGTCGGAGGGACGAGCAAGGAGAACCGCCGATGAAACTGGCGATCATCGCCCTGGCCGCAAGCGCGGCCGCCCTGTCCGCCGCCGCCGTCTCCACCACAGCCCTGGCGGCGAAGACATCACCGCTGGCCATCCCCGGCCCGCCGCCCGGGACGGGCCTGCCGAGCGGCCAGTGCTTCCGCACACGCGACATCCGCAACCACACGATCGCCGACCGCGACACCCTGCTGGTCTCGGTGAAGGACAAGGACGTCTACCGGATCGGGGTCAAGGGATGCCTCGCCGGCGCGGTGTCGTCCGATCCGATCATCACACGCAACCCACCTGGAAGCGAGATCATCTGCCGGCCGATCGACATGGACCTCGCCATCGGCCACACCGGTGGCGGTTTCGCCACGCACTGCATCGTGGATTCCATCAGCAAGCTGTCGCCCGAACAGGTCGCCGCCCTGCCGCGGAAGTTGAGGCCCTAGAACGTTCGCGTATGCTGCGGTCCAGGGACGCTGAAGGGATCCGCCGATGAGGTTCGCGACCATCACCCTGGCCGCCGGCGTAGCCGCCGTCGGGACGCTGGCCTTCGCGGCGGCCACCGCGCCGTTGGGGCCGCCGCCGCCGTCCGGCGCCGCGCTGGCCGAGGGGCAGTGCATCATCCTGCGCGACGTCGGCAATCACTCGGTGGTCGACAAGAACACGCTCCTGCTGGAGGCGGTCGGCAAGAATCGCGGCGTCTACCGGTTCACCATGGCCAACGGCTGCCTGAAGAGCGCGATCTCGTCCGATCCCATCGCGATCAGCCAAGTCAGCCACGGCGGCACGATCTGCAAGGCCCGGGACGTGACCCTTCACGGACGCAGCGGCCTCTGCGCCATCGACTCGATCGCGAAGCTGACGCCGGAAGAGGCCGCCGCCCTGCCGCGGAAGTTGAAGCCGTAACATTAAGGGTCTAGCAGGCCAGGATGCACCTTGCTCGCTTCAACCCGGTCCGCTTCGCCCACCTGCCCACGCCGTTCGAGCCCCTGCCGGGGCTGACGGAGCATTTGGCGCGCCCGGGTGGCGGCGGGCCGGCGGTCTGGATCAAGCGCGACGACTGCACCGGCCTGGCCGGCGGTGGCAACAAGACCCGCAAGCTCGAGTACCTGCTGGGCGACGCCCTGGCCAACGACGCCGACACCGTGGTGACCCAGGGCGCGGTGCAGTCGAACCACGTGCGCCAGACCGCGGCGGCGGCGGCGCGGTTCGGCATGAAGTGCGAGATCATCCTGGAGGAGCGCACCGGGTCGACCGCGGTCGACTACACCCGCTCGGGCAACGTCCTGCTGGACGAGCTGCTGGGCGCGAAGATCCGCCGCGTCCCCGGCGGGACCGACATGAACCAGAAGCTGGCCGAGGTGGCGGCCGAGGTGGCCGACGCCGGCGGCCGGCCCTACGTCATCCCGGGCGGCGGTTCGAACAGCATCGGAGCGCTGGGCTACGTCGAGTGCGCCTTCGAGCTGGTGGCCCAGGCCAATGAGGCGGGCCTGGAGATCGACCGCATCGTCACCGCCACCGGCAGCGCCGGCACCCATGCGGGCCTGGTGGCCGGCATCGCGATGATGGGCGCGGACATCCCGATCCTGGGCATCGGCGTGCGCGCGCCGAAGGAGGCCCAGGAAGCCAACGTCTACAAGCTGGCCCGCGAAACCGCCGCCCTGCTGGGCCACGAGGACCGGGTGACCCGCGACATGGTCGTGGCCGACTGCGACTTCGTCGGCGCCGGCTACGGCCTGATCGACGACGCGGTGATCGAGGCGCTGAAGACCATCGCCCGCACCGACGCCATCCTGCTGGACCCGGTCTATACCGGCAAGGCGATGAAGGGGCTGATCGCCCTGTCGAACCGCGGCGTCTTCGACGGCGAAACGGTCGTGTTCCTGCACACGGGCGGCGCCCAGGGGCTGTTCGGGTACCAGGGAGAGCTGGAGGGCAAGCTGTGAGCGACAGTGAGCAGCTGATCCTGGGCGTGCTGGGCGGGATGGGTCCCGCCGCCACGGTCGAGTTCCTGGCGCGCCTGCAGGCCTATACGCCGGCCGAGAAGGACCAGGACCACATCCGGGTGATCGCCGACATCAACCCCCAGGCGCCCGACCGCAACGTGCCGGGCTCTGGCGCGGGCAACGTGCTGGCGGAGATGGCGGGCGCCCTGCACGGCGCAGGCGCCGAGGTGCTGGCGATGCCGTGCAACACCGCCCACGCCCACGCCGACCTGATCCAGCGGGCGTCCGGCCTGCCGCTGATCGACATGATCGACCTGGGCGCCGAGGCGGCCAGCCAGGAAGGCGCCATGCGCGCCGGCGTCCTGGGCACCAAGGGGGCGCTGAAGCTCTACCGCGAATACCTCGCCGCCCGGGCCATGAGCCTGGTCAGCCTGCCGCCCGAGCGGCAGGAGGCGTTCATGGCCACCCTCTACCGCATCAAGGCCGGCGACCTGGGCGACGACGTGACGCGTGAGATGCAGGGCTATGCCGAGGAGCTGCGCAAGCTGGGCGCCGAGGTCCTGATCGCCGGCTGCACCGAGGTGCCGCTGGTGCTGGAGAACGAGGACGTGAAGCTGGAGTTGATCGACCCCGGCGACCTCCTGGCCCGCCGCTGCGTGGCGGTGTGCCTGCGCTGGGAGCCCCTGCCGCACGTCCCGGCTTGAGTTCTCCCTCCCCTTTATGGGGAGGGTGGCGAGCGAAGCGAGACGGGTGGGGAATGAGGGTTCAGGCTCGGAGCTTGGTCGCGACTCCCCCACCCTGACCGCTGCCCGGTCTGTCCCTCCCCATTAAGGGAGGGACGCTAGAGCCGGTCCGTCCGGAAGGTGTCGCAGGCCGCGGGGTCGCCGCTCTCCGAGCCGCGGCGGAACCAGCGCATGCGCTGTTCGGAGCTGCCGTGGGTGAAGGCGTCGGGCATCACGCGGCCCTGGGACTTGCGCTGCAGGGTGTCGTCGCCGACCGCGGCGGCGGCGCGCAGGCCGTCCTCGATGTCGCGCGGATCCAGCGCGACCTGGCCGTTCGAGACCTCGGCGGCGTGGGCGGCCCAGACGCCGGCGTAACAGTCGGCCTGCAGCTCGAGCCGCACCGAGCCGCTCTCAGCTCCCTTCGCGCCCATCCGCTGAGCCTGGTCGCTGGCGCCGGTCAGGTTCTGGACGTGGTGGCCGATCTCGTGGGCGATGACATAGGCCCGCGCCGCCTCGCCGCCGGCTCCGAACTTGGTCTCGAGCTCCTGCCAGAACGACAGGTCGAGATAGACCTTGCGGTCGGCCGGGCAATAGAACGGCCCCATGGCCGACTGTCCCATGCCGCAACCGGTGCCTGTGGCCTGGTCGTACAGCACGATGGCGGCCGGCGGCCGGTAGCCCTGCAACTGGCGCTCCCAGACCCGGTCCACATTGGTCGAGACCACGTCGACGAACCGGCCCGCCTCGTCCGCAGGCGTGCCGCGCGCGCCCTCCTGCTGCTGCGCCTGGGGGCTGACGCCGTTGACCACGCCCATGGTCGTGGAGGGGTCGATGCCGAAGAAGAAGTAGCCCACCAGGGCCAGGACCACGCCGCCGACGCCCAGGCCGCCGACGCCGACCGCGCCCATGCCGCGCCGGTCCTCGATGTTGCCGCCGCCCTCTCCCCCTGACCAGCGCATCAGCGGCGGTTCCGGGCGGCGTCCTGGACGCGCCTGTTGGAATCGGCCAGCACGGCGTCGGGCACCGAAGGGTACTTCGGCGCCGCCGCGGTCCGGGAGCTGACCGTTGGATCGCGGTAGCGGAGCGTCGGCACATAGGCGCCCTGCCGCTGCGTGGCGAGTTCGGCGCTGGCCTGGTCCGCGCGCAGGCGCGTCTCCAGGGCCTGGATCTGGTTCGACTGGTCGATGGCGCGCCGATCCGCGGCCTGCTGCTGGGCCCGCAGCTCTTCGAGCTGGAAGGCGTTGATCTGGGCCGCAGCCGGCGTGGCCACGGCGAGGAGGACGATCACGGGAAGGATACGCATGACATCACCCGGTGGGACGAGCCCCATGTGGTCGTCGAACGGCCAGGGCGCTAGCGGCGTTCCACGGTGAAGCGGGCCAATTCCTTCTTCGGCGCGTCCCATTCCGGCTTCAGCTCCACGGCCTTCTGGTAGTCGAAGTAGGCGGCCTTGAGATTGTCGAGCCCCTCATAGGCCAGGGCGCGGTTGTAGTAGGCCTTTTCCGGCTCTTCGACGCCCAGCTCCAGCGCCTTGTTGATGTCGTTCAGGCCGTCGGCGAAGCGGCGGGCGCCGACATGGGCGGCGCCGCGATTGATATAGGCCTCGCCCAGGTCGGGCTTGGTCTGGATGGCGCGGTCGAAGTCGGACTGGGCCTGGGCGAACGCCTTGCGCCGCAGCTTCAGGACACCCCGGTTCACATAGGTGCCGGCCCGGTCGCGCATGCTGAGCACCTCGGTCTCGAGCGCCATGGTGCAGAGGTCTTCGAACTTGGCGTCGGACTCGCCCGCGAGCGCAGCCTCCGAGCAGCCCCGCGCCATGCCGCCGCCCAGAACGGTGACCGCGGCCTGCGGGGCGCCCGCGAAGGCGAGGACGCCCGCGCCGGCGGCGAGGGCGAGAACGTGACGGATCTTGAGCATTGAAGTCGCTCCGGAGCCCGAACAGCTCGCGGGAGCGTCCGCCTGTAACACCGTTGTGTCAATTCAGCCCTACGGCATCATCCCGTGCGGAACCGGCGCAGTTCGCGGTGCAGGATGTAGACCCCGCTCGCCGCCACCAGCACGGCGCCGATCAGGGTCAGCGGGTGCGGGAGTTCGCCCCAGATCACCAGTCCCAGGACCGCCGCCCAGACGAGCTGGGTGTAGTCGAACGGCGCGATCACCCCGATCGGCGCCTGCCGGAGCGCTTCGGTGAGGAAGAGCTGGCCCACGCCGCCGATCAGGCCCGCCACGATCAGCAGGCCCAGCGTCAGGGGGTCGGGCGTCACCCAATGGAAGGCCGAGCCCACGGCGCCCAGCACGACCCCGCCCAGGGTGAAGTAGAAGACGATGGTGGGCCCGCGTTCGGTGTCGGCGATCTGGCGGATGGCCACCATGGCCCCCGCCGCGCCGAGCGCGCTGAGGATGCCCAGGGTGACGCCGCCGACGTTCATGTGCCCCGGCAGCGGGCGGGCCATGATCAGCACCCCCAGGAAGCCGACCACCACCGCGCCCCACCGGTGGCGGCCCACCTTCTCGGACAGCAGCAGGGCCGACAGAGCGGTCATGAACAGCGGCGAAGTGAACTGCAGCGCGGTCGCCTCGGTGAGCGGCAGGTGCTGGACCGCCGAGAAGCCGCAGATCATGCCGGTGAGGCCGACCGTGGCGCGGGCCAGGTGTCCGAACGGCCGCTGGGTCTTCAGCACCTCCCAGCCCGTGGTTCGGGCGATGTAGAGGCCCAGCGGGACGAAAGCGAAGAGGTTGCGGAACAGGATGATCTCGAAGACCGGGATCCCGCGCGAGCCGGTCCATTTCACCAGCGCCGACAGGCAGGCCATGCAGGCCATCGCCGCCACCCGGAAGGCGATGCCGAGGATGACCTGGTTGGCGGGAGGAGGCTTTGCAGAGGGCGACACGCGCCCTTAAGCGGGAGGTCCGCCGGGTTCGTCAATGGCCGCTTAGAGCCGCATGGCCATCACCCCCGCGCCGATGGCCAGCGCCGCCGCCCAGCGCCAGCGGCCGGCTTGTTCCTTGAGCACCACGACGCCGATCAGCATCGCGAATAGGACGCTGGTCTCGCGCAGCGCCGCCACCAGGGCCACCGGAGCCTGCGTGAACGCCCAGAGCGCGATCCAGTACGAGCCCAGCGACAGGGCCCCCGCGGGCAGGCCGGTGCGCCAGGCCGAGACCACCGCCAGCGGCGCCTTCGGCCCCCGGGTCGCGACCGCATAGGCCAGCATGGCCAGGCCGTCGCCGACGAACATCCACATGGCGAACCCGGTGGCCGAGGCCGCGAGCCGGGCGCCCTGCCCGTCCACCAGGGTGTAGCTGGCGACAAATCCCGCGGTGGCCAGGGCGTAGCCCAGCGCCTGGCCCGACAGGCGCCCGACGCCCCCGCCCCCTCGCAACGCCATCAGCGCCACCCCCGCCGCGATCAGCGCCACGGCCGCCCATCCGGCCGGCGGCAGCCGCTCGCCCAACAGGACCACCCCGCCCACCGCCACGATCGGCGGCGCCGCGCCGCGGGCCAGCGGATAGATCTGCGACAGGTCGCCATGCTGGTAGGCGCGGATCAGGAACAGCTTGTAGCCGGTGTGCAGCAGGCCGGCCGCCGCGATCCACGGCCAGGACACCTGCGCCGGGGCGGGCACGAACGGCAGCAGCGCCAGGGCCAGGGCGCTCTGAGTCATGGACAGCAGCAGGATCGAGTTGAACCGGTCCAGGCCCACCCGGACGACCGCGTTCCAGCTCGCGTGCATCAGGGCGGCGGCCAGGACGGCGAGGAAAACGACGAGGTCCAGAGGCTTCTCCCGGGGCTCCATGCGCCGCCCATCGCAGGATTCGTCAAGAGATCTGGCCTTTACGGCGAAGCTCTACGTGGCGTCCAATCCACCGCGGCAAAACCGGGGAAATTCCAGCATGCCCAGCCCGATCCTTCAGCCCGTCGTGACCCTGGTCCTATGGTCCATGGTGATGTGGGCCTGGCTCTACGCCGCCCGCATCCCGGCGATGCAGCGGGCCAAGGTGGCGCTGGACCCGAGCCTGACCACCGCCGAGTTCTCGGCGCGCCTGCCGCCGCCGGTGCGCTGGAAGGCCGACAATTACAACCACCTGATGGAGCAGCCGACGCTGTTCTACGCCATCGCCCTGACCCTGGCGGCGGCCGGGCACGGCGAGGGACTGAACGTGATGCTGGCCTGGGGTTACGTCGGCCTGCGGGTCGTTCACAGCCTGGTTCAGGCGACGACCAATGCGATCATGCTGCGCTGGGCGGTGTTCATGATCGCCTCGCTGGCGCTGTTGGGCCTGGCGATCTCGGCCGCGACGGCGGTGTTCTAGAAGGCCTTCGCGTCGCCGAGGAGCAGCGGGATCGTGCGGACGACGAGGCTGAGGTCGTTGGTGAAGGTCCAGTTGTCGATGTAGGCGTTGTCGGCGGCGATGCGGGCGAAGAGGCCGTCGTCGTTGGCGACCTCGCCGCGATAGCCGTGCACCTGGGCCTCACCGGTCAGGCCGGGCCGCGTGCGGAAGCGGGCGGCGTAGCCCGGGACCCGGCGGCCCCAGACGAGGTCATGGGCGATGGCGTGCGGGCGCGGCCCGACGATCGACATCTCGCCTTTCAGCACGTTCAGCAGCTGGGGCAGCTCGTCCACGCTGAGCTTGCGCAGCAGGGCGCCCAGCGGGGTGACCCGGGAGTCGCCACGGACCGCCTGGCGGATCTCGGCGCCGTCCTCGGTGACCATCATCGTGCGGAACTTGTAGATGCGGAACGGCTTGCCATGCAGGCCCGTCCGCTGCTGCCGGAACAGGACCGGCCCCTCGCTCTCCATCCAGATGGCCATGCCGACCACGAGCAGCAGCGGCAGGAAGACCAGCAGGGCCATGGACGCGGCGAGGATGTCGAACGCACGCTTGCGCCGGCTAAAGGCGACCTGCGCCGGTTCATGCGCCATCGTGGCAGGCAATGGCGCTTCGACCCTCGGCGCGATGACGGTCATAGCCCAGCCCAGCTCCGTGCTCCACCCGACTGCCGATCAACCCCCGGATCGCGATGCGGGTTCCCGCGAAGCTCGGCCGTTAACGAAAATGTGCTGCACTGCACAACCAACGCGGGCCCTTCCCCTGGCCGGGCGCCGCCTTAAGGTCGAGGGCGCAGAAGAGGCGGAGGAAGCCCATGGCGCGCCGGCTGGTCGACCTGTCGATCCCGATCACCAACGACATCATCTCCGACCCCGAGGTGATGCGGCCGCAGGTGACCTATTCGCGGCACAAGGAGACGGTGGGCCAGATCGCCTCGTTCTTCCCGGGACTGACGGCGGAGGACCTGCCGGACGGCGAGGGCTGGGCCGTCGAACAGGTGCGGCTGTCGACCCACAACGGCACCCACATGGACGCCCCCTGGCACTTCCATTCGACCACCGACGCCGCCGAGGCCGTGCGGCCGGCGCCGACCATCGACGAGGGCCCGCTGGAGTATTTCCTGCAGCCCGGCGTGAAGCTGGATTTCCGCCGGTTCGAGGACGGCTACGTCGCCACCGCCGCCGACGTCGAGGCGGAACTGGAGCGCATCGGCCACGAGTTGAGGCCGCTGGACATCGTGCTGGTGAACACCGCCGCCGGCGCGGCCTATGGCGACCCGGACTACATCCACAAGGGCTGCGGCATGGGCGAGGAAGCGACGCTCTACTTGACCGAGCGCGGGGTGAAGGTGGTGGGCACCGACGCCTGGTCCTGGGACGCGCCGTTCTCGCACACGGCGCGGAAGTGGGCCGAGACGCACGACCCGAAGATCATCTGGGAGGGCCACAAGGCCGGCCGCCTGCGCGAGTACTACCAGATCGAGAAGCTGACCAACCTGGAGGCCCTGCCCGCCTCCGGCTTCACCCTTTCCTGCTTCCCCGTGAAGATCGCCGGCGCCTCGGCCGGCTGGATCCGCGCGGTGGCGATCTTCGAATAGGCGCGGACGCCGCAAGCCCGGCGACCTCACCTTGGAACGGAAACCACCATCTCGGCGCGAAATGGCCGAAATTTTCCAAATGCGCCGAAATCAACTTGGCTGGTCTGCGAGTCGGCGCCAGTTTGGCCGCCGAAAACGATTACATCGGGAGGAAGCGCGCATGAACGCGTCGATGTTGGGAGCCGTGCATGGCCGCGGCTGAACCCTATGACGTGATCATCGTCGGCTCGGGCGCCGGCGGCGGAATGAGCGCCTATCACCTGACGAAGTCGGGCCTGAAGGTGCTCATGCTCGAGGCGGGGCGGCATTACGACCCGGTCACCGAGACGCCGATGTTCAACATCAACGCCG
>Ga0209257_1004590_pt1 | contig 10533 bp, 8 predicted proteins | sample AraplaCvi_mCL_r2_FD_184277 | JGI IMG/M metagenome (GOLD analysis project Ga0209257, IMG submission 184277) | Arabidopsis root microbial communities from North Carolina, USA - plate scrape MF_Cvi_mCL_r2 (SPAdes) (version 2) | ecosystem: Host-associated > Plants > Roots > Endosphere | place: USA...
TGCTCGCGCGGCTTCACCGTCGACGATCGCTGGCTGACGACGCGCGAGCAGGTCGATGCTTTCAAGTCCGAACATGGCGTCAAGACGACGCCGCAGACCTTCATCGACGGCGCCCGCATCGGCGGATACGACGATCTGCGCCGCCATTTCGGGCTGAAGGTCGCCGATCCCGACGCGACCAGCTACACGCCCGTGATTGCGCTGTTCGCGCTGACCGCGCTGATGGCGCTTGCCGCGAGCTTTGCGGTCGAAGGCAACGCTTTCACCCTGCGCGCCGGCGAATGGTTCATTTCGTTCAGCATGATCGTCCTCGCGCTGCTGAAATTGCAGGATGTCGACAAGTTCGCGACGATGTTCCTGAACTACGACCTGCTCGCCAGGCGCTGGGTGCCCTATGCCAGCATCTATCCCTTCGCCGAGGGCCTCGCCGGCGTGCTGATGACCGCGCACGCCCTGCCCTGGCTCTCGATCCCGATCGCCCTCTTCATCGGCGGCATCGGCGCGGTGTCGGTGTTCAAGGCGGTCTATGCCGACAAGCGCGACATCAAATGCGCGTGCGTCGGCGGCAGCAGCAAGGTGCCGCTGGGCTTCGTCTCGCTGACCGAAAATATGATGATGGTCGCGATGGCGTTGTGGATGATGCGGATGTGGCTTTGAGCGGGTCCGGAGCACCGCGGCATCGAAAGGATAGCCGCGGCGCTCCGCCTTGCGGCCGGACAGGGCCAGCGCTTCTCAGTCGCGCTTTTCCTCGTCGGCGGGGGCCTCCCATTCCGACGTCTCGATTGCCGGCTTGCGCCCGAACAGTCCGCCGATGAAGTTGCGCAGGCCCGCGAACAGCGCGACGACGCCGATCAGCAGGAACTTGCCGAATTTTGCGAGGATCGCGAGCAGGCCGACCTTTTTCGCGACGGCGGCAGCGCCGCCGGCGGCGACCAGCCCCGCAATCCCGTATTCGGCCTTCTTGTCGGTCGCCGAATTATAATCGGCATAACGCGAACCCGAACGGAAACTGCCGACAGCGGCGAAGGTCTTTGCCGCCTCGCGCACCTCGTCGAGCTGGTTGATATTCGCAAGGATGTTCATGCTCAGCACGCCTTCGCGCCCGAGCAGGCGGATGTCGTAGTTGAGCGAATCCTCCGGCATGTCGTCGAACTTGATGTCGCGCGCCCAGACCAGCGAATGCCTGCCCGCGTCATAGGTCGGCGCCTGTGCCCAGCGCTGGAGGATGCCGGCGGGATAGCCCTGCGCGCGAATCTCGGGCGCATCTTCCTCGTCGGCCGCTTTCATGTTCGCGAGCATCTCGTTGTAGTCGATCGTCTTTGCATCGTCGTCCGACACATAGCCGGTGTCCTCGAAGGTGATCACCGCCGACCAGGTATCGTCGACAAAGCTCTTGCCTTTCGGAAACACCATGCCGAGCACGCCATTGGCGGCCGCCGGCGGATTGCGCCAGATATCGACGAGGATCGTGCGCGACTGCTCCGGCCCGACGAAATAATATTGGTCGCCGAGATTGAGATCGGCCTTCGCCGCCGGGATCGGGATCGTTCCTGTCCGGCGGTCGAGTTCCTTCAGCAATTTTTCGGTGGCGGTGCGCTGTTGCGCGGCCACCGCATCGGGCGTCGCGCTCGCTGCGGTGGCCGGCGGTGCCGCGTGAAGAACCGTGGCCGGCACCGCGGCGATCGCCAGCGCCCCCGCCAAAGCCAATGCACTGCCTTTGCCTGTTATTCTGATCATCATCTTCCCCCCGGTTGATGATCGGTCTGTCTCAAACTTGCGCCATGCTGACAAGCATCAAAAGGCCCGAAGCGGCGCATGGGCATGCGCGCGTGGCTGGGCTATGCCGCTCGCGCTGAGTCGCAAATTTTCGTTTCCGGAGCCGCCATGCTGAACCGCCGCCACTTCCTTGCCACCGCGACCCTCGCCGGCCTGTCGGCACCCGCGATCCTGCGTGCGGAGGCGGGCTTCTTTCGCGACTTTCCGTTCAGTCTCGGCGTCGCCGCGGGCGACCCGGCGAGCGACGGCTTCGTCATCTGGACGCGGCTCGCGCCTGCCCCGATGGAGCCGCACGGCGGGATGCCGCTCGTCAACGTGCCGGTCGAATGGGAAGTATCGCCCGACAGCGGCTTCAGGGAGGTCGTCGCAAAGGGCACCGAACTCGCCCGCCCCGAACTCGGCCACAGCGTCCATGTCGAGGTAGCAGGCCTGCAGCCGAACCGGCCCTATTATTACCGCTTCACCACGGGCGGCGAGCGCAGCCTGCGCGGACGGGCAAGGACGCTCCCTGCCGTCGGCGCAGAGGTCGATGCGCTGAAATTCGGCGTCTGCGGCTGTCAGCATTACGAGTCAGGCTTTTATGGCGCGTACCGCCATCTCGCCCGCGAAGACCTTGCCTTCGTCTATCACTATGGCGACTTCATCTACGAATATCAGCAGGACTATCTGTTTCCCGACGGCCTGCCCGTCCGGCCGGTGCGCAAATATGCGCTACGCGGTTTGCAGGATCTGGGTGATTTCCGCACCGCCTATACCCAGACGCTGTTCGATATCGACATGCAGGCGGCGCGGGCGTCGCACGCATTCGTTTCCAGCTTCGACGACCACGAGATCCGCAACGACTGGGTCTCGGTCTATGACGACTGGAAGATGGACCTCGACGGCAACGATCCCGACGCGCCGCCACCCGAAGTGTTCATGCTGCGCCGGCAGGCAGCCTTCCAGGCGTGGTACGAGCATATGCCGGTGCGCAAGGCGCTGCTGCCGCGCGGCGGGTTCATCGCCGCGAACCGCGAGCTGCGTTACGGCAATCTGGTGTCGATGCAGGTTCTCGACACGCGGCAGTATCGCGACAACCAGCCCTGCGGCGACGGTTTCAAACCGGCCTGCCCCGATGTCTATGCGAAGGACGCGCAGGTTCTGGGCAAGGCACAGGAGGACTGGCTCGCCAAGAACCTCGCCAAGGGCGGCGCGACGTGGAACGGCATCGCGCAGCAGGTGACGATGATGGCACTCGACCGCCGCCGCCGCGAGGATGAACCGAAGAAGATCCTGAACCTTGACAGCTGGCCCGGCTACGAGGCCCCGCGCGAGCGCATCCTCTCGCGTTTTGCGGGCCTGAAGAACTGCGTCGTGCTGACCGGCGACGAGCATCAGAATTTCTGCGGCGACCTGGTGCTGGGAGACAAGATTGTCGGGGCCGAGTTCGTCGGCACGTCGATTTCGAGCGGCGGCGACGGCAGCGACCTGCGCAAGGGGACCGACGTTTTCCTGAAGCTCAACCCCGAACTCAAGTTCGCGAACGACCAGCGCGGCTACATGGTGTGCGACGTCAATCGCGAGGCGTGGCAGACGCATTTCATGGTCGTCGACAAGGTGACGACGCCGACCAACACGCTGTCGAAACGCGCGACCGGCGTGGTCGAGAATGGCGTCGCCGGCATCAAGATGGCCTGATCCTCTGTCGCCGGAGCGTCATATATCGGGCATAGCGGAGCGCGCATGACACGCATCCTCTCGCTGCTTCTGCTGCTGTTCGTCGCCGCGCCCGCCCACGCACAGGAAACGCGGAAGCCCGTCACGATCCTGATTTCGATCGACGGCTTTCGCGCCGACTATCTGGGCCGCGGCATCACACCGAACCTGTCGAAGCTGGCGGCGGACGGCGCGCATGGCGCGCTCCGCCCGTCCTTTCCGACCAAGACCTTCCCCAACCATTATGCGATCGTCACCGGCAAGCGCCCCGATACCAACGGGATCGTCGGCAACAACATGATCGACCCGCGGCGTCCCGCGGTGAAGTTCAGCCTCGGCGATCCGAAACAGTCGCTCGATCCCTTCTGGTGGGACGAGGCCGAGCCCGCCTGGGTCACCGCGAACAGGGCCGGTGTCCGCAGCGCGACGATGTTCTGGCCCGGCAGCGAGGTCGCAATCCATGAGACGCGCCCGCCCGACTGGCTGCGCTACGACGAGCATGTCGATTATGCCCAGCGCGTCAACACGATCCTCGACTGGATGCGCCGCCCTGCGGATATCCGCCCTTCGTTCGTGACGCTCTATTTCGAGGCCGTCGACAGCGCGGGCCACGAATTCGGTCCTGACAGCGCGGAGGTGAACGCCGCGATCGCCGAGGTCGACGCACGGATCGGCGACCTCGTTGCGGGGCTCCACGCGATGGGCCAGCCGGTGCAGCTTCTCGTCGTCGCCGATCACGGGATGCGCGCGATCGACGAAAGCCGCATCGTCCAGCTGGCCGACCTCATCGATTTGCCGAGCATCATCGCCGTCGAGACCGGGCCCTATGCCGCGATCGAACCCGCCGCGGGCACCGACAACCGCGTTTACGAGGCCCTGCTGAAGCCGCACGATCATATGAGCTGCAACCGGCGCGAGGATCTGCCCGAGCGGCTGCACTACGGCCATAATCCGCGCGTCGCGGCGATCATCTGCATCGCTGAACCCGGCTGGACGATCCTCGCGGGTCCGCCGCAATGGCCCGTCAAGGGCGGTGCCCACGGCTATGACAATCAGGACGACCAGATGCTCGCGCTGTTCGTCGCCAGCGGCACCCCGCTGAAGGGTGAGATCGGCATCGTCGACAATATCGAGGTCTATCCGTTGCTGATGCGCCTGATCGGCGTCGCGCCGCTTGCGAGCGACGCCACCGGTGTTCTCGTCAAACGGCTGGAGCGCTGATCAGCGCAGCACCGCCATCGCATGGATGCTGTCGGTCGGCGCGTTGACGATCTGGAGCAGATAGCGGCCCGGGGTCACGTCGAAATCGACCATCTTGCGAATGCCCGAACAGGCGGGGCCATGGCCGTGCGTCGCCGATTTCACCGCCGTGCCGTCGCGAACGAGGTCGATCCATGCGCCGCCGTCAAGCGCAACGGTGAGCCGTCCCGCCTTCTTTACGTCGATCGGCACCATCCCGCCGAATTTGAAGACGTCGGGCTCGCGCTCCGGCGCGATCCAGTACCGAAGGCTTTCGGTCTTGTGCAGCGACAGTTCGGTGCGCGCGGCGCCGAGCGCCGGCCAGCCGATATCGCGCGGTTCGCCATAACCGTAGATGGTCTTGGCCGACACGTTGCGCGACCAGTCGGCGAGTTCGGGCGGCAGCACGGGTGTCGCCGGGCAGGATTCCGCCGCGGGCGCCTTCTTCGCCGGCGCGGCCATCGACGGCGCAGTGATCAGCGCGGTGGAGATCAGCGCAGCGGCAATGCGGAACTTCATCCTATTTCCTCCCGAACAATTTCTCGACGTCGTCCATCGCAAGCTTCACCCAAGTCGGGCGGCCATGGTTGCACTGCCCCGAGTGCGGGGTGACCTCCATCTGGCGGAGCAGCGCATTCATTTCGGGCACGCTCAGCGTTCGCCCTGCCCGCACCGAACCATGGCAAGCCATCGTCGCGGCGACAAGTTCGAGTTTCTCGTTCAATCCCAGCGCCGCGTCATAACCGGCCAGATCGTCGGCGATATCGGTGACGAGCTTGTGGCAGTCGATCGCGCCGAGCATCGCCGGGGTGGCGCGCACCATCACCGCGGCAGGGCCGAAGCGTTCGAGTTCGACGCCAAGCGCTGCAAGCTGCATCGACGCGGCTTCGAGCCGGTCGCACGCGGGCTCGTCGAGTTCGACGACTTCGGGGAGCAGCAACCCCTGCGACGGTACCGCGCGCCCCGCCATCCCGTGGCGCAATTGTTCGAGCACGAGCCGCTCGTGCGCGGCATGCTGGTCGACGATGACGAGGCCGTCTTCGGCTTCGGCGACGATATAGGTTTTCGCGATCTGCCCGCGGGCAATGCCCAGCGGATGATCTTCTGCTTCCGGAGGCGGCAGCGTCGCGACCTCGGCGCGGCCAGCCAGCGGCGCGGGCGCGCGAGCGCTGGCGAACGGCACCAGCCGGTCATAGACGCGCGCGACATCGTCCGCCGGCGGCGGCAGGTCGGTGCCGAACAGATGGACCGCGGGCTCGGTCCGGCGGCCGAACAGGAAACCTGTCGCAGGCTCGGGCGCGAGCGGTTCCTGCTGCCATGCCGCAAGCGCCGCTTCGGCGGGGCGTTGCACGCTGCGGAAGCCATGCTCGTCGAGTGCACGCCGGAGGCCGCCGACGATCATCCCGCGAATGAGCTGCGGGTCGCGAAAGCGCACCTCGGTCTTCGCCGGATGGACGTTCACGTCGACCTCGCTGGTCGGAATATCGAGGAACAGCGCGACGACGGGATGGCGATCGCGCGCGAGCAGATCGGCATAGGCGCCGCGCAGCGCGCCGACGAGCAGCCGATCCTTCACCGGGCGTCCGTTGACGAACAGATATTGGTGGTCGGCGATGCCGCGATTGTAGGTCGGCAGGCTGATCACCCCGCCGAGATGCACGTCGCCGCGATCGAGGTCGACCCCGATGCTGTTTGCGACGAGTTCGCGCTGGGTCAGCGCCGCGACGCGCGCGAGGCGGTCCTGACCGCCCTGGACGTCGAGGACGCGGCGTCCGTCATGCTCGACGGCGAAAGCGATGTCGGGCCGCGACATCGCAAGCCGCTTCACCACATCGAGGCAGGCGGCATATTCGCTGCGTCCGCTGCGGAGGAACTTGCGGCGTGCCGGCACGCGGGCGAACAGATCCTCGACCAGCACGTGCGTGCCCTTCGCCAGTGCTGCAGGCCCTTCGGCGACGACCGTGCCATTGTCCACGACCCGCTTCCACCCGTCGCCGCCGGCGACGCGACTCTCGAGCGTCAGCCGTGCGACGCTGGCGATCGAGGGCAAGGCCTCGCCCCGAAAGCCCATCGTCGTGACGTCCTCGATCGCATCGGTTGGCAGCTTCGAAGTCGCATGGCGTTCGAGCGCCAGCGCCATGTCGGCGCCGGTCATTCCGCACCCGTCATCCTCGACCTCGAGCCGCGAAATCCCGCCCTCGGCGATTCGGACCGAAATGCGAGTCGCACCGGCGTCGATGGCGTTTTCAACCAGTTCTTTCAGCGCCGCGGCGGGTCTTTCGACCACTTCACCGGCCGCGATCCGATTTACGAGCTTTTCGGGCAGGCGACGTATTGACATGGGGCCTCTCCTAGCGCAGTCGGACGCAAATCGCGACCCACCCGCACAGCCTGATCATTTTGTCCAGCCAGCCCCCGTGGAAGAGCCGGAATCTCCCCCTGATTGATGCTGTCGCCGGACTGGCGCGCGGGAGCAATCACGACAGGGGCACGGGGCCGTTTCGGGGGCCGAGGGCGCCGATGACAGGAAGCAGTATAGATGTCCTTCTTTTCTCGCTGGCTTAAATTCAATTCCCAAGACATGGCGATCGACCTCGGCACCGCGAACACCGTGGTCTATGTGCGCGGCAAGGGCATCGTGCTCAACGAGCCTTCGGTCGTCGCGGTCGAAACGCTGAACGGCATCAAGCGCGTCAAGGCGGTCGGCGACGACGCGAAGCTGATGATGGGCAAGACCCCCGACAGCATCGAGGCGATCCGTCCGCTGCGCGACGGCGTCATCGCCGACATCGACGTCGCCGAACAGATGATCAAGCACTTCATCACCAAGGTGCATGGCGGCAAGCCCAACGCATTCCGCAGCCCCGAAATCGTGATCTGCGTCCCCTCGGGCTCGACCAGCGTCGAACGCCGCGCGATCCGCGACGCCGCGTCGAACGCCGGCGCCAGCGAAGTGTGGCTGATCGAGGAGCCGATGGCCGCCGCGATCGGCGCCGACATGCCCGTCACCGAACCGATCGGTTCGATGGTCGTCGACATCGGCGGCGGCACGACCGAAGTTGCAGTGCTCTCGCTCCGCGGCCTCGCCTATACCACCTCTGTCCGCGCCGGCGGCGACAAGATGGACGAAGCGATCGTCAGCTATGTCCGCCGACACCACAACCTGCTGATCGGCGAATCGACCGCCGAACGGATCAAGAAGGATTTCGGCATCGCGCGCGTTCCCGCCGACGGGACCGGCCTGACGATCCACATCAAGGGCCGCGACCTCGTCAACGGCGTGCCGAAGGAAATCTCGATCAACCAGGCGCAGATTGCCGAAGCGCTGTCCGAACCGATCGGCACGATCGTCGAGGGCGTCCGCATCGCGCTTGAAAACACGGCGCCCGAACTCGCCGCCGACATCGTCGACCAGGGCATCGTGCTGACCGGGGGCGGTGCGCTGATCGCCGAGCTCGACGAACTGCTGCGCGATGCGACCGGCCTGCCCGTCACCGTCGCCGAGGATCCGCTGACCTGCGTCGCGATCGGCACCGGCCGCGCGATGGAAGACCCGGCCTTCCGCGGCGTGTTGCAGCAGGCCTGATCGAAGGCTTCTGAACCATGGTCCGCCCGGCACATCGGCGTCCGGGGCAATCCCGAAAGGCCCAGTACAGCCTGTTCGTCGCCTATGTCATTGCGGTGACAGGGGCGGTGGCAGGCTTGCTGCTCGCGGTGCTTTCGGTGGTCGACCCCGTGGGCTTTGCCCAGCTCCGCATCGCCAGCCACGAAGTGACCGCGCCGGTGGCGCGCGCCACCCGTTCGGCGATCGGCTCGATCTCGGGTATCGACGATGCGGTGTCGGCGTATGTCGGCGCCGGATCGCAGAACCGCCGGCTGCGCAAGGAGCTCGCCGAAACGAGGCGCCAGCTCGTCGCGACCAGTTCGCTGCAGGAAGAAAACCGGCAACTCAAGGCGCTTTTGAAGCTGCAGGAAACCGACAAGACCGCGATCGCCAACGGCTATCTGCTGACGTCGACCTCGACGAGCAGCAAGCGCATCGCCCTGCTCAGCATCGGACGCAACCTCGGCGTTGCGTCGGGGCAACCGGTGCGCGGCGCCGACGGGCTGATCGGGCGCATATTGGGCTCGGGCCCCTCGGTATCGCAGGTGCTGCTGATCACCGACATCGACAATATCGTCCCCGTCCGCCGCGCGCGTGACGGCCTGCCCGCGCTCGCCTATGGCCGCGGCAACGGCGACCTCGATATTCGCACGCTCAACATCGCGAACAATCCGTTCAAGCCCGGCGACATCCTGGTCACCTCGGGAACCGGCGGTCTCTATCCGCCGAACATTCCCGTCGCGATCGTCATTCGCCGGCAGGACGATGGTGCACTCGCCCGCCCGCTTGCCGATCCGGCAAAGGTCGATGCGGTGTCGGTGCTGCGCCCCTACACCCCCGAAAATGCCGAAGCGCAGCTCGCGCCGGCGCCCGACGCCATACCCGAGGTTCCGAAGGCACCATGAACCAGAAAGGGCCGCGCCTCGGCGAACCGGCATCGCTCTGGCGGATGCGCCTCGTGCCGATCATCAGCGTGATGCTCGCCTCGGCGCTGCCGCTGATGCTGCCGCTCGTCGCGAGTTCGCCCGTCGTGCCGCCGCTCGGCCTGCTCTTCTTCCTCTGCTGGCAGTTGCTGCGCACCGAAATGTGGCCGGTGTGGATCGGCCTGCCGCTCGGCCTGTGGGACGATCTGTTCAGCGGCGCGCCGATCGGGACCGCGGTGTTCCTGTGGACGGCGGCCAGCATCGCGATCGCCTATATCTCGCAGCGCATCTACTGGCGGGGTTTTTTCCACGACTGGGCGATTGGCGCTTTACTTGTCGCGATCATTCAGGCTGTCGCCGCGCTGCTCACGCATCCGCACGCCGCCACGGGGCGCGTTCTGGGGCTCGTCGCGCCGCAGATCGTCGTCTCTGTCCTCCTTGTCCCGCTCTTCCTTCGTCTGACGGGGAAGTTTGACAATTTCCGCCTGAGACGCCGATAAAACGCCCCCACATGTTCGGTAAGAAAAGCCCCCCCATTACCGAAGCCTGGCGCGGCTTCACCTTCACGCGGCGCGCGCTCGTCGTCGGCGGTGCGCAGGCGGCGGTGGGCGTCGCGCTCGCCGCGCGCATGGCCTATATCTCGGTCATCGACAATGAACGCTATGTCCTTGAATCGGAAAGCAATCGCGTCAACCTGACGCTCGTTCCGCCGCGTCGCGGCTGGATCGTCGACCGGCACGGCAAGGCACTCGCGAACAATCGCGTGTCGCTGCGCGTCGACATCATCCCCGACCGCCTACACAACAAGGACAATGTCCTCGCGCAACTGCGCACCCTGCTCCGCCTCGACAATGATGCGATGGAACGCATCGAGCGCGATCTGAAGGCCGCATCGGGTTTCCAGCCGGTCGCCGTCGCCGAGGATATGACCGAGCAGGAATATAGCTCGATCCTCGTCCACCTGCCCGAACTGCCCGGTATCGCGCCGCAGCGCGGCTTTGCGCGCAACTATCCCACCGGCGCAGCCGTCGGCCACCTGATCGGCTATGTCGGCGCCCCGACCGCCGAGGAATATGAGAAGGTCAAGGACCCGCTCTACATCACGCCGGGCTACAAGACCGGCAAGGACGGGCTGGAGAAATATTTCCAGGAAATGCTGCGCGGCAAGCCCGGCGCCAAGCGCGTCGAGGTCACGGCGCGCGGCAAGGTGGTGCGCGAACTTTCGACGCAGCCCGACACGCAGGGCAAGACCGTTCACCTGACCATCGACGCCGACCTGCAGGAATATGTCGCGCG
>Ga0209257_1004593_pt1 | contig 10524 bp, 9 predicted proteins | sample AraplaCvi_mCL_r2_FD_184277 | JGI IMG/M metagenome (GOLD analysis project Ga0209257, IMG submission 184277) | Arabidopsis root microbial communities from North Carolina, USA - plate scrape MF_Cvi_mCL_r2 (SPAdes) (version 2) | ecosystem: Host-associated > Plants > Roots > Endosphere | place: USA...
CACGACCTGCGCACCTATCTCACGCGCCTGCGCCTGCGGGCCGAGTTCATCGCCGACCCGGACCAGCAGGCCCGCGCCGTGGCCGATCTCGAGGAGATGGGGCAACTCGTCGACGACACCCTGCTGTTCGCCCGCGACGCCACCCAAGCGCCGGGCGGGGAGGCCCGGGTTCTCGACCTGCGCGCCGAGCTCGCCGGCGTCGTGGCGCTGCGGGGCGAGCTGGACCAGTCCGTGGCCGACGCCAGCGAGCCCGGCGCGCCGCTCATGGTCCGGGTCTCGCCGGTCGCCCTTCGCCGGATGCTCGACAACCTCGTCGACAACGCCCTGCGCTATGGCGGCAGCGCCCGGCTGCGGGCGTGGCGTGAGGACGACGTCGTCGCTGTGGCCGTGGAGGACGATGGACCCGGCGCATCGCCCGACGCCCTGGCGCGGATGACGCAGCCGTTCGAGCGGCTGGAGCCCTCGCGGGGCCGGGGCACGGGCGGAGCCGGGCTGGGCCTGGCCATCGTCCAGGCCCTGGCCGAGAGCCAGGGCGGGCGGCTCACGCTCGAGAACCGGCCCGAGAGCGGCCTGCGCGCCGCCATCCGCCTGCCCGCCGCCTGACGCCTCAGAACTGCCCGCGAACGCCGATGCGCACCCCGACGGCGTCCACCGCGCCGCGGCCGAAGGTTCCAACCACCTGCGTCGTCGCCGAGACACCGGGCCGCAGGTCCGCGGTCACCCCTGCCGCGTAGGTGAAGTAGCTGTCGTCCGGCCGGAAGGTCTCGGTGGTGAACGGCACGGGCGCGCCGCCGGGCGTCAGGCTGATCGTGGGCCGGTCGTCCAGGAGGTCGGTGTCGTAGCTCAGCCGAAGGAACGGTCGCGCGATGGCGGCGTCAGCCCAGGCGATCTCGGCGCCGAACGACGCCAGCAGGCTCTCGACGGCCTGGTCTCCGAACGTCGCCTGGGTCGAGCGGCCGCCCGCCTCCGCATAGGCGCCCACCTCCACCCGCTCGTAGCGCAGCCGCACCAGGGGCCGCACCGCCAGCGGCCCGGCCGCCGCGCTGACGCCCGCCTCGGCGCCCACCGACCACATGCGGCCGTGGGTGTCGCCGGCCTCGATGCGTTCGGCAGGACCCAGCACGACCCGGCGCGTCACGTCATCGAAGGCCAGGTCCCCGTAGGCCGCCTGGACCAGCGCGTCGAACCGGCCGGCTTCGATTCGCCCGAAAGCGCTCAGGGTCGCGGCGCGCAGGCCGAAGCCGCCCGTGCCGCCGCCGAAGTCGCCGTCGGTATCGCTCCAGCTGAGCGCGCCGCCGACCCTGAGGCCCGTCCGCGGGCTGTAGATCGCACCCACGGTCGCTCCTGTGGCGTCCGCCTCCAGCCCGCTGGCCCGAGCGCCGGCGTCGATGTCCAGCCGCGAGCCCTCCGCCCAGCCGAACACCGCCCAGGTCCCGACGGGGGCCGAGTTGGCGCGCACGAAGGGCGCGAGCGCGTCCTGGCTCGACTGCAGCGCCGCCTGGGCGGCGAGGGGAAGCTGGCCCACCTGGTTCGACGCCCGCAGCGCCGCCAGCACGGCGTCGGCCTCGATCCGGTGCACGACGCCGGTGAAATGCACCCCGTCGGCGAACAGGTAAGTCCGGTTGGCGTCGGGCGTCACATAGTCGGCGGGCAGGCAGGTGAAGGACTCCACCGCGCGGCCGCGGCAGGCGCGGTCGGTGACGTTGGCGACGCCGAACGCACCGGGGGTGATCTCGATCTCGCGGATCAGCCGGGCGATGTCGACGTAGAGGACATTGGTCCCCGCGGCCGCCAGCGCGGGCCGGTAGTATTGGTTGAACGCCTCGAACCGCGGCACGCTGACGGTGACGATGGTCGCCTCCCCCGCGGCGGCGATGCGTCGGACCTGCCCGGCGAGGTCGCGCGCGGCCCTGTCCAGCACCGCGAGGTCGGCGGCCGTGAAGTCCAGGCCATTGATCTGCGTCGCGAAGACGTCGTTGCCGCCGCCCTGGATGATCACCAGGTCGTCGGGGCGGAAGACGCCGCCCCCCGCGAGATAGGCGTCGATCTGGTTCACAACCGGCGTGCGGGAAAGGTCCCCCGGCGCGCCGGGCCGCGGCGTCGCCACGCGCGCGCCGCCTTCCGCAAAGTTGGTCCCGCCTGCCGCCGGCGGCTTCAGGCCGAGCCCGAGGCCGGCCGCGATCGATTCGACCCACACGGGATCCGGGTTGGTGGTGAAGCTGCCCGCGCCCGCGGGGGCCCGATCGGCGTATGCTCCGCCGTCGGAAATGCTGTCGCCGAACACCACCACACGGGCGTAGGGCGAAGCCTCCTGCGCGACCGCCGGAGCGGCGAGGGTCAGGCCCGCCGCCGCCAGGGCGAGGCGACTCACCAGGCGGCGTGCGATGGATCGGGTTGGCAGCGGCGACATGGGAGACTCCTCACGGGTGGGAGGGGGACCCTCGCTCAGGTCGTGCGCCGGCCTATGTGCGGCCGGTGACCGACCGTGACGAAGTGTTGCGACGACGGCCGCCCAGGAGAGACGGCCCGCCATTGACGGCCGCAGGCTGCGCGCTCAACCATCGACCCCGAATGCGCCAGGGACATCCGTTCGGACCATGCTGACGCGGCGCGCGATGCTGGCGGCCGGCGCCGCAGCGCCCCTGGCGGCGGCCGGCGGGGCCCGCGCCGCCGCGCCGGTCCCGCCGACCATCGAGGAGCTGCTGCGCGAGCCCGACGTCCACGACGCGGCGATTTCACCCGACGGCGAGCAACTCGCCATCCTGCGGACCCGGATGAAGGACGGGAAGAAGAGCGCCTTCGTGACGCTGTCGCGCATGGCCGACCTCGCGGCCCGGCCCGAGGCCGCCTTCGTCGGCGAACAGTCGGTCAGCCATGTGGAGTGGGCCAACAACGAGCGCCTGCTGATCTGGATCACCTTCTACAAGGACGAGAAGGGCCAGCCCTACGGCCTGTGGTTCTACGACACCTTCGTGCCGGTGCCGGTGAAGCGGGTGGTCTCGGTGGACCTGAAGGGCCGCGACCCCGTGGTGATGTTCGCCGGCTCGCGCTCGGTGCTGCGGCGCGGCTTCGACGCCTCCCGCGTGGTCGACTATCTGAAAGACGATCCCCGCCGCGTCCTGATGCAGGCCTGGAACGACGGCCGCGGCGCCTATGGCCTCTACCAGGTGGACGTCTACACCGGCGCCGCCGAACTGGTGGAGCAGGGCGTGGCGGCCACCGACTTCTGGCTCACCCAGGGCGGCGTGCCCATGCTGCGGATGGACTCGAACTCCCGCGGCACCGTCGGCTGGGTCTACGGCCGCGCGCCGGGCGAGAAGGACTGGAAGCTGATCCGCAAGTCGCGGTTCAACGAGCTGAAGAAGCTGCCCGACTTCGACGTGGTGGGGCCGACGCCCGACCCGGGGGTCTTCCTGGTCTGCCAACGGATGGAGGGCCACGACACCAGCGTGATCCGCACCTTCGACCTGACCCGCCTGGAATTCGGCAAGGTGGTCGCCGAGCGCCCGGACCGCGACTTCGAGACCGCCTTCGTCGACGAGAACCTGAAGCTGGTGGGCAGCGCCTATTGGGACGACCGCCTGAACTACCAGTTCGCCGACCCGGCGCTCGCGCCCCACTTCCGGGCGGTGAACGCGGCCCTGAAGAACGCCTGCAACGTCCAGCTCTACGACATCGACGTCAGCCACCGACGTATGCTGTTCAAGTCCACCGGCCCGCAGGAGCCCGGCTCGTTCCAGGTCTACGACCGCGAGAAGCGCAGCCTGGAATATGTGGGCCACTGCAAGCCCTGGCTGACCCCCGAGCGGCTGGCGAAGACCGAGCCGCTGAAGGTGAAGACCCGCGACGGCGCCGAGATCACCGCCTACCTGACCACGCCGATCAACGCCGGGACCGGCGCCCTGCCGATGGTGGTGATGCCGCACGGCGGGCCCGAGGTGCGCGACTACCTCGACTACGACGTCACGGTGCAGGCGCTGGCGGCGCGCGGCTGGCTGGTGCTGCAGCCCAATTTCCGCGGCTCGGGCGGCTACGGCAGGACGTTCGCCGAGCAGGGCCGTCGCCAGTGGGCCGACCGCATGCAGGCGGACGTGGAGGACGCCGTCGCCCAGGTCGTGGCGTCAGGACGGGCCGATGCGAAACGCCTGGCGATCTTCGGCGCGAGCTATGGCGGCTATTCGGCCCTGATGGGCGCGGTGCGCCAGCCCGACCGCTACCGGGCGGTGGTCTCGATCGCAGGCGACGCCGACCTGATCGAGAGCCTGGCCTTCTCCCGCCGCGAGGACGGGGCGGATTCGCCCACCTACGCCTACTGGCGCGGCTCCATGGGCGATCCCAAGGCCGACGAGGCCCTGCTGATCCGCGCCTCCCCTGCCCGCCGCGCCGCCGAGATCCAGGCGCCGGTGCTGCTGCTGCACGGGACCGAGGACACCATCGTCGACCCGAGGCAGTCCCGCCTCATGGCCAAGGCGCTGAAGGCGGCCGGCAAGACCTGCGAGCTGGTGGAGCTCAAGGGCCAGGGCCACCGCAACTGGTCTGACGCGACGTGGAAGACCGTGCTGGAGACCAGCACGGACTTCATCGGGAAGTACGTCTAGCCACAGAATTGATCGTCATCCCCGGGCTTGTCCCGGGGATCCAGAAACGCCGGCGGCGCCTGGAAACTTCACAGCGGCGACGCCGGGTTGTGTCCTTCACCCTCGGCGCGTCTGGAATGGCCGGGACAAGCCCGGCCATGACGAGCTGGGTGGGCGCTAGGCGTGAGAGGCCGACCCACACACCGGACACTCCGGATCCCCGGCCACCCGCACCGTCCGGGTCTCGGCCGCCAGCGCGTCGTAGATCAGCAGGCGCCCGGTCAGCGTTTCGCCGGCGCCGACGATCAGCTTCACCGCCTCCAGCGACATCATCGAGCCGATGACGCCCGCGAGCGCCCCGACCACGCCCACGGCCACGCAGGTCTCGGCGTCCGGCGGGATTTCCGGCACCAGGCAGCGGTAGCAGGGCTGGCGGCCGAACACCCCCACCTGCCCGGTCCAGCGGCCGATGGCGCCCGAGACCAGCGGCTTGCCGTGCCGGACGCAGGCGTCGTTGACGCAGAACCGCGTGGCGAAGTCGTCGGTGCCGTCCAGCACCAGATCGACCCCCTCGACGAGCCGGTCGGCGCTCTCGGCGTCGAACGCCCCCTGGAAGCCGGCCACGAACACGTGCGGGTTCAGGCCGGCCAGCCGGTCGGCGGCGGCGTCCACCTTGGGCCGCCCCAGGTCGTCGTCGGCGTAGATCACCTGCCGCTGCAGGTTCGAGCGGTCCACGTCGTCGGGGTCGGCCAGGATGATGGTGCCCACCCCCGCCGCCGCCAGGTACAGCGCCGCTGGCGCGCCCAGGCCGCCCGCGCCCACGATCAGCACGCTGGAGGCCTTCAGCTTCTGCTGGCCCGGGCCGCCCACCTCGCGCAGCACCAGGTGCCGGGCGTAGCGCTCGATCTCTTCGTCGGTGAACGTCATGCCCCAGACCCTACTCGCCCTTGACCTCGTGGGGCGCGCTGCTCACATCGCCCGGATGTCGAATAGCTCAGCCTTTCCCGATTGGCATGGGACCACGATCCTGGCGGTGCGCAAGGACGGCAAGACCGTCGTGGCCGGCGACGGCCAGGTGTCCATGGGCCAGACCATCGTCAAGGGAACCGCGAAGAAGGTCCGCACCCTGGCCGGCGGCCGGGTCATCGCGGGTTTCGCCGGCTCCACCGCCGACGCCTTCACCCTGATCGAGCGCCTGGAAGCCAAGCTGGAGCAATATCCCGAACAGCTGGCCCGCGCCTGTGTGGACCTGGCCAAGGACTGGCGGACCGATCGCTACCTGCGCCGGCTGGAGGCCATGCTGATCGTGGCCGACAAGGACCAGATCTTCACCGTCACGGGCGTCGGCGATGTCCTCGAGCCGGAATACGGCGTGGCGGCCATCGGTTCGGGCGGAAACTTCGCGCTCGCCGCAGCCAGGGCGCTGTTGGACGTAAACGGGTTGGATGCCGAAGCCGTCGCGCGCAAAGCCATGGGTATCGCCGCAGACATCTGCGTCTACACCAATGGAGAACTTACGGTTGAGGTGCTCTAGCCTCGCGCTCGTCGCAATCCTCTTCGCCCCCCCTGCCCTCGCCGCGCCGGTCGATCCGGCCCCGGTGGTCGCCGCCGAGCGGGCGTTCGCGGCCGACGGGCTGGAACTGGGGGTGCAGGCCAGTTTCCTGAAGCACTCCGCCCCCGAGGGGATCATCTTCGGCCCCGGGCCCATCCTGGCGAAGGCGGCGTTCGGCCAGCCCCGGCCCAAGGGCCCGCCGCTGGTCTGGTGGCCGCTCTGGGCCGGGATCGCGCGCTCTGGCGACCTGGGCTTCACCACCGGCCCGTACACGCGCGGCGGTGAGCCCGGGGGCTATTACTTCACGGTCTGGGCCAGGCAGCCCGACGGCGCGTGGAAGTGGCTGTTCGACGGCGGCCCGCCCAGCGACCAGACCGGCGCACCGCCGCAGGGTTCGGACGTGGCCTATGCCCGGATGTCGACAAGGCAGGCCGGTTCGCCGACCAGGGCCATGGACCAGGTCGTGAAGGCCGAGATCGCCCTGCACGCCGCCGCGAAGACCGACGTGAAGGCCGCCTTCCTGGCCGTGGTGGCCGACGACGGGCGTATCGTGGGCTCCGCGGCCAGGCCGCCCGCCAACCGCGCTGAGCTGGAGGCGGAACTCGCCACGCGGCCGACGTCCGTGGCCTTCGCGCCCCTGGGCGGCCAGGCGTCCGGCGCCGGCGACCTGGCCTGGACCTACGGCGTGGCGAAGTGGACGACGGACGGCGGCGAACAGCGCGGCCACTACGTGCGCATCTGGCGCAACGACCGGGCTGGCTGGCGGCTGCTGTTCGACGAACTGCTGCCCGCGCCGCCCCTCAAGTCCCCGCCCGTTCAAACCCAGGCTGTCGCACCGCCCGCTTCGTGACTATCTAGCGGCCGACATGACCGAATTCTCTCCCCGCGAAATCGTCTCCGAGCTCGACCGCTACATCGTCGGCCAACATGACGCCAAGAAGGCCGTCGCCGTCGCCCTGCGCAATCGCTGGCGCCGCCGCCGCGTGCCGGATGACCTGCGCGACGAGGTGACGCCGAAGAATATCCTGATGATCGGCCCCACCGGCGTGGGTAAGACCGAGATCGCCCGGCGACTGGCGAAGCTGGCCCAGGCGCCGTTCCTGAAGGTCGAGGCCACCAAGTTCACCGAGGTGGGCTACGTCGGCCGCGACGTGGACCAGATCGTCCGCGACCTGGTGGAGAGCGCCATCGCCATGGTGCGCGAGAAGCGCCGCGCCGGCGTGCGCGCCCGCGCCGAGGCCGCCGCCGAGGAGCGGATCCTGGACGCCCTGACCGGTCCCGGCTCCACCGCCGCCCGCGAGAGCTTCCGCAAAAAGCTGCGGGCCGGGGAGCTGGACGACAAGGAGGTCGAGCTGCAGCTCGCTGACAGCGGCCCGTCCATGCCGATGGTGGAGATCCCGGGCCAGCCCAACATGGGCATGCTCAACATCGGCGAGATGTTCGGCAAGGCGTTCGGCGGGCGGAGCAAGACCCACAAGACCACGGTCACCGGCGCCTGGGCCCCGCTGATCGCCGAGGAGAGCGACAAGCTGGTCGACCAGGAGGCCCTGACCACCGAGGCGCTGGAACTGGCCGAGAACCAGGGCATCGTCTTCCTGGATGAGATCGACAAGGTGGCGTCCAGCCGCGAGCGCGCCGGCGCCGACGTCAGCCGCGAGGGGGTGCAGCGCGACCTGCTGCCGCTGATCGAGGGCACGACGGTTTCGACGAAGTACGGGCCGGTGAAGACCGACCACATCCTGTTCATCGCCTCCGGCGCCTTCCACGTCGCCAAGCCGTCGGACCTGCTGCCCGAGCTGCAGGGCCGCCTGCCGATCCGGGTGGAGCTGAAGGCCCTGACCCGCGCGGACATGCGCCGCATCCTGGTGGAGCCGGAGGCCAACCTGGTTCGCCAGCACCAGGCGCTGCTGGCCACCGAGGGCGTGACCCTCACCTTCACCGAGGACGCCTACGACGCCCTGGCCGACGCCGCCGTGGCGGTGAACGGTTCGGTGGAGAATATCGGCGCCCGCCGGCTCCAGACCGTGCTGGAGAAGGTGATGGAAGAGATCAGCTTCACCGCCGCCGACCGCTCGGGCGAGTCGATCGAGATCGACGCGGCCTATGTCACCGGCCGGATCGGCGACCTGGCCGGCAACGCCGACCTGAGCAAGTTCATCCTGTGAACCCATCCCTCCCCTTCATGGGGAGGGACGTCACTCCCCGCCCCGTTTCGCCTTCCAGATCGCCTCTTCCAGCGCCTTGGCGAACTCGCCGCGTTCGCCCGGGCTGAGGGCGGCGGCCACCGCCGTCTCGCGGCCGGAGAGCGCGAGGCGCAGCGCCATCACCCGGTCCTCCTCGTCGCGCTCGGTGGTCACGCGGGTGAAGGCCGTCGGGCTCTCCCAGACGACCCGGCTGTCCTTGGGCGTCTCGTAGGTGATGCGCACCTCGGCGGCGCTGACCTGGACCCGCTCGATCACCCGGCCCGACTTGAAGCTGGCCAGGAAGGCGACGATCACCGCCAGCAGGTCGATGCCGATGAACGGGACCACATAGTGGGCGCCCATCCGCACGAAGACGGCGGCTGAGGCCACGTTGGCGATGGTGATCACGCTGATCAGGATGACGAACCCGCGCTCGGACAGCGAGCGGTTCGGCTTGATCTCCGCGTCCATGTAGAGCGGCCAGGTCATCGCCTCCAAAGATAGCGGGAAGTCCACGGGCGCGGAACTGGCTCTAACGGGCCGCGGCGCCCTGGCCCACCTGCAGCCTCCAGCTATCGAGGGAGGCCGCGCATGAAGATCGCCATGATCGGGTTCGAGGGGTTCACCGACGTGGACCTGTTCATGCCCTGGGATCTGTTCTACCGCGTCAAGGACCCGACCTACGCCGCCTATGACGGCGAATGGGACGTGCGCATCTGCGCCGACCGGCCGCGCTTCGCGTCCTACTCCGGCCTCGCCATCGACCGCCACGAGCCGCTGGCCTGGGCGCAGGGCGCGGACGCGGTCTTCATCGTCAGCGGGCCCGGCAGCCGGATCAAGATCAAGGACCCGGCGTTCCTCGCCGCCCTGAAGCTGGACCCGTCGCGGCAGCTGATCGCGGCGATCGATTCCGGCGTCCTGATCCTGGCCGCGCTCGGCCTGCTTGAAGGCCTCAGCGCAACCACCTATCCCAGCGTCTTCGCCGAGCTCGAGGCGATGGGCGTGAAGACCGAGCGGCGGCCCCTGGTAATCCACGGCAACCTCGCCACCGGCGGCGGCTGCCTGGCCACCCAGGACCTGGCCGCCTGGATCGTGGAGCGCCTCATCGGCCCGCAGGCGGCGCAGCAGATCGTGGATTCCGTGGCGAAGGTGGGATGATGAGCGAGACTTGGGCAGAGGGCCGCGTCGCCCTGGTGACGGGCGCCACCTCGGGCTTCGGCGAGGCCATGGCGCGCCGCCTGCTGGCCGCGGGCGCGAAGGTGATCGCCACCGGCCGTCGGGCCGAGCGGCTGGCGGCCCTGGCGAAGGAACTCGCCACCGACCGCCTGCTCACCCGCGAGCTGGACGTCACCGACGAGGCGTCCATCGCCGCCCTGCTGCCCGGCCTGCCGGCCGAGTTCGAGGCCATCGACGTCCTCTACAACAACGCCGGCCTGGCGCTGGGCCTGAACAAGGCGCACGAGGCCTCGCTCGACGATTGGGAGACCATGATCGCCACCAATGTCACCGGCCTGGTGCGCATGACCCGTGCGGTCCTGCCCGGCATGGTGGCGCGGAACCGCGGCGACGTGATCAACCTCTCGTCGGTGGCGGCCAGCTACCCCTATCCGGGCGGCAATGTGTACGGGGCCACCAAGGCGTTCGTGCGCCAGTTCTCTCTGAACCTGCGGGCCGACCTGATCGGGACGAAGGTGCGGGTGACGTCCATCGAGCCCGGCATGGCCGACACCGAGTTCTCGGTCGTCCGCTTCAAGGGCGACCAGACGGCGGCCGACAAGGTCTACGCCGGCGTCCACGCCATGAGCGCCGACGACGTGGCCCTGGTCTGCGAGAGCGTGCTCAAACTCCCCGCCCACATCAACGTCAACACCCTCGAGCTGATGCCGGTGCAGCAGGCCTGGGGCCCGTTCGCAGTGGATCGGGGGTAGCACGCCACGCCGCTCCTTCCTTTCCCACTTTGTGGGAAGGGAACAGATGACAGCTTGGGGAGGCGCAAGGCACCTTCCGCCCCATGGCCAAGCCCGCCCCCCGCAAGAAGCTCAAGCCCGCCGAGCAGGCGCGGATCGCGGAGTTGTTCGAACGGTTCGAGACCTACGAGTCCGATCCGCGGACCGAGCTGAACTACGCCAGCCCCTATGAGCTGGTGGTCGCTGTGGCGCTGTCGGCCCAAGCCACCGACGTCTCGGTGAACAAGGCCACCGCGAGGCTCTTC
>Ga0209257_1004595_pt1 | contig 10517 bp, 12 predicted proteins | sample AraplaCvi_mCL_r2_FD_184277 | JGI IMG/M metagenome (GOLD analysis project Ga0209257, IMG submission 184277) | Arabidopsis root microbial communities from North Carolina, USA - plate scrape MF_Cvi_mCL_r2 (SPAdes) (version 2) | ecosystem: Host-associated > Plants > Roots > Endosphere | place: USA...
CAGGTTTGCTGAACGGCCGCAACGCCACTTCACACTGGCAGATTGTGAACGAGATGCAAAGAAAGTATCCCGGCATACAATTCATGCCTGATAAAGTAATAACAGATTGTGATGGGGTCTATACCAGCGGCAGCGCCTCCTTTGCGCTGAACCTGATCATCTACCTGGTAGAAAAATTCTGCGGACGGGATATCAGCATACAGCTCAGCAAACAATACGCGATCGATATGGACCGTAGTGCGCAGAACTATTTCGCGGTGTTCCAGGGGCAGCGTCAACACGAGGATGATGCTATCCTGAGGGCGCAAATCTTTATGGAGGAGCACTATCATTCAGCCATTACGATAGAGCAGATCACGGAACAGGTAAATATGAGCCGGCGAAATTTTATCAGGCGTTTTAAACAGGCCACCGGCAGTAACCCTATTGAATATCTGCGGCGATTAAAGATAGAAGCAGCCAAGAAAGCACTGGAGAACGGAAAAGATGATATTTATTCCATCATGTTTGATGTGGGATATAATGATGTAAAGGCCTTCCGCAGCTCGTTCAGACGTACCACCGGATTGTCACCTGCAGGATATCAGAAGAAATACAGCAGGAAGGAGCATTGAATATAGCTATCGATTATTCTATTATCAACATTAAGTCTTCATAATCGTGTGCGGCAGCAAAGATGGGAAGGGATGCCCAGGCTGCTTTTCCTTTCTCTGTGGAGACGGCCTGCATTACCAGTTCCTGCATACGCAATATGACGAGATATTCATGCAGTTCACAAGCCTGCCTGAGATCATCGAGGCGGTATCCTTCTGATTGCATATACTGTTTGTTGGCTTCCTGCAGCTTTTCATAACCTGTAATGGTGATGCTCTTTTCGGATTCTGCACTGAATTCTGTCAGCCAGTCAGGGTTACCCGGGTTGCGCGGCGAATCGTAGGCCAGCAAATGGAGAAACCAGCGTTCATACTGGGTAGTGAAGCTGTTCATCTCCACATAGATCGCCTTAATGGAAAGCTCTTCTTCTGTTGCCGTCACTTCATAGAAATTATCGAGGAATTTCTTCAGTGAAGGCTCCAGGTGGAGCAGGTCTTTACCGATGATCTGGTGGAAATCGGTTTGCGGCAGCTGGCTGAGCGCGGCTTCTGTCTGGCGGATGGCTTCTTCAATATTTCCTGCCTGTATGAGGTCCTGAATTTGTTCCATATTTTTATACTATGCTGCAAAGAAAGCGAATTATGGGCAGAATAGCTAAAAGGACCATTTTTACAGATTAAATGACATCTAAAACCTTATTTATGTTCCGATCAGCCTTTATGGCAATACTGGCAATGCTGCTTATTCAGAAAGCAGGTGCACAGTCCTTACCCGATTCCGTTACCCAAAAAATTGATTCACTTTTTAAAACATGGGACGGCCCGGGCAGCCCAGGCTGCGTGGTGGGTATCGTAAGAAACGACTCGCTCATTTTTTCAAAGGGATATGGCATGGCCAACCTTGAATACGGGGTTCACAATTCCCCTGGAACAGTCTACCATATCGCGTCTGTTTCCAAACAGTTTACTGCATATGCGGTCCTGTTATTGGCCAGCCAGGGAAAACTCCGCCTTGACGATGATATTCGCAAGTATCTTCCGTGGTTTCCGGATGTAAATCAGAAAATAACCATCCGAAATCTTTTAACCCATACAAGCGGCATCCGGGAGCAACAGCAGTTGCTGGCTATACAGGGCACAGGGCTGGATGATGTAGTCATGCAGCGCCATCTCATCAACCTGTTAAGCCATCAAGCATCATTGAACTTTTCACCAGGAGAAAAAAGAAGCTATTCAAATAGTAATTATACTTTACTGGCTGAAATCGTGAGATACGTAACCGGCCGCTCATTAAGGCAATTTAGCGATTCTGCTATATTCAAACCGCTGGGGATGACACAAACACATTTTCATGATGACTACACGGAACTGGTTCCCGGCCGGGCACAATCCTATGGAAGGGTTAACAGCACTCATGTGATTAATAAATATTTGAATTATTCATTTGTTGGGCCCTCTGGCGTTATGACGACCGTTAACGATATGGCAAAATGGATCAGCAACTTTTACACCTTTAAAGTGGGGAGCCCTGCAGAAGTAAATTTGATAACGGCAAAGACCATTTTAAAAGACGGCAAATCCCTTGGGCATGGTGCCGGTATGGATGCTGATACTTATAACGGTTGGCGCCAATTTTCAAGCGATGGCGCTGACGCGGGATTTCAAACTTACATCTCTGTGTTTCCGGATCTTAAAATGGGCTTTGTCGTTTTTGCCAACGAGGACGACTTCAACTCAAGTGGAAAGGCGCATACAATGACCAGCTTGTTTGTCAAAGACACTATTCAACCAGTAATTGAGCGAAAGGAAGAAAAGAAAGATGAAAAGACGGCGGAACTTGAACGCGATTCGTTTATGCTTAAAAAGTACCTGGGGAATTATATTTCCGAAGAAGGTATTATATTGAGCCTGGAAATGAGCAATCATAAATTGTATTTCCGGTATGGTGATAACCTGAATTTATTGATCAGGGATCAGCAGAACGTATATGCCGCTTTTGAAACCCCCGAGTTTAAAATAAAACTATATCCGGTTTTAGGAGATACGGTTATCAGGGCCATCATGCCGGACAAATATTACACGTTGAAAAAATATGTCAATAGCACGCCTTCTGGTGATCAATTCTTAAAAAAATATGCAGGGCGCTATTATTGCCCTGAACTGGAATGCTTCTATCATATCACCCTAAAAGATCATCATCTTTTTTTAGGAAGCAATAAATACGACGACACTCCTTTAACACTGATGGGGACAGAACATTTACGTAATGATTTTTGGTGGATGAATCACCTGATGGTCACCAGAGATAAAGCGGGAATGATTACAGGATTTGAGGTTAACAGCGGCAGGTCGGCGCATGTTAAATTTATAAAAACTACCCTTTAGGCCTTATAAGGTTTCTTTTTTCCATGAAACCCTGACCGCTGGCATCAACACAGGGAAATGTGTGGAACGAACCTGTTTCACGGCTCGCTGGATACAGCACAATACCAGTCGTTGCCGGAGGCCCGGAGTTTTCGGATCCTGGAGTATAGCGAGGACGATCCTACATGCGGTGGCGCTAATGTCTGGTTAGCTCAATTGGTGCATAATATTCCTCCGGCTCCAGTCCGATAATAAAAACATGACTTCCCGCAAGGACTCCCCTTTCTCGCTAAGTGAATATTCAACTCTTGGAGGGATCTCCGGGTAGGCTTTGCGTATAATAATGCCATCTGCTTCCAGCTCCTTCAGGCATCTTGACAGCACCTTGAGCGCCATATTGGGCATTACCTTGCTGAATTCTCCAAATCGCATTGGGCCTTTCAACAACAACCAGATAATTGGCGGTTTCCACTTGCCGCCAATCACATCAATAGTGGCGGTGATGGGACAATCTTCTGCGCTATGATATTTTTCCGGATTTTTTTTGATCTCCATATTCAATACAGTTGACAATTACAACCATTTGGTAATTACTGGACAGTTTGGTAACTACTTGACAAAAGTACAGTATTGGCATAAGTTTGCATCATAAATCTTTAAAAATGAAAATCATACTTATTGGTGCAACTGGCACTATTGGCAAACATATAGCCAGCGCATTGGAAAAAGATCACCAGGTCATTAAGGCAGGCAGCAAAAGCGGTGATGTACAGGTGAATATCAGCGATCCGGATTCTATCAAAGCCATGTTTGAAAAGACGGGCCCTTTTGATGCCCTGATCTGCGCTGCTGGGGATGGTCATTTTGGGCCTTTGGAAAAAATGACGGATGCGGATTTCCGGGTAAGTGTAAACAGTAAATTAATGGGGCAGGTGAACCTGGTGCTGATCGGACAGCATTATATCAACCCGAATGGCTCTTTCACGCTTACTTCCGGAAGCCTGGCAGATGATCCTGTTGTGTTCGGGGCATCGTTAAGCGCCGTTAACGGCGCTATAGACGGGTTTGTGCGGGGAGCTGCGATAGAACTTAAAAATGGCGTACGTATCAATGCTGTAGCTCCGGGAGTTGCGGAAGAATCACCTCATTATTTCCCGTTTTTCCCAGGCCATGAGCCCATTTCTATGCACCGGATAACATTAGCGTATGTAAGAAGCGTATTGGGTGCGCAGACGGGTAAAACCTACCAGGTGCTTAGCTAAGCATTAGCGGCAATAAGCTGCATAGATCATGTGATCTATGCAGCCCGCAACTAAGCGACTAACACTTCCCTCCTGGCCTTTCGGCTTTCCTCCCCTCATTGCCTTGTTTGTTTACTTGGGCATTTTTTTATATATTAGCAGCATAATCAGCTATTTAGGTGAAATTTGATCGATCTCCTATGCATATAAAATACTAGCATGTTCTATACTGTACCGACTAAAGGGGGACTAGGTATCGAACTCTGGGGAACCTATGATGACCTTAACACACTCCATAGTGTCATTGGCAAATTCTCAAATAATGAGGAGCTTAAACCAGTTCCCGGCTCAAAAAACAGGGATAAGATAATCAGCGGCCTTTCCTACGAAATCCGCCATGCGCTGCAGGGCAACAGGCTTATCCGCGAATCGGCGCTTTTTAGCGGTGAAGCTGTCCCACAATTCGGTTGTGAGATCTCCTGGCCACATATGCTTTTTTCCCTGGCCGTGTTGAGATATAACGCGCACTTTGTTGCACCTGGAAAATTTGACCTGGGTATCTTCCTCATGCTGGAGCACTGGTTGCAAAAATCCATGGAAGAATTTGACCAGCAGGGAGCGGTTCTTTTGAGCCCATTCCTGGAAGGCGCCATTCATACCGCCAATCCATGCCTGTATCAATACATGAGAAGTGTTAATATGGAATACTTTCTGCTGGGCGGTGGAACAGAATCTTTCAGGAAACTGCCTAAACTACTGAAACGGACACAGCATCCGGGATCGGCTTATGATAACTACATGGAGTTTTTAACAAATGAAGCCGCGAGGTTGAAATGTGATGCTTCAGAATTGGAGTTTGAAGAGGAGAATTCTCTTTATGAAATAGAGTGGTAGTTTATACTAATGAAAACGATCGGTACCTTACTAACAATTCTTCTGACTTTTACAGGGACTATCGATGCTTTTGCCTGCCGCTGTCAGGATATGCTTCCTGTTTCAACAAGTGTGAAAGTTGCTGACGTAGTTTTCAGCGGACAGGTTATTTCGAAAACGCTGACCAGCAACTTTGATAGCCTGGGCATAGTGATGACCGGGGACAGGGCTAAAAATGGCTGGCTGGAGATGCCCCTTGTTGTGGTAAAAATAAAAGTAGAGAAAATGTATAAGGGACGGCTAACTGCCAGTACCCTAACGGTCCTGACCGCGTATTCCGGGGCCGCCTGCGGTGTTTATTTTGAACCAGGGGAAAAGTACATTGTATATGCAACTAGGTTTGATGAACTTTCAGGTTCGATGAAAATAAAAAGAAGGTCTAAGGATAAAACTGCATTCTGGACGCATTCGTGTACGAGGACAGGGAATTGGGATAGCGAAGAGGAAAAGGAGGTTATGAAGGAAATGAAGGGATAACCTTATTGCCTCTTCTTCCGGAATTTCAGCGACCTTATCACCTATAATAAAAAATAGGTTCCTCAATACCCCGTTGATTTGGCTAAGACAATCAAAGATTCGGGCAAGTCCACCAATTCATTCCTAAGCAACTTTGTGGTGTAAATATTTGATCACTTAAAAAAGATTAAAACTATGGACACTAACAAAGTATGGTTTGTAACCGGCGCTTCAAAAGGCCTGGGATTGGCACTGGTACAAACGCTTTTAGCCCGCGGCTATAAAGTAGCTGCCACCTCCAGGAAACTGGAACACCTGCAGACAGCGTTGGGCACTGCCTCGAATTTCCTGCCCCTGAGCGCTGACATCGTAAACGAAGAAAGCGTGGCCAATGCCGTTGCGAAAACAATTGAAAAGTTCGGAAGTATTGACGTAGTAGTCAACAACGCAGGATACGGCCAGCTGGGGACCCTGGAAGAGCTTACCGACAAAGAATCCCGTGAAAACTTTGATGCCAATGTATTTGGCACCCTGAATGTTATCCGGGCGGTGATGCCGCATCTCCGTGCAAAGAAATCCGGGCATATCATTAATATCTCATCGATAGCAGGGTTTCTGGGTGCGTTCCCGGGTTGGGGAATTTACAACGCCACCAAATTTGCGGTAGCCGGGTTAACCGAAGCCCTCTCTGCAGAAGTAAAATCCCTGGGTATTCATGCGACTATTGTTTACCCAGGCTATTTCAAAACCAATTTCTTATTACAAGGCTCACTGCGGCTGGCTGAACATCCAATTCCCGATTACAAGGAAGCCAGGGACCTGGAGCGTGTGCACCAGCATGATATTCCCGGCAACCAGCCAGGCGATCCGGCTAAGGCGGCGCTGGTATTTATTCAGCTAGCTGAAAGCGAAAATCCTCCTTTGCATTTCTTCATGGGTTCAGATGCGGTGAATTTGGCCGGTAATAAAATCCAGGTATTGCAAAGTGAGCTGGCAGGAAACCAGGAACTGAGCAAATCAACCGATTTTTAATCCGTCTGAACCGGATGGCTTTCCCGCAGGTTTCACAGAAGCATGAAGCAGGCTGCTTCATGCTTCCTTACCTGGACCAGCGTGGCCAGCAAATAACAGGTAAAAAGATCCATTTCCTTCTTAAATTTGAATACCATGAAAAGTAAGCAGGTGCATACCTTCCATACGATCAGTGAGTTTCACAAGATGAGTGGCTTGCCGAAACCGCAGCATCCCCAGATCAGCCTCGTGGATTACGGCCAGGTAGTTTACCAGACCGACGAAAAGGAGATCCGCTGGTTGCAAAAGTTTTACTCCGTCGGTTTAAAAAGAAATATCAGCGGAAAATTTAAATACGGGCAGCAGGTGTATGATTTCGATGAAGGGCTAATGTCATTTGTGTCGCCTGATCAATTGGTACATATTGAGGTTACACCTTATGAGGATGGGAAAAGACCCTCGGGCTGGCTGTTATTGATCCACCCGGATTTCTTATGGAACACATCGCTGGCAAAGACGATCAAACAATACGATTTTTTTGGTTATGCTATTAATGAAGCATTGTTTCTGTCTGAAAAAGAAGAGACCATTATCGTGGACATCCTGAAAAATATCCAACGGGAATATGAGTCGAACATCGACAAGTTCAGCCAGGATATTATTATTGCACAGATCGAGGTATTGCTCAACTATACGAAGCGCTTCTACGAAAGGCAATTTGTAACCAGGAAAATTCCTAATCACCAGATCCTGGCACAACTGGAGACAGTACTGGACCGCTTAATGGAAGATACCTATCTTCTTCAGCATGGCTTGCCTACGGTTCAACAGATAGCCAGTGATCTGAATCTTTCCCCAAACTACCTAAGCAGCATGCTTACAGTGCTTACCGGTAATAGTACCCAGCAGCATATCCACAACAAACTGATTGCAAAAGCGAAGGAAAAGCTATCGACCACCAGCCTTTCTATTAGTGAGATCGCTTATGAACTGGGCTTTGAACACCCCGCTTCCTTTACCAAATTATTTAAGGCAAAAACGAATCAGTCGCCTAATGCCTTCAGGAGCAGCTTTAACTAGTGAGTAAGCCCTTTTTCAATAAGTTGCTACAATATGCCTTAAAACACCAACATATGATTTTACCTGTGAAGGCTGGCTAAAAGCATGTCGCTAACAACCTCCCATAATGGCACAAATACCCCTGGCTCAAGAAACCAGTCCGCTTTACCTTTGTTCAATCGCTAAGGTAAAAAAACAAGCAATATGAGCAGTATCAATAAGACCCTCGCAGGGCTCGAATTCGCGCAAATAGGCTGGGTAGTTCCGGATATTCACGCCGCTGTAAAATTCCTTTCAGCTACCCTGGGTATCGCCGGCTTTCCCCCACCGCAACATGTACGGGCACAGGACCTGGATATGAGCTATTACGGCAAGGTAGTGGAAGCCGAATGGCTGACCACCCAGACCTATAACGGGGGAAGCTTCATCGAGCTTGTTCAGCCGCTTTCCGGTCAGAGCATGTTCCATGACTATCTCGCCAAATACCCCGCAGGCGGCACACAGCATCTGGCTTTTCGTTTACCCGTAAGCGATTTTGAACGGATCACCGGTGAGCTGCGCAGGCAGGGTTATGCGGTCATGAGCGAAGTGGATCATCCCATTGCGCGTATGGCTTTCTTTGATACCTACCAGACACTGGGCCTTGCGACAGAAATTATGGGCATTACACCGGAAGGATGGAAAGCGATCGAACAAATGCAGCATTAGTAAATTATCGCAGATCACGCATTTTATTAAATTGCAAGAAAACCGATAAATAAGCTATGATCTCCCGACAATGGACTGGTACCGCTCCCAAAGAAAAAGCGGCCGTATATATTGCTCATCTGCAAAACGATACCTTTCCCAAATTATCGTCTATAAAGGGCTTCATAAAAGCATCCATACTGAAAAGAGATGTGCCCGAAGGTGTAGAATTCCTGGTCATTACAGAATGGGAGTCACTGGAGGCCATCAAACAATTTGCAGGCGCCGATCCGGAAGTGGCAGTGGTGCCGGATGAAGTGCAGGAAATAATGCTCCGTTATGATAAAGCCGTAAAACACTACGAAATAGCCGGTTAATTCTTATATTAGCCGCTATGGCTCATCTAAAGACTCTCTTTCAAGCGGTACTTGTTGCGGCAGGGCTGACGTCCGCTATACAGAGCAGGGCGCAGCAAGCTTCTATATTCCTGGCTGACCCGACCATCTTTGCAGACAAGGGACAATATTATCTATATGGCACCAGCAGCAATAAGGGCTTCCTGGTTTACGAATCTGCTGATCTGAAAACCTGGAAACAACCGGAGGACACCGCCCGGCAATTTGCCTTGAAACGCGGTGAGACATTTGGTGATAAAGGCTTCTGGGCGCCGCAGGTGTTTACTCACAAAGGCAGCTACTATATGGCGTATACAGCCAATGAACAGATAGCGATCGCCAAAGCCTCCAGTCCGGCAGGCCCTTTCAGGCAGGATTCATTTGTTAAGTTAAGTGGAACAGGTAAGCAGATCGATCCGTTTGTTTTCTTCGATAAAGGAAAGATCTATCTCTATCATGTGAAGCTGCAAAACGGCAACAGGATCTTTGTAACAGAGATGAAACCCGATCTGTCGGATGTGATTCCCGGCACTGAAAAGGAATGTATCTCAAGCAGCGAAGATTGGGAGAATACCGCGAAAGCTGAGTGGCCGGTGGCAGAAGGCCCGACTGTGCTGAAGCATAAAAACACTTACTACCTGGTCTATTCTTCCAACGATTTCAGGAATAAGGATTATGCGGTAGGATATGCTACTTCTCATTCTCCGACAGGGCCATGGAAAAAATATGCTGGTAACCCGATCATCAGCCGGCATACTGTTGGGCATAACGGAACCGGGCATGGCGATGTGTTTACGGATCAAAAGGGACAGCTATACTATGTACTACATACCCATAATACAGATGATCGCGTATCCCCCCGTGCGACAGCGGTAGTGAAATTAAAGTTTAAGACGGTAAAAGATGGGGAAGATATTTTGGAGGCGGATGGCGGATCGTTTGAGTGGTTGCGGATGAACTCCCGGACAGAAAAAACATTTGCTATCAAAAACGTTAACGTTATTCCGATGACGTCAGGCGCGGATGTTGTGGCCAATGCGACCGTCATCGTCAGCAATGAGCGGATTGTTTCGTTGAATGGCCCGATCCCTGAAGGTGCGGAGATCATTGATGGCAACGGAAAGTGGCTCATGCCAGGACTGATTGATATGCATGTTCATGTACCTGCTGATATCAACCTGGGTTCTACGTTTCCCACCAAAGGCGCTACTATATTTTTTAATACGCAGGATATGATGACGCCCTTTATAGCTAATGGCGTGACTACCATATTTGATCTCAATTCAAGAGCAGAACATTTTGCGCAGCGGAATGAGATCATTAAAGGAGCGGTGATCGGTCCGCGTATGGCGCTTGCTGCGTTGATCAATGGTGGTGAAGGCCAGGGAAGGATTGTCAATACTCCGGAAGACGGGCGTCAGGCTGTGCGCAGCGCCAAAGCGGAAGGGTATGAATTCATTAAGCTCTATTCCGGCCTTAATATTGAAACTTACAAGGCAATCATTGACGAAGCCGGGAAACAGGGTATGAAAACCGTAGGACATATACCGAACGCTTTCAAAGGAAAGCTGCAGGAGGCTTTTGTACCGCACTTCGGCATGGTGGCGCATGCAGAGGAATTCTCCAAACAAACAGATAGCTTTACGGAAGCTGACGCCGAACGGTTTGCACAAATGGCGAAGAATAACGGTACCTGGCTATCCCCTACCCTGACAACCATGAAATGGATACTGAGCCAGGCCCGTTCGCTGGATGAATTGCGCCAGTCTCCTACCCTG
>Ga0209257_1004596_pt1 | contig 10515 bp, 8 predicted proteins | sample AraplaCvi_mCL_r2_FD_184277 | JGI IMG/M metagenome (GOLD analysis project Ga0209257, IMG submission 184277) | Arabidopsis root microbial communities from North Carolina, USA - plate scrape MF_Cvi_mCL_r2 (SPAdes) (version 2) | ecosystem: Host-associated > Plants > Roots > Endosphere | place: USA...
CCGAAGGGCCTGATGCCGAACCCGAAGCTGGGCACCGTGACCCCGAACGTCGCCGAAGCCGTGAAGGCCGCCAAGGGCGGTCAGATCGAATTCCGCGTCGAAAAGGTCGGTATCATCCACGCTGGTCTCGGCAAGCTGTCGTTCGGCGAGGAAAAGCTCCGCCAGAACTTCGACGCCTTCGTCGACGCGATCGTCAAGGCCAAGCCGTCGGGCGCGAAGGGCAAGTATGTCCGCAAGATCGCGCTGTCGTCGTCGATGGGCCCCGGCGTGAAGGTCGACACGGCCGACGTGACCGGCGCCTGATAGGCACCGCAATGATTTAGGGAAGGGCCGGGGGAAACTCCGGCCCTTTTCTTATGGGCGGCTTGGGGTGAGGAGCGGACGCTTTCTCTTCCTGTGATCCCCGGCGAACGCCGGGGCCCAGAACGGTAGAAAGCCGGCGTTGCGATATGACGCGCTAGGCTCCGGCTTTCGCCGGAGATCACGTAACAACCCTTCGCCAGCTGTCATTAAGGCCGACGAAACTCGATCAGGTCCCACTTATTGCCATAAAGATCGAGGAACACCGCAACCGTGCCATAGTCGGCCTCAAGAGGTTCCCTCTCGATCCGCACACCCTTGTCGAGCAGGCGCTGGTAGTCGCGCCAAAAATCGTCGGTTTGCAGGAACAGGAACACGCGCCCGCCGGCCTGGTCGCCGATGAACTCTACCTGTTCCGTGTTGACTGCACGCGCCAGCAGGATCGTCGCGCCACCCGGCGGATTGCCCGGCGGCGCCACGAGCACCCAGCGCTTGTCCTGCGCCGGCTGATATTCGTCGGCGACGAGCGTGAAGCCCAGCGTCCTGACATAGAAGTCGATCGCCTCATCATAGTCGCGCACCACCAGCGCGATATGCGCGAGCGACTGGCGGGTCATTCGCGGAGGCCGCGCAGCGCCGCGCCGGCCGCGAACGGCCCGATCACGGTCAGCAGCAAGCTCGCCGCCGCCAGCAGCTTCACCGCACCGCGCCCCGACGGGTCGAGCATCCCCGCGCCAAAGATCAGCATCGGCACCGCGAGCGGAAGAATGAGCAGCCCGCCGATCGCGCTGCCGCCCTTGTGGTTCGCGGTCAGCGACGCGCTCAGCACCGCCAGCGACGCGAGCGCCGGAATGGCGATTGCGATTCCCGTCGCGAGCAGTCTGACGCGATCCCCATCCTGCGCCAGTAGCGCCGAGGCGGGGAAGAGGGCGATCATCAGCGGCAGGCCAAAGCCGATTGCATGCGCGGCGATCTTGACCGCCGCGATGACCTCGTCGGCAAAACCGCGCACCGCAAGTTGGTCGAGCACGCCCGCGTCCTTGTCGGGGCGCACCAGCCGGTCGATCGGCAGCAGCGCCGCCAGCAATGCCGCGACCCACACCATCCCGCCGCCCGCCCGGCGCAGCAACGGCGCATCGGGGCCGACCGCAAAGGGAAAGGCGGTCGCGACGAGCAGGAAAAAGAGCACCGGCAGCCACAGCGCGCCGCTGCCCCATGCGCGGCGCAGGTCGCGCCAGAAGAGGGCAAGCAGCGCGGTCATTTAATCTCACCGTCATTGCGAGGAGTGAAGCGACGCGGCAATCCAGCGTAGCGTAAGCCGCTCTGGATTGCTTCGCTTCGCTCGCAATGACGAATGGGGAGGGCGATCATGTCAAAGCCCCCATGTCCAGGTCGGCCAAATCCGGAACCCCGAGCGCGAAGTGCGACGCGAGTATCAACGCGCCGCCATTCGCGCGGTGCCTGGCAATCGCCGCGACCAGCCGCGTCCGCGCCGCATCGTCCATCCCGTTCGCGGGCTCGTCGAGCAGCCAGATCGGCGCCCCACTCGCGATCACGCGCACCATCGCGGCGCGCTTGCGCTGGCCGGTCGAGAGCATCGCCACCGGGACCTCGGCGAGCGGCGCCAGCGCCATCTCGTCCATCGCGCGGTCGACGTTATGCCCATCAACGGTATCGACCCGCGCCCAGAAATCGAGTGCGCGGCGCAGTGGCAGTTCGGCGTCGAGCGCCGATGCCTCGTCGATCAACGCTACGCGCTCGCGGCGTTCAAGGGTCCCCGCGGCGGGGCGCAGCAGTCCGGCGGCCAAGCGGAGCAGGCTCGATTTGCCTGTGCCATTGGGGCCGCGCAGCCACAGCGCCTCGCCGCGGTTCAGCGTCAGCGACAGATTCTCGAAGAGCAGCCGGTCGCCGCGAATGCACGCCACGCTGTCCAGCCGCAGCAACTCGGTCACGCCATATCCTCGAGCGCGTGCATATCATCGTCCGAAAAGCCGAAATGATGCCCGATTTCGTGGATCAGCACATGGCGGACCAGCGTATCGAGGCGCTCGCCGGTCTCGATCCATTCGACAAGGATCGGGATACGATAGAGCGTCACGCGGTCAGGCATGCCGCCGCTCTGATCGATACTCCGCTCGGTCAGCGGGCGGCCCTCGTACAGACCCGTGAGCTCATAAGGATGCTCGATGTCGAGCGATGCCAGCATTTCGTCATCGGCGAATTCCTCGACAGCGACGACGACGCCCTCGATGTGCGGGGCAAATACAGCGGGCATTGTCGCCAGCGCCGCCTCCGCCATCGCGAACAGCGCGTCGGCATCGGGAGCGCCGCCGGTCCAGCCGCCAGGAAGCTCATGGGTCAAATCGGGCAGGGCAGGCTTGTCGCTCATCGCGCCCTTCCTTATGGCGAGCGCGACATATTGACCAGCGGGAGATAAATCATGGTCCAGAAACTCGACGAAGCTGCCCGCGCCGCGCTGTTCGCCCGCTTTCCCGAATGGACGCACGAACCGAAGCGCGACGCGATAACCCGCCGCTTTCAGTTCGCCGACTTCGCACAGGCCTTCGGTTTCATGGCGAGCGTCGCAATCATCGCTGAAAAGATGGACCATCATCCCGAATGGTCAAACGTCTACAACCGCGTCGACATCCTGCTTACGACGCACGACGCCGACGGTCTGTCGGGACGCGATGCGAAGTTGGCGGAGGCGATCGAAGCGCTGCTCTGACTGCTTTCGACCGAAGTTGCGGGCGCGGTCACGTCCGTTCACCGCGCTGAAGCCGCCATATATCCGTCCTTCGCTCTTCGTTGCTCGTGCTTTGAGAGCGGCGATTTTGCTGATAAATATGGACGTAGCCGAATGTAGGGCCAGTGGAGATCGCAACATGGAATCGGAAGAGGCAATGCTGACCCGGCGGATGCTGCTTGCCGGCGCGGCCGGGACGGTCGCATTGGTCCATGCGCCCTGGGCCTTGGCGAAGCTTCCGAGCAGCGGGGTGAAGGGATTGATTGCGGGGGCGTCCGATGGCGCTCTCGACAAACTGGCGGTGCCGGGCGCCTTTTATCGCGATACCGCCGTACGCATCCTGTTGCCGGGGGCCGGCGGGAAGCTGGCCTCGAAGCTCTTTGGAATGGGTGACAAGCTAGGCCTCACGACCAATTTGACCAAGAGCCTGAACGACGCCGGCGGCAAGGCCGCGGGCGAAGCCAAGCCGGTGTTTAGGGCCGCGATCGACAATATGCGCTGGACCGACGCGCCCGCGCTGGTGACGAAGACCGACGGGGCGACGCGCTATCTTCAGACGAGCGCGGGCAGCGTGCTGTTTACGAAGATATCGCCGCTGATCGGATCGGCGCTCGAGAATGTCGGCGCCTATCGGCAACTCGATCAGCTGTCGAAGGGCAATCCGCTGATGGCATCGGCGGGTTTAACGCGTGACGGGCTGACACGGTCGGTAACCGACCAGGCGCTGAAGGGCATCTTCCACTATATGGCGGGGGAAGAAGCGGCGCTTCGCAGGAACCCGGCGGGTTTGCTGAAGGGTATCTTCTAGGCAGGTCTGCTTGCGGGTGAGCCAGCGTTCCCGGTCGGGAGATGCCGGGGTGGGCGAGGCCCACCCCGAGCGTCTTTACATTCCGTCGAGGCCCTTGCTGACCAGAATATTCACCGCAACGCGGCGATTCTGGGCCTTGCCTTCGGCCGTCGTATTGTCCGCCGCCGGGTCGGCTTCGGCCATCCCGGTGGGGGTCAGCATGCGATAGGGCTTCCAGCCGCACGCCTGCTGAAGATGATTGACGACGCGGCTGGCGCGCTTTTCGCTGAGTTCCTGGTTGAGCTCCTGGCTTCCGGTGGAATCGGTGTAGCCGACGACGAGCAGCAGCGCGTTGTCCATGCCCTCGGCCTGCGATGCCGCGCTGCAGAGGTCGGCTTTCGCCTGCTCGGTCAGCACCGCCTTGCCGGTGGCGAAGTTCACGTTGGTCGTGCCCTTGACATTATACTGGTCGATGTCGCCAACGCGGCTGCGCAGCGCTTCGGTCGCCGCGGTCTGCTCGGCGAAACGCTGGTCGGTGCCGGTGCGGATCATCGATGCGGTGCGCAGGTCCTTGCTCTTGAGATCGACCTGGCTGGCCACAAGGCCGCCGTCCCACTGCAGCGTGTCGATGCTGACGGGCAGGCCGTTGAGCAGCTGTTCTGAGCCGAGCTTGTCGCGGTTGAGGCCGAGGAAGCCGCCGCTGCTCTTGATCTTCGTGTAGTCGGCGATTGCGATGGTCGTGCTGTTTCCGTCGGCGGTCGCGACCTTGATGCGGCCTTCGGTGCGCGCGGCGATGATGCCTTCGACCTTGGGTCCCTTGGTCATCTGGTCGGGCGAGGGCAGCGTGCCGACAACGGTCGCCATCACTTCGCCGCCGTCATTGTCCTGCTGCTGCGCAGCGACGCCGACGGTCGCAGTGCCGGCCAGCATAGCCAGCGCCAACAGCGCCCCCGAACCCTTGGTAATTGCACCCATACCTACTCCTCTAACTGGATTAGCAGGGCCCAAAATGGTCTTGTGGCCCTTTCTGGCACAAGAATACTCGCGGCATCGGCGAAAGTTGCGCGGGTTGGCGCGCGTTTCGCACCGCGCGCCGATAACGCTGTGACGAAAAAGCGTAATTTTTTTGCCCGTTCATGGAACCAGGGTGGAAATTTCGGGGCATCGTCCCCAACTTGAGGCGAGGATTTGGAAAGTGCAGTCGGTTCGATAGCGGACGCATTTATGGGTGTCGTTTCGGGCCTGTCCCGTTGACAGCATGGCCCCTAAATCCTATATGCATCTCTCACCCCATCGTCCGAGATAGAGCCTGACTTTGCGCAGCGGGCTGTACGGATAGGTCGTTGGGGATTTCGACAGGCGTTGGAAAGCTGCGGTAAACCGGCAACGGTTGCCTGCGGCTTTTTTCGCGTCGAAGCGCTCGCGATTTTGATTTTTGACAGGCGAGACAATCACTTATGGCGACCAAGGCGAAGTCGGTGGGCAAGGCCCTCGAAGCAACCGCAAGCAAGCGAATCCGTAAGCTGTTCGGCAACATCCACGAAGCCGTGGAGATGCCCAACCTCATCGAGGTACAGCGCGAATCCTATGAGCAGTTCCTGCGGTCCGACCCCTCGGTCGGCTATGTTTCGGGCCTCGAAAAGACGCTGCGCAGCGTTTTTCCGATCCGCGATTTCGCCGGCACCGCCGAGCTCGACTTCGTTCACTACGAACTCGAAGCGCCAAAGTATGACGTCGAGGAATGCCGTCAGCGCGGCATCACCTATGCGGCGCCGATGAAGGTCACGCTGCGCTTGATCGTCTTTGAAGTCGACAGCGAAACCGACACCCGTTCGGTCCTCGATATCAAGGAGCAGGACGTTTACATGGGCGACATGCCGCTCATGACCGAAAACGGCACCTTCTTCGTCAATGGTACCGAGCGCGTTATCGTGTCGCAGATGCACCGTTCGCCTGGTGTGCTCTTCGACCATGACCGCGGCAAGACCCACTCGTCGGGCAAATTCCTGTTCGCCGCACGCGTAATTCCGTACCGCGGTTCGTGGCTCGACTTCGAATTCGACGCCAAGGACATCGTCAACGTCCGTATCGACCGCAAGCGCAAGCTTCCGGTCACCAGCCTGCTGTACGCGCTGGGCATGTCGGGCGAGGAAATCCTCAACCACTTTTATGACCGTCTGGTCTTCGAACGCGCCGAAAACGGCTGGCGCGTGCCCTTCATGGTCGAAAACTGGCGCGGCGCGAAGCCCGCCTTCGACGTCGTCGACGCCAAGACCGGCGAAGTCGTCTTCGCCGCTGGCCACAAGATCAGCCCGCGCCTTGCCAACAAGGCCGCGAAGGATGGTCTCGACACGCTGCTGATCCCGACCGAGGAAATCTTCGGCCGTTACTCGGCCTATGACCTCATCAACGAGTCGACCGGCGAGATCTACATCGAGGCCGGCGACGAAGTGAGCGCCGACAATCTCGAGAAGATCGACGCTGCGGGCATCGACAAGCTCGTCCTGCTCGACATCGACCACAACAACACCGGTCCCTGGATCCGCAACACGCTGAAGGCCGACAAGGCCGAAGACCGCGACCAGGCGCTTTCGGACATCTATCGCGTCATGCGCCCCGGCGAACCGCCGACGCGCGAGACCGCGGAAGCTTTGTTCGGCGGCCTGTTCTTCGACCCCGAGCGTTACGACCTGTCGGCCGTGGGCCGCGTCAAGCTGAACATGCGCCTTGGCCTCGAAGCCGAGGACACGGTCACGACGCTCCGCAGCGATGACATCCTCGCCGTCGTCAAGGAACTGGTGAACCTGAAGGACGGCAAGGGCGAAATCGACGATATCGACAACCTCGGTAACCGTCGTGTCCGCTCGGTCGGCGAACTGCTCGAAAACCAGTATCGCGTCGGCCTGCTCCGCATGGAGCGCGCCGTGAAGGAACGCATGAGCTCGGTCGACGTGTCGACCGTGATGCCGAACGACCTGATCAACGCGAAGCCGGCCGTGGCCGCGGTTCGCGAATTCTTCGGCTCGTCGCAGCTCTCGCAGTTCATGGACCAGACCAACCCGCTTTCCGAAGTGACGCACAAACGCCGCGTGTCGGCGCTCGGGCCGGGCGGTCTGACGCGCGAACGCGCGGGCTTCGAAGTCCGCGACGTTCACCCGACGCACTATGGCCGTATCTGCCCGATCGAAACGCCGGAAGGCCCGAACATCGGTCTGATCAACTCGCTCGCCACCTTTGCGCGTGTGAACAAGTACGGCTTTATCGAAACCCCGTACCGCAAGATCGTCGACGGCAAGGTCACGACCGACGTCGTCTATCTGTCGGCAATGGAAGAGCAGAAGCACACGGTTGCGCAGGCGAACGCCGATCTCAACGACGATGGCAGCTTCATCGACGAGCTGATCTCGGCACGTGAAGCGGGCGAGTTCCTGATGGCCCCGCGCGATCAGATCACGCTGATGGACGTGTCGCCGAAGCAGCTGGTTTCGGTTGCGGCATCGCTCATTCCGTTCCTGGAAAACGATGACGCCAACCGCGCGCTCATGGGCTCGAACATGCAGCGTCAGGCTGTGCCGCTGATCCGGGCCGAAGCGCCCGTCGTCGGTACCGGCATGGAAGAAACCGTCGCACGCGATTCGGGCGCGGCCATCGCGGCGCGCCGCGGCGGCGTGATCGATCAGGTCGACGCGACGCGTATCGTTATCCGTGCGACCGATATGGTCGAACCCGGCAAGTCGGGCGTCGACATCTATCGCCTCCAGAAGTTCCAGCGTTCGAACCAGAACACCTGCATCAACCAGCGTCCGCTGGTGAAGGTGGGCGAGATCGTCCGCGCGGGCGACATCATCGCCGACGGTCCGTCGACCGAGCTTGGCGAACTGGCACTCGGCAAGAATGTGCTCGTCGCGTTCATGCCGTGGAACGGCTACAACTATGAGGACTCGATCCTCATCAGCGAACGCATCGTGAAGGACGACGTCTTCACCTCGATCCACATCGAGGAATTCGAAGTCACCGCTCGCGACACGCGTCTTGGGCCGGAAGACATCACGCGCGACATCCCGAACGTCGGCGAGGAAGCGCTTCGCAACCTCGACGAAGCGGGCATCGTCTATATCGGTGCCGAAGTCGGCCCGGGCGACATTCTGGCCGGCAAGATCACCCCCAAGGGTGAATCGCCGATGACGCCGGAAGAAAAGCTGCTGCGCGCGATCTTCGGTGAAAAGGCCAGCGATGTGCGCGACACCTCGCTCCGCCTGCCGCCGGGCGTGTCGGGCACGGTCGTCGAAGTCCGCGTCTTCAACCGCCACGGTATCGACAAGGACGAACGCGCGATCGCGATCGAACGCGAAGAGATCGAACGTCTGAAGCAGGACGCCGACGACGAACGCGCGATCCTCAACCGTGCGACCTTCTCGAGCCTCAAGGAACTGCTCATTGGTCAGGCGACCAGCGCAGTGCCAAAGGGCCTGAAGAAGGGCGACGTCGTCACCGAAGAGATGCTCGTGGACCTCGACCGCGCCGACTGGTGGAAGCTGGCTGTTGTCGAAGACAATGCCCAGGCCGCCCTCGAAGCGATCAAGGCGCAGTATGACGAAGCGATCAAGCGGATCAGCGCGAAATATGAAGATCGCGTCGAAAAGCTGCAGCGCGGCGACGAACTCGCTCCGGGCGTGCTCAAGATGGTCAAGGTCTTCGTCGCGGTGAAGCGCAAGCTTCAGTCGGGCGACAAGATGGCCGGCCGTCACGGCAACAAGGGCATCATCAGCCGCATCCTGCCGATCGAGGACATGCCGTTCCTCGAAGACGGGACGCACGTCGATTTCGTGCTGAACCCGCTGGGCGTGCCGTCGCGCATGAACGTCGGGCAGATTCTCGAAACGCACCTCGGTTGGGCATCGCGCGGCTTCGGTCGCACGATCACCGCGGCGCTCGAGGATTGGCGCATGGCGAACCCCGACCCCGAAGCGGGCGCCCCGCCCGAAGCGGTTCGCGAAGCGCTGCTTCAGGCCTATGGCGATGAATATGCCGACGAGATCAAGGCGCGCAGCACCGACGAAGTCGTCGAACTCGCTTCGAATCTTTCGGTGGGCGTGCCCTTCGCGACCCCGGTGTTCGACGGTGCGCGCGAAGGCGACGTGTCGGCGATGCTGGAACGCGCCGGTCTCGACCGGTCGGGTCAGGTCGATCTGTACGATGGTCGCACCGGCGATCGTTTCGACCGCAAGGTGACAGTGGGATATATGTATATCCTGAAGCTGCATCACTTGGTCGACGACAAGATCCACGCGCGTTCGATCGGGCCGTACTCGCTCGTCACCCAGCAGCCGCTGGGCGGTAAGGCGCAGTTCGGCGGCCAGCGCTTCGGTGAAATGGAAGTGTGGGCGCTGCAGGCTTATGGCGCGGCGTACACGCTTCAGGAAATGCTGACGGTGAAGTCCGATGACGTGATCGGCCGCACCAAGGTTTACGAAGCGATCGTCAAGGGCGACGACACCTTCGAGGCCGGCATTCCCGAAAGCTTCAACGTGCTCGTCAAGGAAATGCGCTCGCTGGGCCTCAACGTCGAACTCTCTTCCTATGCGGAAGAAGATCCCGACGAAGGTCCGGAAGCCCTTCCGGAAGCCGCCGAATAATGATTTTCCTCACCCCCTTCGCTCAGCGCGAGGGGGGAAGAGTGGAGCTTAGAATATGAACCAGCTTACCAACTTCATGAACCCGGTCGCGAAGCCCGAAACCTTCGACATGATCAAGATCGGCATCGCGAGCCCGGAACGCATCCGCTCGTGGTCGTTCGGCGAGATCAAGAAGCCGGAAACCATCAACTACCGCACGTTCAAGCCCGAGCGTGACGGCCTGTTCTGCGCGCGCATTTTCGGTCCGATCAAGGATTATGAATGCCTGTGCGGCAAGTATAAGCGCATGAAATACAAGGGCATCGTCTGCGAAAAATGCGGTGTCGAAGTCACGGTGACCAAGGTCCGCCGCGAGCGCATGGGCCATATCGAGCTCGCCGCGCCCGTCGCGCACATCTGGTTCCTGAAGTCGCTGCCGTCGCGCATCGGCCTGCTGCTCGACATGCAGCTGAAGCAGCTCGAGCGCGTCCTCTATTTCGAAGCCTATATCGTTCTTGAGCCCGGCCTGACCCCGCTCGAGAAGTTCCAGCTTCTGACCGAAGACGAACTGCTCGACGCGCAGGACGAATATGGCGAAGACGCTTTCTCGGCCGGCATCGGCGCCGAGGCGATCCGCGTGCTCCTCGAAAATCTCGATCTCGAGCAGGAACGCATCGACCTGATGGAAGATCTGGCGACGACCAAGTCGGAGCTGAAGCCCAAGAAGATCATCAAGCGCCTGAAGGTCGTGGAATCGTTCATCGATTCGGGCAACCGCCCCGAATGGATGATCCTGGAAGTCGTGCCGGTCATCCCGCCCGAACTGCGCCCGCTGGTGCCGCTCGACGGCGGCCGCTTTGCGACGTCGGATCTGAACGACCTCTATCGCCGCGTGATCAACCGTAACAACCGCCTGAAGCGCCTGATGGAGCTGCGTGCGCCGGACATCATCGTCCGCAACGAAAAGCGCATGCTGCAGGAAGCCGTCGACGCCCTGTTCGATAACGGCCGCCGCGGCCGCACGATCACGGGCGCCAACAAGCGTCCGCTGAAGTCGCTGTCCGACA
>Ga0209257_1004599_pt1 | contig 10506 bp, 7 predicted proteins | sample AraplaCvi_mCL_r2_FD_184277 | JGI IMG/M metagenome (GOLD analysis project Ga0209257, IMG submission 184277) | Arabidopsis root microbial communities from North Carolina, USA - plate scrape MF_Cvi_mCL_r2 (SPAdes) (version 2) | ecosystem: Host-associated > Plants > Roots > Endosphere | place: USA...
TTGAAGTAGAACATCGGCGAGATCGCACGCACGACCTCGACGACCTCGGCCTGTTCAGCTTCAGTCATCCCCAGGAGTGCGCCCCAAAAGCGCGCCGTCAGCCGCTCGGCAAAGTCGAACTCAAAGTCGATCGCCCCGCGTCCGGCGCTCTCGTCGAGGAGGTCCCCGACAATAGCCCTGGCCCGAGGGACGAGCCGCGCCACGACCTGGGGCATGAAGTGCCGGGCGAAGATGTTGCGCGTCGGGCCGTGGAGCGGCGGGTTCGTGGTGAAGACCTGGTTGGTGACGAGGCGCGCAATCGCCGCGCCCACCGCATCCGTCGCCGGCGCGTCGTGGACGCTGGCGCGGGAGCGGGCCATCAGGACGCCAGGCGGCGTATTGCCCGCCTCCGGATGGGCCGCGATGCGGCGAACGTCGTCATTGCGGAAGGCCACGACGCTGCCCGCTTGGGTCCGCAGCAAGCGCAGCTCGGGACGGGCGAAGAGGACCTGGTAGGCCTCGCCGAATCGGTCCCGGCCGTCGAGGAATCCGAACGCGGAGATGTCAGGCAGGTCGGCGATTTCCGTCATCTGTGGTGTCCGTTGCCGGTAGGAAAAAGCGCGCGCCCGGCGGCGCGCAGTTGGGTAAGGATCAGTAGGCGCCCGGAAGGACCGGTGGAGGACTGTAGTAGTGGGCGTAGCGCTCAGTGGCGCCCGCCAGGAGCTCGCTCGCCGACAGGCCCTGGGGGAACCTCGCCGGCGACATGCGGGAGAGATCGAAGCTCGGCGCGCCGCGAACGACCCAAGCTGCGATCTCCTCCCCCAGTGCGGGCGAGATCGACAGCCCCCCGACGTTGCAGCCGGCCAAGAGGTAGAGATTGTCGAGGCCGGGCGCGGGACCGACAATGTGCTCGCCGTCGATGGTCATGGTCGGCAAGCCGCCGCGATGCTCCCGGATCGGCGCATCGACGAACACGGGGAATTGGTCGCCCACAGTCGCCGCCAGACGGCGCAGCACCGAAAGATCCAGCTCCAGATCCTCGACGCGGAAGTCCACAGGCGTCTGATTCAGATCAAGGGGCCGCGGATCGCGCTCGTAGCCGCCGAGCATCAAGCCGCCGCGGTCGGGGCGGACGTAGACGTTCACATCGATGACGCGAACGATCGGCTGGTCGTTGCCGACGCCATCGATCGGCTCGGTCACCATCAGCTGGTGGCGCATCGGGACCATCGGAGCCTCGGAGCCGGCAAGTTGGGCGAGACGTCGAGCCCAGGCGCCGGCCGCATCGACCACCGCGTCCGCCTCGAATTCACCGCGGTCCGTCAGGACTCGCCGGATCTTCGCGCCCTCCGCGACGAAGCTGTCGACGCGCGTGTGCGGGTGGAGCTCGGCGCCGAGCTTGGCCGCGGCGGCCGCGTAGCCGCGCGGCACCTGCGCCGGCTCCAGGAAGACGTCGGTCTTCAGATGTGTCGCAGACAGCACGCCGGTCGGACGCAGGAACGGCATGCGCTCGCAGGCCTCCTCGGGGCTGAGCGCCTCGATCGGAAAGCCCAGCGACTGGCCCCAGGCCACGGCCTTCTCGAGCTGGACGCGGTGTCGCTCCGTCCGGGCGATGTTCATGCTGCCGGGCTGGTAGAGTTCCATCGGCTCGCCGGTTTCGTCCGCGAACGCCAACAGCTTCTCGACCGAACGCCGAGCCAAGGTTGACATGACGATGTTGCGTCGCAGCTGTCCGCTCAGCCCGGCGGCGCGCGGGGAGGTCTGCGAGGCGATCTCGGCCTTGTCCAGCAGAGCGACCGAGCGGCCGGCCCGGGCCAGGTGGAAGGCTGCGCTGGCCCCGAGCGCGCCGGAGCCGACCACGACGACGTCAAAACGCGGCATGAGCGTAGGCTTCTCCGAGGCGGCCACGAGGATCGGCGTCGTCTTCGCGACCGGTTCGGACACGTGGCGCGAGAGCGCCCCGCTGTTGTCGGACCCTCAGGGAGGCCGCCAGGGCCTGCACGAATACGGGAACCGAGATCGGCGGCGCGAGGCCAAGCGAGCACTGCATGGGGATCCTCCCTCCCGTCGCGTCCTTTTGTAATAAAAGCTATATCGATGTTCGCGCCGTGACAAGCCGCTGTCCCTTGCGGCGCTGAAAACGACGCGCCGGGACCCGCTCCCCGCAAGCACCGCCCCTCGGGGACCGTCGAGCAGGTCCCTTGATGAAGCGTGGCATCTCTGTTAGCAAAAACTATATTCTGTTGTTCGCCGACGCGCTTGAACAAGGGACGACGCGCCATGCCCTACCCCACCATCGCAATGAACATCGACGGCGAGTGGGTGCGGGAGGGCGCGGCGGGGGCCCGCGATGTGTTGAACCCCGCGGACGGACAGACCGTGGGCTCCGTGCCGCTCGCGGACGCCGCGCAGCTGGACGCCGCCGCCGAGGCCGCCAAGCGGGCGTTCGCGAGCTGGCGCGGGACCAGCCCTCGCGACCGATCCCGCCTGCTCCGGGCGGGCGCCGAGCGGATCCGCGACCGCGCCGAGGATCTCGCCACGATCATGACGCTCGAGCAGGGCAAGCCCCGGCTCGAGGCCAAGGGCGAGCTGCTCGTCTCGGCCGACGTCCTGGACTGGTACGCCGAAGAGGGCCGGCGCGCCTACGGACGGATCGTCCCGGGCGCCTCCAACGTCCGACAACTCGTGACCCACGAGCCCGTTGGGCCCGCGGCGGCGTTCACGCCCTGGAACTTTCCGGCGCTCACGCCGGCGCGCAAGATCGCCGCAGCCCTCGCCTCCGGCTGCACACTCGTTCTGAAGGCGGCGGAGGAGACGCCCGCGACGGCCATGGCGCTCGTCGCGGCGCTCGTGGACGCCGGCCTCCCGCCGGGCGTGCTGCAGCTGGTGTTCGGGGACCCGGCCTTCGTGTCCGAGCGCCTCATCGCAGCCCCCGAGGTGCGGAAGGTCTCGTTCACGGGGTCTGTGGCGGTTGGGAAGCTCCTGATGGCCCAGGCGGCGCAAGGCCAAGCGAACCACTATGGAGCTCGGGGGCCACGCCCCGGTCATCATCTGCGATGACGTCGATCCGGCCCGCGTCGCCCGCCTGCTCGTCGCGGGAAAGTTCCGAAACGCCGGGCAAGTCTGCATCTCACCGTCGCGGTTCTACGTCCAGGACGGAGTCTACGATGCATTCTGCGAGGCGTTCGTGGACGGGGCGAAGGCGCTCATCGTGGGCGACGGCTCGAGGGCCGACGTGACCATGGGACCCCTGGCCAACGATCGACGTCTCGGCGCGATGGAGGCTTTCGTCGAAGACGCCCGCGAGCGTGGGGGCAAGGTGCGGACCGGTGGCGCGCGCGGCGCCAACGGGGGCTATTTCTTCGACCCCACCGTCGTCACCGACCTCGCCGATGACGCCAGGCTTCTGATCGACGAGCCGTTCGGACCCGTCGCGCCGATCGCTCGGTTCGGGCGCCTGGAGGAGGCGCTTGCCCGGGCAAACAGCCTTCCCGTGGGGCTGGCGGCCTACGGGTTCACCAACAGCAACGGGCGGGCGATGACGATCGGAAACGAACTCAAGGCCGGCATGGTCGGCCTGAACACCCTCGCCGTATCGACGCCTGAGACCCCCTTCGGGGGGGTGGGCGAAAGCGGGCACGGACAGGAAGGCGGGCTCGAAGGGCTCGCCGCGTACCTCGACGTGAAGTTCATCGCCCACGCCGCGGAGGCGTAGCGCGCACCCCTCGCCACCGGGCGAACGCGATCCGCGGCGGCAACCCGGCGGGATCCTTCGCGCGACCTCTTGGACCGCCCGTCCCAACAGCGCTCCCGCAGAAGGGCTCCCCGCGCCACGTCTCATGGCTGATCGAGAGGCGCGTCGCCCGCTCCAGTTGCGGCTCTGAGAACTATATATAGTAAAAAATAGCATCGTATCGCATCGGATTTTCGGTGAGTTGACAGACCACGGATTCTGATCGAAGCATATTGATCTAGTAAAAACTATTTCGCAGGGGCCGCGATGAGAGCTCCGTTGCCCTGGGGACATGGGAGGGCCGAATGACCAGCCGAACAAAGTTGATGTGCGGAAGCATGTTGAGCGCCGTCATGGCGCTCGGAGCGGCGCCGACGGCTCACGCCGCCGACGCAGCCGCGCCGGAAGGCGACACGATCGAGGAACTCATCGTCACGGCGGAACGCCGCCAGGAGAACATGCAGCGGGTCCCCATCGCCATCACGGCTCTGGGCCCCGAGGCGGCGCGCATGCTGCAGACGTCGGGCGATATCGCCAGGTTCGTGCCGAACATCCAGAACGAGCAGGCCGCCGGCTTCGGGAACAATCGCCTGGGTATCCGCGGCATCGCCCAGGGCGACTTCAACGGCAGCTCGACCACCACCAACATGGTCTATCTCGACGACCAGCCCATGAACGCCCAGTACGCCCAGGGCGTGCCGCTATGGGATGTGGCCCGGGTCGAGGTTCTGCGGGGCCCGCAGGGCACCCTGTTCGGACGCAACGCCACGGGCGGCGCCATCCGCTACATCTCCCAGATGCCGGGGACCGAGCAGGAAGGCTATGCTGAGTTCACCTACGGCAACTCCAACGAACGGGAAGTCCGCGCCGCGCTGACCCTGCCCATCAACGACGCGGTTCGCGCCCGGGCCTCGATCATCAGCCATAAGCGGGACGGCGACGTCTACAACATCACCCTCGACCGGCACGAGAACGCCGAGGATTACTACGGCGGTCGCCTCATCGTCGAAGCGGATCTCAACGAGCAGATCAAGGCGACCTTCAAGGCCCAGTACCTGAACAGCACCGTCGGCACGGTCGGCTGGAAGTCGACCCCGGGCCTGTCGACGTCGAACGGCCTCGGCATCGGCCTCAACGGTTTTGAGAACATCGGTCAGGTTCAGGCGGCCTACGACTACAAGAACCTGGGTCCCGGGTCCGATTACAAGATCATCGAGACCGACGGCGACAACGTCGAGCACATCCGCCACCTGCCGCTGTCCCTGAACGTCGATTGGGACCTGGGCTTCGCGACCCTGACCTCGCTGAGCGGCTTCCTGGACGTCGACATGGTCGGCACCTTCGACAGCGACAGCTCGCCGGCGCCGATCGTGAACGTCTACGAGCAGTTTGCGCTGAAGCAGTTGACGCAGGAGTTCCGGCTGACCTCTAACGGGGATGGTCCGTTCAAGTGGATCGCCGGCGCCTTCTATATGTTCGAAAGCAACGCGGACAAGCTCTCCGCGGACGCCACCGCCCGGTGGGTGAACGTCGCGTTCCCGAACGCCAACGCCGTCATGTACCAGCGCGAAATGGCGCAGAAGCTGCACACCTACGCAGGCTTCCTCCATACGACCTATCAGGTGACGCCGAAGCTGATGGCCACGGTGGCGGCGCGCTACACGTACGAGAAGAAGGACGCCTTCTACGCGTTCCGGACGCTTTACGAGTTCCCGACGACGGTGGGCGGCACGTCCTTCGAGTACGCTGACTTCCGGAAGGCCATCAAGTCGGGCGCCTACGGGCCCATCCTGCGCCAGGCGAATCCGGCGACGGACACCGGCGAAGACAGCTTCTCAGAGCTGACCTGGAAGGTGGCCTTGAACTATCAGGTGACCGACCAGACCATGATCTACGCGCTCGCCACCCGGGGCTTCAAGGGCGGCTCCTTCAAGCCGACCGCCAACAGCCGCGGGGATCTGGTCGCCGACCCGACACAACCCATCAAGGCGATCCGCCCGGAGATCGTCCTCGACTTCGAAGGCGGCGCCAAGACGACCTTCTGGAACGGCAGGGCGCGGGTTAACGGGGCGGCCTACTACTACAAGTACGACGATTACCAGACGAACCAGCTGGTGAACGGCGAGCAGACCTTCACCAACCTGCCCGAGGCGGAGCTATACGGCGCCGAGCTCGAGCTGGAGGTCATTCCGGTTTCGAACCTGAATGTCGTGGCGGGCTTCGGCTACGCTCACTCGAAAATCACGAAGGTCATCGACCCGACACTGCCGGACAACGCCGCCATCATCGGCAACAAGCTGCCCTTCGCCGAGAACTTCAACTTCAACGGGGTGGTCAGCTACGACCTCGAAACGAGCTTCGGCACGTTCACGCCGGAGCTGAGCGTCAAGCACTACGGCAAGTTCTACATCGACAAAGAGAACAGCCGGGCCATCGGCGACTTTACGATCTTCAGCGGCCAGATCAGCTACAAGTCGCCGAACGAGAAGTACTATGGAATGCTTTGGATCAAGAATATCGGCGACAAGGTCCGGCCTATCACGATCGACGACTTCAGCGAAAGCTTCGGGTCCGATCAGACGTATGTGAACCAGCGTCGCAGGTTCGGCGTCACTGCCGGCGTCCGCTTCTAGACGGCGTCGGAAAGGGGAGCGGTGTGGAGGTGCGCACCGCTCGGCCTCACGAACGGTGCTCCCACAGCCGTGCGTGAGGCCTTCCGCGCCGGACCCGCGACCCGCGCAGACCCGGCGCCTCGAGCGCGACTTCAGACGGGCGCGCACGCCGATCGTGGCGCTGACCGCCGACGTGATGCCGCCCACAAACCCCGGGTCGCCGGGATGGACGGCCATGTCGCCAAGCCTATCGGAGGCTGCAAGCGCCTTCTCCAGACCATCGCCCTCGCCCTTCGCGCGGCAGCCCGCCAGGATCGGGCGCCTTTCCGCCGACCATTGCTGAGCCGACGGCGTCCGCCGGGCGCACCGGGCTCGTCAAACAGTCGCCCGGCCTTGCCGAGGTCGAGCGGAAGCCTGAGCCGGCGCTTACGCGCCAGGAGCAGCGCGCTCCCCATGGGCTCGCAAATCACCGAGGGTCTTCGCCGCACCGGGAAACTCGATCAATTCGAAGGGGTAGCCGTCCGGGTCATAGACGTAGAAGTATTTCACGCCACGGGTCTCCTTCACGTGTGCGTCGGTCATCACGCCCTGGGCGCGCAGCCTTTCGAACGCGCCCCGTGCGTCCAGAACAGTGAAGGCGATACAAGGCGCCCCGATCGGCGGAATTCGCGTGGCGTCGCCATGCGCTTCACCCTCCCGTCTTTCCGCCAACTCGATCGCAAAGCTCCCGATCATGCCCTTGATGTTCGGCGGATCGCCCCCTGCCCGTTCATCGCGGAAGATCTCCAAGCCGAGCACACGCGTGTAGAACTCGACCGCGCGATCGATATCGCTCACGTCAATCGCGGCATGGGATGCGCCGACCACGTCGGCGAAAGGCAACCGCACCCGATCAGTCATCGTAGCCGGGAAGTTCGCGATCCAGTTTGCGGAGGCAGCCCGGCCAGGCGAGGCCGCCGCCGATGCCGCGCGCCTTTTGCTCGCGCACGAGCGCCTGGGCGGCCTCCGGCGCCATCAGCACCTTGTTCCGCCCGCTGCTCAGCGCCTTCACCTGCATCGTGCAGGCACGCTCCAGGTAATACATGCCGATCCAGCAGTCCGCGGCGGTGGCGCCCACGGACAAGGTGCCGTGGTTCCGCAGCAACATCAGCGTCTTGTCGCCGATATCGGCCACCAGCCGCTCGCGCTCGTCGTGGTTCAGGGCGATGCCCTCGTAGTCGTGGTAGGCCAGCGTGGGCAGCACGATCAGGGCGTGCTGGGTCAGAGGCAGTAGCCCGTCGGCCTGCGCCGCGACAGCCACGCCGTCGTCGGAGTGGAGGTGCATTACGTACTTCGCGTCCTCGCGCGCCGCGTGGATCGCTGAGTGGATCGTGAAGCCCGCCGGATTGATGAAGTACGGCGTCTCCTGGAGGATGGCGCCGTCCAGGTCGATCTTCACCAGCGACGAGGCGGTGATCTCCTCGAAGAGCAGGCCGTACGGATTGATCAGGAAATGATGCTCGGGGCCCGGGATGCGCGCCGAGATGTGGGTGTAGATCAAGTCGTCCCACCCATGCATCGCCACCAGCCGGTAGAGCGCAGCCAGCTCTACCCGGGCCTGCCATTCGTGGGCGCTCACCTTGGTCTTCAAAGACGCCCCATGGGGCGCAAAGCCGTCGGCCATTTTGTCAGGTCCTCTGAGGGGTCCGAGCACCCGTGGGCGCTAGTAGTGGTATCGCAGGAACACGCCAAAGGTGCGGGGCGCAGCGTAGCTCAGCAGGTCGTAGCCGAGGCCCACGACCGGGGTGATCTCGACGAGATAGTGTTCGCCGGTGAGGTTCTTGCCCCACACGCCCGCCTCGAACCGCTCGTCGGGCGAGCGCCACGCAAGCTGGCCGTTGACCAGGAAGAGCGAGGGATCCGACAGCCGCGCCGTTTCGGTGGGGTCGAAGAAGATCTTGCTCCGGTACGACACGTTAACCTGCGGCTCGAGAGCCCCGCCAGACGGCAGGTCCACCGTGTATTTCACTGACAGGGTCGCATTGAGCTTGGGCGCCTCCGGCATCTGGTTGCCGCTGAAGTCCCCGCCCTCTGAGCGGTAGGTGTCATACTTCGCGTGCAGCAGCGCGACGCCGGCGTCGATCTGCAGGTTGCGGATCGGCGTGGCGGCCAGCTCCGCCTCGGCCCCATAGACGGTCGCGGAGCCGGCGTTGTCGAGGATCTGAACGGTGACGCCGTTTCGAACCACGAAGGAGAACGCCTGCAGGTTCTTGTAGTCGTAGTAGAAGGTGGCGACGTTCAGGCGCAGGCGGCGCTCGAAAAGCTCGCTCTTCGCGCCGACTTCGTAGGCATTGACGGTCTCGTTCTCGTACGGCGCCAGCTGCTCTCGGAAGTTTGCCGGATCCGCCTGGCCGCCGAAGAAGCCGCCGCTTTTGAAGCCGCGGTTGTAAGTCGCGTAGACGTTGGACGTAGGCGCGATCTCGTACTTCAGGCCCACCCGGCCCGAGACGTCTCCGAAGCTCTTCTTCTGGTCGTAGCTCGGCACGCCCAGGAGATTGATCGAGTCCTCGGCGGTCTGTGTGTAGTGGTAGGTCTTGCGGTCCTCCGAGTAGCGAAGGCCGACGGTGGCCGTCAGGCGGTCGATGAGCGCGTAGTCCGCTTGCCCGAACAGGGCATAGGTGTCGGTGTTCTGGCTGTAGCGGTAGCGCAGGAACAGGACACTGTTCTCAAGGCTGACCCCGGTCGGATTCTCGGGCGTTGCGAAGAACGGGCGGAACATCCGCAGCACGTCGAAGGTGGTGTTGTTCTCCAGCTCGTCGCGCATGTAGTAGCCGCCGACCACCCACTTCAGGCGCCCCACATCGGACTGCAGGCGAAGCTCCTGCGAGAATTCCTTCTGATAGCCGATGAAGTGGTTGTGGAGGACGTCGAGCGGGTTCGCGTCGCTGTTCTCGTCGATGTTGCGGCGCACGTTCTGGAAGGCGCTGATCGACACCAGCGAAATATCCCCGAAGTGGTGCGTGTAGTTCAGCGCGGCCGAGTAGTAATCGACCCGGTCCTTGCCCTCTACATTGGCGGAGATCTTGTAGGGATCGGCGTTGGTCTCCGCGAAACCGCCGATGTCGGCGCACTGGCCGCTGTAGTAGGAACCGGCCGCGCAGAGACCGTCCGCTCCGGTGGCCTCGGGCGTCGACGGGAACAGGGGGCGCGACTTGGCCTGCCGGGCGCCGCCGCGGTTGGCGTAGCGGGTGAGCGAAAGGCTCGCCTCGTTGTCGGCGTCAGGCGTGTAGAGCAGGGAGATCCGCAGCGCGCCGCGATCCGTGTCGTTGACCCGGTGGCCCGTCACCTCGTTCACGGTGTTGCCGTCGTCGCGCAGGTACTGGGCGGCCACCCGGACGGCGAGCTTGTCGGCGACGATGGGGCCGCTCACCGCGGCGTTCGCTAGGACCGAGTTGAAGCGCCCGTACTCCGCCGAGACCTCTGCGCTCGGCGAGAAGGTCGGCCGGTTCGAGGTCACATTGATCGCGCCGCCCGTCGTGTTGCGACCGTACAGCGTGCCCTGCGGGCCGCGCAGCACCTCGATCTGCCGCAGATCGAAGAAGGAGCCCAGGGTGGCGAAGGGCGAGCCGATGTAGACCCCGTCCACATAGACGCCAACGGCGCTGGATGAGGTGGGGTTGAAGTCGCTCAAGCCGACGCCCCGAACAAACATCTTCGGGTTCGCGGCCGCGTCGCCGCCGGAAATGCGGACGTTGGGGGCCATGTTGTCCAGGTCGGAGAGGCGCGAGATCCGCTGGTCCGCGATCGTGGACGCCGTGATGGCGGTGATCGCCACCGGCACGTCCCGCAGGTTCTCGGATCGCTTCTGCGCCGTGACCACCACCTCCTCGAGCGTGGGGTCCGACGCGGCGGTGCTGATGGGCCGATCTGCCGCATCGGCAGATCCGCAGCCGAGAACCATGGCGACGACACTGGCTGTCGCCATCCAGGCGGAGGTCGATTTCATTTAGATCCCCTGATCTTTTTTCGGGGTCGTATAGTGTTTACTACCGTCATGCAACAGCCACTCTCCTTAGACGTGTCCGAGCAGAGCCGATGGCTTGGACGCGAGGCATATAGTCTTAAATATGCTCGCCGCTGAGGCGCCCCTGGCCGCGGGAACGCGCCCTCCACAACACAGCGCGGCGGCGAGGGCTCACTCCC
>Ga0209257_1004607_pt1 | contig 10489 bp, 7 predicted proteins | sample AraplaCvi_mCL_r2_FD_184277 | JGI IMG/M metagenome (GOLD analysis project Ga0209257, IMG submission 184277) | Arabidopsis root microbial communities from North Carolina, USA - plate scrape MF_Cvi_mCL_r2 (SPAdes) (version 2) | ecosystem: Host-associated > Plants > Roots > Endosphere | place: USA...
GATTTCGCGGCGTTCAGGACGACGACGACGAGCCATAGGTAATTCCTTTTACAACAGCATCCCGGCGCCAAGGCAGCCTGGGATGATCAAATAGCCGAAAAAGCGGTCCTTACTTCGGACGCTTCGCGCCGTATTTCGAACGGCTCTGCTTGCGGTCCTTCACGCCCTGCGTATCGAGCACGCCGCGCAGGACGTGGTAACGCACACCGGGAAGATCGCGGACACGACCGCCGCGGATCAGCACAACGCTGTGTTCCTGGAGGTTGTGGCCTTCGCCGGGGATGTAGGTGATGACTTCGCGCTGGTTGGTCAGGCGGACCTTCGCAACCTTACGGAGCGCCGAGTTCGGCTTTTTCGGGGTCGTCGTGTAGACACGGGTGCAAACGCCACGCTTTTGCGGGTTTGCGTCCATCGCCGGGACCTTGGACTTCACCTTCTGGGGAGTCCGGCCCTTGCGGACCAGCTGGTTGATCGTGGGCATGAATGCTTCACCTTTAAATGTCCGCCCATCAGAGCGAACGGTTACTGTACTGCGGTGGACGAAGCTCCGGCCGCTAATCCGCCAAAAATGGCGAAAAACGGCCGACCTGATAACAGCAAAAGACCCCGGCGGATCGCTACGATCTTCCGGAGGCTCCATCCGCGCCAGCAATGTTCAAGCGCTGTTGTAACTGAAAGAGGCAGCAAACTGCCCTTTTCGGTCGAGCGGGCCCCTAGACCCGATTCCCTCGCCGGTCAAGGGGCGGGCAATATTGTTGCGCCGGCGCTGGCGGGCTACGGTTGCCCATGTCCACCGTCCGCCACGCCAGCTTTGCGCCGCACGTCGCGCCCGATACGCGCTTGTTGATCCTCGGCAGTCTGCCGGGGGTCCGTTCGCTCGCCGAACAGCAATATTATGCGCATCCGACGAACCAGTTCTGGCGCCTGCTCGGCGAGGTGGTGGGGCAGCCGCTCGCCGATATGCCCTACGACGACAGGCTGGTGGCACTCCGTAAGGCGAAGATCGGGCTGTGGGACGTCATCCGCAGCGCCGAACGGCACACAAGCAGCGACTCGCTGATTCGCGAAGCCGAGGCACATGACCTCGCGGCGCTGATCGCCGACCTGCCCGACCTCAGCATGATCGCTTTCAACGGCGGGAAGGCTGCGGCGATCGGACGAAAGCAGTTACCGTCGCTCGATGGAATCGCCATCGTCGACCTGCCGTCGAGTAGCGCCGCGCACACGATCGGCTTCGCGGCGAAGCGCGATCGCTGGCTGGCGCTGCGCGGCGCTCTCTGATCAGTCGACCACCATCCCGCGCGCCATCACGAAGTCGACCTTCTTGAGCACGCGCACGTCGGCGACCGGATCGCTTGCGACCGCAATGATATCCGCGCTCTTGCCCGGGGCGATCGTGCCGATCTGGTCGGACAGGCCGAGCAGGTCGGCGGCGTTGACGGTCGCCGCCTTGAGCGCCTCGACCGGCTTCATACCGTGCTGGACCATCAGCTCGAACTCGTCGCCGTTGCGGCCGTGTTTCGACACGCCAGCGTCGGTGCCGAAGGCGATGCGGACGCCTCTGGGCACGAGCTGCTCGAGGCTCTTGCCCGTGATCGAGATGCGCCACTGAATCTTGGCGAGCACATCTGGTTCATAGGCGTTGGCGTTCGCGGCGATGCGTTCCTTGTAGCCGTTCACGGTCGACAGCGTCGGAACATAATAGGTCTTCGACTTCGCCCAGGCGGCGATCGTCGCCTCGTCGAGGATCGTGCCATGTTCGATCGAATCGGCGCCGGCGTCGATCGCGAGGCGGATGCCGTCGGCGCCGTGCGCATGGACCGCGACCTTCTTGCCGAACAGATGCGCGGTATCGACGATCGCCTTCGCCTCGTCGTCGAACATCTGCTTGCCGAGGCCCGCGCCGATGCGGCTGTTGACCCCGCCGGTCGAGGCGAATTTGATCACGTCGGCGCCGCGCCCGATCTGCAGCCGCACCGCACGCCGGCAGTCGTCGGCGCCGTTGCAGGTGTTGCCCGCGCCCTCGAAGAAGGGGCGGAGCTCATCGCGATAGCCCAATGAGCCATCCATATGCCCTGCGCTGCCCGAGATGCTGTTTCCGGCATCGACGATGCGCGGCCCCTTCACCTTGCCCGCCGCAATCGCGTCGCGCAGCGCCAAGGTCGCGCCGTCGCCGTCGCCGAGGTTGCGGACGGTGGTGAAACCCGCGCGGAGCGTCTTCATCCCGTTCGCCTCGGCATTGAAGGCCTGCGCGGCGGGGCTCAGCGTGACCTCTTCGAGCTGGCCGGCGATGCCGCCGGCGTCGCTCGTCAGATGGACATGGCTGTCGATCAGTCCGGGGAGGACATATTTGTCCTTGAGGTCGATCAGCGTCGCACCGGGGTCGGCGGGTTGATAGCCATCGGTGATGCCGATGATCTTGCCGCCCTCGACGATGATCGTCGAGGCGCCGCGTGCGGGTTTGCCGGGTTCGGCGAGCAATTGGCCGGCGTGGATGAAGGTGCGCGTCGGCGCCTGTGCCGCGAGCGGCGAGGCGAGCGCCGCGCCGATGAGCGCGAGCGGAAGGCAATGGATCGGCTTCATTCTGGCATCCCCTGTTTTGATCATTGGGGAGCGTTAAAGCCGATCAGAAGCCCATCGTAAAGCGAAGCGCCGCGCCCTGATCGTCGGGCATCGCGGCGATGTGTCCCGGATCCTTTCGCCACCATGTGTTGGCGATCAGATCGCCGCCGAACAGCGACAGCGCATAGCTCGCCTCGGCCACCAGTTCGCGGCCCGTCGGCGCCAGATTATAGGTGCGGCGGCCGAAGTCGGTGCGGCCGGTCGCATAATCGTGCGCGACGGGAAGCATCAGGTCGATGCCGCCGCGCGCGACGCGGAGCGGCTGCGCGAAGCGGAGCGCGGCGCGGTCGCCGGAGCGCACCAGATTCACCTTGGCGACGTCGAACGAGAAGGCGGTCGACCAGAGCGCGCCACCAGCGATCAAGCCTTGGCTGTCGGGGCGTGTCCACATCTGGCGCCAGGCGGCCGCAATTTGCCAATCACCCTTCATATCGAGGATGACGCCGGCATCGCCGACGAGGCTGGTCGCGCCGCCCGCGGCGAAGGTCGGGCCGAGGCGAGCGCCGAGCAGGCTGTCCGATTCGCGCAGCCAGCTCGCGCCGAGCGCGGTGCGGACGGGGCCGAAGCGGCCGTCCCATGCGACGCCGATGCGCTGGTAGCGGCTGTCGTGGCCCGAACGGTAGCGGAGCAGGGGATCGTCCTGCCAGCGCGAGCCCGAGACAAAGCCATTCTCCAGTACGATATTAACATATTGATTATTCATGATATTATGTCGAAGTATCGTACCGATTCCGGGGCTGGCGGCGAAGCCGAGCCCCTCGTGCGCGGCGTCGCCGATCAGCATCGCGTGACCGCTGTCGCCGCGCTCGCCCGCGAGCAGTCCGCCGGTGCCGCGCCCCGCGGCGAAACCGACAAGCGTGCGCGCGTCGAGGCGCGTCATCACCGAGGCGGCGAGGGTGCGCGCGCGCTGCGCGTCGTGAAAGGAGAGGCCCGCGAGCGCATCGGTGCCGCCGGTGCCCGGCGCGGTGACGAGCGAAAGCGCGAGCGAGCGGCTCGCGGCGCTCTGCTGGCGGACGAGCCCGCCGATCGCCCCCGACAGTTTGAAGTCGGGACGGCGCGAACCGAGCGATCCGCCGAAATCGACATTGAAGGCCCGGCCGAAACCGTCGGTGACGAGGCCCGTCGTTCCGGCGCCGCCGGCATCGCCCATCGGACCGCCGAGCACGCCCAGCGGCGCATCGAGCGCGACCGCGGTCGCGGTGCCGGTGAGCGACGTGGCGCCCATCGGCTGGAAAGCGCGCGCGATGTCGAGAATGCCTTGGCCATAGACGCTATCGTCGCCGGCCGTGCCGGCGTCGCGCGCCGATTGATAGAGGAGCGAGACGATCTGCTGGCTCGACAGGTTCGGGAAAGCCTGCGCGATCAGCGCAACCGCGCCCGCGACCTGCGGCGCCGCAAAGCTGGTGCCGTTCAGGACGAAGATGACATTGCCGCTGGTTTCGATCGCGCCATTTTCATAGGCGCAGCACACGCCTTCGCCGAGCGCGGCGAGATAGGAGCCGGCATAGCCGCCGGCGCGGTTGCTGAATCCCGAGATCGCGCCGCGGTCGTTCACTGACCCCGCGATGACGACGAGGCCGCCGCCGGCATCGCGCAGCCCCTGCGCAAAGCGGTCGGGGTTGTTCGGATCATTGCCGTTCGCGGTCGTGTCGCCCTCATTCCCCGCCGACACGATGACGATGATCCCCGCCGCGGTCGCGCGCGAGACCGCGGCGCGCAAGGTTGCGCCGGGCGGGTCTTCGCCGCCGAGCGAGATGTTGACGACGCGTGCGCCCGCACTGACCGCGCGGTCGAGCCCCGCCGCGATCGCGGTTTCGGGAAAACGGCAGCCGCTTTCATCGTTCGACGGATCCTCGGTGGCGCAGCTGCCCGGACGGTCGGCGCGCAGCACGAGCAGGTTCGCGTTGAACGCGATACCGAAGGTCCCCACGTCATTCTTTCCGCCGAGCAGCAGCTGCGCGACGTTGGTGCCGTGCGTCCCCTCGCCGTTGATGCCGCGCGATCCCGCAAGGTCGGCTGACTGCGACGAGATGCGCCCGGCGAATTCGGGACTGTCCTGGTCGATCCCGTCGTCGATGACCCCGGCAAGGATATTCTGTCCCGTCGCGCCCGCCTGATAGGCGGTGATCGCACCGTGGAAATTGACGCCGTCGGACATGCGCGTTTCGTCGGTGTTGAAATTGCCCGTCGGCGGCGGGGTAGGCGTCGGCGTCGGCGTGGGAGTGGGGGTCGGAGTTGGCGCGGACGGCGGTGCGGGAGTCGGCGAGGGGCGGGGGGTGCCGCCGCCGCCGCCGCATGCGGTGAGCGATAGCGCAGCGAAAGAGAGCAGAAGCGGCAAAGGCCGCCCGGCCACCCGCCGGATGCTGCTGCGTCGGTTCGCGTCGGCCATCGCCGTACCCCTTTTGCCCTGATGCCCGTCTTTTAACGCGGCCGAGGGAAGACGGGTAGCATCATGCGGTTAATTGATCCTCGCCGAACATCTTTCGCCCACCTTGCCCCCACGCACCCCAGCCTTTATGCGGCCGGGCATGCCCGCCCCGCTCGACCATATCGACAGCTGGATCTTCGATCTCGACAACACGCTTTACGCGCCGTCGGCGAAGCTGTTCGACCTGATCGACGAACGCATGGGCGCCTTCATCATGCGTCTGCTGAATGTCGATGCGGTCGAGGCGCGGCGGGTGCAAAAGCAATATTTCCACGATCATGGCACGACGATGGCGGGGCTGATGCGCCACCACGGCGTCGAGCCCGAAACCTTTCTGGTCGACGTCCATAATATCGCGCTCGACCGGCTGAGCGTCGATGCACGGCTGCGCGCCGGGCTCGAACGCCTGCCCGGGCGCAAGCTGATCTTCACCAACGCCGACGCCGACTATGCGGCGCGCGTGCTGGAGGCGCGCGGGATCGCCGACCTGTTCGACGGCATCTGCGACATAAGGATCACGCGCTATACGCCAAAGCCCGACGCGGCCGCCTATGACATGATGATTGCGCACCTTGGCGTCGACCCGGCGAAGAGCGTCTTCGTCGAGGATATGGCGCGCAATCTGACACCGGCGAAGGCGCTCGGCATGACGACCGTCTGGCTGGACAACGGCAGCGAAAGCGGCCATCGCGACCACCTGCCAAGCCATGTCGATTTCCACGCGACCGACATCGCCGACTGGCTCGATTCATTGCCTTTACCTTGGGGAATTTCATGACCACCGACCTGCAGAGCACGATCGAAGCCGCATGGGACGCGCGCGAGACGCTGGGGCTGACGACTGTGGGCGCAGTGCGCGAAGCGGTCGAGACCGCGATTGCCGGGCTCGACGACGGCAGCTATCGCGTCGCGACACGTGACGCTGGCGGAGCCTGGCAGGTCAACCAGTGGCTGAAGAAGGCCGTGCTGCTGTCGTTCCGCCTCAACGACATGGAACTCATCGAGGGCGGCCCCGGCGGCGCGCGCTGGTGGGACAAAGTGCCGTCGAAATTTGCCGGCTGGGGCGAGAACCGCTTTCGCGATGCCGGCTTCCGCGCGGTCCCGGGTTCGATCGTCCGCCGCGGCGCGTTCATCAGCAAGGGCGCGGTGCTGCTGCCAAGCTTCGTCAATATCGGCGCCTATGTCGGCGAGGGGTCGATGGTCGACGCCTGGGCGACGGTCGGCAGCTGCGCACAGATCGGCGCGAACGTCCATCTGTCGGGCGGCGCGGGGATCGGCGGCGTGCTCGAACCGCTGCAGGCTGGGCCGGTGGTGATCGAGGACGGCGCCTTCATCGGCGCGCGCGCCGAGGTTGCCGAGGGCGTGATCGTGCGTGAGGGTGCGGTGCTGTCGATGGGCGTCTACCTCGGCGCTTCGACCAAGATCGTCGACCGCGCGACGGGCGAAATCTTCGTCGGCGAAGTGCCGGCCTATTCGGTCGTCGTGCCGGGGGCGTTGCCGGGCAAACCGCTTCCCGACGGGACGCCGGGACCGTCGCTCTATTGCGCCGTCATCGTCAAGCGCGTCGATGCGCAAACGCGCGCGAAGACCGGAATCAACGAGCTGCTGCGCGACTGATCGCCGCCTGCGCCGCGATCAGCGCATCGTGGCGGGCGAAAGGCAGGGAACGGTGTCGGCTGTCCAGTCGATCTCATAGGTGGCGGGCACGACCTTGCCGCCTGGATCCAGCGGCTTTGCCACGTCGGGCTTATAGGACACCCATGCCATGCTGTTGTCGAAACCGGCGATCCGGCCATTGTCTCGCCGCGCGCTGACTGCGTCGATTTCTGGCTGCTCAACCCGCAGGCCACGGACCATCCGGATCGATCCGTCGCGAAGGTCGAAAGCGCGATAATAATTCTTGCCGAAAATGCGCGTGTCATAGCCCGATTTGAACGACCAGTTCGCCGCGTTCGTCGTCGCCGGCAGCCGCAGCGTTGTCACCCGGCAGTCGAATTCGGGGGCGCTGTAATAGGGCAGGTCCTGATTCTGGTCCGCGGCGCGCGCGCGCCGTTCGGGCGGGTTGAATCCCCCGCCGGGGAGTGCGAGCGATCTGTCGCCGTCGCCGTCGTCCTCCCAGTCGATCGTCCAGGTTCCGGTGATTGTGAGGACGCTAGCCTCGGCTTTTGGATCGTAGCGCCATTTGACGTCGTCGACGCTATCCCACGTTCCGCCGACCAGTTGCTGACGCATGCCGTCGCGCAATTGATTGGGGGTCAATCCCGAAAGCTCGACCTGCTGTTGTAGCCCGGGAACGCCGCGTACGATGGTGGTGCTTGTTACCCGCGCCGGCCGGTCGAAGCCGTCGCGCGCATCGATTTCATACAGGGTGATTTCGTTCGGCTTGCTCGCCGGCCGCCATTCGAGTTTCTGAAGCGCACCGCCCTTCGCCGTCACTGGCAGGACCCATCGGTATGGGATCGCTGGGGTGGCAGCAGACGGAATTACGGGCGGAAGCGTACCGTCGAGCCAGTAGACGGCACCGTCGATCCTTGCCCGCACCAGCACATGGTCGAACATCCCCGGATTGGGTAGACGTTCATCGAGCCCGTCGTCGGCGCCACTGTTGTTGGCGAGCACGGCCTCGGCATCGATCCCAAGCTTGCCGAGCAATCCCAGCAGCAGCGCCGTCTTGCCCTTGCAGTCGCCATAACGCCGCTGCCATGTTTCCTCGGCGGTGGCGGGGGTCAGATTGCCACTGCCCAGCCCGACATAGATGTAGCGCACATCCTGTTGCACCAGTTTCAGCGCGGCGTTGGCCCGGTCGAGCGGTTTCGCATGTGCCGCGGCGATGCGCTGCACTTCCTTGTCGAGCGACGAGCCGTCGGCGATTGCCGCGGCCTTTGCGTACAGCGGAGCGAAATGCCGCGAAATCGTGGCCCAGTCGGCGAAGTCGGTATATTCGACGATCCGTTGCCATTGATAGCGCGCCGGGGCGTCCTTTGGCGGCGTCAGCAGCGCCGGATTGTCGAACCGGAAGTCGATCCCGCCGTCGCGCGATACGCCAATCTCCGTCATATCGGGGGTCATCCGGACTTCCGGCTTCAGTCCCTTGTCCCAGCTGAGCCCCAGCCGATAACGGCCGGGGGCCGGATTCGGCCCGAGGAAAAGCATGCCCGAGTCGTTTTTTCCCAAAGTCGGGTCGCTCGACCGCGTCGTCAGCCCGACCTCCAGCTCGTCGCCGACGCGCAGATCGGGAACGCGGAGCACCGCGGTCAGAACGCCATCGAGTTGCGCCGCCTCCAGCTGATCTTCGCGGCGCAGGATTTCGAACGACGTTTTTTCGAGAATGTCGATCGTCTCGTCGCCCCGGTGAACCTTGACCATATGCACGACGGGGGTGCCCGATGCGGGATTCCAGGCGGTCGAGACATTGCCGATCTGCAGCGCGTTCGGATGGAGGATCCGGATGCGATAGCCGAAATATTGCGCCTGCCCCTGTCCGTCGAGATGAATGAGCGCATCCTGACGCCGCACGAAAAACATTCCGCCGGCGTCGTCCGGAACCGGCATCAGATCGGACGGAATCGCCCAGTCCGGCACCGGGCCGCGCTGGACCTGATTGTCTTCGGCATGCGCCGATGCGTGCGCGAGCACAAAAGCCGCGAATATCGTAACCGGAATGCGCACTATAACCCCCTGCAACCCCACCATATAATGTCGCGAAATCCAGGCGATGCAAGAAGAGACCCGAGGCGACAGCCAAAAACGGCACCGAATCCTTTCGCCATGCCCTCGTCGAATGACGCCAACCGTTGGTAGACAATATAGCGCCGGGTAATTATTGCGAACTATTCGCGATTGGGAGCTGCCCTTGTTTCGATAGCGGCCGCGAGGGGGAATTATGCCGGCCGTTTTTCATGCGTCATCGCTTGCCATTGCGGCTCTGTTGTCGGTCGCGCCCGCCGCGGCGCAGGAGCCGACCGGCGACGCGCCGCCCGCAATCCCCGTTCCGGTGAATGGCGCCGAACGTTATGCCCCCACCGACTTCACGCGCTTCGCACCGCGAACCGCCCTCGACATGGTCGAGAAGGTCCCCGGCTTCCTGATCGTCACCGGCACCAATGGCGGCGAGCGCGGGCTGGGCGCGGCGACCGAGAATGTATTGATCAACGGCGAGCGCATCGCGAACAAGTCGACCGACGCGCGCACCGCGTTGGCGCGGATCACCGCCGCCGAGGTCGCCTATATCGACATCGTCGACGGCGCCGGGCTGAACGTCCCGGGGCTGACCGGGCAAGTCGCCAATGTCGTGCTCGTCGCGGGGGCAGGGAGCGGCGGGTTTAAGACAACGGTTCGCTGGCAGCCCGAATGGCGCCCGCGGCTCGACAAGAACTGGCTGAACGGCGAGATTTCGACGACTGGCAAGCTCGGCGGCACGAATGTGACACTGAGCCTGAAGAACGAGGCGCGGCGTCAGGGACATTGGGGTCCCGAACAGCGGTTCGACAGCAATGGCGAGCTGTTGTTCGTGCGCGACGAGTTCGGCCGCTACAACGCCGACCAGCCGCGCCTGTCGGCGGCGCTCGCGCGCACCACCGCGAACGGCAACAAATGGAATTTCAATCTGGGCGGTCAGCTGGTCAAGCTCGACGAGCGGGTGGACGGGATTTCGGTTCAGCCCGGCGCCGGCACGGTGCGCGAGGCATTTCGGTTCACCGAAGACGAGCATAACTTCGACATCGGCGGCGATTATGAGCTGGGGCTGGGCAAGGGGCGGCTGAAGCTGATCACCCTGTACCGCTTCGAGCATAGCCCCTTCGTCGACAGCTTCATCGTCGATCGCGAGATCGGCGGGCGGACGGGCGAGCGGTTCAAGCAGAGTGCCGACGAGGGCGAGTCGATCCTGCGCGGCGAATATAGCTGGCGCACCGGCGGCGGCACCGACTGGCAGGTCGCGCTGGAGGGCGCGTACAACACGCTCGACGTCGATTCCGAGTTCGCGACCTTGCAGGCCGATGGCAGTTTCCTGCCCGTCACCTTCGGCGGCGAGCGGACCAAGGTCGAGGAAAAGCGCGGCGAGGCGTCGCTGACCTGGGGCCGTGCGCTGGCATCCAACCTGACCGCGCAGGTCAATCTGGGGGCCGAATATAGCGAGCTGACCTCGTCGGGTCCCGACGGTCTCACGCGCCGCTTCGTCCGGCCGAAGGGCAAGGTCGCGCTGGCTTGGAAGGTTGGCGGCAAGACGACGATCAACTGGTTCCTCCAGCGCCGCGTCGACCAGCTCGACTTTTTCGATTTCGCGAGTTCGGTCGACGTCGCGAACGGGCAGGGCAATGGCGGCAACGGCAAGCTGGTGCCGCCGGTGCTCAATCGCACCGAGCTGGAATTCGTGCGGGATATGGGAGGGTGGGGCAATGCGTCGGTCGCGTTCGCTTACGCCTATGCGCAGGATCCGGT
>Ga0209257_1004617_pt1 | contig 10475 bp, 17 predicted proteins | sample AraplaCvi_mCL_r2_FD_184277 | JGI IMG/M metagenome (GOLD analysis project Ga0209257, IMG submission 184277) | Arabidopsis root microbial communities from North Carolina, USA - plate scrape MF_Cvi_mCL_r2 (SPAdes) (version 2) | ecosystem: Host-associated > Plants > Roots > Endosphere | place: USA...
CGACCCGCCCGCCCGGCTTGAGCGCACGGCGCATATGAGCGAACGCCGCCGTAGGATCGTCAAAGAACATCACTCCGAAGCGCGAGAACAGGATGTCGAACGCGCCCTCGGGCAGCTCGGCGCTGCCAGCGTCGGCCACACGGAACTGGACCGGCGTATCCTGTGGCGCAAGCGCGCGCGCTCGGCCGATCAGCGGTTCAGATATGTCCACGCCCAGCACTTGGCCCCCCGCGCCGACGCGGGCGGCCAGAGCCAGACTCGACGCGCCCGCGCCGCAGCCGATGTCCAGCACGCGTTCGCCCGTGGCGGGTGCGGCGGCTTCGATCGCGGCCTGGCCGAACACCGCCGCCATGGCATCGAGCCGGGCCTGGTTAGCGACCCAGCGCTCCCCGCTTTGGCCATTCCAGTCGGCGACCTGATAAGCTGATGGCGGCATCACACGAATGATCCGCGTTAGCTCACGATTGGTCCAGCCGCAGCTTCATCCAAACCGGCACGAGCTTGGATAGCGAGGCTTCGTTCTGCAGCCTGCGAGTCGAAGTATTCCTCAATCGAATAAACCTTGCCCCATCGCAACTTGAAGACGTGGACGCCCCTGTTCACATACGAGCTTTGGCCGTCAAGTAGCCTCGCGTTGGCCCGCCACTTGACGAACACTGTTGTATTCCATGGCCAACCCGTCACCTCGACCTGCTCAATATCTATGTGCAGCTTCGGGAAAACACGGCCCATGCGCTCGAACCACTGCTTCACCGATTGCTTTCCATGTCGCTCACCCCCCAACGCATGATCTCCGGCAACCCAGTGATACGCGTTTGGTGTTAGGCCTTTTGCAGCATCATCCCAACGCTGGTTGTTGACATGATCGAAGCTCCTGCGGATCTCTTTTTTGACAATTAGACTGTAGACCATTGATGCCCCCTGTTGTTGGATAGCCGACGGCTCTGCAAGACGGATGGATACTTTCCAGATACTGAAAGCTGCTCCGGGTAACGACGGCGATCTGTTGGGAAAGCTGGCTGACGGGCGGCCACGCAGACGGCAGCGGCGCAATAGTCAGAGCCAGCGGCGAACCTCGGCCTTGTAGCGGCGGTAGTCGTCGCCGAACTTCGTTTCGAGATAGCGCTCCTCGCGGGCGATCACCTGCGTCTGGATCGCGATCAGCACCAACGGGAACAAGGCGAAGGCGATCGGCCCGTCGAAGCCGATCGCAAGGTCGGCATAGATAAGCGCCATGCCGAGATACATGGGATTGCGGGTCCACCGATAAGGGCCGGTCGTTGCGATGAGGGTCGTTGGCTGCGACGGCGGAACGTTGGTGCCCAGCCGCCGGAACAGCCCCGCCGCTGCAAGCATCATCGCCGCGCCGGCAACGAACAGCAGCGCGCCCGTCGCGACCAGCAACCGCCAGTCGATGCCGAAAGAGCGCAGGGTGACGAACCGCTCCGCCGCCAGCCCCAACAGCAGCGCTCCCAGATAGACGAAGGGCGGAGGGAAGCGCACACCCGCGCTGTCCGGTTCGACGGCCATGCTCATCTCCAATCTGTGCTCTCAAACCAGCATCGACTGCTGGGCGAAGATACCCGCCATCGCGCCTTGCCATGATGCCGTGGTGACCGAGGGCATGAGGGGGTTGGCGAGGTCGCCGGCGGCGTAGATGCCGGGCATGCTGGTTTGGCGGCGCTCGTCGACCTTGAGAACGATGCCGAGGGGCGTATCGACCGTGGCGAGACCCAGTGATTCATGCAGGCTTGCGGACGGCTTGTTGCGCGGATGCGCGAACAGGATGTCGACCGCGACGTCGGGGCCGGTATCGAGCTTGACGGTGGCGTTATGGCCCCCATGATGGGTGATCTTGGTGATCCGGCCATCGACGACAGGTACGTTGCGGCGAGCCAGATCGGCCCGGATATCGGGCGGAATGTCGTGACCATCGGCGAAGAGCGTCAACCTGTCGGTCCAATCGTGGAACAGCCTGACCTGGTTTTGCGACTGCGGGCCGGACCAGATGAGGCCCCAATGCTGGCCGGCGACTTCAAAGCCGTCGCAATAGGGGCAAGGCACGATAGATCCGCCCCAGCCTTCGGCGAAACCCGGAACGTCAGGCATCTGATCAACGATGCCATAGCTCAGGATTAGGCGGCGCGCCCCAAGGCTCTCGCCATCGCCAGTGAGGACGGAGAATTTGTCGATGGTGCCAGAGATGCTGTCAGCCCGGGCATTGACCAGCCTGACCGTGGGATAACGCGCCAGTTGCTGCCGCGCCTCGGCCAGAATGTCCAACGGTGGCTTGTGATCGTGGCCGAGCAGACCATGCGAGTGGTCAGCGAAGCGGTTGCGCGGCAGGCCGGTATCGAGAACGGTGACCTTGCGGCGGGCACGGCCGAGCTGCAGGGCGCCGGCGAGACCGGCAAAGCTGCCGCCGATGATGATGACGTCATCCATGGTGATGGCTCCGTTGGAGGACAGGTTGCAACCTACCCATTGGCTTGCACATTTCCGATACCATATGGTATCGTAATGCTAGAATTGAGATACTGTCAAGTACTGGAATTGTCGTGACCGAAAACAGCCAGGGCCGGCGCGGCCGGCCCGCCAACGAAGCGCTCGGCCAAACGATCGTCGACGCCGCGCGCGAACTCTTTTTGGAATTGGGTTTTCAGGCGACGACCTTGGACAAGGTCGCCCAGCGAGCGAAGATATCCAAGCTCAGCATCTACAGGCACTTCGAGAACAAGGAGGCGCTGTTCGGCGCGGCCATGGCGGCCGGCTGCCATCAGTTGTTTGCACCACAGGCCCTGCTTGAAGGCGTCGACGGTCCGGTCGAAGACCAGCTCATGGCGGTGGGATCATTACTCCTTCGCACGCTGTTGAGATCAGACGTCCGCAGTGTCGAAGCCATGGTCATGGCCGACAAGACGAGTCAAAACGCGTTAAGCAAGCTCCATTTCGAAGCCGGCCCCGCCCATGTCATCGCCGAAATCGAGGCCCTGTTGCGTCAGTTGCACGCGAAGGCGGTTCTGAACGTGCCCGATCCTCTCCGGTCCGCCCGCTTGTTTGCCGCGCTTTTCAAAGGATCCGATCTCCTGATGATCGCACGCTTCGATCAGGCGAAAGCAGAGGACGACAACGAAATCGAATCCTATTGCCGGTCGGCCGTCGCCATGTTCATCGCCGCGCACGGCGGCAACGACCACGTGGGTGGATATTTGCCTGCCCCAAGGTCAAAAAACAAAATTTGAATCGTGCGTGACCGATGTTGTCAAAATAACCGAGACCGGTTTGAAAATCATGGAGGCTGAAGAGCTTTCGATTGGCGACAAGATCGCGGAAAAATACGCTTGTTGAACTATCGGTTGCGATACCAGTCCGCACGATGATTCCTGCGCGCCCACCCGCTCTTGTCAGTTGGGAAGAAAAGGGGCGTCCGGTCAATCGGCGGGGCACCCATCTTCCTTGGAGATGCAGCGGACAGCCCTCGACGAGAAAAGACCCCCTCACTTTTTTCGGGTCGCAAATTCGGAGAAAAAATCGAGGAAAAATTTGACAGGCGTTTCAGGGAGATCTGAGATCGAGTCGTTTTCAAAACAAAATCGAGTCGTTCTTAAAGCGGAAATCGAGTCGTTTTCAAAGTGTCCGCATAGTTTGATCTTGCAGTGGTGGGCCCGGCAGAGCTGCCCACACGCAAAGAAATCAAAGACTTAACTCGCGATGAGACAATCGGAAATCCCTATGTTTCTCCATGTTTGGCTCACCGAAATGCGCCAAGCGAGAGAGTGCAGGCTGCCTCAAACGTTGAATTCGAGGGGCTCGAACATTTTGTCTATTTCGGTAGACAGCGCCTGGGACACTGGATCGCACGAACTCGGTACGCCGCCTATGATGCTGACGATCAGCCTCTAGGTGAGTTCTCGCGACGCCAGGACGCTTATGCGGCTGTCGCCGGCATTTCGGAAGGGGGCGCACGATGAACGCGCTCCTGGCACTCACCCCTACCGCCGCGGCCGTGTACGACAACATCAATGCAGCGCATTCGCCTGACCAGCTCGAAAATGTAGCTCGCGTTGTTTGGCATCACTACAGCAAGAACGAGCTCGGCGACGCCGAGGCCACCTTCCTCAGCGGGGCCATCGAAAAGCGGAAGCCTCAGCAGCGGGCGCCGATCCCCCTGGGCGGGGTCGGCCAACGGAATGTCGCGTCGCGGTTCACGCCGCGGCCATGTCGAAGACGATTGACCGATGATGAGCGCACCGCGCGCCGTCGTCGGAAGCGTGTGTTGGGCGGTTCGAGCGCCTTGCCCGACACCATGCGCGGCCCGTTCACCGAGGGCGAGCGCGCTGCGATGTGCATCGTCGCCGGCGAGGTGAAAAGGACCGGCGTCTGTGTCCTGTCGATCGATGAGATCGGTGACCGTGCTGGGGTTGGCAGGACTACGGTGCAAAATGCCATGCATGAGGCCCGGCGGCTGGGGCTACTCAGGATCACTGAGCGACGGCAGCGAGGAGCCAAGAACAAGCCCAACATGGTGGAGATCACTTCTGCGGAATGGCTTGCTTGGATCAAGCGAGCGCCGTCTGCCGCTCGCAGTATAGGGTCCAAAACGCCCACGTTGTCCAAAAATGTGAACACCTTAAAGAACATAGACATAAAAATAGATAGAGATAGCGGTGAGCACAGGTCGACAGGCGCGCCTGGCAGCGGTCACCGAAGGGCTCTCCAAGGGACCTGGCGCAGCAATCCCCGAAGAGCTGAGCACGGTTCTCGGCGGCTGGAGGGCTGGAACGTCATTGAAGCAGCTGATCGCCTCCTCGCCGCAGTCAGATCCGGACAACCGTTCTCGCAGATAGTGCGGCCACCCGAGGCATACGGACCAAACAGTGTCATTGAAGCGGCTGAACGACTGCTCGCGAGAATCAGGTCCCTCGAAGAGGGGGCCAATGCCTTCGCGATAGATGTATCCCTCGACGAAGCTCCGCCGCCTCTGGAGGGAAAGACAGACGCCTCCTGAAGCTTCATCTCGCACAAATGGAACTGCTGACATCTTATCACCATGGAATGGCTACTTGCACGTCGTGGCACGATGCCGACACCAGCGTTCCCGTAGTCGAAGCGATCCGGCTCAACGACGAACTGCTGAAGAAGGGGGCGAAATCCACCCTCATGATATTGTCGGGTGCCGGTCATGAGGATTCGGCCTTCATGGCCACGCAGATGCTTCCCACGTTCAAGTTTCTCGATGCGACTTTCGGCCGATGACTTCACCGGCCGCGCCGAAGCGGCTACATCGCCCGTTTCATTTACTGCGTCGGCAGAACCAAAACGCGAGATTGGGTTGCATTCATAGAGAAGATCCCCTCGATTTCGAGACGCATGGTGTCGCGGCATTCGCACGCCAGCGCTGCGAGCCGCGAAGGGTCGATCTCGATTTCGCCTCGCCGTTCAGATATGATCGCTCCGGAAGCGCGCAGATTCCGCATCAGGAGCGTCACCGTCGTTCGTCGCACACCCAGTATTTGCGAAAGCGCCTCCTGGGTGAGCGGGAGGACGTCGTGGTCGACGCGGTCGCGAAGATGGAGCAGCCAGCGCGCCAAGCGGGCTTGGACCGGATGCAGCGCATTGCAGGCCCCGCCGATTTGTAGCTGTATCAGCATCGCCTTGAAGTGAATCTGGACTGCGTGACGGATCGCGGGGCTCCGGCTGAAAGCGGCGTGGAATCGCGATGCGGGGATCCGCGAGGCGGTGCCCGCGGCACGAACGATGGCGGTAACGGCCGCAGGAGACGGCCCGAGCACGGAAAGAGTGCCTACTGCTCCCTCGCGCCCTATTGCGGCGCTGGCGACCGTCTGCCCGTTCGCCATGTCGATCATCACAGAAATGGCGCCACTATGAGGGAAGAGGACGTACTCGGTCTGGTCACCCGCCCGCGAGACGACCGCGTCCCGATCGAGCGCGACCATCTCTAGGTCGGGTGCCAGCAGATCGAGATCCGCCGCCGGTAGTGCTGCCAAAAGTCGGTTACCAATCCCGCTGGGAAGCGTCACTGTAGCCCGCCGCGAACCATCCGCCGCATCGCATTTCGAGCGGCATAGGGCGGCAACCTCGAACTTTGTTTGAATCCGCCTACGCTTCGCGCCCCGAAATCCAATTCAGCTGCGGAAGCTCTCAATGTCAAAAATTGAACTCCAAACACACTCGCAAACACACGCGATCGCCAGGCGAATTTTTGTCTCGCAGGATCATTGAGCACTTAGATTCCAGCGCTACGGGGCACAATTGCAAAATGCGTATGGGTAACATCATAGGGAGTTCCAATTTCCGGGGCACGGCAAACGCCGCGGCGTGAGTGCGAACTATGCCCCGGACCGCGATCGTCGCGTTCTGCACGATGATGCGCACAAGCTACTGGACGCTGGCGTCTTGGAATTCCGCCAGCACGCCCCGCCGAGACAGACGATGCGCGGCATTCCCCACGCATGCCGACGAGGTGGTCGTTTGGTCCGAAAGCGGCACCTTTTTTGGACCTCGCGCTATGTCCGCATTGCGTTCGTGATGCGCAGCAAAGTGGACACTCGCGGTCCATTTGATCTCCGCCTTCCCTTGACGAACTACAGATCAATCCGTCAGCAGATCATAGTCCCGGCGCAAAACAGTTTGGACGTGAACCGCGGCGCGCGCGGCGGTATTGGCATCTGCCACCCCCGCTACGATCACACAGAGCGACCAGTTATTTTCAGCGTGCTTTGCAACGCGATTGATCGCTATTTCCATGACGTTATGACAGCCGGGCTGCTTTCTCACTTCTAACAACGCTCGACGCTGCAATTCCTGGATTGAAGCGCGGATCTTGGGCATAGGGCTCGCTCGGAAATCTTACTGGTTGGGGGCCGCGCCCTATACTTAACAGAACGAGCGCAATTCGGGTTCCACTTGCGAGAGGCACGAACCTTCGATCGCAAGCTTGGCACCCGATATCCTGCTGCAGCTGACACTCGCGATGTCAGCTCATCGGGGTAAAGTGGACTTCGCAACAGAGCGCGCCCAAGTCCGAAAATGACCCAAAGCAGTCGTTGCTGGAAATCAACAGGATTGAATGCTCCACCAAGAGGGCGGCAATGCCGGGGCAGCCGGGACATCGTCAGAGTGCGATTGTTTCCTCGACTACATGTTTCAGCGGCGTCCCCTCAGCGGACAGGGTCATTTGCAGTTTGAGCTTGCCACCTTTCACCGCCCCGCTACGCACCAGGTTCTCAATTTCACGCTGCGATGTAACTCCGACATGCTTCAGAAATTTACGGATAGCCATATTGATGCGGTCTTCATCGAACTCGGCGGTCATGGCTGGTCTCCCTGGTCGGGCAGGCGAAGTCTAACACGAGGCGAGCAAAGACCAAACAGCGAGGCCCAACTCGCGTCGCCGCCAGTTTCCTCCTCAACCTGATTGCCTACAAAGTCGGCCCGGAGCGAAGACTACACCTGAGGCTGCAAGGTCGGCCGTTTGAGGTGGACCGGACACGGCTGGCGCTGTCCCCGACCGCCGCTCGTGACCCATCGCGGACCTCTGGCTGAGCCGAGCTGTCGGACGCCCCGACCGAGGTCACTCTTTTCATCGCGATTGGGATGACTTGAAAACAGAGCCGACCTCAGCCGCCTTGTTGCCCATCCTCGTCAGCGGGAACAATTGCTGGTGACCGCTCCTCTAATCTCCGAAGCCGTTCGATTTGGCGTCTAAGGCTCTCCGGTTGCTCCGGCTCTGGCTTCAGCGACACGCGCAGTTGCTGGCCGATCACTTTCATGATTGTTCGACCGTGGTTGTGGTCTATGTCCTTGTGAGTGGGCATAGCGAAGTCTCCTTCGACAAAGAGGCGCCAATATTCAGAACTAGCGCCTACCCCTCTCGCAGCTTTCCGCGTGCGAGCACGGCTGCCCAATCAATGGAACTGGAGATCGCCACTATCTGCGCGACCGCTTGGAGAACAGCGGGCCCGGTTGTGGACCTTTGGCTATCCGCGACATGCGCCGTTTGGTTGACGGCGAGCGACGGTCTCACCGAGCCAAGTCGCGGCGAGGCACTTCGTTCCGAACTCGCTTCGCGCGGAGATACGGCCAGCTTGCTGCCCAGGGTCAGCGGCGCACAGCTCGCCGAGCTGGTGCCTGCTCTGGCCGACCCTGCGCGGATGTCGTGGGCACACGCGCTGGAGTTCTTGGCGGGTCACGGAGGTCCGAAGTTGGCCCCTAAGCCGAAGAGCGCTTAAGCCATCGTGATGTTCCCTCCGTCCATCGACTCGACCGCGGCAACACAGCGACGGCCAACTCGCGAGAGAACAACGAAAGTTGCCCGGACTGGAAATTCCGTGATCCGAAGCACATATCACCGGGATGGTGACAATTGTGCAATGCACTTGTGGTGCTGAGTACAGACGCACCGAAGAGAAGTTCTTGGTACCGCATACAGGTGACGCGGTCTGCGCAATCTGCGGAGCTGCTCTGGAATCGTGGCAGGAATGCACCCGCGTTCCCAGTTACGAACTTATTGAACGTCCGAAGACGAAGACGGAGTGACAGAAAGAAGCGGATTCCAGATGAAACGATCTCAAGCGGCAATCGGCGTGAGGTCGCGCCTACTGGCCCGAATCGACGAACTCGACACTTAGCTCTAGCTCGTCTGACAGGGATAACCGGACCCCGTCCGCGCCGGCCACCAATTCCGTGTCTGCCTCGCCAAAAAGGGGTAGAGTGCTCCAGGGTCACATCCGAGGAGCAACAACATGACCCTACTCCCCGAGCTAGTTCCTGCGATCGACCGGCGTGCCTTCGCGATCATGGGCAACACGATGCCGCCCCGAGATCCTGTTGACGACGAAGAGGACGACGACGACGAAGAGGAAGACGAGGAAGAGGACAAAACCGACGAACCGCCGGTCGTGCGCGAGCCGGATGATGACTAAGCAGGGTGCTTATACGTAGCCTGATCTTCGGAGAGCGTGATCCCCAGCCTGTGCGGCGCGCTGGTGCGTCCGGCGGCTTTCAAGGTCGGTCTAATTCGGAGAGCAGCGGACAGACGCTGAATTGACCACGGGTTCTCGGCGCAGCAACCTCTCGGCGTTCGCGGGTAGAGGAGGCGAGCATGACCCTCATATGGCTTGGTGTGCTCCTTGTTTTCGGCGGCGTGCTCCAAATGGCGTTTCAGCCCATCTGGCGAGGCCGACTCAGCGGTGGAAGGTGGCTTCGCTCCAGGCGTGACACGCTGGAGCCTGAAAGACCGGGTAGCGGCTTCGGCATCAAATCGAACTGGCCTGGACTTGTGATGGTCGCGCTTGGCGGCACTTTCTTGCTGGCCGGAGCTGCCATCTGAGTTGAAACGAATGGCTCAGGCGTTGCCCGTTATCTGGCCAGGCCAACGTGTTAGAGCCATGTCTCTTCCTGGCCCTTAGCCGAAGCTCGCTCGAGCCTGTCCCATGTCCGCTCTCAACGGCAAACCGGGCGTCGGTTCAGCTTAGGGCCTATCGCAGCTTTTGACCCAATGCGGACATTGAGCCTAGCTTGAGCCATTTCCCAGAGGTCGACCATCGCGCTCCTGCGGGCCCCCGACGGCATCATGATATACAATGACGCCTACTCGATTGTTGCGGGAGGCCGCCATCCCATCCTGTTTGGGTCCAAGGTGCGAGAAGGTTGGCCTGAGGTTACCGACTTCAACGACAACGTGATGAAGGTGGGCTTGGGCGGGGGTACGCTTTCTTACCGCAATCAAGAACTAACGCTTGATCTATCTCAAGTCCTTGGCCCCTGAGCGGCGATTGGCGTTAGTGGGCTTGCCCGATCGGACAGCCAGGAAAGTTGTCGGCGATCAGATGGATAGCCGCAACGAATTCGCTTTGTCGGAGGAGAAAATGAAGCGAGCCGTCCTGATGACGACCATTGTCGCTCTCGGGGTGATCCAGGGGACACGCGCCGAGCCCCAGGCCGCCCAGTGTTCGTCCTTCTACATCTCGGAAATCAATATCGTATCGACGGCCGACGGCGAGGCCGGGCACGTTCAGACCTTTGTGGGTTTTGGTCCCTCCAAGGAAGAGGCAGAGAAGAGTGCCCTGGGACGGTGCTCGCATATCAGATTCGATCTTGAGACCTGTTTGAATTCGGATCGCCTGACCGCGCGCAACTCTCCGTCACACGGAGGTGACGCCGCACTTCATCTCAAGTACATGAAGGCAGTTGCGCGCATTACCGGCTGCAGTTAAAGCGCGTTCGCGAGCGATCGAACGCGCTTGATCTATATCAAGCAGCTTGTGGCCATCTTGCAGAAGGTAACAGACGACGTAGCAGGACGAGCCCAGGTCAATGTTTCGGGGGCGCACCGGAGCGACCGGCATGCCACTGGCGGCATATTTCTGGAAGGTCGGAGCAGTGTTGGTCGCACTGCTCTTTGTCGCAGATTATTGGCTGCCGAGGGCCCCGACCGTCGATCAGGCGGCTGC
>Ga0209257_1004618_pt1 | contig 10475 bp, 11 predicted proteins | sample AraplaCvi_mCL_r2_FD_184277 | JGI IMG/M metagenome (GOLD analysis project Ga0209257, IMG submission 184277) | Arabidopsis root microbial communities from North Carolina, USA - plate scrape MF_Cvi_mCL_r2 (SPAdes) (version 2) | ecosystem: Host-associated > Plants > Roots > Endosphere | place: USA...
CTCTTCCGGCTTCTTTTCCGGCTCTTCCGGCGGCGGTACGATCTCGACCTGAACGCTCTCCTCCTTCTCCGGCTCCGGCTGATCGACCGGCAGGTGGACGAAGAAAGCAGCCACCAACACGACATGCAGGAGAATAGAGGCAGGAATGCCCCATCCCATGTCGCCGCGCGGCTTTCCAGATGAATCCGTCATGGCAGCGGATGTAAGATGGAAAGCCGGCCGGATCGAGTCCCCGAGCGATCAAAACAGCGCAAAATCCAGCTTTCCGGCGCAAGTTGCGCCACCGCCCCTTTCCCTGGAATCGGAAGGTGGCCCATCTATTGCGAACAAACCGACCATACGGTATGTTTAATTCATGTCAAACGCTCACAGACGCGAAAAACAGCCCGAACAGGTGCGGCGATCCCTTCTGGATCATGCGGCGCGGTGTGCCGTGGACGAAGGTCTCGGCAGCCTCACCCTGCAGGCGGTGGCCGATGCCGCCTCGATCACCAAGGGTGGTCTGCTGCATCACTTCCCGAGCAAACAGGCCCTGGTCGAGGCCGTCTTCGAGGACCTGCTCGGCAAGCTCGACGTGGAAATAGACCGGCTGATGAGGGCGGACGACATCGAACAGGGCCGGTTCACGCGGGCCTATGTCGATGCCTTTTTCCAGGTGACCCGCGACGGAGCGAAAAGCCCCTGGGCGGCGCTGTCGATTTCCTGCATGACCGATGCGCGGCTGAGGCAGCTCTGGTCGGAATGGATGCGTGACCGGCTCGAACGTCATGCTGAAACTGACAGTCATCCGACTTTCAGGCTCGCCCGCTACGCAGCCGACGGCATCTGGCTCGCAAACCTTATGGAGGCGGACGGTCTGCCGGCAAACGAACTCGCCGAACTTCGCGACCGCCTCCAAAACCTCACGATACGAGAGTAACGACAATGAACCCCGCCCTCCTCACCTACGGCTCTCTCGCCGGCGCAATCGTGCTGGAAGTCATCGGCACGACTTTCCTGCAGCAGAGCCAGCAGTTCACCCGGGCGCTTCCGACCATCCTGATGGGGCTGTGCTACGCGACCGCCTTCTACCTCCTGTCGATCGCCCTGCGCACCTTGCCGGTCGGCATCGCCTATGCGATCTGGAGCGGCCTCGGCGTCGTGCTGATCTCGGCCGTTGGCCTTGTGCTGTTCCGCCAGACGCTCGACACCGCCGCCATCATCGGCCTCGGCCTGATTATCTCGGGCGTGGTGGTGGTCAACGTGTTTTCGAGCTCGGTCGGGCATTGAAAAATGAGAGCCGACTTTCGGCAACCGCCTGATATTGCCACGTACTCCGCTTTTCGTTATGGAAGCGGTCGCTGGATCTGAACTCAGCCGTAAGCGTCTAACGTGAGGCAACGCATCCCAACCCCGGATCGTCGGTACTGACGGTTTTGATCGGATGCATATGCTCGATATCGATCGACGATCCCCTTCAGGAAAGTCTTCTCCATGAAGCTTACGCGCCTTCCCGCACGTTATGCGGCCCTTCTCATGCCGTTCGTTCTGTCCATCCTGATGACGTTTGTCGTATCAGGCGTGGCGACGCTCAAGAACCTCGGCTTTTCTCCTGAATTCCTGCCGAGCTGGATGTCGGCCTGGCTGGTCTCCTGGCTCATCGCATTCCCGACCTTGCTCGGAGCTCTGCCGGTGACCAGGCGGATCGTTCAGTCCATCGTCCGGCCAGCCTGATCACCAAAAACAGAAAACCCGACCTGCTTTCGCGGGCCGGGTTTTCATGTTCGATATCTAAACCGCTCAGCTGTCCAGGAAGCTGCGCAGCTTGCGGCTGCGGCTCGGATGCTTGAGCTTGCGTAGCGCCTTCGCTTCGATCTGGCGGATACGTTCGCGGGTGACCGAGAACTGCTGGCCGACTTCTTCGAGCGTGTGGTCGGTATTCATGCCGATGCCGAAGCGCATGCGCAGCACACGTTCCTCGCGCGGCGTCAGCGAAGCGAGAACGCGGGTCGTCGTCTCGCGCAGGTTCGCCTGGATGGCCGCATCGATCGGCAGAAGCGCGTTCTTGTCCTCGATGAAATCGCCGAGATGCGAATCTTCTTCGTCACCCACCGGGGTTTCGAGCGAGATCGGCTCCTTGGCGATCTTCAGGACCTTGCGGACCTTTTCGAGCGGCATGGCGAGCTTTTCGGCCAGTTCTTCCGGGGTCGGCTCGCGGCCGATCTCGTGCAGCATCTGGCGCGACGTGCGGACGATCTTGTTGATCGTCTCGATCATGTGCACCGGAATACGGATCGTACGAGCCTGGTCGGCGATCGAACGGGTGATCGCCTGCCGGATCCACCATGTAGCATAGGTCGAGAACTTGTAACCGCGGCGGTATTCGAACTTGTCGACCGCCTTCATCAGGCCGATATTGCCTTCCTGAATGAGGTCAAGGAACTGCAGGCCGCGGTTCGTGTACTTCTTGGCGATCGAGATGACGAGGCGAAGGTTCGCTTCAACCATTTCCTTCTTGGCGATGCGCGCTTCGCGCTCGCCCTTCTGGACCATCGATACGATCCGGCGGAATTCGGCGATCGAGATGCCGGTCTCCGTCGCAAGGTTCTGGATCTCCTGGCGGATATCGCGGATCGTCGTGTTCTCGGCGCGCGCGAATTCCTTCCAGCCGCGGGCGGCCAGATTGGCGATCGACTTCATCCAGTTCGGATCGAGTTCCGCGCCCTGATACTGTTCGAGGAACGAGTCACGCTTGACGCCGTAGGATTCGGCAAGACGCAACAGGCGGCCTTCGTTCTGCATCAGGCGCTTGGAAATGTCGTAGAGCTGCTCGACCAGGGAATCGACGCGATTCTGGTTGAGCGACAGCGACTTGACCGCTGTGATCAGCTCGTCCTTGAGTTCCTTGTAGCGGCGCTCCTGGGCGGACGACAGCGTACCGGTTGCCGCGAGACGCTGCTCGACCTGCTGGTCCTGCAGCTTGCGCAGCTTCTTGTAGGTGTCGGCGATCGTGTCGAGCGTCTCCATGACCTGCGGACGCAGCTCGGCTTCCATCGCGGCGAGAGACAGGCTCGACTCGTCGTCGTCCTCTTCCTCTTCCTCGAGGTTCATGCCTTCGCCGCCGACGGCGGTAATGTCGTCGTCATTGGCAGCGGAGAAACGAGCCTTGCGGGTCTTTTCCTTTTCCTCGGCGGCCTTGCGGTCGGCCTCGATCTTTTCCGGGCTCTGGAACTGCGGCGCAGCCTTGGCTTCGGGACCGGAATAGGTGGTTTCGAGGTCGATGATCTCGCGTAAGAGGGTCGTGCCTTCGTTGAGTTCGTCGCGCCAGATGATCAGCGCCTGGAACGTCAACGGGCTCTCACAGAGCCCGGCGATCATCGTTTCGCGGCCGGCCTCGATGCGCTTGGCGATCGCAATTTCGCCTTCGCGCGACAGAAGCTCGACAGAACCCATTTCGCGCAGATACATGCGCACCGGGTCGTCGGTACGGTCGGTCGGCTCTTTCTTCTTCGCGGTCGCGAGTGCGGTGCTGGACGTGGTGGCGATTTCGCCGCCTTCGCTCTCGTTGTCGTCGCTATCGCCGTCGGCGTCATCGTCGCTGGCGGTCGCTTCTTCTGCCTCTTCGTCTTCGACGACGTTGATGCCCATGTCCGACAGCATAGCCATCGTGTCTTCGATCTGCTCGGAGGTGACTTCCTCCGACGGCAGGACCGAATTCAACTCGTCCATGGTCACATAGCCGCGCTTCTTGGCGGCCTTGATCATCTTCTTGACGGCATCATCAGAAAGGTCGAGAAGCGGACCGTCGTGCGAGCCTTCGCGTTCGTTCTCAGCTTCTTCGTTTTCTTTGACTTTTGTTGCCATGTATTTAGTCGCTTTCCCTGAACGCTACTTTCGCCGCGCTTCGTGGCCACCGGCTGAAGACGGGTTTGGCCGCCTTAGCCGCGAATCATTGTCCAACACGTAACGGAATGACCTTTAATTCCCGATTACCATTCGGCGGTCGTTTTTGACTTGGGGACCGTCCTATCAGAGGATCACCGGTCATGTTCGGTGCTATCGACCCACTCCGCCTATTTTGCCTTGAGATGGTGATTCCCACAAATTAACGTTCCGTCAAGCCTTTCCACAGGTCATACCCAGGAAAAGTCGAAAATATCCCCTTTGAAGGGGTCTAATAGGGGTACGCTCACCAGATTTAACCGATATGTAGGCGGTAGACCTTGAAAGACAAGGGTTTGCGCATACACAAAGGTTTACGCTTTCTGCCCGGCGCCTTCCTCAGCGGGAAGCGCCGTCGTACTGGGTTACCGTCAGTGCAGCAATGTCGATTTCCGGCACGCATCTCAGGTTGATCGCCGCCATTTCCTTGCCGTCCGGCATCGTCGCCTCGCTGAACGGCGCGATCCCGCAATTGGCGCAGAAATAGTGGGTGATCACATGTTTGTTGAACTGGTAGGAGGAAAGGTCCTCACGCGAGGTCGCAAGCTGAAACTGATTGCGCGGAACGAAGGCCAGGAGCACACCTTTTCGCCGACAGAGAGAACAGTTGCATTCCATCGCCGCGCCAAATTCGCCCTCTGCTTCAAAGGCGATCTTGCCGCAATGACAGTTCCCGGTAATCCGCATCAGGCTCCCCACTCAGCCGACTCCAAGCCGATACAATAGGGCTGCGTCGTCATTCGGCAAGGGCAGTATTTCCCGGGGGGCGCTTGTCTCAGCCGTGGCTGACGGCCGCGCCCTTCACCCGGCCGGAAAGCACGCCAAACCCGTCGATGATCGCTTCCTGGTTTTCCATGCGGACGATTTCGAGCTGAACCTCGGAAAGCGCAAGCAGCAAAGGTTCGATCTCGCCCGCATCCCCCGCTTCCGTCGCCTCGGCGATCTCCCGCTCGAGTTCGATCTTCTGGAGCCTCAGCGCCTTGGTCCGCTTGTGCAGCGACAATGCCTGCCGATAGCCTTCACGGGCATCCTCCAGCGCAGCGACCTCGGTCGCAGTCCACAGTCGCGCATTGCGCACCTGCTGGTCGAGCGATTTCAGGATCATGTCGAACCCTTCGCCGGCAAGCCGCTGCATCAGGTATTCGCGCGAAAGATTGGCCCCCGCGGTCGCGGCCGCCGGCAGCATGGCCGACCAGAAACGCTGCAGGTCGCGGTTCTCGAAATCGATCGCGGCGATCTCGTCATATTCCTCCAGCAGCAGCTGAGGATGATTGACGATGGTAAGTGCCAGCACGCTTTCCCGAAGCGCCGGCAGGTCGCGGTAACCGCGCACGAGACCGGACCGCGCGAGCCGGTCGGAAACACCGGCAGCCCGTCCCGCGGCCCGCGGCCCCTGCGGCGGTCCGCCCTGCCCCGGCCTGCCGCCGCCGCCAGCACCACGCTGGAAATTCTGGCGCCGTTCACTGCCGCCGCGCGGAGCGGGCGCAAAAAAAGTATTGAGCCGGTCGCGGATGGCCTGCTGGTAGTGGCGGCGCACGTTTTCGTCGGCGATGACGGAAACGATCTGCTTCAGCCGAGCCTCCAGTTCGGCGCGTTTTTCCGGCGTGTCGTAATTGCCGGCTCCCGCCTCGCGCTGCCAGATCATCTCGACCAGCGGCTTGGCTTCGGACAAAACCTTGTCGAACGGGGCCCGGCCCTCATGCTTGACAAGATCGTCCGGATCCTTGCCGTCGGGAAGCAGCGCGAAACGCACCGATTTTCCCGGCTTCAGGAATGGAAGTGCCAGATCCGCGGCGCGGCTTGCCGCCCTCAGACCCGCGCCGTCGCCGTCGAAGCAGAGCACCGGCGTCGGTGACATCTTCCATAGGAGGTCGAGCTGGTTTTCGGTGAGCGCGGTGCCGAGCGGAGCAACGGCATTCTCGACGCCCGCCTGATGGAGCGCGATGACATCCATGTAACCTTCGACGGCGATGATCGTGCCGCCTTCGCTCTTGCCGGGACCACCCTGCGCCGCACGCCGGGCGCGGGCGAAATTGTAGAGCACCTGCCCCTTGTGGAAGAGTTCCGTCTCGTTGGAGTTCAGGTATTTCGCCGGCGCGTCCGATGCCATGGCCCGGCCGCCGAACGCGATCACCTTTTCCCGCGACGACAGGATCGGGAACATTACACGGTCGCGAAAACGGTCGTAGGAAACGGCGATCCCCTCCCCGTGCACGACGAGGCCGCAAGCCTCGATCTGGTCCTTCGGCACGCCCTTGGCCGCCAGATGCTCCTTCAATGCATTGCGGCTTTCAGGCGCGTAGCCGAGGCGAAATGTCTCGATCGTGCGGCCCGTCAGCCCACGGTCACGCAGATAGGCACGCGCCTTGGCGCCGACGGCGCTCTGGAGCTGGTCCTGGAAAAATTGCGTCGCCAGCTCCATGACGTCGAGCAGCGTCGTGCGCTCCTTCTCGCGCCTCTCGGCCTGCGGATCCGGCTGCGGCATGGCGATGCCGGCCATGTCGGCGACCGTCTGCACCGCCTCGGGAAAACTCTGCCCTTCGAGTTCGGTGAGGAAGCGGAAATGATCGCCCGTGACACCACAGCCGAAGCAATGGTAGCGACCCTTGCGGTCCTCGCAATGGAAGCTCGGGCTCTTCTCGCCATGGAACGGGCAGCAGGCCCAATAGTCGCCGCGGGAGACGTTGGTCTTCTTGCGATCCCACGTCACCCGGCGGCCGATCACGCCCGATATCGGCACGCGATCACGGATCTCGTCGAGAAAACTGTTGGAAAAGCGCATTTCTACCTCTTTGGGTCACCTTCCATATAAGCGCAGCCCTTGAGGAACGCCACCGCCAAGGGCAAATCCTGCCCGCTATTCACAGGGAGCAAGCGAGGCAACTGGTCCGCCTTCACTGGGCGAACTATGCTTGATTCTGTTTCCCGGTGACCTACCCTCATTCGCCAGACAGATTTCAAAGGCCAAGATATTTCATGACGAAACGGGATTTCATCTATGTGGCACTGCTGGTTTCGCTTACCACCGGCTCGGTCATCGACGCCTTCACCGGGGGTCCCGATGCGCAGGGGTTCACGCTCAACGATCTCACCCAATTGATCGCAACCGTCGTCCTATGTGTCTGGTGGGAGATCGAGGACGCGAAATTGCGGGGCGGCACGGCCGTGACCCTGACCCGGACATTGACGATCTTTTTCGCACCGCTTGGCCTGCTCGCCTATTTCTTCCAGTCGCGCAGACCGATCGCTGCGGCCATCGCCTTCGTGGCCTTCATCGGCGGCGCGCTGCTTGCCATCGTCGGCGGAGCGTTTCTGGGCGAATGGCTGGTCGCCGCCTGATCAGGACAGGCCCTGAATCCCACCCCGTTTGCCCACGGATCGGGCAAATTTTTGGCGGGTCGCGAACCGGCGATATTATCTTTTTGTAATTTGCCGGACGCCCGCCCGTGGGATTTAATTCTCCTCCGACTTCGAAAATGCCGGCCGGCCTGAGATGCGCGACGGCATTCCCTTCGCTCTTCGGGACGAGGCGTGTCGCAATGTATCGCAGCACCTCGGATCATCTCGCCGGTGGCAAGTCCGCAGTCGGCCGGCGGGATCCGGAAGAGCAAAAAGGCGGGAGCCCGGTCACCGGGTTCCCGCCTTTCGTTCATCGGCCTTAAAATGAGCGGCTTATTTCAACAGATCCTTCACCGTGCCGGAAGCCTTGGCGAAATCCATCTGGCCGGGATATTTCTCCTTCAGCACCGCCATGACCTTGCCCATGTCGCGCAGTCCCTGTGCGCCGGCTTCGGCAATCGCCGCCTTGATCAGGCCCTGCACGGCCTCGTCCGAGAGCTGCTCGGGCATGAAGCCCTTGATGACGTCGATTTCCTCGCGCTCCTGCGTCGCAAGCTCGGCCCGTCCGGCATCCTCGTAGATTTTCGCCGATTCCTCGCGCTGCTTCACCATCTTCTGCAGGATCTGCAGGATGTCGTCATCGCTGACCGGGTCCTTGCCGAGACCGCGATTGGCAATGTCGCGATCCTTGATCGCAGTCTGGATCAGCCGCACGGTCGAAAGCCGGCGGGTATCCTTGGCCTTCATCGATTCTTTCAGCGCATCGGAAAGCTTGTCGCGCAACATCATTTTTCTCCTTGGGAAAAGCCGGCGCAGGTCGTGTGAATTATGGCTTTTCCTTGGCATTCACGCCCGTGTCATAGACGACGGGTTGAGAGCAATCAAATCAATTTCCCCAAAGCCTTGAATCCCATATGCTATAATCCTCATGGAATTCTTGGCCGGCGAGATTGACCACCTCGCCCGCTTTGTCTATTTTCCGGCACCTGCACGAGATTTAGAGGTTAGGGCCTGCGCCGGGATTTCCGCGCGCCCTCTCTCACGACCATAAATGGCCCTCGCAGCCTGTCCCTTCAAGGGACGGGACCGGTGAGGCAGAAGGATGGATATGACCGCGACCGCTCCCTGGACCACCAAGAAACCCACCGCATTGCTCGTTCTGGCCGATGGCACCGTAATCGAAGGAACCGGCATCGGCGCGACCGGCAAGGTGCCGGCCGAGGTGGTATTCAACACCGCGCTGACGGGCTACCAGGAAATCCTGACCGACCCCTCCTATCTCGGCCAGATCGTCACCTTCACCTTCCCGCATATCGGCAATATCGGCACCAACGAGGAAGACGTCGAGGACCTGACGCCGGCAGCCCGCCGCGGCGCGGTCGGCACGATCTTTAAGGCCGACATCACCGAGCCCTCAAATTACCGCGCCGCCAAGGATCTCGACGGCTGGCTGAAGGCGCGCGGCATCATCGGCCTTTCCGGCATCGACACTCGCGCGCTGACCGCCTGGATCCGCCAGAACGGCGCCCCGAACGCGGTGATCGCCCACGATCCGAACGGTGTCTTCGACATCGAGGCGCTGAAGGCGGAAGCCCGCGCCTGGAGCGGCCTCGAAGGCCTGGACCTCGCCAAGGAAGCGACCTCCGGCCAGTCCTCGCAATGGAGCCAGACACCCTGGGTCTGGAACGAAGGTTACGACGAGCTGAAGCCCGAGGACGCCAAATACCATATCGTCTGCATCGACTACGGCGTGAAGCGCAACATCCTGCGCCTCTTCGCAGGCCTTGATTGCAAGGTGACCGTGGTCCCGGCCCAGACCTCGGCCGAAGACATCCTGGCGCTGAAGCCGGACGGCATCTTCCTGTCGAACGGCCCGGGCGATCCGGCCGCGACTGGCGCATATGCCGTGCCGGTGATCAGGAACGTCATCAAGACCGATATCCCGACCTTCGGCATCTGCCTCGGCCACCAGATGCTCGGCCTGGCACTCGGGGCGAAGACCGAGAAGATGCACCAGGGCCATCACGGCGCCAACCATCCGGTCAAGGACCACACCACCGGCAAGGTCGAGATCGTCTCGATGAATCACGGCTTCGCGGTGGATTCGAAGTCCCTGCCGGAAGGCGTTGAAGAGACTCACATTTCTCTCTTCGACGGCACCAATTGTGGGCTGCGCGTCACCGGCAGGCAGGTTTTCTCCGTCCAGCACCATCCGGAAGCCTCGCCCGGCCCGCAGGACAGCCATTATCTCTTCCGCCGCTTCATCAACATGGTGCGCGAGAAGAAGGGCGAACCGGCCCTCGCCGAGCGCTGATTTCCGGCGCTTTAAAAAATCCGCCGACACCTATTGACCTTAACATTGGTTGAGGTCCCATAAACGCCCCTGTTCAGAAACGAGCAGGGGTTTTTCACATGAGCGAAATACGCAACGGACGTGTGGTCCGCGTCAACAGGTTCTCCGTGCCGGAAGAGGCTCGCCCGCAATTCATGGAGCTTCTCGAACGCACCCACCGGGTGATGCGCGAGCAACCGGGTTTCATCGACGACATGGTGTTGGAACAGCAGGCAGGCGGCGGCCTCCTCAGCCTCATCACCATCATCCAGTTCGATGGCGAACACGTCCTCCAGCCGATCATCGCCGCCGTCGCAAGATCGGACCGGGAAGCGGGCATCGACCGCCAGGCCCTCAGCCGCGAGCTCGGCGTCGAAGCCAATGTCGGCTTCTATGCACCAATCACTTTGCGCGAACTTCTGCCTGCCTGACCGTCAGATCACGCCGGACGAGGAGGCTCTCAGCGGGCCGACATCGTCCGGCGATACACCAGCAGCCAGAAACGGCCGCAAAGCAGGGCTGCCGCAGCCGCAAGTCCGGTCACGAAGCCGAACCAGACGCCCTCGCCGCGAAAACCGAGCGGAAAGCCAAATATCCAGGCGCAGGAGAAACCGATCGGCCAATAGGCGATCAGCGCCAGCACCATCGGCACCCTTGTATCCTTCAGCCCGCGCAGCAGACCTGCACCAACCGCCTGCAGCCCGTCGACCAATTGGAAGGCGCCGGCGATCATGATCAGCGGCATCGCGAATTCCAGCACGGTCGCGGCATCCTGCTTGCGCGTATCGAGGAAGAGATTGCCGAAGAAATGCGGAATAGTCGCATAAAGCACGCTGCCGACCGCCGTGAAGAGCACGCTGATCACGAGCACGGCGATGGCGGC
>Ga0209257_1004621_pt1 | contig 10466 bp, 9 predicted proteins | sample AraplaCvi_mCL_r2_FD_184277 | JGI IMG/M metagenome (GOLD analysis project Ga0209257, IMG submission 184277) | Arabidopsis root microbial communities from North Carolina, USA - plate scrape MF_Cvi_mCL_r2 (SPAdes) (version 2) | ecosystem: Host-associated > Plants > Roots > Endosphere | place: USA...
AGCGGCCCGTTCGGCCGGTTCTGCCTGATGCCGGGCGACCACAACGCCCGCTACCTGCTCATCGCCACCGGCACCGGGGTCACCCCGTACCGCTCCATGCTGCCGCTGCTGGCCACCGCCATGGCCGAGCGCGGGGTGGAAGTGGTGCTGCTGCAGGGCGCCCGCACCCCGGAAGAGCTGCTCTACAGCGACGACTTCTACGCCTTCGCCGCCGCCCACCCGGGCTTCCGCTACGTGCCGTGCCTGTCCCGCGAGCTGCCCGCCAACCCGCACCCGGACGTCCGCCACGGCTACGTGCAGCAGCACCTGGCCGAATTCGCCCCGAACCCGGCCACCGACATCGCCTACCTGTGCGGCAACCCGGACATGGTCGACGCGACCTTCGAGGCACTAAAGGAAGCAGGCCTGCCGACCCCGCAGGTGCGGCGCGAGAAGTACGTAAGCAGCAAGTAACCGGCGCCCCCGCGTAGTGCCGGGCTCTGCCCGGCAACCTCACAAAGCCCGGACAGAGTCGGATGCGACGCAAACGCGAGCTGAATTCCAATGCTGCAGCTAATGCTTTGATCCTGAACAAGGTTTGTCTGACGCTCCGATCCCGTGCGTTGCACGGAGCGGAGCACCGTGAAATTGTTCGGGCGTGAGCACTGATGCTCAGCGCATTTGGCCACAGCGCCCGGAAAACCATGAAGACCGTAAACGCAAAAGCCACTTTGTCTGATACAGCTAAGGCACTGCTGTCTTCCCGCGAGTCCCCTCGAGAGGTGCTGAAGTTCGTCATCGAGTCCCAATCTCGACCGACCGCCCACGGGACCGCACCTCAAGCGCTGCGCAGCGCATCAGGCGTGTACATTGTTACTGAGCGCCCGAAAATTAGTGGCAAGTTCTCCAGAGAAGTCTGAACGCATGGGACTGAGCCTATCAGTCCTTGTCGCACTCGTTCTGCTGCTATCGGGCGCCGCGTTTGTTCTCGCCGCAACCCGCCTCCACAGTACCGCAGCCCCATCGACTGGTCTTGAGCAACAGCTCAGCCTGAGCTTGACTGTTGCGCTTGTTACCTTCCTTGATCAATAGGTCTCTCAGTCGCGGCAAGTCATGCTTACATATGATCACTGAAGGCTAGGCCTCGATCGTTCTTCGAGCGCGAAGTAAAGTGTCTTGGTGATCTGGGCAATGGATTTGGACGCCTGAATGAAGGGATATGGGAGGCCGTGCGATGAGTAGAAGTAATGTTCCTTCTCGAGAAGACTTTGCTCGCGCTAAAGCGGCAATGAAGGAGGATGATCAGGGGTTGGCTGAAGTCCGGAGACGGATCATGACCCAGTTTGGATCCCGGGGACTCCACCAGGTGTTCCTACTGTACTCACGTGCAACCGATAGCTTTGGCGTATTCGTCTTTTTCCAATCGAACACACAAGTGGCTAGCGCTCATGAGTCCGGGCTCGTTTCCGAAATAGAGGGAGCTGCTCTGCAGGCGCTTGAGGGGGCTCGGCGAGGAACCAGATCAAGCCTCGATGTACGATTTGAATATGATAGTGACGAGAACGTTCAGATGGATTTCGCAGGCGACTACTATGACCGTCTTCGGTAGTGGGTAGCGGCAACAGCCCGGAGGCGCGCCTGCAGCCTCCAGTGATTAGCTGATGGAGTTGACCTGCCCCGCTTTTCAGGTCCAACCGAGCGTGAGTAGGGTTCATCCCAAGACTGATGACGGACATGAAGAAGCGCTTCGCCGATGAGCCGGAATTGTGAAGGCCGTCCTTCGCTGCGGTGGTCGGGCGCATATAAACTTTGCCCAACGGATGTCCCGACCCGCTTGAAGGGGCATTGGCCGCCACGAAAGTGGTCCCACCAAGAGTGGTTAAGAGAGTCCGGCCCGCTACAAGCTTCAGCAGAATGCCCGCCGTGTGCGGGCATTTTGCTTTCCACACCTCCAGCAGGACACTCAGCAGGCTTGTTCTCTCAGCCGCAGCAAGGATCCCCTCCCAATTGTCACGGCGACACGCGCAAAAGAGCGGGGCGAGTGCGGCGACCACAACGTCCACTACGCTGAGCAGCAAATAAGCCCGCCGCCACCTGGGTAGTGCCGGGCTCTGCCCGGCAACCTCACAGACCCCGTAGTGCCGGGCTCTGCCCGGCAGACAGTGCCGCACCAGGCTCGCAAGCGAGATACGTGGCCAGCGCACGATCCTCGATTTCGTACTCGCCCTTCTCGCCGGTAGGCGCCAGGACAAGCTGCTTCACCAATCGATTCACGGCCGTCTGGATTCGCTGAGGATTGCAGGCGCTCTTCCCGCAGTTCTGATCGGTGACCAACGCGCTGAACTCGGCGCCGAACAAGCTCTCCGGGCGCCGGCTGGCCAGGTGCCTAAGAATGATCCGGTCCACTGGCTTCAAGTTGAGCCATTGCTCATGCAGCCCGGTCTCGCCCATCTCCTGCCGCCACCGCTCCAGGCCAACCCACGGATCCGAGGTCAGGCCGACGACCATGTGCAGGATGATCTGGTTCATGTAGAGCGGTACGTGCGAAATGCGCTGGAACACTTCTATCAGGGCCGCGACATCGATGGCCCGCCCCGTCATCTGCCGGAAGACGAAGGCGCGGTTCTCCACGAAGTCAATGCCCAGGTCGGGCAGCGTCAATGACAGCGCCGCATCGAACAGCGGCGCCTTGCGCTTCCGGAACATCTCATTGAGTGCGTCCCTGGAAGAGCCAGTAAAGAAGATCTTCAATTTCGGTTGCAGCTCGAGCATCGTGGCGCGGAAGGCGGCAACCAGGTCCTCATGCATACCCGTTGCGAGCGTCTGGAATTCGTCCAGGATCAGAAGCACCGGTTCATTGCCGGATTGCGCCAGTTGTTGCATCGCAGTCCGTAGGCGACCTTGGAGATCAGCCGACGGGCCAGCAGTCGTCCACTCTGCATGTAGACCGGATCCGGCATACCCCGCCTTGGCCGTGAGCTTGTCCGGCTTCATCGCCTTCGCCAGAAAACCTCTGGGACGCGCCGCAGCTTCCAGCTCCTCGACCAGTGCCACTTCGGGGTGATCCCGCCTTACCCACAGATCGATGTAACACGTCCGCCAACCCCAGGCCTCAGCAGCAGGCACCAGATCGTTCTTCACAAACAATGTCTTGCCCATCCGACGTGCGGCAAACATGATGATGGCGTGCGTCAGGCCCGAGCCCAGCGCGTGATGCACGGCGTCGACCAACTGCTCTCGAGGGAAGTAGTGGCTGTCGGCCAACGTACTCATGGAAGGACCTTTCTCACGAATATCGTGACTACGGATGCGGCAATACGATCCCACAACTGTTTCGGATGTTCCTTGATTGAACGCTCGGAATGGCTGAGCCGGAAACGTCAGTGATCTCCAGATCGAGCGGTCGGCGTGGCTTCCGCGTTGCTTGCGTCACAGCAAAGGCACGCTCAACCAATGCGCTGAAATCAAGAGGAACAAACGAATTCTCTTCGCTGGAAGCAAGGTGCATGGTGGTCCCCGGAGCGTAGAAACTCCGGAACGTGATAGATGTACGCAACGTGTCGGGAGGGTGGCTAATACAACACCTTCTGGGGAATACGCCCGCCGGCTTTCCACGTTCCACGGTTTCTAACCTCCCGACTCCCTCGCCATCCCGGCGAGGGAGACACACTTTGGAGGTCTACCATGCAATCGCCCAGCGACACCGCGCCGTACGACGACCGCCCTTCCCACACCGCCCACCACCTGCCAGACCGCAGCTACATCCAGGCGCCGGCGTACGACGAGCCGCCGCCGGAGTTCCAGGACGAAGCATCGGTGCCCTTCCTGAAGCTGCGCGGCCGCTGGCTAAGGCAGATGGGATTCAACGTGGGTTCGAAGCTCAAGATCGACGCCGACAAAGGCGTCATCACCATCACCGTGCTCGGCCAGCCGACCCTGCCGCGTCCCGGCGTGCCACGGCTGCTCCAGCGCACGATCGACCACAGCATGGTCGAAGCGGAACAGCGCCCGATCTGCCCGAACGGAGGGCTGGGCCTGTGAACCGGCGCGTGGTGATGGAGGTGCCGACGACCCCCTGGCTGCTGTACCAGTTCCGACTGGCCGCGTGGCGAAGCAACCAGAACCCGTCGCTGCTGCTGCGGAAGATGATGCGGGACTACGCGGCGCTGGAGTCGAACCCGAAGTCCATCGACCTCAGCGTGGTGAGCAACTCATGCCGACCGTCGCAGCTGGACGGCGGTGCTGATGGTCTGTCGTAGGCGGAAGGAAGCCAGCTCGGAAGCAGGGGGCGCCGGCGTCCCCTGCTTGAGTAAACAATCGCTTCCAGGCGCCGACTCCAGTAATGCCGGTCAGGCATGCCGGTGCCCGCTGGAAATCAATCATCCCGCTTTCCGAAAAATGCCCGTGTCGCAAACGGCACCAACACCATGGCCGTCAGCGCAAGGAGGATCATCAGGACAAACACATGGGTGGAGTAGGGGCGGAGTGAATCGACCGCCGCCATCCAGTTCCAGAACACTCCCACCGGAACTATGCTGAAGATGCATAGAGCCAACAGGTAAAACGGGGCAGACCTCTTCATATCCAGGCTCCGTGATGCCAGGTAATGGCACATTGCTGTATCAGCGGTGATGGGAGGGGCGAGCATTGCTCCACGTTGTTGAAGTTGCCTGGTGCCTTGCAGCAATCTTCCACGGAGCGGCGCATCGTGCCGCACGGGATACCAGACTACTGCAATCTCATCGGCTGCAATCAGAAATGGGAATGGTCCCTGGGGTAGCCCTGCTCAGAAGTGCGACCTCGGTCTCCGAAGGCAACCTCAGGGGCTGGTCCACGGTGGCACGCAGGGCGGCCGCACGGCGGTCTGCCTCAATCCTCTGTTCCGCCGAGGCGCGTGCCTCCAGCGTTGCGAGTTGTCGATTGACAAACCTCCACATGCTTCCTTCGGTGCGGCCTTGTTGGGCCATTTCGTTTCTTACGACGCGGAACAAGGCCAGCGACTCTGTGTTGTCGGTGGAAACTGCCTGCGCAAGCAGCGGAACCGCGAACTGATGAGTTTCCGGGTGATAGGCAGCCGCCAAGCCCACCAGCACCGAGCCGTCGCCACCTTCGATGGCCAACTTCGCGATCTGCGGGGCAAGGTTCTTATACGTACGGAGTTCATCGGCGTCGTCCAACATGGCGTCTGTCGAGAACGCCGCACCCATTACATAGCCGCGCATGGCCGTTGGATTCCCGCTGAGCGCGGACTGGCGTAGAAGCTCCGCTACTCTGCCGGGTGCAGGGGGCGGCACACCCTCGCAGCTGTCCAGGCCGACAAAGGGATTGGATTCCGGGGAGAGGTAAATGCCTTGGGCAGCGCTGTCCAGGCTCTGCTCATCCATGTACACAAGCCGCTGGTCGACCGAGTTGCATCGCTTGTATTCCAGCGCCAACCGACAGGCGGCCTCTCCGTTGCCTTGATCTGCCAGGTCGGTAAGGGTAGCGAGGGTTGCGTGCAGTGGCGCGTCGAGCGGCGGCATGTTCGCTGATCCAGCGCCCTTGCGGTGTGCGGTCTTCCCGGCTCCCTGCGCTTGTTGAGGGCCAGTTTTCACTGCAGCCGCAGCGCTGGACCGGTCACGCAGCCCGACAAAACAGAAAATGATTCCGCCGACCAATGCGGCTGTCGCTATCCCTGCAAGCGTCCTTCTCTTCAGCACCTCGACCTCGTCCGTTGGTTGGCACCCAGCCCGGGATGGTACCTCTCCTTGCCAGCCGTTGGCGTCGCCAGGCATCCCGTCCCCCCCTTCGGTCACATCCAGCACGCCCGTCCGTCATGGCATGCTGAGACCCTTCACTCAAGGACGTGACCGAGCATGCAACGTGCGATCCGACCCCTCGCCACCGGCGCAGCCCTGCTGCTGCTGGCGGCCTGCCAGCCCACCCCGGAAGCGCCGCCCGAGGGCGCCCAGCGCCAGTACGGCCAGCTGACCTTCAAGCCCTGCACCCTGACCAGTGCCCAGGCCAGCAGCAACGTGGAGGCCGAATGCGCCACGCTGCAGGTGCCGGAGAACCCGGCCGACCCCGGCGGGCGCAAGGTCGGGCTGAACATCGCGCTGCTGGATACCGAGAACGAGGGCGAAGGCAAGCTGGACCCGGTGTTCTTCCTGGCCGGCGGGCCGGGCCAGTCGGCCACGCAGGTGGCGGCCATCGTCAACCAGTCGCTGCGCGACGTGCGCAAGAAGCGCGACATCATCCTGGTGGACCAGCGCGGCACCGGCAAATCCAACCCGCTCGACTGCGTGGACGCCGACGGCAAGGAGCTGGCGTTCGATGAGAACGCGGCAGCCACGCCGGAGGTCATCGCCGAGTTTGCCAAGCGCTGCGCGGCGAGCGTGGCGGACCGCGCCGACACCCGCTTCTACACCACCACCGAAGCCATTGGCGACCTGGACAGCGTGCGCGCCGCGCTGGGCGTGGACAAGATCAACCTGGTCGGCGGTTCCTACGGCACCCGCGTGGCCCAGCAGTACGCCGCACGCTTCCCGCGGCACACCCGTGCGGTGGTGATCGACGGCGTGGCCCCGAACGACCTGGCGGTTGGCGGCGATTTCGCCAACACCTTCGAGTCGGCGATCGAGCTGCAGGTGGCCCAGTGCAGGAAGGACGCGGCCTGCGCCAAACGCTTCCCGGTCGATACCCGGACCCAGCTGCGCAACGTCATGACCACGCTGACCAAGGCGCCGGTTGAAGTGGAGTATCGCGACCCGGGCACGGCGGTGGTGCGCCGCGACCCGATCAGTGCCGACACCGTGACCAGCCTGGCGTTCCTGTTCTCGTACATGCCGGAACTGTCCTCGCTGCTGCCGGTGGTGCTGGATGAAGCCGCGCAGGGCCGCTACGCACCGTTGATGTCGCTCAACAGCATGGCCACCCGCAACATGGCCGGGCAGATGAACCGGGGCATGCAGTGGTCGGTGATCTGCGCGGAAGATGCCGACCGTTACCAGGAAGCGCCGGCCGGCGACCGCCTGCTCGGTCCGGAGGTGGCGCGCATGTTCTTCGCCGCGTGTCCGGCCTGGAACGTGGGCACGCGCCCGAAGGACTTCACCGCGCCGTTGAGCACCCAGGTGCCGGTGCTGCTGCTGTCCGGTGAGTTCGACCCGGTCACCCCGCCGCGCTACGCCGAGCAGGTGCTCAAGCACCTGCCGAACGGGCGCCATATCGTCGCCCGCGGCCAGGGCCACGGCACCCTCAATGCCGGTTGCATGCCGCGCCTGCTGGCGCAGTTCATGGACACCACCGACGCCAAGGCGCTCGATGCCTCCTGCCTGGACAGCCTCAGCCCGGTGCCGGCCTTCACCTCGTTCAACGGATGGGAACCATGATCGTCGCCGAGAACCTGCATAAAGCGTTCAAGACCAAGACCGGCCTGATCAAGGCGGTGGAGAACGTCGGCTTCCAGGCCGACGACGGCCGCATCACCGGCCTGCTCGGCCCCAACGGTGCCGGCAAGACCACCACCATGCGCATGCTCTACACGCTGATGACGCCCGACCAGGGCCGGGTGCTGGTGGATGGCCTGGACGCCGCCACCCACGCGGTGGACGTGCGCCGCCGCCTGGCGGTGCTGCCCGACGCGCGCGGCGTGTACAAGCGGCTGACCGCGCGCGAGAACATCGCCTACTTCGGTGAACTGCACGGCATGAAGAGCGCGCAGATCCGCGAGCGCACCAAGGTGCTGTCGAAGGCACTGGACATGGAAGACATCTTGGACCGCCAGACCGACGGCTTCTCGCAGGGCCAGCGCACCAAGACCGCCATCGCGCGCGCGCTGGTGCATGACCCGCGCAACGTGATCCTGGACGAGCCCACCAACGGCCTGGACGTGATGACGACCCGTGCGCTGCGCGGCTTCCTGCGCGAGCTGCGCAACGAAGGTCGCTGCGTGATCTTCTCCAGCCACATCATGCAGGAGGTGGCCGCGCTGTGCGACAGCATCGTGGTCATCGCCAAGGGCACGGTGATGGCGGCGGGAACGGCCGATGAGCTGCGCGCGCAGACCGGCGAAGCGAACCTGGAAGATGCCTTCGTGAAAGCGATCGGCGATGAAGAAGGACTGCACGCATGAGCGCGTTTGCCACCCTATTGACCGTAATGCGCAAGGAACTGCGCGATCTCTCGCGTGACCGCCGTACCCTTGCGCTCACCCTGCTGCTCGGGCCATTGCTGTACCCGATCCTGATCCTGGGCATGGGCAAGCTGTCCGAAAGCCGCTTCAAGACCCAGATCGACAAGCCGCTTGAGATTCCCACCATCGGCCGCGAAAACGCCCCCAACCTGGTGCGCTTCCTGGCGGCGCAGGGGCTCAACGCGGTGGATCCGCCGAAGGACCTGACCGCCGCCATCCGCGACCAGCGGATCGACATCGCGCTGCGCATCAGCCCGGACTTCGGCAAGGACTGGGCCGAAGGTCGCCCGGCACTGGTGGAGATCGTGCAGGACAGCACCCGGCGCGATGCCGACATCCCCAACGCGCGCCTGAAGGCGGCCCTGGGCGGCTACAGCCAGCAGGTAGGGTCACTGCGGCTGCTGGCGCGCGGCATCGATGCCCAGGTGGCACGCCCGCTGGACGTGGCCACCCAGGACCTGGCTACGGCCGAGGCCAAGCGCGGGGTGATGATGTCGCTCCTGCTGCCGGTACTGCTCACCATCACGTCCTTCCTGGGCGGCGCCTATCTGGTGATGGACACCACCGCCGGCGAGCGTGAGCGGCAGTCGCTGGAGCCGTTGCTGGCCACCCCGGCCAAGCGCAGCGCCATCGTCAGCGGCAAGATCGCCGCCGCCTGCGTGGTGGGCGTGGTCTCGCTGCTGCTGACCCTGCTGGCGTTCAAGCTCAGCGCGCAGCTCTCCACCGGCGCGGCGGCGCGGCAGCTCAACATGGGCCTGCTGTCGATGCTGCAGATGCTGTTCGTGATGATGCCGATCCTGTTCATCGGTACTTCGCTGCTGACCTTCCTGTCGGCTGCCGCCAAGAGCATGAAGGAGGCGCAGAGCCACATGACCTGGCTGATGCTGCTGCCGATGCTGCCCGGCTACGCGCTGATGGTGTACCCGGTGAAGAGTGCGCTGTGGCAGCTGGCGGTGCCGTTCCTGGCGCAGAACCAGATGCTGCTGAAGATCATCCGCCACGAACCGATCAGCGCGCAGATGTGGGCCGTGTACCTGGGCGCGGGGTTCGGGCTGGCGGCGCTGCTGTGGTTCGCGGCAGTGCGCCGGTACCACCAGGAGCGGCTGGCGATTTCGGGCTGATGTTCCCGTGGCGGTGTACCGACCAACGGTCGGTACCTACCGCCGCCGCCAACCGGCAGGCATCGACCGTTGCTCAACCCGGTAGGTATCGACCGTTGGTCGATACGCACGCAAAAAAAAACCCCGGATCGCTCCGGGGTTTTTTTTCATCGAAGCGAACCGATCAACCGCCCGGCGCGAACGCCAGCGTGCGGCGGGTGGTGGTCGGGGCCGACACCGGTTCGAACTTCCACTTCTTCACCGCGCCCAGTGCTTCGCGGTCGAAGATGCGGGCCGGGGTGGCGCGCAGCACGCGCGCATTGGTGACCGAACCGTCGGTGCCCACGGTGATTTCCACCAGCACTTCGCCCGAGGTGCCCGAACGCAGCGCGTCGGCCGGGTAGCGTGGGGCCGGGGTGCTGATCGGGCGCAGGGTGGCGGCGGCAGCCGGTGCGGCGGCCGGCTGGCGGGCAGCAGCGGCCTGGGCAGCGGCGGCGGCCTGCTGGCGCTGTTCGGCTTCGCGGCGGGCGGCGGCCTGTCGCTCGCCATCCTGGCGCTCGCTTTCACGGCGTGCGGCGTCCTGCTGCGCGGCGATCTGCCTGGCGGCTTCGGCCTCGCTGGCCTGCTGCTGGCGCTGCTGGTCGGCGAGCTGCTTGGCCTTGTTCTCGGCGTCCTTCTTGACCTTGTCGGTCTCTTCCTGGGTCCGGGTCAGCGCGGTTTCCATGCCCTTGGTGATGCCGCTCTTCAGGCGCGGCAGGGCCGGTGCGGTGGGATCCACCTTCTCGATCAGCGCGACCAGGCGCTGGCCTTCGGCGAAGTCCTCGCGCGCCAGGCTCTGCTCGGCGGCGATCAGGGTGTACGGCTGCAGGTCGGTCAGCGCGCTCTTGATCGAGGCGTCGTCCGGGGTCTTTTCGCGCAGCGCCAGGTAGTACTCCATGGCGTTGTCGCCGGCCGGGGCGTACATGCGGTTCTCGCGCAGGGCCTTGCTGGCCAGCTCGCGCAGTTCCTCAGGACCCTTCGACTGGACCTCGGCCGAAACGGCCGGTGCCGGCGTGGCGGCCGGTGCAGTTGCGGTCGGTGCGGCCGGTGCAGTCGTGGCCGGTGCGGATTCATCCTTGCCCGAGCAGGCGGCCAGAGCCACCACCAGGGTCAGCGGCACCAGCAGGCGCGCCTTGGCGTTCGTGTTGACGTGCGACATCCAACTCCCCTTTGAAGAA
>Ga0209257_1004626_pt1 | contig 10457 bp, 11 predicted proteins | sample AraplaCvi_mCL_r2_FD_184277 | JGI IMG/M metagenome (GOLD analysis project Ga0209257, IMG submission 184277) | Arabidopsis root microbial communities from North Carolina, USA - plate scrape MF_Cvi_mCL_r2 (SPAdes) (version 2) | ecosystem: Host-associated > Plants > Roots > Endosphere | place: USA...
GCGACAGGCAGGCGATCGCCCGCGATGCTAAAGACGAGCTGGGATGGAGGCGCGCACCGGGGCGCAGACGTAAAGGCGTCTACGAGCACGTAGCCCGTAGGCGCTGAGTAAACACGGATGTTCATGATGTCCTCGCGCGGGGAGTTGCACGAGGCATCTCCAAGATGCGCCGTAGGCCGCACGGCGTTGTGCATCACCACACTACGCGCGTTCGTGTGAAGAAGACACCATGGATCAGTCGGTGTGGAAGCGGTACAACGTGCCCGGCTCGACGTTACGCATGTGCTCGTTGCCAACGGGGATGACGGAGCGGCCGCTTATGAACACGCGTCCGCTTAGGGCCAGAAGCGGTCATTGGAAACCTCGGCGCTTCAAGGCATCCCGGCCAGCTTCAGTCAGGGAGATCTCCCACGTGTCTACCTGATCGAATGGATGCAGACCAACGTCGTTCGAGTAACGGAACTCTGCCAGACCACCTTGGGAAAGCTGACCTACAGCTCGTTCCACACTGATGGACAGATGATCCTCGACGACAGCTCGAAAACGTCCTGCATGGATGACGGCGAGTCGAAATACCGAGCCTGAGCGAGGGCCACGAGGATCTCGACGTTGGTGTGTTGCTTCCCCACTGCAATCGCTTCGGTCGAAAGCGGACATTAGCCCCCCGGCGCCCGTCCCGGCCGAACGTCCGCTATCGGCCAAAAGCGGTCACCGGCGATGGAGCCTCGCGGCTCCAAGAATTGCAGCGCCCCCCCCCCGTGAGCTCATGCTGAATGCGGACCCCGCACCCTGCCGGTACTCCGTTGATATAGTTTCGAGCGCGGCAAATCGTCGCGTGTCCTCACCTCGGGATGGCCATGGATCCAATCTCGCTAGAAGACCTCGCGTTGCTCGAGGTGTTAACCAGGATCTCCCAGCACGCTGCGCTGACGGATGATGACTCTGTTGTCCGAGACCGAATGATTGAGAGCGGGTTGGTGGCTGAGAGCGATGAAGGACTGGCGCTGACATCGGCCGGGATTGAGATGTGCAAGTCTCTGCAGCATCGGGCGGCCGCAGACGCACAGGCAGCCAAGATTCTCCAGCAGCGGGAGAATGGCGACGAGGCTACGGTGCGTTAGAGCTGCGAAGCGGCTTCGGCTTGATTGGACTGCTAGGGGGCCGCCTGCGGGAGCCAAGCGCCGAGCACGCCATGCGCGTCGAACTGCTGACTAGATGAGCCAATGGGGCCGGTAAACCAGGGATCACCAGGCCTCATGTCGCGGCGCCTCATAGATGTCCGCTCTAGGTCGGAAGCGGATACGAGCACCACCGCCGCGCGGTGGCCCAGGGCGCCGCCGGCGTGGAACTTACGTAGCCGAGGGACGGCGCAACGCTGTTGCGGCCCACTGCTACAGGTGACGGTCGGAAGGCGCGACAAGCGCGACCTTCCGACCTGGCAGCGGCTCCCGTCTTCCCGGTAGTCAATTGCTGCTGGCGCCGACGTTCTGCAGCTTGGCCATGGCAGCCTCGAGTGCCTTGTGCATGCTCAGCGTGTCAGCGGCTTGGCGGGGCGGATAGGCCTTCAGGCTCTTCAGGTGTTCCGCGATGTAACTTGACCCTGCGGTCGGCGCCCACAGCTTCCACGCCACGAATTTACGACCAATGTAGCCCCATTCGTGGCTCTCCGGATCCATCTTCTCCATCGGGTCCATGCGCAGGTTGAACAGATAGGGCACCGACGGATAGCTCTTGTCGTTGAACCAGCTGCCTTCCTTCTTGACGCCGATGTGCATCTTCCAATTGCCCACGCGTACGGCGGTGAGCTCGGTTTCGTCATAATAGAAGAGCGCCTTGCGGGCCGAATCCTTCTTCTTGCCGGTCCACATATCGAGCTGGTTGAAGCCGTCCAGATGCACCTTGTAGGTCAGCTCGCTGTCGCCGAGCTTGGTGCCATCGAGCAGCTTCTCCTTGATGTCCGGCAGGCCTGCGGCTGCCGCCAGCGTGACATAGACATCCTCATGGTTCTGCAGCCCGTTCGACGCGGTGCCCGCGGGGATGTGCCCGGGCCAGCGCGCCAGCATCGGCACGCGGACACCGCCTTCCCACGTCGTGCCCTTCTCGCCGCGGAACGGCGCGTAGCCGCCGTCGGGCCATAGCATCAGCTCATTGCCGTTGTCGGTCGAGTAGATCACGATCGTGTTGTCGGCGAGGTTGTTGTCATCGAGCCACTTGAGCAGCACACCAACCTGCTCGTCATGCTCGAGCATCTTGGCGCGAACCACATCCTCCTCGGCGCGACCTTCGTCGACCGCCGCCTGCAGGTATTTCTTCTGCGGGTGGGAGAAGATATGGATTGCGGTGGTGTTGAACCAGCAGAAGAAAGGGCCCTCCTTGTTGCGTTCTAGCCAGTCGATCGCCTTCTCCAGCACCTCGCCGTCGAACGTTTCCATCCGCTTGCGCGTAAGCGGACCGGTATTCTCGATCTTCTGCTTGCCTCGCTTGCCGAAAACGCCGTCATCGGTCTCGTCGAACGTATCGGTCGCCCAGGCATGGAGAACGCCGCGCGGTCCGTACTTCTTGAGGTATTCGGGATCCTTCTGCCCCGGATAATCCAATTGTTCGGGCTCTTCCTCAGCGTTGAGGTGATACAGGTTGCCGAACCACTCATCGAAACCGTGCACAGTAGGCAGAAAGTCGTTGCGGTCGCCTTGGTGGTTTTTGCCGAACTGACCCGTCTTGTAGCCGACCGACTTGAGCACCTCGGCGATCGTCGGGTCCTCCTTCTGGATGCCTCGCGCCGATCCCGGGATGCCGATGGTAGTCATGCCGGTGCGCACGGGCAGTTGTCCCATCAGAAAGGCGGCGCGGCCGGCGGTGCAGCTGGGCTGGCCGTAATGGTCGGTGAAGATGCAGCCTTCCTTTGCGATGCGGTCAATGTTGGGTGTCTCGCCCATCATGCCGTGGGTGTAAGCGCCCACGTTCCAGTAGCCGATATCGTCGCCCCAGATCACCAGGATGTTGGGACGACCCGCATCGCCGTTCTTACCATCTGACTTCTTCTGTGCAGCTGCCATGTCGGGCCTCCAGGCCACGGGAAGAACCATTGACTGGTCTCGCTCCCCAGGCGAGCAGCCGTTGATGATCCGTGCAGGCCGGTAAAACGCCGGTGAAGTATCGCTGTGACCCTATGCCGGCGGCTGCTCCCGCGGCGGGTTGCCTCTTGCACGGGCGCGTCAACGGAGTCGATCTGCTCAACGCCTTTCATCGTATGGCCCCACATATCCCCGTGGCGCTGATGTCCGGCCGTGATACGAGTGAGGTCGACCTCCCTGTCGACGCTTGCGTTCTCCGCAAGCCGTTTAGGGTCGGGCAAGTCGTACGCGCCCTATTTACCCCAAGCTAGAGGAAACTCTATGACCATCCGGAACTAGCATGTATCGCCAGGAGCGGTGACGTTGGCGGGCGGGCTGATCTTCCTCGTCTTCGCCATGAAGCAGTTGCTTGGACAGTATGGAAGTGGATATCGCGCGCAGCCAGCCCGGCACGCCTGCCGTAGGAACCTGGCAAGGCCGCAATAGCGCTCGCCTTCCCGTGGCGATCACGCCTACGGCATCGCCGCTGTAATCTCGCTGATCGCGTCGAGCTCTACGTAGGATCGCACTTGGCCGTCGTCGGTCTGGCGCTGGCCGTCATGTTGATCGACCTCGGGGCCATGCTATTCGCACGGCGCGTCCTGGTAGGCACGGTAACGTTTGCCTTGCCGGTGCTCGGAGCCTGCTGGGGATTATCCAACCGGCTCTCTCTCCCTGTAGTTCATCCGAGCCAGCTTAAAGGGACTCGGGATGCTCGCTGCGAACTGATCCACGTTGCTTCTGGCAGAGGCGTCCTCAGCATGTCCCTTTAGGCCAGAAGCGGAAGTTGAGCGTGTGGCGACATCGTCCTCACTCCCTCAACGCGGCGACGCTTCGTAGATAGGCCAACTCAAAGTGGAGTCGCGTCTTGTACGCCGCGAGGATCAGACACTCATTCTCGCTAAGCGCAAGAGTTTCCCAGCCTTCGGCAAGGCTAGAGAGCCTCTCTTCCAAAAGGTCGTAGTACGCGGGCGTCTGCCCCCCTCGCGCGAGGAACCTGAGGTTGGCTAAAGCTAGCTGTTGGTCTGCAAACATACCGCCCCCCTACTTGACTGCCGCCCATTCACGACGGCTCAACACACCCCTCGCTATTTTCTGCGCCGGAAGGAGCGGCCGCCATGAATCAGCGCGCAGATGCAGCTTTCGTTACCCTTCGTCTTGAAGCGGCGCTGACACTTCGGGAGACGCTTCGTGCTGAGTTGAACGCAACTGCTCTTCGCAGCGGTCAGGCCGCCACGCGCGCCCTAGCGATCGCAAACGACAGGCGCGCAGTCATTGAATCGCTCGCAGCAATTGAGAGATCTAGGGCCGCGCTTTCGCGGCCGGCAAATAGGCGCAGCACACTTTTCCGCTCGTAGCAGTCGTGAAAGTCGGACAAGACGTGGTCAGTGATTCGACGATTAGGCTTGTAACGGCGCGCGTCTCGCCCAGTTGATGCCTGAGCCGAACACTTTCAGATATTGCGCGTCGGCTCCGCTCGATCAGATCAAGCGATACCATTCCCTCGCCGGCCGGCGGTGACCTGGTCAGGCTTGTCATTTTGCACTCCCTTGGGGGGCCGCACGAGAGGCCCGGGGCTGCGGGAGCGCCGCTGTGTGCCCTTCTTATACGCGAGTCAAGTGAGCAACGCGCGACGAAATTTGCGCCCGCCAGTAGCGGACGATGTTGCGCCTGCGTTGCAGCGACTATGTCCGCTTTGGGTCGGAAGACATTAGCAGACCGGCCGCCAGCCGTCCTATCCGAACGTCCGCTATCGGCCAATAGCAGACGTTCTCGCGCTACGGGGGGCGGCCGGGCTTTTCGATTTTCATGGCGATGGCACGAATGAAGCGCGGTGACCGCGATAGAAATCGAAGCGACCGGCGCCGCAAACGAGCTTGGGTTGCAACGTCCACCCATCGTCTCCGCACTAGCCGGGTCAGTGCCATTCCCGCCGCGGCGCCGACGAGCATGCCGCACATGAGGATCGCGAATTCCGCCGCAGCGTCCAGACCCCGAAAGCTGCCTCCACGCCCCGGGTGACCGAGCACGGCGGGCCTCAAGTACGCGGCTGCAAGGAACATGATCCCGATGGTCGGGACAAGCATGACCAGGCCAAGAACGGCGTTCCAGACTTCTTCCTTGATCGACTTCGAATCAGTCATATGGGTGTCTGCAGCGCCAACTCAGACGCTGCAATAGATGTCCGCTTCGGGTCGAAAGCGGACATTAGCATCGCTGGCCCCGCCCCCGTCCAAGCGAGTATCCGCTATCGGCCAGAAGCGAGCATTGTTTAACGACTAATCGACGCCCCAGCGCCAGACAGCTTGCCCCCCAGGCCGAACCGGCCTAATCCTCCGACGATGTCGTGCTATCCCCACGCAACCTGAGCGTGCTGGGATCGACCCGCTCCAAATCGACTGCAACCACATTACCGTCGCCATCATAGAGGACGCCATCGCGTTGCCGGAGAAAGACTCCTTCCTCTATAAGCTGCTCGATAGCCGCATAGTATGCGCGTGGTTCGCACCCGAGCTGTTTACAAATCTCGCGATGCATTCCTGGTTTCCACGGCTGAGGCGGCGCTGCTGCTCGCACCTGCTCGACAAAGCCGTCCGGCAGATCTTCCACCGGAATGGTTAGCGACTGCCCCGCTGAAGCTACAGCCTGTACGTTCGTAATGCCCCTTTCCTTTCCGATCGCGTAGCACGCTGCTATAACGTTTCGATAGCTGCTCCACCCGCGCATCTTTCCCTCGTTGCGAGGCAGCGCGCCAAGCTCGTTCCATACGCTTTGGACTGCTTCGTGCGTAACAAGAGACATGTCGAAGTTGATCAAGTCACGGGCGGAATAAGCATAGGTCTTGAAGTGATCGGCCACGATGATTAAGGCTGTCACATACCGCCACTGCTTCAAGAACTTATCCGTTCTGATGTCATGGGGGCGAAGCGATTCAAGCTCAGCGTCGACCCGCCTTAGAACCTGAGTCACCTTTGGCCAGACAGCGAGCGGAGCCGACTCGTCGAACACTCGGCCGTAGGACTCGGAATTGCGCATGAACTTGGAACGAAGTGACACGGCCTTGTGCGGCGTCTTCAGCACAAGCGCTATATAGCCCGCAGCGACATAGAGTGGTGTAACCAGCTCGTCAGGTGTGTGCCCCTGATTGGCGTAAAAGTTCTTCCTCCGCTCGTAGAAGAGTCCGTGCCTAAGAAGAACATCCTCGATGTCACGCTGAATTTTATCTGTTGCGTGCAGAGACGCCAACTCGACATCGGTCTGATTGTTTGTAGCTCGAATTATCGAGTCCCTTATTGCCTCGTCCTTGGTCACTAGCACCTTTACGAGAACGCACCTATCGTCAGTAGCAGACGGATCACTCTGGAAGTGCCGGAAAATGGATTCTGTTGTCTGCAAGCCATTGACGATCTGAATGTCGCTAACCTGGATCGACTTCCCGGTTATCGCGGCGGATGTGGCGAGGATCGTCACACCGTTATTGAGCCACCAAAAGTCAGGAGTGGGCGGACCACTAAGCGTCTTCTTAATATCTTCGTTGACTCGATTCAGGCCCATGAAATCGCGGACGTTAGACTCGAAAAGGTATCGCCGAAGGTTCCCCTCGTCCGAAATGAACCTGTGGTAATCGGAAAGTCGAGCGAGAAGCACGTACCGCTCACCCTTTGCCAGCGCCTCGACGAACGGAAGTTCCAACGTGTAGTTCGGAATCCTGCGATGCAGCTCAACAAGCTCACTTGCACCAACGAAGTTGAACTCGGCATGACAAGATCCGAAGCTGTCTTCCACAATCATTGCCACTTGCTTGCCACGGGCGGCCACTTCCCCCCCGATATCCGAGGTGTCGCCTCGCGAGGCGTAGCAAATACTGACCGAAAAACTTGAAAGTCGCGGCGACAACTTTCGATAGGCAAACTTCAGATTGTCGCGCTTTCTCAAGAGCGCTTCCGAATAGGTGCCAGTCAATAATGCGTCTTCGATGGCGAAGTCAAAGAGCTCGCTTAATGTGGCAATGATTGCGTCGAGTGTCGCCTGCTTGAATGTGTCGTGGTGCTTGCACGTGACCAGAACCACGCGAAGCTCTGTACTTGAGCGCGGCCAAATGAACGATTCAGGATCCTGGAGCAGATGCCCGTTGACCAAGATGAAGAATCCATCGATACCACCGTCTCGACGACCATCGACAGAACCTGACTGAATCTCATCAGAGGAAAGATCATAGTCCTTCAAGATCTGCTCGAACGCTAGGTACTCAAATGCCTCATCGCGTTTGTCTGATGGAAGCTTGATCGAGACGCGATCGTCAATAATTCCGTCAAGGAGAGTTCGATCATTCTTCGCCATGCTGACTCCATGTCCTTTCGTAGGCTAGCACCCGGGAACCAATGTCGATAATACGGGCTCCGAGGTCTCCGTAGCCGCTCACCTGTGGCGCGCTCAACGCTCGCCACGAAATTGGTCATCGATAACGGAAGTCTCGCGGCCTGGATTGCGGCAATGGGTACCTGGTGTTCGACGGTAGGCCGTGGGGGTACACCCACGTCATAGCGGACATCAGCTTCGCACAGCGGGATCGTCAGGCCGAACGTCCGCTATCGGACATTCGTTGACGGCGGCCGTTGTCGAGCGAGCGAACTGATGCAGGCTTTGGTAGGCATGGTGGAGGATCTGAGTTGACAGTCACCCGCAGGAGATCGTAGATGGCCGTACGAACTTGGGGCTCCAATTGAGTATGTTCGTGTTTTCCCGGCGCGCCATCCAGGGCAAGCTCGATCGGCTTGAGGAGGTGCTGTCGCCGGAGCAGCATGCCAAGCTTGTAACTCGCCTGAACCGGCCTGGTCGCGAACGCCTCGCCGCGATGTGGGAGGTCGTGTTCCTGCAGGCGTTGAGCCAAGTTGCGGCGATTCGCCACGAAGTCGCGCTCCAGAATGGCCGCCAGCCCGATTTCGCGTTTGAGTTCGATCACGGCGGCGGGTGTTTGACGATCGTGGGCGACATCGCAAGTGTTTCGGATGTCGGTCTGGATAAGCAGAACCTGTTTCGGGAGTTCTGCGACGAAGGTTCTCGGCTAGCGCGCAAGTACCGGCTGGATTCCAACCATTTCCGCTACGACGTTGCCGGCGAGCAGGTGGGGGAATGGCCGAAATCGAAGATGAAGCTGCTGCTTCCGACGGGAGAGGCGTTCACCCAGCTCATCAAGGGCGTCGTCGAGCCGTTCTTTCGTGATCTGAGGCAATCGCCGGCGGCGGCGGCGGAACTAAAGTACGAGGAACCTGGCGTCCGCTTCAGCATTCGTTACGACGAGTCGCAATGGGCATCGGGCGGCGGCCACCCATGCTACGACCTAGCGATGTCATTAACCGAGAATCCGATCTATCGGGCGTTGCGGGCCAAGGCCGATCAACTCAGGGCAGCACCCAAGGATGCCATTCGCATCATCATCCTCTGCGACGGCGACTGCGCCGCTATGCGGAAATCGATATTATCCAGCAACTACTCGGCGCGGCAGATCGCCACGGAGTTTCTCCGGAAGACCAGTGCGGTAGATCTCGTGCTACTCGCCACCGTTGAGCAGCGAAACCCACACGACCTTCGTCTGCGCGACTACGTCATGAGCTACGACCTTACTGCAGCGCCGCAGCAGCAGCGGTCAACTAGAGTCAGCAATGACATCATCGAGGCGGTTCGCCTGCTGCTGGAGCGATCGGTTCGGGAAATTCCCACGCCGATGGCCGACGCCTGCAACGCAGCATTGCGATGCGAAGAGGGCGGATACGGCCTAGGCAAACACGGGTGGTATGAGATGGACGGCAATGTGGTCAGAATCTCCGCGCGGCTGGTGCAGGAGTTGCTCGCCGGCGACGTGAGCGCCGAGAGGTTCGCCGAGTTCCACCGGTGGGATCAGGAACCGGGCGGTATGCCGAATCCGTTCGCACGGTCGCTGCGGCGAGGAGAGCTGATCTCGGCCATCAATGTCATCGATTGCGGTGACGAGGATGACGATCAGCTGGAGTTCTGCTTCGGTCCGCCGAATCCGGCCGTTTCGCCTTTCCGGCGGACGAATCACGGTGGCAGCGCGGGAGCACGGACCGGAGAGGTCGATTAGCTGGCTTGCCACTGTACTGCAGAGTAATCCTTGGACGGCGCAGCATTTTTCGACCGCGCGAAGTGCATTTGCGCCAGCCAGGGCTTCGCAGTTGGGTGGACCTTAGCCAGCAGCCCCTTTGCGGCGTCGCTACCACCAGAGATAGCGACTCAGCTCAAGACAGGTTATGCAGGGTCCCATCTTTCCGCGCTGGCATCACTATCGGTCCGGCCGAGGGGCGCACAACTTCGCACCTAATGGCCGGTCATCGTGTGAGCACTCGGCGCTGCTCGTCGCTCATCGCACTCTCGTGCACATAACCCCCTTCAACATTCGGCGGGGTGACTAAGTGGCCGACGTCTTGCAAGCCGATCAAGCCGATTACCTGGTCCTCAACGATACGCCAAACCGCGACGCGGTGTAGTGCCGGCGGGTCTTTAGGACTAACGCCCGCATGGGTGAAATACCAGCCCGATTCGGCTGGGATAAAGACGGAATTCTGGTTGATCGACACAGCTAGTCCTTTGCTAACACGCTGAGTTGGAGAGAGCGGCGCCTGGACCCTAAGTTCTCACCGCCGTGCTCGTCTGACGGTTATCGGCAGATCGCGGAAAAGTTCAAGCCCGCAAGCAACGGGCAGATTCGCTACCGGACCGAAAATGTGGGCCCCACTTTGCTCACGTCTGGCCCTCGCGACGTTGTTTCCCTCTACGCAAGTCATTGAGTTTCCTACCCCACCGTCGCTCCAAAGGCGAACTCGTCAGCTAAGTTGGACCAAGGCGACCACGCCCACCCCCGACTTTGCCTGAATGTTCGCCCCCAACTTTGGCGCTCTGCCCAACAGTGGCGGACATCTATCCCCTGGCCGGCAGCCGGTTTGCCCCCCTTTGGCCGAACCTGGTCCTGAATCAGCTATCCGGCGGGAGCGAGGCTTCGGCGTTCCGGGTACCACGGAGCGCCGCTCCTTCGAAGAGAAAAGTGGAGCTCGATCATCGCGGCATTGCCGCCTTCGGCCTTCGCTGCGATACATGCGGATCGATGCGTCAGGCGTGCGCGGCACGCGCGAACGAACCATGGGGCATGCCGCGCTTCACGCACCCTTGACATCCCGCACGCCCATAACACGCCCATGAAAAGGAGATTCAGACCCGTCTGATGGCTGCACTTTCGGGCGACACATAGTCTGCGGTGGAAGCAAGACCTTTCACGACGAGACACCCCATGGGCTCGGGCAAACACTGGCATCGCCACCGGCTCGTCTG
>Ga0209257_1004627_pt1 | contig 10456 bp, 10 predicted proteins | sample AraplaCvi_mCL_r2_FD_184277 | JGI IMG/M metagenome (GOLD analysis project Ga0209257, IMG submission 184277) | Arabidopsis root microbial communities from North Carolina, USA - plate scrape MF_Cvi_mCL_r2 (SPAdes) (version 2) | ecosystem: Host-associated > Plants > Roots > Endosphere | place: USA...
AACTACAATCTGGAGACGGCCCAAGCCGACCTCGCTAGCGGGCTCGCCGACGCCATCAGCTTTGGGCGTCCCTTCATCGCGAATCCCGACCTCGTCGAGCGACTACGCGATGGCGCGCCGCTAAATGCGCCGCGACCAGAGCACTTCTACACGCAAGGTGAGGAGGGCTATCTCGACTACCCCACCCTCGCGGATGCGAAAGCGGCAGCCTGATTCGATGGAGACCCGTCGGCAACCTGCTGGCGGGTCGCGGCCGGAGCGTGTGCAAGCGTTCGCGCCAGGGAGGGGTTGACTACATGAGCAAGCGCGTCCTGCTACTGCTGGCTGATGGCTTCGAGCCGCTTGAAGCCGCAGGGTTCACCGATGTGCTCGGTTGGGCGAACATCGACGGAGAGGAGCCGATCGAACTGGTGTCGGCCGGCTTGCGCCCGTTGCTGAAGGCAACATTCGGGTTTTCGGTCGTCCCAAACGCCGTCATCGGCGATCTGGACCTGGACAGCTTCGATGCCGTGGCGGTCCCAGGCGGCTTTGAGGGGGCGGGTTTCTACCAGGATGCACTTACCGAGGAGTTCACCGCGGTGATTGCGAGATTCCAGGAAGCCGGAAAACCGGTTGCCTCTGTGTGCGTGGCGTCCCTGTCGCTCGGCGCGGCAGGCGTGCTGCGCGGCCGCCGAGCGACCACCTATCATCAGATCGGCGGCAAGCGGAAAGCCCAGCTTGAGGGCTATGGTGCGACGTTCGTTGATCGCCCGCTGGTTATCGATGATTGCCTCATAACATCCACAGGCCCAGGAACCTCGATCGAGGTCGCGTTCGCCCTTCTAGAGCTCCTGACGTCTCGGCAGAATGTGGATCACATTCGACAGCTTATGCGCATGCCGGAGCCACCGGCCGCTTGGTACGAGATAGCGCAGGTCACCTAGCAGGTGAGCTCTGATCGCAGCTGACCAGGTTGTCGCGCCAATCCGACAGCTGTCGTCTCCATATAATTAGAGATGTGGCCGAGAAAACTTAAGAAGCGAAGGGACGAGGGTCTTGTCGAAATATAGCCATCGTGGGGCGGTCACAGCGACTATAAGAGATCGCGGGAACGTCTTGCCATTATCACGGCGCGAGGTGCGAGAAATCGGGCCGTGCCGGACCTAGCCTTTGATCTCCGGTATCTGCGATATGCGCTTCTTGTTGCTGAACACGGGAGCTTTAGAAGAGCCGCAGCCTCGCTTGACATAGCGCAATCCACACTCACTCGGCGGATACAAATTCTTGAGAGAAGCCTCGGTGTCCCGCTTTTCGAGCGCGGCAGCGGGGGCTCGCGTCCTACTCTGGCCGGAGAGCGTTTTATGCGTGAAGCGGCCGTCGGAGCCGGGCATCTTCGCGAGGCAGTGAATGAGGTAACGCTGGCGCGTCGAGGTGACGCTGGTGAGCTGCGCATTGGGTTGATGGCCTCGCTGGCCAGTGGATTCCTCGGCAACCTTGTCGCGAGGTTCCACGCGCGATATCCCCACGTCGATCTAAAGCTGGAAGAGATAACGTCGCGCGAGAGTGCGGCAGGCATTTTGAGTGGGCGACTGGATGTGGCGTTCATTCCGGGGCAGCCTCGCTTGCCGGGCTGCCAATCGAGGAGCCTCTGGGAAGAGAGAATCTTTGTGGCAATGTCCGAAAGCCATCGGCTAGCGATGCGAGACGCGATCGCGTGGGAGGATGTCCAGCAGGAAAAGTTTCTGGTGACGGCCGAAGGACCAGGGCCGGAAATCGAGGATCACATTGTGCGCGAGCTTTCCGCACCAGGTTTCAGGCCGCGCATTTCCGTTCAGCGAGTTGGCCGAGAGAATCTACTGAACATGGTCGCGAAGGGATTAGGCATCTCACTCACGACGCATTCCACACTTGGCGTTAGTTACCCCGGCGCGGAATTTCGGCCGATTGGCGACACGGCGCAGGTGGTGAGCTCCAGCGCAGTCTGGTCTGACGGCAACCGGAATCCGGCACTTAAGCGTTTGCTCGAACTCGCAATCCTGGCTCAGCGTCAGAGCGCCAACAGGCGGTCTTCTTAGCATCGACCGACAACCGGTAACGACGCGCGCGACGATCACGAAGCAAGGTCGCGCTTCAATTTGGCGAATCCCCGATCGGTGGCGATGAAGCGCTCGATCATCGGCGGGATGAGTTTGCCGGGGTCTTGAATAGGAGTGCCGGTTTGCCGGCCGTGTATCTCGGCGTAGGACGCCAATTCACGATACACAGCCGCCGACAGTTCAACAGTCAGCTTGACCGGCTTTTCATCTGCAATCGCACCAAGTTTCAGCTTGGTCATTTCAGCCTCCGTAAGGCTCAAGGACGAGATCGCGCGTGACGATGACGCGCACCGGGAAGCCGGGCCGGATCGTCAGCGTTGGAGCGATATTGAGCTGGCGCCGGACGATCTGTTGGCCCGCATCATTGATCGTGTCCTGACCGCCGTTGCGGATCGCCTGGATTAGTCGATCGTCATTGTCCACGGCGAGTTCGGCGCCAACGCTGAGCAGCGTCGAGAGCCCGGCCGCCTTGGCAAGATCCCACCAGTGATAATCGACACCATCCTGCAGGCCGGCATACCCCTCGGCGTCAGCGCCCGGCTGGCGTTCTAGAACGATCGACCGTCCGTTCGGGAAGATCAGCCGATTCCACACCAAGAGGACGCGGCTCTGCCCGAACTGGACGTTATTGTCGTACTGGCCGATGACGCGCGTGCCTTGCGGCACAAGGAGGATGCGACCCGTCGGACTGTCGTAGATATTTTCTGTCACCTGGGCGGTGATCTGGCCGGGGAGATCCGAACGGATGCCGGTGATTAACGCGGCGGAGATCACGGCGCCTGCCTGCAGCACGTTCGGCGAGGCCGGCGCGGCGATCCGATCGGCGGCGACCGTTCGCCGATCAGCGGCGGCATTGAGAAAGGCGTTCTGTCGGTCCTGCGCGGTCGGCGTCGCCGGCGGCGGAGCCAGCCCTAGGCTAGTGAGGTCGGGCGTCGATTGTGCGCCGGGCGTTGTCTGGGATGGGGTTGCTGCCGCCGTCCGCGTATCGGTGGCGGCGAACAAGCGCGCGGTGCGTGCCGATTCAAGCTCCTGGATGCGCCGTTGCTCTTCCGGACCGAGGCCGGAGTTGGGCGTGGCGACGCCGGGCGCTGGTACGGATTGGCCGCGATTCTGTGCGCCAAGGATGGGGCGGCCCAGGTCGCCGGGAAGAGGGGGCCCTAACTGAGGCACGCCGCTATAGTCGCGTGGCAAACCGGCGATGCCGTCGGCTGTCGAGCGGTTTTCCGTCGAGTAGAGCTCCTCGTTCGGCCGACCGCCATCGCGGGTCTGCAGCGCATAGATGAGCGCACCCCCGATTCCGACGCTCGCGACCAGGCCGAGACCGGCCAGCACCTTTCGCGACAGCCGGGTGACGCGCGGCGGGTCGGCGCGCAGCCGCATCGGCGCGGGACCGACGGGTTCGACCGTCAACGGCCGAGCCTCCTCGTCCGGCCATTCCTCTTTCCGGGGCTCAGTCTCGCTCACGACGCCGGCCTCCCATCGGTACGCACGATGCGGACGCGCTTCTGGTGGTCGCCGGAGCCGTACCGCAACTCGGCGGCGGCGAAGAGCCGATCGACGATCATGTGGTGGCCGCGAACCCTGTAGTTCACGAGTTCCGAGGTGGTGCCCTCGGGACCGACCACGAACAGCGGGGGCATCTCGCCCTGGCCGATGCCGCGCGGGAATTCAATAAAGACCTGCCGGCCGTCGTCGAAGGCGCGCAATGGCCGCCACGGCGCGCGGTCGCCATCGATCGCGTAGCGGAAGTTGACGTTGGCGAGATCAACGCCGGATGCGATCGGCTGCGCAGCTTCAGCCTGTTGGTTCTGGCGGCGCAGCGCGATCAGCTGGTCCTGCGGATACTGCCACGAGACGGAGGCCATATAGGTCCGCTCGGTCGAGCGCAGTTCCATGTGATAGGTGCGCAGATTGGTGTTGATGACGAGGTTGGTCATCAGGTCCGGCCGGGTCGGCTTCACCAGGATATGGACCTGTAGCGTCGGCCCGGCGCCGCTCTGCGTGTCGCCGATGATCCAGCGGACTGTGTCACCGGCGGCGACGGGGCCGGATCCGACCAATTGCTCGCCCGGTTGCAACGCGATGTCCGTGATCTGCCCCACGGCCGTGTAGACTTGATAGAGCGCGCCTTGCGTGAAGGGGTAGACCTGCATCGAGTTGATGAAGCCGTTGCGCACCGGCTGCATGCGCGCAGCGGCGTTGGCCTGGTTGACCCGGGCGGTCGGATCGGTCGGCTCCGGTGTGGTTCGAGACGGTTCGACGCGTTGCATCTGCCCGGGCAGCGGGAGAGGTCGCGGGATTTCGACCACGGTGACCGGCGCTGGCGGATCGACGGTCTGCACAGCGGGCGCGGCGGCGTCATAGGAGATTTCGGGCGGCGGCGTGCTGGTGGCGCAGCCGGCGAGTGCGGATGTCGTCAGCAGCAGAAGCGGCAATGCGCCTCGGCGCAACGTGCGGACTGTGGAAATGTATGAAGCCGGGTTTCCGGCTTTACGGAAAGACGGCTTCATTGCCCAAGCTCCCGTGACCAGTTGATGGCGTTGACATAGATGCCGAGCGGGTTCGCCCTGAGCCGATCGGCGTTGCGCGGGACCTGCACGACGATCGTCAGGATCGCGGTCCAGCGCTCGGTGGTGGCCAGCTGGCCGTTCTCGTAACGGCGCTCGACCCACGCGACACGGAAGCTGTCCGGAGACGCGCGGATGACGCTCGAGACTTCGACGGCGATTTGCTGTCGGCCGACCTTGGTGAACGGGTCGTTGGCCCGCGCGTAGTCGTTGAGCGCAGCTGCGCCGCGGTCGGTCGTGAAGTCGTAGGCGCGCAGCCAGTTCTGGCGCACGATAATGGCGTCGGCCGGGATCGAGCGGACCTGCTCGATGAAGCGCGCCAGGTGGAAGGCGATCTGGGGGTCGGTCGGACGATAGTCGGCGACGGCAGGCGCGACGGCCTGCGCCTGGCCGAGCCGGTCGACCTGAACCACCCAGGGCACGATCGTGCCGCGCGCCGATTGCCACACCAGCGCGGCTGCGAAGCCGGCGGAGAGGATTAGCGAGCCGAAGGCCATCAGCCGCCAGTTCTTCGCCTGGATGCGCGAGGAGCCGATCCGCTCGTCCCAAACCTGTGCGGCGCGCTGATAGGGCGTCTCGGGTTCGGGGGCTTTGCCGTAGTGGGTGGAGGGTCGTCTGAACATCAGCGGTCGCCTTCGGAGAGATTGACGGAAGAGCCGCCGCCATGGGCATCACCGGAGCGCACGGCGTGGGCGGTCGCCTGGACGGCGTGGGTCATGCGTTGGGAGCGGCGCATGCGTTGCGCCCATGCGGGCGGTCCGCTGGCCGTTGCCGGTGCGGCTGAACCGCTGCCGTCGCTGGCTGGGTCACCACCGACCGATCCCATTGTCGAGGAGCCGCCAGTGGCTTCGAACGCGGCTTTGCCGCCGGCATTGAAGCTCGAACGCATGCTTTCGGCGGCGCGCGAGGCGGCGCGGCGCAGCGGTGAGACAGCCGCGTTGCCCCCCGCTTGGGCGACGGCGCCGAGTCCCGATGCGACTCCACTGGCGCCTGACTGGCCGGCTGCGCCGAGGCTGTAGGCCGTGGATGCACCACCCGCCATCGCGGCACCGCCCCGGGCCGCGGCGGCTGCGCCTCCGGCGAGTGCCGCGCCACCGGAGGCAACGGCGCCGACCGCGCCAGCCCCGGCGGCGATCATGCCACCGGCGGCGAGACCTGTACCCACCGCCGCGCCGGCGCTGAGCTGCGGTCCGCCGGAGACGATGCCGCTCGCAATACCGGGGCCGAAGATGCCGAGGCCGAGCAGCGACAGCGCGGCTAGGACGATCGCCATAGCCTCGTCTATCGATGGTGTTGCGCCGCCGAAGCCGGCGGTGAATTCGGAGAACAGGGTCGAGCCGATGCCGATGATGACGGCCAGCACCAGCACCTTAATGCCCGAAGAGATGACATTGCCGAGCACCCGTTCGGCCATGAACGCGGACTTGCCGAACAGCCCGAACGGAATGAGCACGAAGCCAGCGAGCGTGGTGAGCTTGAATTCGATCAGCGTGACGAAGAGCTGGATGGCGAGGATGAAGAAGGCCAGCAACACCAGTGCCCAGGCGAGGAACATGCAGGCGATCTGGATGAAGTTCTCGAAGAACGACCAGTAGCCCATCAGGCCGGAGATCGATTCCAGAAGCGGTCGCCCGGCATCGAGGCCGGTTTGTGCCACCTTGCCGGGCCGTAACAGATCGGCGGTCGTGAAACCGGTGCCACTGGCCTTGAGGCCCAAGCCGGCGAAGCTCTCGAAAACAATACGTGCGAGATTGTTCCAGTTGCCGATGATGTAGGCGAATACGCCGACGAACAGCGTCTTCTTCACGAGCCTCGCGAAGATGTCGTCGTCGCCGCCCCACGACCAGAACAGCGCGGCCAGCGTCACATCGATGACGATGAGCGTCGTGGCGATAAAGGCAACTTCACCGCTCAGCAGGCCGAAGCCGGAATCGATGTATCGCGTGAAGACTTCGAGGAAGTGATCGATGACGCCGGTGTTGCCCATGATGCTACCGCGTCTCGGCCGGCGACGACACTGGCGCCGGCTGGGCAGGGACGGCCGCGTCCGCGGGCGGGTGTGGAGCTGGCACCGCGTCCGGCAGCCGCTCTGCCGGTCGAGCGCCCGGCGCGAGGAAGCGGTTGCGATTTTCCGCCCAGGCTCGCAGGCAGGCAGGATCACGCGGCCCCGCTTCGCCGAGGGCCTGACAGCGGAACAACTCGGCACGCAACGGATCCGACGGCGTGGTGTTCGAGCGCGACGAAGCCCAGGTCTCCGCTGGCTGCTCATTCCGGCTCATCTCGATTGCCGTGGCGGTGATGGCTACGGCGACGAACACCACGGCGCCAAGTCGGGCGAGCATCTTTCCGTCCATGGCCGCGCCCTCAGTTGCCGCTGTTGGGGAACATGCGGGCATTGCCCGGCTGATAGCCGGAGCCCGGCGCGAGGAAGCGGCGCCGCTGCTCGCGGCCCTGTTCGGCGGCTGCGGCGCGCTCCGCCTCCGAGAGCGCCTGGGCGCGACCGTTGGCGGCGACGACGGCCGTGAGATCGGCGAGCTGCTGCGCCTGAAGCGCGAGGAGCTGGTTGCCGGCCTGCGTCGCCTGCAGCGCGCCCGTCGCTCCCTGGCTGCGTCCGATCAGAGAGGACATCTCGGACCGGTTCGTGTCGATATTGCCGACGACGCCGGCCTGCACGCGCATGGCGTCCTGCAGCCCGCCGACGGTGTTCTGCCAGCGCTCGCGGGCGCCCGCCACGAGCTGCTGATCCGAAGCCGACATCGAGGCGTTGCCGTAGGTGGTCTGGAACGCCTGATCGATGTTCTGGACATCGTAGGCGATGCGCTGCGCCTGCTGCAGCAGCTGCTGGGTGCGTTGCACGGACTGCTGCAGTTGTTGGATCGAGGAGTAAGGCAGGCTTGCGAGATTGCGAGCTTGGTTGATCAGCATCGTCGCCTCGTTCTGAAGCGAACTGATCTGATTATTGATCTGCTCCAGCGACCTGGCCGCCTGAAGCACGTTCTGCACGTAGTTCGTGGGATCCTTCACGATCAACTGCGCCGCCGCTGGTGGCGCCCAGAATATCGGTGACAATGCGGTGGAAGCGGTGAGCAGCGCGGCGGCAAGGCGCATACTGCGCGAACGACGCGGGTTCATGAGGACGTCTCCATGTTGTTGAGGTTGGGGATGAGATCGGCGGCCCAGGCGAGGCCGCGCTGGCGCAGCCAGGCCGCCAGGAAGTCCTCGCGCCCGTGCGTTGCGATCGTCTGCGCGATCGCAGCCTGATCGGTCTTTGAGGATGTTGCGCAGAGGGCGAGCGCCACATCCGACAGGCCGAGCTCGAACAAGCGACTGCCGCGGCGCGACTGGCAGTAATAGTCGCGCTTGGGCATGGCCCGGGCGAGGATCTCGATCTGCCGGTCGTTCAACCCGAAGCGGCGATAGATCGCGGTGATCTGCGGCTCGATCGCGCGTTCGTTCGGCAGCAGGATACGGGTCTGGCAGCTCTCGATAATGGCGGGCGCGATTGCCGAGCCATCGATGTCAGAGAGTGACTGGGTGGCGAAGATTACGCTGGCGTTCTTCTTGCGCAGCGTCTTCAGCCATTCGCGAAGCTGACCCGCGAAGCCCTCGTCATCAAGGGCGAGCCAGCCTTCATCGACGATCAGCAGCGTCGGCCGGCCGTCGAGGCGGTCCTCGATGCGGTGAAAGAGATAGGCGAGGACCGCAGCCGCAGCGCCCGTGCCGATCAGTCCCTCCGTCTCGAACGCCTGGACTGAGGCCTGTCCGAGATGTTCGGCTTCGGCGTCGAGCAGACGGCCGTAAGGACCACCGACGCAGTAGGGCCGCAGCGCCTGCTTGAGATCGTTGGATTGCAGCAGGACCGAAAGGCCCGTTAGCGTGCGCTCGCCGATGGGCGCGGAGGCGAGCGACGAGAGCGCCGACCAGAGATGCTCCTTGACCTCCGGGGTAATCGCCACGCTTTCGCGCCCGAGCATGGCGGTGAGCCAGTCAGCCGCCCAGGCCCGTTCCGCGACGTCGTCGATGCGTGCTAGCGGTTGAAGCGACACGCTATCCTCGTCGCCATCGGTGAGCCCACCGCCGAGGTCGTGCCAGTCACCGCGCATGGCGAGCGCCGCGGCCCGGATCGACCCACCGAAATCGAAGGCGAAGACCTGAGACCGCTCGTAGCGGCGAAACTGCAGCGCCATAAGCGCCAGCAGCACGGACTTGCCGGCGCCGGTCGGTCCGACGATCAGCGTGTGTCCGACGTCGCCGACGTGGATGGAAAGCCGGAACGGGGTCGAGCCTTCGGTCTTGCCGAACAGCAGTGGGGGTGCTGCGAAGTGCTCGTCCCGTTCCGGTCCCGCCCACACCGCCGACAGCGGGATCATGTGGGCGAGATTGAGCGTGTTGATCGGCGGCTGCCGGACATTGGCATAAGCGTGCCCGGGCAGGCTGCCGAGCCATGCGTCGACGGCGTTGATGGTCTCGGGCATGGCGGTGAAGTCGCGGCCTTGGATGACCTTCTCGACGAGGCGCAGCTTCTCTGCGGCGATGCGCGGATCCTCGTCCCAGACTGTGATCGTCGCAGTGACATAGGCTTGGCCGGCATAGTCCGCGCCGAGCTCCTGCAGCGCCATGTCTGCATCGGCCGCCTTGTTCGCAGCGTCGGTGTCAACCAGCACCGAAGCCTCGTTGGTCATGACCTCCTTCAGGATGGCCGCGATCGACTTGCGCTTGGCGAACCATTGCCGCCGGATCTTGGTCAGCAGCTTGGTGGCGTCGGTCTTGTCGAGGAGAACGGCCCTGGTCGACCAGCGATAGGGAAAGGCGAGTCGATTCAACTCGTCGAGGATGCCGGGCGTGGTCGCGGTCGGGAAGCCGACAATGGTGAGGATGCGCAGATGCGTATCGCCAAGGCGCGGCTCGAGCCCGCCGGTGAGCGGCTCATCGGCCAGCAGTGCGTCGAGATAGATCGGGGTCTCGGGCACGCGAACGCGGTGGCGTTTCGTCGAGACCGTCGAGTGCAGGAAGGTCAGCGTCTCGGCATCATCGAGCCAGGCGCATTCCGGCATGAAGGCGTCGATGAGCTGTAGGATGCGATCGGTGCGATCGGTGAAGCCGCGCAGGACTTCGCGGGCATCGACGCCGGTGTGGTCGCGGCCCTCATAGAGCCAGGTCTCGGCGCGGGCGGCATCCTCGGCTGGGGGCAGGTAGAGGAAGGTCAGGAAGTAGCTCGACTCGAAATGCGCGCCGGCTTCCTCGAAATCCGCCTTGCGTTCGGCGTCGACCAGCGCGGACGCGCTGTCGGCGAACATGCTGGCGGAATAGGTGGCGGCGCCATGCCGCTGCGCCTCCACGAAGATCGCCCAACCGGAGCCGAGGCGGCGGAAGGCATTGTTGAGCCGTCCGGCGACCGCGATCAGCTCGGCGGGCACGGCGCTGTCGAGATCGGGCCCGCGAAACCGGGCGGTGCGCTGCAGGCTCCCGTCCTTATTGAGGACGACGCCTTCGCCGACTAGCGCGACCCAGGGGAGGAAGTCGGCGAGCCGGGTATTGCGGTTGCGATATTCGGCGAGGTTCATCATGGCCGCGCGCCCTCAAACCGAAAGATGACCGGGAATGCGCAGATGCCTGCGCACGACGTCGACGAACTGCGGATCGCGCTTGGCGGCCCAGACGGCGGCGAAGTGACCGATCGCCCAGAGACCGAGGCCGACCAGCCAGAGGCGCAGGCCGAGGCCAAGCGCCGCCGCCAGCGTCCCGTTCAGGATGGCGATGGAACGCGGCGCGCCCCCGAGCAGGATGTGCTCGGTCAGTGCGCGATGGACCGGG
>Ga0209257_1004633_pt1 | contig 10437 bp, 8 predicted proteins | sample AraplaCvi_mCL_r2_FD_184277 | JGI IMG/M metagenome (GOLD analysis project Ga0209257, IMG submission 184277) | Arabidopsis root microbial communities from North Carolina, USA - plate scrape MF_Cvi_mCL_r2 (SPAdes) (version 2) | ecosystem: Host-associated > Plants > Roots > Endosphere | place: USA...
ATCCCGCGGCAGATGGCGAGTAGCGGGATGCCGCGGTCGATCGCCCGGCGGATCAGCGGCAGCGAGGTGGCGTCGCGGGCGGGATCGAAGGGCCCGTCGCCGGGTGCTGCTTCTTTGCCGTAAAGCGAAGGGTGAACATTGGTGGCCGAACCGGAAACCAGTACCCCATCGACGCGGTCGAGGATGGCGTCGGTCTCGTTGCCCTCTTCGAACGCGGGGATGATGAAGGTCATCACGTCTGCCACCTTCAGCGCCGCCTGGACATACTGGTTGGGCGAGGCATGCCAGATCGCTCCGTCCAGTTCGCGGATATCGGCGGGCAGGGCGACGATCGGTTTTGGCATCAGGCTCTCCACGAAGCAGCGGCTCCGTTCGTTGTGCCGCCGGAAGCCGCCGCAAGTCAAGTTCGAGGGTGCCTTTCGGTTCCGGCGCTGCCCAAAGAATGAGCATTCCCGCTTTGAAATATCTGGCGAATCCTGTCCGGGCGGAACGCTACGAAAGTCTTAGATCAAAAGACGTTCCCGCATTAAGGAATATTAGCGCCGGTGCTTGCAACCCATAGACCAAAATGTTTACCTCGCCGCAGGGCCGGGGAGTGGGAACAGAAAATCCCCCGGTTTGTCTTACTGGGAGGTATTTTATGGATCGTCGTTCATTCTTCAAAAAGGCAGCCGTCACCGGCGCCGGTGCAGCCGCCGCAACGGTGCTCGCCGCTCCGGCCATCGCGCAGTCTAGCCCGAAAGTCACCTGGCGCCTGACGTCGTCATTCCCGAAGTCGCTGGACACCATCTATGGCGGCGCGGAAGACATCGCCAAGCATGTCGCTGCCGCAACCGACGGCAATTTCACCATCCAGCCGTTTGCCGCCGCTGAAATCGTGCCGGCCATGCAGGCAGCCGACGCCGTCAGCAACTCGACGGTCGAAATGTGCCATACCTGCTCCTATTATTTCGTCGGCAAGGATCCGACATTCGCGATCGGCACCGCGATCCCGTTCGGCCTCAACGCCCGGCTGAACAATGCCTGGTTCTACCAGGGCAACGGCAATACGCTGATGAACGAGTTCTATGCCAAGCACAACATCTACGGCATGCCGGCCGGCAATACCGGCGCGCAGATGGGTGGCTGGTTCCGCAAGGAGATCAACACCGTCGACGACTTCAAGGGCGTCAAGATGCGTATCGCCGGCATTGCCGGCCGCGTGCTGGAGAAGCTCGGTGCCGTGCCTCAGCAGATCGCCGGCGGCGACATCTATCCGGCGCTGGAAAAGGGCACGATCGACGCGGCCGAATGGGTTGGTCCCTATGACGACTACAAGCTCGGCTTCTACAAGGTCGCCAAGTACTACTATTATCCGGCCTTCTGGGAAGGCGGCCCGACCATCCACGCCTTCGTCAACCTGGACAAGTGGAATGCGCTGCCGAAGGCCTATCAGGCGGCACTCTCCGATGCCTGCGCCTTCGCCAACACGAACATGATGGGCAAATACGACCTGAAGAACCCCACGGCGATCAAGCAGATCGTCTCGCAGGGCACGACGCTTCGCCCCTTCAGCCAGGAAATCCTCGAAGCCTGCTACAAGGCGACGCTCGAGGTCTACAAGGACATCTCGGCGACCAATGCCGACTTCAAGAAGGTCTACGAAGACCAGGTCGCCTTCAAGAAGGAGGCCTATCTCTGGATGCAGCTGTCCGAATATACCTACGACACGTTCATGATGATCCAGCAGCGCAACGGCAAGCTCTGATCCCGGATCAGGAAGCTATCAATCAAGCAACCCCGGATCGAAAGGTCCGGGGTTTTCTGTTGCGTGTGCGGCTGGTTGCGGCAGGTTGTGCGGCATCGACAATTGCACGCGCTTATCTATGATTGCAACGTTCGAGGGCTGAAGCAGCACGCTCCGTGGCCAGCCGGAGCATCGGTGAGGACGGGCTTCACCGACTTGAGGCAAAAGCCTTGCTATCGAACTGGAGGTGATGCGATGTGGAAACCACTGAGCATTACGCTTACGTTTAGGAAAAACCGGACAAGCTGGTCAATAGCCGTCCGGTTCAAAATCCTAGTCTAAGCAAAACGGAAGGCAGGGGTGCAACCCTGTCTTCCACTCCAAATATATACTCTCCCATCAGCGGACTGACAAGAGAAGCCACCCTCAAGGGTTGATCTTGGGCGGCTCGCCGAAGTTCGGCATGGCCGGTTGCGCCGGCTGGCCGGGCACGGCCGGCGCGCCATCGATCGGAGGCAGGCCGAAATTCGGCATCTGGCCGCCGCCACCATTGCCGCTGCCGAAGCCGGGTACTTCGATCTTGATCGTGTTGAGGTCCACGGCCGGCGCCTTGTCCAGCCAGTAGGTGACCGATTCCGGCCAGAAGATGATGATGGCTACGAGGATCAGCTGCATGCAGAGCCATGGAATGGCGCCGAGATAAATGTCCTTGGTCTTCACGCTCTTCGGGGCGATCGAGCGGAGATAGAACAGCGCAAAGCCGAAGGGCGGATGCATGAACGAGGTCTGCATGTTGACGCAGAGCAGGACGCCGAACCAGATCAGGTCGATGCCGAGCGAGCTCGCGACCGGCGCCAGCATCGGCAGGACGATGAAGGCGATTTCGAAGAAATCCAGGAAGAAGGCGAGGAAGAAGACGAAGATGTTGACGAAGATCAGGAAGCCGACCGCGCCGCCCGGGACGTGGCTCAGCAGGTATTCGATCCACAATCCGCCGTCCATGCCCTGGAAGACGAGGCTGAAGCAGGTGGCACCGACCAGAATGAAGACGACCATGGAGGTGATCGTCATGGTCGAATGCATGCCCTGCTTGATGAGGTCCCAGGTGAGGCGGCGGTGCATGGCGGCGAGCACCATGGCGCCGACCACGCCGAGCGCGCCGGCCTCGGTCGGGGTGGCGAGACCCATGAAGATGGTGCCGAGTACCAGGAAGATCAGCACGATCGAGGGGATCATGCCCCACAGCACCTTGATGACCAGCGCCGCGTTGAGCTCACCGCGGGCTTCCAGCGGCAGGGCGGGCACGTCCTTCGGGCGGAAGATGGACATGGCGAGGATGAACAGCAGGAAGATCACCACCTGCAGGATCGAGGGGCCGATCGCGCCGAGATACATGTCGCCGACGGAGCGGCCGAGCTGGTCGGCGAGAACGATCAGAACGAGGGACGGCGGAATGACCTGGGTGATCGTGCCGGAGGCGGCGATGACGCCGGTCGCAAGCCGCGGGTTGTAGCCGTATTTCAGCATGATCGGCAGCGAAATCACGCCCATGGTGATGACCGAGGCCGCGACCGTGCCGGTGATTGCGCCGAGGATGGCGCCAACCAGGATGACGGCGTAGGCGAGGCCGCCCGGAATGGCGCCGAACAGCTTGCCGGTGCCTTCAAGCAGGTCCTCGGCAAGGCCGCAGCGCTCCAGCACCGCGCCCATGAAGGTGAAGAAGGGAATGGCAAGCAGAAGATCGTTGGAGACGATCCCGAAGATTCGGAACGGCAGCGCCTGCAGGAAGGCGAATTCGAAATGGCCGGTGGCGATGCCGAGAAGGCCGAAGAACAGGCCGACGGCGGAGAGCGAAAAGGCGACCGGGAAGCCGTAGAGCATGAAGATGATCATGCCGAGGAACATCGCAGGCGGCATTATACCGAATTCGAACATGAGCGGCTTATCCCCCCGGGTTTCTTATTATTGAAGCGGCTTTTCGTAGGTCGTGTCGACCTGGAGGACGCCTCTGAGGCCGGCGACGCGCTTCACCAGTTCGGAGAAGCCCTGCAGCGCCAGAAGCGAGAAGCCCGCGACGATGACGAGCTTGATCGGCCAGCGGATGAGGCCGCCGGCATTCGACGAGATTTCGCCCTGCGCGTAGGAAAGCGTGAAGAAGGGCCAGGCAAGCCAGGCGAGATAGAGGCAGGCCGGAATGAGGAAGACGATCAGGCCGATCGCGTCGATCCACAGGCGCGCCCGGTCGGAGACCGAGCCATAGATCAGGTCGACCCGCACATGCTCGTTGAGGCGCAGCGTATGCGAGGCCCCGAGCAGCACGATGAAGCCGAAGAGATACCACTGGATTTCCAGCCAGCCGTTGGAGCTGTAGTTGAAAAGGTAGCGGATGATGGCGTTGCCGGCGCTGATGAACGTGCAGGCGAGGACCAGATAGCCGGAAAATTTGCCAATGATTTCGCTCAAGCGATCGATGAGACCGCTGATCTTCAACAATGCAGCCATGATTTCCCCAATTCCAACGGGTCTGTCTTATCCCGCCCGCTCTTGGTTGGCGATGTAAACCAAGGTCTAAGAAAAGGAAAGTCCTAATAAGCCCGGTTTTCGTCTACAAAAAGCCGGGATTATGGCGGGTTGTGCAAGGCGTGGGCCGGTTGCATCGGTCCCGGGGTCAACCTGCAGAAAAATTTAGCTATCCCATTGGCAATTTGTTCAGCAAACTCTCAAGAACCCCCCAATGAAAGGGGGGTAAACGGCGCGCGGACAAGCAATTTTTAAAGGGTTTCCCGCAGTGTCGACAGGAAGGCAAGGGATGAACCCGATGAAAGAGACTGAAGCGAAGACGTTGTCGACAGACGTGTATCTGTCGTTCGTCACGTCGCTGTTTGGAAATCGCGGCACATTGTGGACAGGCGTGGTCGTTCACGTCCTGTGGTGCCTGCTCGTTTTCCATTACAGCGGTGCGCAATTCTATCTCCTTTTCGCCTGCGGGTTCGCTGCGGTGTTTGCCTACCGCATGTACTGGTTCCAGCGCTTCGACAAGGTGGACAAGGCGTCGCTCAGCTACGACGACATCGCCGCCTGGGAGCAGCAATATGTGATCGGCGCCTTCCTTGCGGCATTTCTGCTCGGCGTCGCCAGCGGCTATGCGCTGCTCGTGCTCGAAAACCCTTTCGTCGGCTTCACCTGCATCGCCATGACGCTCGGATCGATGATGTCGATCGTCGGCCGCAACTACGGTTCCCGGATCGCCGTCGATCTCCAGACGCTCGGCTGCTGCGGCCCGATCCTGATCGCCTGCCTGTTCACCGAGGACCTGCATCTGGCGCTGATGTCGCTGCTGCTCATCCCGTTCGGCCTCACCACGCGGTCGATGGCCAATGGCGTGCGCGAATTCCTTTATGAGAATGTCATCGCATCGCGGAAAATGGCGATCATCGCCGGTCGTTTCGACATCGCCCTGAAGACGATTTCGCATGGCCTCGTGATGCTCGACGGCGAAGGCAAGATCCAGGTGATCAACCGCCGCGCCCGCGACCTGCTCGGTCTCGACAAGAAGAGCGACCTGAAGGACCGCGATTTTGCGGCCGTGCTCTGCGAGGATGCCGAGAATGCGCCGGAGACCATCCTGCGGCAGCTTTCCAAGCTCGCGGACGGCACGCTCGAACGCGCGCTTTTCAAGTTCAAGGACGAGCGCCACCTCGAATTTTCGGTCAGCCCGCGCTCGGACGGCGGTGTCGTGCTGATTTTTGAAGACGTCACGGCCCGCCTCGCTGCCGAGGAAAAGGTGCTGCACATGGTGCGGTTCGACGCCTTGACCGGCCTGCCGAACCGCGGCCACTTCGCGGAGCTTTCGACCAGGAAGCTGAAGCGCCGCGGCGAGGCGCTGGCGGCACTCGCGGTGTTCGACGTGGACGGTTTCAAGCATGTCAACGACCTGCGCGGTCACGTGGTCGGCGACCGGCTGCTTGCGGCGATCTCGGCCAGGCTTTCGGCGCTGAAGAACGACGGGCTGTTGGCGGGCCGCCTGGTGGGCGACGAATTCGTCGTGCTTTTGACCGGCGGCGACGACAGCTGCGAACTGGAGCGTCAGGTCCGGCGCATTCACGCCGAGATCCAGGGCGACTATTATGTCGATGGCCTTCGCCTTCCCGTGTCGATGAACAGCGGCTGCGTCATGCTGCCCTCGCAGGACTTCGACATGGAAAACTGGCAGATCAAGGCAGACCTTGCCCTCAACCATGCGAAATCGACCGGCAACGGCACGCTGACGGTGTTCCGTTCGGAAATGGACGCGCAGTATATCGACGAGCAGAAACTGCGGGTCGATCTTCGCCAGGCGATCGAGAACAATGGCCTGCATGTCGTCTATCAGCCGATGTATCGCCCAGACGGCTCCGGCATCGAATGCAGCGAGGCGCTGGTGCGCTGGCGCCATCCGGAGCGCGGCATGGTCGGGCCGAACGTGTTCATCCCCATGGCCGAGGATATGGGGCTCGTCTCGCACATTACCCGTCTGGTGCTCGACCAGGCCTGCCGCGACTGCGCGACCTGGCCGGATCCGATGGCAGTCTCCGTCAACCTGTCGATCCAGGACCTGCGCAACGACGATATCGTCACTTATGTCGCGGACGTGCTGAAGCGTTATGCGCTCGATCCGTCGCGACTGCATCTGGAAGTCACCGAAAGCTGCTTCATGGACGAGCCGGTGGCGGTCAGCGCCATCCTCAACCAGTTCCGCGTGACCGGCGTGACGATCGCGATCGACGATTTCGGCACCGGCTTCTCGAGCCTCAGCTATCTCGACTCGTTGCCGCTCGACGTGGTCAAGATCGACCGTGCGTTCATCCGCAATATCGCCGATGATCAGCGCAAGCTGAAGCTCCTGCGCGGCATCGTGCATCTTTCCAGGGAGCTCGGCCTCAAGATCGTCGTCGAAGGCGTCGAGACGAAGGAGCAGCTCGCGCTGGTCAACCGTCATCGGTTCTCCGACCTGGTCCAGGGCTACGTGTTTTCCATGCCGGTCGCTTCCGAAAAGATCATCGAACTGGCGGCCGAGGCTGTTCCCGCGGCCAAGCTTTCAGCCATCCGACGCGGCGCCAAGAGTGCACCGACCTCACCGCTTCGGGCCGCGGCGCGCTGACTTCTGCCTAAAATTGAAACAATGTTAACGGTTTTGGCACGTCCCAAAACGGTGGTTAACTCTTTGTTAACCATACCATTTAGAATTTTACTCAATTTGCGGCCGATTCATTGCAGGCTAAGGGCGATTTAGGGTTAATCCATGGTTAAAGCTCATGGAACAAATGCCAATGCCCTTAGGCCAGACCTTTCCCGACGGAAATTTTTCAGCAAAGCTTCTTTCCACTCTCGACCATGTCGAGTACCGGCGGATCGAGAGTAACGAGGATTTCGAGGATATCGCCCGGCTGCGATACAAGGCCTACAAGACGCATAACGTGCTGCCGGTGGCGGCAACCAAGCTGATCGACGAGATCGATTTCGACAAGAATGCGCATGTCTTCGGCGTCTATTACGACGAGGAACTGGTCAGTACGATCCGGCTCCACTACGTCACGCCGGAACACCGGGTCTGCCAGTCGATCAGCATCTTCCCCGAGGCCGTGAACGGGCTTCTCGATGCCGGCATGACACTGATCGATTCCGCGCGTTTCGCCATTGCCCCGGAATATGCCAGCGAACTTTCGGCCATGCCTTACCTTACGGTGCGGCTGACGCCGGTCGCGGCGATCTATTTCGATGCGGACCGTGTGCTGCAGCCGATCCGCCCGGCGCATGCGGCATTTTACCGCCGGTTCTTCTACGCCCAGCCGCTCGTAGCCCCGCGTCGGATCCCGACATACGACTTCGATCTGATGCTGCTTGCCTCGCAGACGCGCGAATTGCGCTCGAAGATGATGAAGCGCTTCCCGGCCTTCCAGTCGGAAGCCTACGAGCGCCGCATGCTGTTTGCGCGCTCCTCGAATTTCGACACCGCGCCGCTCACCATCCTGCCGACGGCCCGCATCGCCGGCCGGCCGAATTCCCCCGAAATGTCCTATCTGACCTGAAGCGCCGGTGCTTCATGCTTCGGCGTACCGGAAGCCATTGTGGCGGCATTGCGCTTTCCCCTTGCTTTGTGTAAGGCCTGAAGTGACCTCCATCGTGCCGAACGAGGCATGATTCCGGATGTCGACAAGGGTTTTCCCGCCCGCGCCCACGCTTCGATCAAGCGGACCGCGTGCGGCTGATGAAGGAGACGGGACTGATGGACAATCACCATAGCGGGCCGGTGGAAACGGGTGCTCCCATGGATTATGCGGAACACGACAGGACCTACAACGCATTCCTCGCCGGTGCGAAATGGGGCACGATGGCCGTCGTCATTCTGATGATCGCGATGGCCGCTGGTTTCTTCGGCGGGGCCGGCTTCATCGGCAGCCTCATCGTCTTCATCATTCTCAATATCGCCGGCGTTTTCCTGCTGCGTTGATCCGGCTCGGCCCATCGGGCGGCGGGCCTTGAGGCAGGGCGAAACATTTCGCCCGCCTTGCGATATCGACTGGGAGGAGACAGTCTTTGCCGAAGATCGTATTTGTATGCCGCGAAGGTTCCGACGAACCGCGCGTGGCCGCTTCGCCCGAGAGCGTCAAGCGGCTTTCCGGACTGGGATTGTCCGTTCTGGTTGAGAGCGGAGCAGGTCTTTCCTCCGGTGTTCCCGACAAGGATTTCGAAGCCACGGGCGCTCGCATCGCCGGTCCCGGCGAGATCGGTTCGGCGGATATCATCCTCAAGGTCAATCGGCCAACGGCGGCGGAGATGGCGTCATATAAGAGCGGCGCCGTCGTCTTTGCGGTCATGGATCCCTACGGCAACGAGGCGGCGCTCGCTGATATGGCGAAGGCCGGACTTACCACCTTTGCCATGGAACTGATGCCGCGCATCACCCGTGCCCAGTCGATGGACGTGCTGTCCTCCCAGGCGAACCTTGCCGGTTATCGCGCCGTGATTGACGCTTCCCACGAATACGGCCGCGCCATGCCGATGATGATGACCGCCGCCGGCACCGTGCCTGCGGCAAAGGTGTTCGTCATGGGCGCCGGTGTTGCCGGCCTGCAGGCGATCGCCACGGCCCGCCGTCTCGGCGCTGTGGTCTCGGCGACCGACGTTCGCCCCGCCGCCAAGGAACAGGTCGCCTCGCTCGGTGCCAAGTTCATCGCGGTCGAGGACGAGGAATTCAAAGCGGCCGAAACCGCTGCCGGTTATGCCAAGCCGATGTCGGCCGAATATCAGGCCAAGCAGGCAGCACTGGTTGCCGAGCATATCGCCAAGCAGGACATCGTCATCACCACGGCCCTCATTCCCGGCCGGCCGGCGCCGAAGCTGGTGTCGCGCGCCATGCTGGCGTCGATGAAGCCGGGTTCGGTGGCCGTCGACCTTGCCGTCGAGCGCGGCGGTAATATCGAAGGTTCGGAAAAGGGCAAGGTCGCCGATGTCGAGGGTGTTACGGTGATCGGTTACGCCAATGTCGCCGGCCGTATCGCAGCCTCGGCTTCCGCGCTTTATGCCCGCAACCTGTTCGCCTTCATCGAGACCATGGTCGACAAGGGTACCAAGGAATTTGCGGTCAATGCCGAGGACGAGCTCGTCAAGGCGACCATGCTGACCAATGGCGGCCGGGTCGTGCATCCAAACTTCGCCGAGGCTGCCGCTGCGTTGGTTGGCGAGACGCCGGCTGTTGCGCCGGTCGGAGACCCGGTCGAGGAGCCTGACGGTTCCAAACCGGCCCGTGCCCGCAAGAAACCTGCCGCCGCAGAAGCCGAGAAGGCCGGGGATGCCGCAGCCGAGGAGACGCTTTGATGGCCACTGAAGCAATGAACAAGGCACTGGAGCAGCTCGACCAGGCCGTGACCGCCGTGATGACCGCTGCCGCCCAGGCACCGGAAGCGGCAAGTGCTGCAACCGGCGGGGCGATCGATCCCTTCGTCTTCCGCCTGGCGATCTTCGTGCTGTCGATCTTCGTCGGCTATTACGTCGTCTGGTCGGTGACGCCGGCGCTGCATACGCCGCTGATGGCGGTTACCAACGCGATCTCCTCGGTCATCGTCGTCGGCGCGCTGCTTGCGGTCGGCGTATCTGCGAGCGGCTTTGCGACCGGCTTCGGTTTCGTGGCGCTGGTGCTCGTCTCGGTGAACATCTTTGGCGGCTTCCTGGTGACCAGCCGGATGCTCGCCATGTACAAGAAAAAAGATCGCTGAGGGTTCGGATACCATGTCGCAGAGCCTCGCAGCTTTCCTCTATCTCGTGTCCGGCGTGTTGTTCATCATGGCGCTCCGGGGGCTTTCCCACCCGACGACCAGCCGCAAGGGCAATGTCTACGGCATGGTCGGCATGGCTATCGCCATCGTCACCACCCTTCTGCTCGCCACGCCCACGTTCGGGGGCTTCATCCTGATCGTGCTGGCGCTCAGCATTGGCGGCGGGGCAGGGGCCTATATCGCCCGCACCATTCCGATGACGGCGATGCCGCAGCTCGTCGCCGGCTTCCATTCGCTGGTCGGCTTCGCCGCGGTGATGGTGGCAGCAGCGGCGCTTTATGCGCCTGACTCCTTCGGCATCGGCGCGATCGGCCATATCCACGGCCAGGCGCTGATCGAACTGGCGCTCGGTGCGGCGATCGGCGCGATCACCTTTACCGGATCGGTCATCGCCTT
>Ga0209257_1004640_pt1 | contig 10414 bp, 9 predicted proteins | sample AraplaCvi_mCL_r2_FD_184277 | JGI IMG/M metagenome (GOLD analysis project Ga0209257, IMG submission 184277) | Arabidopsis root microbial communities from North Carolina, USA - plate scrape MF_Cvi_mCL_r2 (SPAdes) (version 2) | ecosystem: Host-associated > Plants > Roots > Endosphere | place: USA...
CCGGAGACTGGCCTAACCGGGTCCGCCTCGACCCCCGGTTCGAATATAAAGAAAGAGCGCACCGATCATGAAAGCCAATTCGATCCTCGAGACCATCGGGAATACGCCGCATATCCGCGTGGCCAAACTGTTCCCCGACGCCGAAGTCTGGGTGAAGTCGGAACGCAGCAATCCCGGCGGGTCGATCAAGGATCGGATCGGACTTGCTATGATCGAGGCCGCCGAACGCGACGGCAGCCTGAAGGAAGGCGGCACCATCGTCGAGCCGACGTCGGGCAACACCGGCATCGGCCTCGCGATGGCGGCCGCAGTCAAGGGCTACAAGCTCGTTCTCGTCATGCCCGAAAGCATGTCGCTCGAACGCCGCCGGCTGATGCTCGCCTATGGCGCGACCTTCGACCTGACCCCGCGCGAAAAGGGCATGAAGGGCGCGATCGAGCGCGCGATCGAGCTCGTCGAGACGACCCCAGGCGCATGGATGCCGCAGCAGTTCGAGAATGAGGCGAATATCGACGTCCATGTCCGCACGACGGGTCCCGAAATCCTCGCCGACTTCAAGGATACGCCGATCGACGTGCTGATAACCGGCGTCGGCACCGGCGGCCATATCACCGGCACCGCGCAGTTCCTGAAGCAGCATTGGCCCAACCTGAAAGTCTTCGCGGTCGAACCCGAAGCCTCACCGGTCATCTCGGGTGGCCAGCCCGCACCCCACCCCATTCAGGGCATCGGTGCCGGCTTCATCCCGCGCAACCTGCACACCGATCTGCTTGACGGCGTGATCAAGGTCGACGCCGCCGCGGCCAAGGATTTCGCGCGCCGCGCCGCGACCGAGGAAGGGATGCTCGTCGGCATCTCGTCGGGCGCGACGCTCGCGGCGATCGAGCAGAAGCTCGCCGAACTCCCGCCCGGCACGCGCGTGCTCGGCTTCAACTACGACACTGGCGAGCGCTATCTGTCGGTTCCCGACTTCCTGCCCGAAATCTGATCCTTCGCGATGCGCCTTGAAGGCGAACAGGCGATGCCGCTGCGGCGCGACTGGACGGGCTGGCTGTTCGTCCTGCTAACGATTGTGGCGATGATTGCCGTGCTCTATGCGAGCAGCCATGCAGGACCAGGCAAGCATGGCGTACGGCCGCATCCGGTCGCTCCGCCCGCCGATGTCGTTCCCGTAGTTGCGCCAATGGAGCTGGCGCCGGTGACCGAGGCCGACGCCAAGGCGCAGAACGCCGAAATCCCTCTCGTAACCAAAGGCTTCGTCGCGGCGCGTCCGTTCATCTATGCCGGAAGCGGTGACGGCCGCGCCCGCGCGCGCGACTGCCTTGCGGCTGCGATGATCTATGAAGCCGGCGACGATGCAAAAGGACAGCAGGCGGTAGGTCAGGTCGTGATCAACCGCGCGCGTCATCCCGCTTTTCCCAAGTCGATCTGCGGCGTCGTGTTTCAGGGCTCGGAACGTACGACCGGGTGTCAGTTCACCTTCACCTGCGACGGCGCGCTAAGCCGCCGCTATTCGGACGCTGCCTGGGCGCGCGCGCAGGCGAATGCCGAGATGATGCTGTCGGGTACCGTCTATTCGCCGGTCGGGCTCGCGACGCACTACCATACCGACTGGGTGCGCCCCTATTGGAGCGACAGCCTCGAGAAGATCGCGATCGTCGACACGCATCTCTTCTTCCGCTGGCCGGGGTTCTGGGGAACGCCCGGCGCCTTCCGCGGCGCCGTATCGGGCAGCGATCCGGGTATCGCGAAGATGGCCGCGATTTCGCCCGCCCATGCGCTGGCAATCGGTACGCTGCCGCCCGCGGAACTTGCCGGCGTCGACGCCAATGCCGCTGTCGGCGAAGCGAAGGTTGTAACCGGCGCCGGAGAAAAGGCAGGCCGCGATACGATCTATGTCGCGCTCGACCGCAAGGCCGCGCCCGAAAGCTTCGTGACGACGGCGCTGAGACTTTGCGGCGACAAGCCGTATTGCAAATTCATGGGCTGGACCAACCCTACGCTGAAGCCCGACAGCGACGCGATGAATGACATGCAGCGGTCGGCGATGACCTTTTCCTACCTCCGCGACGACAAGGCGGGGTTCGAAAAGGCGCTGTGGAACTGTACCGAGTACAAGCGTGACGATGTGCGCCAGTGCATGAAGCGCTGACAGGATGAAAAGGACGGCCGCAGCTACGCACGGCCGTCCTTTGCTTCAGGCGGCTTCGGCCTGCGGCGGCATCATCGAAGGCCAGCGATCTTCGGCGAAGAAGCGTGTCTCCATTCGTTTGAAATAGCCGCCCAGATTGGCGTGCGCTGCCACCATATCCTTGAGTTCGGTGTCAAAGATCGGCGCGGTGCAGGCCGACAGTGCGCCATAGGCGATGCCGTCGATCGCCGTCGGATAGTCGGCAAGAAAGAACGACTTTTCGCCGAGCAAGGCTGCCGCCGCATCGATATCGCGCCGCGCGAGTTGCATCCGTTCCGCCCGGCTGTGCCGCCCGATCCCGCTGATCTCGTATCCCGCCCGGACGCGCTCGCGCGTGTCGGCGATGACGGTGGCGCGCGTCGGTTCGGGAACCGCGCCGAAGAAAGCGGCCGGGCCGCGATCGAAATTGTCGCCCTCGATCCAGCGCTCATGGCCGACGATCGCAGTCAGCCGATCCTCGAACATCCGCTCGGCAGCGGCGGCAATCGCCCGCTGCTCTCCGTTCAGTCCATAATCGAGGTCGGCCCCGAGCTTTTCCTCGAAGTAGAAGCGGATGAAGGTCGAATCCTCGATAATGCGCCCGTCATCTTCGACATAGGGCGCCTTGTGCTTGCTCACGCTGTCGAGGTCGGCCATCGCGCGATCGAACGGCATGCCGAACATCTGAAGGTGGATATCGGCCTTCATCACAAAGGGGCTGGGGCTCTGGCAGCCGAACATCGGCCCCCATCCGTAAAGCGTTGTCATGGCTCGTCTCCTGCTTTTCAAAAGGACGCCGCACCTCTATCGAAGCACTACTGACAGCATGATGTCAGCATAGGTTTGGCAGGATCGACCCATGCGAAGAACCGAGCGACTTTTCGGCATCATCCAGACGCTACGCACCGCACGGCGCCCCGTGGCGGGCCATGTTCTGGCGGAACAGTTCGAAGTGTCGCTCCGCACGCTTTATCGCGACATGGCGGAACTACTGGCGCAACGCGTCCCGATCCGCGGCGAGGCGGGTACGGGCTACGTCATCGATAGCGAGTTCGACATGCCGCCCCTGATGCTGACCGTCGACGAGCTCGAAGCCGCGGCGCTCGGCGCAGCATGGGTCGCGCAGCGTGGCGACGAAGCGCTCGCCCGCGGCGCACGCGATCTGGTCGCCAAGCTGTCGGCGGCCGTGCCAGACCATTTGCGCACCGCGATCATCGACCCGGCGATCCAGCCCTTCCTGTTTCGCAGCGCCCGTCCGGACGGCGACGAGGTGTCTATCGTCCGCGCCGCGATCCGCGATCGGCGCAAGCTCGCCATCGCCTATGCCGACGTCGAAGGCCGCGCGACCGAACGCGTGCTATGGCCGATCGTCATCGGCTATCAGGACGAGGTGCGCCTGCTCGCTGCGCACTGCGAATTGCGCGGCACCTTCCGCCACTTCAGGACCGACCGGATGCAGCGTGTCGAACGCCTCGACGAACGCATTCCCGAACCCTTCGCGCGGCTGCGCGCGCGATGGGAAGCGGATCAGCGCCGGTGCCGCACGCAGCAGTCCGATTAGGGGCGGATCAGATATTTCTCGCCCGTGCGCTTCGCATTGTACGCGTGCGCCGTGTCGAGATCCAGCGCCTCGGTCAGCGATATCTCGTGGCTGTAGTGGCTCTTGAATGTCGTGGTCAGCTCGTCGACGACGCGCTTGCGCATCCGGCCTACGGTCTCCATCCCGGCCTTCTGCATGAAAGGCGTCAACAGGAAGCCGCCAAGCCCCCAGGTCAGGCCGAAGCTGCGTGCCGAGAAGGTGGTCGGCGACAGGTCGAGCGCGCCGTAGATATAGACCTGCTTGAAGGTGTCCGAGCCGTAACGGCTGTAGTTCGTCATCTTGCGCACCGCCGCTGCTTCCATCGCGGTCAAGATCTGCCCCGACAGCTTGCCGCCACCCGTTGCGTCGAATCCCAGCGTCGCACCCGTATCGGCGATCGCATCGACAAGGCGGTCCATGAAATCGTCGGCGCTGCTGTTGACGATATGCTGCGCGCCGATGCCCTTGAGGATTTCGACCTGGGCATCGCTGCGCACGATGTTGACGAGCGGAATGCCGTCCTTCGCGCAAATCTTGACGAGCATCTGGCCGAGGTTCGATGCCGCAGCCGTGTGGACGATCGCACTGTGATTCTCCATGCGCATCGTCTCTGTAAACGCCAGCGAGGTAAGCGGGTTGACGAAGCATGAGGCGCCGTCGACCGGATCGGTGCCGTCGGGCAGCGGCATCGTCATCTGCAAGGGCAGACAGCGATACTCGGCGTACATCTCGCCGCCGAGCAGCGCGACCGTCTTGCCGACCAGCGCTTGCGCTTCGGGCGATTCGCCGGCTTTCACGACGACACCGCAGCCTTCGTTACCGATCGCGAGCGCATCGCCGATACGTCCGCCCATCGCGCGCATGCCGGCGGGAGGCACGTCGGCGGTGATCATGGGTAGCCCGTCCCGCTCGCCGGCGCGTGCGGTCGACATGTCCGCGCCGCCGAACAGCAGGCCCAGATCCGACGGATTGATCGGCGTCGTCAGCACCTTCACCAGCAGCTCGTGCGGCTTCGGTTCGGGCATCGGACGGCGCTCGAAATAGACCTCGAGCTGCCCCTCGGGCTTCACAAGGGTCACCATGACGGTGTTGGTTGCCGGCAGGTCGGTCATCTGGGGTCTCCCGTTGTTCGGTTTTTTGATGAAACCGAATTAGGGCGCGGCGCGGCCGATAGCAATCGTCAACCGGCGCTCGCCGCTCGTGTTTCGCGAGCTCGACCTATCCCGAGGTGCAGGTCAGTCTGTCGAACTGACAGCGAGACCTGTCGGCGCGTACGATACCTGCCGCTTCGCGGTTGCGAGATGATTGCCTTCCGAATGCAAAGGAGGCTGACATGACCCTTGATACCCTTTCCCGCCCTGCAAGCCCGATGCTCGACGAGCCGGTTCCGTCGCGGTACGCACTGAAAGTCGGCGACATCGACGTGCTGGTGATCAGCGACGGCATCCTGCCGATCCCGGCGCACGTTCTGGCCCACAATGTCGAACAGAAGACGCTCGACACGTGGCTGGACGCCCAGTTTCTGCCGCGCGAAATCGCCGAATGGCCGCTCAACGTCCTCGTCGTCCGCAGCGGCGATCAGACCATACTCGTCGATGCGGGTCTGGGCCTGGATCCGGACCTGAAGCTGAAAAAGGCCGGGCGCCTCGTCCAGCGCCTCGAAGCTGCGGGGATCGCACTCGATTCGATCACCGACGTGGTGGTGACGCACATGCACATGGATCATATCGGCGGCCTCGTCATCGAAGGCACGCACGAGCGGATGCGCCCCGACCTGCGCGTCCATGTCGCGGCAGCCGAGGTCGCGTTCTGGCAGGACCCCGACTTCTCGCGCACGGTGATGCCCGAGGGCTTTCCCGACGCGCTTCGCCGTACCGCCAAGCGTTTCATGGAACAATATGCGGCGCAGATCCGCACCTTCGATACGGAAGCCCAAGTCGCGCCCGGGGTCGTTGCACAGCTGACCGGCGGCCATACTCCGGGGCACTGCATGGTCCGCGTCGCGTCGGGCGACGAGCGCCTGACCTTCGTCGGCGACGCCATCTTCCAGGTCGGCTTCGACCAGCCGGACTGGTACAACGGCTTCGAGCACGATCCCGAAGAATCCGCGCGCGTCCGGATCGATCTGCTGCGCGAATTTGCGGCGACGCGCGAGCCCTTCGTGGCAACGCACCTGCCCTTCCCGTCGATCTATCATGTTGCAGTAGCGGGAGACGCGTTCCGCGCCGTGCCGGCAGTCTGGGACTATTGAACCGGATACCGCCGGCGTGCCACCAACGCGTCGGCGGTTCAGCCCCCGGTGCTATTCGGCCGGATAGGCGGCGGCTAGACGGAGCACTTCTTCTGCCAGTTCGCGCCGACAGATCAGCAGGTCGGGGAGATAGGGGTCCGCGCAATTATAGACGAGCGGCGATCCGTCGACGCGACTGACGTGCAACCCCGCCGCCACCGCGACCGCCGCGGGCGCGCAATTGTCCCACTCATATTGCCCGCCGGTGTGGAGATAGATATCCGCTTCACCGCGCACCACGGCCATCGCCTTGGCTCCCGCGGAGCCCATCGCCAGCAGCTCGGCGCCGAGCTTCCCGGCGACATAGACCGCCTCGGCAGCGGGGCGGGTACGGCTTACCAGCATCTTCAGCGGAGCGTTCGCGGGTTCGAGCGGCTTCGGCGACCCCGACGTCAACGTCAGGCCGAGGCCAGGCAGCGCGACCGCACCCACCGTAGGGACGCCTTCTATCGCAAGCGCGACGTGAACCGCCCAGTCGCTGCGGCCCTCGCTATACTCGCGCGTGCCATCGAGCGGGTCGACGATCCACGCGCGCTTGTTGCCGCAGCGGACGACATTGTCCTTTTCTTCCTCGGACAGGATCGCGTCATCCGGACGCGCTGCGCGCAGTTCGTGCATCAGCATCGCGTTGGCGCGCGCGTCGCCTGCCTGCCCGAGCGACTTCCCGACAAACTTCCCCGACGCCTGAAGATCGAGCAGCATGAGGCCGGCTGCCGTTGCCAGCCTTTCAGCAAGCTGTTCGTCGGTTTCCCCCGCGCTCATATCTTATCCCAGCAAGCGATCGATGATCAGGTCCGCCGCTTCATCGGGCGTCATCGCAGTCGTGTCGATCCTGATTTCGGGCTGCTCAGGTGCCTCATAAGGGCTGTCGATGCCGGTGAAGTTCTTGAGCTGCCCGCTTCGCGCCTTTTTGTATAGGCCCTTCACGTCGCGCTTCTCGGCCTCGACAAGCGGCGTATCGATGAAGATTTCCAGAAACTCGCCCTCGGGCAGCATCGACCGCACCATGTCGCGCTCGGCCTTGAACGGCGAGATGAAGGCGGTGATCACGATGAGACCGGCGTCGGTCATCAACTTCGCGACTTCGCCCACGCGGCGGATATTTTCGATCCGGTCGGCTTCGGTGAAGCCGAGGTCGCGGTTGAGCCCGTGGCGGACATTATCGCCATCGAGGAGGAAGCTGTGGCGGTTCATCCGGTGCAGCTTCTTCTCGACGAGGTTCGCGATCGTCGACTTGCCCGAGCCCGACAAGCCAGTGAACCAGAGCAGGGCGGGCTTCTGGTTCTTGAGGCTCGCACGCATGTCGCGGTCGATGTCGGTTGCCTGCCAGTGGACGTTCTGGGCGCGGCGCAGGCTGAAGTGCAGCATCCCCGCAGCGACGGTCGCATTGGTCAGCTTGTCGATCAAGATGAAGCCGCCGAGGCTGTGGTTGTCGGCATAAGGTTCGAAAACGACAGGCTTGTCGGTCGAGAGCGACACGACGCCGATACCGTTGAGTTCGAGCGTCTTCGCCGCGAGATGGTCGAGCGTGTTGACGTTGATTTCGTACTTCGGGGCCTGCACCGTCGCCGAGACGCTCTGCGTCGCGAGCTTCAGCCAGTAGGCACGGCCCGGGATCATCGCCTCGTCCGCCATCCAGACCAGCGTCGCCTCGAACTGGTCGGCGGCCTCAGGCGGATTGTCGGCTGCCGCGATCACATCGCCGCGCGAACAATCGACCTCATCGGCGAGCGTCAGCGTGACCGACTGGCCTGCCACCGCTTCCTCAAGGTCGCCGTCCAGCGTCACGATACGATCGACGGTCGTAGTTTTGCCGCTGGGAAGGATTCGCACCGCATCGCCGGGCTTGACCCTGCCGCTCGCGAGCTGGCCCGAGAAACCGCGGAAGTCGAGGTTCGGACGGTTAACCCATTGCACCGGCAGGCGGAACGGCTTGCCTTCGTCAACCGCACTACCGATCTCGACATTCTCCAGATGCTCGATCAGCGCCGGTCCCTTGAACCAGGGCGTGTTGTCCGACAGCGCCGTGATATTGTCGCCCTTGAAACCCGAGATCGGGATCGCGGTGAAGTTGGTGATGCCGATCTCGCTTGCGAAAGCGCGGTACGCCAGCGTGATGCGGTCGAAGATCGCTTTGTCGTAACCAACGAGGTCCATCTTGTTCACCGCCAGCACGATATGCCTGATGCCAATCAGATGCGCGAGGAAGCTGTGCCGCCGCGTCTGGGTGAGCACGCCCTTGCGCGCATCGATCAGGATGACGGCGAGGTCGGCGGTCGACGCCCCGGTGACCATGTTGCGCGTATATTGCTCATGCCCCGGTGTGTCGGCGACGATGAACTTGCGCTTCTCGGTCGTGAAGAAGCGGTACGCGACGTCGATCGTGATCCCCTGCTCGCGCTCTGCCGCGAGTCCGTCGACGAGCAACGCAAAGTCGATCTCCTGGCCCTGCGTCCCGACCCGCTTGCTGTCAGCTTCGAGCGCGGCAAGCTGGTCCTCGAAGATCATCTTGCTGTCATAAAGCAGCCGCCCGATCAGCGTCGACTTGCCGTCGTCGACAGAACCGCAGGTGATAAAGCGAAGCAGCGACTTCTTTTCGTGGCCCGCGAGATAAGCGTCAATATCCTCGGCGATCAAGGCATCGGTGACGTAAACAGGATCGGTCATCAGAAGTACCCCTCCTGCTTCTTCTTCTCCATCGATGCGTCGCCGCCATCCTTGTCGATGATGCGGCCCTGTCGTTCGCTTGTGGTCGTCAGCAGCATCTCCTGGATTACCTCGCTGAGCGTCGCCGCCTCGCTCTCGACCGCCCCCGTCAGCGGATAGCAACCGAGGGTACGAAAGCGCACCGAGCGTTCGACGGGAGTTTCGTCGGGCAGCAACGGAAAGCGGTCGTCGTCCACCATCAACAGCAAGCCGTCGCGCTCGACGGTCGGACGCAGCGCGGCGAAATAGAGCGGGACAATCGGGATGTTTTCGCGGGCGATATATTGCCAGATGTCGAGTTCGGTCCAGTTCGAGATCGGGAAGACGCGGATGCTCTCGCCCTTCGCCTTGCGGGCATTATAGAGATTCCAGAGCTCAGGCCGCTGCTTCTTGGGATCCCAGCCGTGGCTCGTGGTGCGGAACGAGAAGATACGTTCCTTCGCGCGGCTCTTTTCCTCGTCGCGGCGCGCGCCTCCGAAAGCTACGTCGAAGCCGTGCAGGTCGAGCGCCTGCTTCAACCCCTCGGTCTTCCACATGTCGGTGTGGAGCGGCCCGTGATCGAAGGGGTTAATCCCGCGCTCTTTGGCTTCGGGGTTCTGATAGACGATCAGTTCCATGCCGCTTTCGGCCGCCATCCGGTCGCGCAGTTCGTACATCGCCTGGAACTTCCATGTCGTGTCGACATGCAGCAGCGGGAACGGCGGCGGCGAGGGATAGAAGGCCTTGCGCGCCAGATGCAACATGACCGCGCTGTCCTTGCCCACCGAATACAGCATCACGGGCTTGACGGCGTCGGCCATCACTTCGCGCATGATATGGATGCTCTCGGCCTCGAGCCGGTCGAGATGGGTCAGCGTATCGGTCATGCGTCGCCCTTGCCGCCGCGGATGACGGCGGGCAAGCTGTATGGCCTTTCGGGGGGACAAGCCAGACTTGAAAGCCTAGCCATCGACGCGCGCATCCTGCCAGTCGACACCGGCACGCCGGAGAGCGGGAAGTGCGCGCGATATGCGCTGCTCTGTCCCGGGCTGCGCGAGCCAAGCCGGATCGATCAGTAGCCCGAGCTCGCGGCGAAAGTCGTAGCCACTGACCTTGATCGGAACGATGCCATCGATCGCGAGCGACGCCGGCGCCGTCGTGATCCCAACACCCGCCGCGACCATTCGCAGGCAGCGGTCGTCATTGTCGCTGCGCAACGCAAAACGCGGACGCACCCGATGGCGGGTGAAAAATCGGCTCGTTGCGTCGAGAAATTCGCACGAGCGGCGGGCTATCATCGTTTCTGGCGCCAGTTCTTCGGGCGAGACCTCGCCCTGCCCCGCCAGTGGATGATCGGCCGCCACGAACATGACCATCGGCTCTTCATACAGCGTGACGACGTTGGGATCGCGTTCGCCCGACCGGAGCGGCAGCATCGCTATGTTGAGGCGCCCGGCGTGAATGGCGGCGCGAAGTTCCGAGTCGCTGTTCTCGCTGATCTCCAGCGCGAAGTCACGCGACAGCAATCCCGCGACATTCTGGAAAAGCTCGCCCGGCACCGAGCGGATCGTGCCGAGCTTGAGCACAGGCTTGTCGCTTTCCGCGGCGCGGCCGAAGCTGTCCGCGGCCCGAAAACCGCGTTCGAGATCGCGCGCGATCGGCAAGAAGCGTCCGCCGGCTTCGGTGAGCC